>Ga0102593_1001447_pt2 | contig 13885 bp, 9 predicted proteins | sample AraplaCol_mMS_r2_2_FD_76862 | JGI IMG/M metagenome (GOLD analysis project Ga0102593, IMG submission 76862) | Arabidopsis root microbial communities from North Carolina, USA - plate scrape MF_Col_mMS_r2 (SPADES assembly) (version 2) | ecosystem: Host-associated > Plants > Roots > Endosphere...
CGGCGCAGCAGGAAGATCGCTAATGCAATGAATAGAAAGACCGGGATGACCGCGCCGAAAATGTAGAGTTCAGAGATGGCGATCGGCCGTAATCCGACGACCGTTTGCAGAAAGCCCGGAATGGCAATCGAAGCGCCGGAACTGGCAAAGGTGAAGGCGATGATGATCGCGTAGCCGATACCGATATTGCGCGACAGAATCACGCTCGCATGCGCCCAGGGATTGGCAACGACGCTCTCGTTGATGAGGAAGCCGATGAAGAGAATGGTACCGCCTGCCAGCAGCGATGTGACAACGCCGGAATTGAACCAGTCCAGCCGGTTACCCTGATCGAGACCGACATAAATCATCGTCATCGAGCATCCGAGCAGCATCATGCCGCCCCAGTCGGCGTCCTTGAGCAGGCTTAAATTGATCTCTTCCCTGGGGGCGCCGATGATGAGGAGAAGGGCGATGATCGGTGTGACGATCACATCCTGCCAATAGGCCCACTGCCAGCCGAGATAGTCGTCATAGATGCCGACGAGCACGAAGCCGAGATTCTGCGACAGCGGAACGCGAAGCGCGTAGATCGAAAGGCCGATCAGCCAGTACCTCATGTCGAGATTGCGAAAGATCACCATGATGGTGGCCGGGATGAAGACGCCGAGCAAAAGGGCTCTTGCCGCATGCAGCACAAAGAGCATCGCGCCGTCATGGACCATGGGAATAACGAGCGAAATGCAGGCATAGACCAGGGTGGTCGGGATCATGACCCGTCGCACGCCGAATACGGTAACGAGCCAGGCGACGGCCGATGAAATGAGGATCTGCGGTGCGTTGGCGACGGTGCTGAGCCATGAGGCTTCGTCGAAGCCAAGCGAGTAGGCGCCGCGAAGATCGGGCAGGCCCACGGCAAAGACACGCGTGTCGAAGCCGACGACGAAAGAGGCGAGCAACAGGGCCGTGACGATGAGAAGCGGATGGCTGGTCGTCGTGCCGCTGGTCAGTGGACCAAAGGCGCGCGGAGCCGCACTCATTGTTCCAGGTCCGGCTTGGTATCGACGGTCACGACGGCCGACATTCCGGGCTTCAGCTTATCAACCAGCGGCTGGCCGGGATCGAAGACGATCTTGACCGGGACGCGCTGGACGACCTTGGTGTAGTTTCCGGTCGCATTGTCGGGCGGCAGCAGTGCAAAGATCGAGCCGCTTGCTGGCGACAGGCCGATGACCTTGCCATGCAGCAACTGACCCGGGAACGTGTCGATGGTAACGTCTGCAGATCGGCCTGGTGTGATCCGTGAGAGCTGCGTCTCCTTGAAATTTGCGGTGATATAGACGCTTGGAAGCGGAACTTCAGACACGAGGCTGGTGCCGGCTGCGACGAAATCGCCTTCATGGACGAGCCTGCGGCCGATGACACCATCGAACGGCGCGTAGATGCGGGCATAGCCTTGGTGGATCAGGGCCGTGTCGAGCGAAGCCTGGGCGGCATCTACCTGAGCCTGCAGCAGCGGAGATTGCCCGTTCAGAACATTCAACTGTGCCTTTTGCTGCGCGATCGAGGCCGCCGTCGATCTGACCGAAGCCTGGGCCTGCAGATAGGCTGCCTGCGCCTGCTGCAGCAGCTGTTGCGAGGTCGCGCCGCCGAGGCTGGTCTGACGGTGGAACTCCTGTTCTGTCTGGGTCTGCTGGGCAAGAGCTGATGCGTTCTGCGCTTCAGCGACCTGCACGACGGCCTTCTGCAGTTCGATCTGGTTTGCGAGATTGGCAAGCGATGCATTGGCAGCTGCAAGATTGGCCTTCGAGACCGCGACCGCAGCATCAAATTCCCGCGGGTCGATTTCGGCGAGCAACTGGCCCTTCGTCACCTTCTGATAGTCCGTGACCGGGGTGCTCTGGACGATGCCGCTGATCTGGGCGCTCAGCGTCGAGACGTCGGCGCTGACTACGGCATCGTCAGTCGATTGATGCGATGCACCTGCCACCCAGCGGTTCCAGTCGATGGTCACGATAGCCACTCCCCCACCCACGAGCGCGATGGCGAGGAGGGGGATGGCAAGCCGTCTTAAGGTTCCTCCGGCTACCGGGGAGGAGGCAGCCGGAGGAACGGGAGCTTCCGGTGGCGGAGGCGAGCGGGCGGGCTCGGACGGACTAAGACTGGTGATGGTGATCTGCTTGGCCATGGCAGCCTTCACTTTTTGCTACGGTCAGTGGAAGTCCTTGCCCGAACGCGAACCGGGGCCGGGATGAAGGAGACGTGACCTGTGCCATGGACCTGTAGCCAGTAGCCAAGGGCCATGAAAACGCCGCCGCCGATAAGGTTGCCGAGCGTGACCCAGACGAGATTGTGAATGGCGGCAGCAAGTGTGATGTTTGCGGGATGGTCGCCCATGAGCGCCATTGAGAAAGTGAACATGTTGGCGACGCTGTGTTCGTAGCCGGCGGCCACGAAAATCGTGATCGGCCAGAAGATCAGCATGATCTTGGCAGCAGCGTTTTCCGTACGTCCCGCCATCCAGATGGCAAGGCAAACAAGCCAGTTGCAGAGAATGCCGCGTGCGAGAAGCTCTAGCGATCCGGCTGACATCTTGGCCGAGACAGTCGAAAAGAACGCCTGGCTCCCGTCGCCCAGAAGCACGCCGCCGCCAGCGAGATGAAAGAGACCCGCAAGCACCACGGCGCCGATCAGGTTGCCGATCCAGGCACCTATCCAAACCAGCAGCAAATCCGAGATGCGGCTGCGCCGCGTCAGCACCGCGAGCGGCATGTACATGGCCGTTCCGGTAAAGAGCTCGCTGCCGGCAAAGACGACAATAGTCAGGGCGGAGGAAAAGACGATGCCCATCACGAGATGCGCCCAGGCGGGATCGGCATGCGCGCCGGCGGTGAACATGATGATATCGCCGAAACCGATATAGGCGCCGGCCATGGCCGCCCCGATCAGAAAGGCAGGAAAGTGGTTGCGGACTTCTTCGGCTTTCTCTTCGCCCGACTGGGCAAAGTGATCAATCGAATCCTGATACATGACGGCACCTCGCGTCTTGATGATCGAACCGGCTTCGTTCCCGGATGGCCGAAAGGTTAGTCGCGCATGCGGCGTTGCTGAATCATACCTACGTCTAGGCTGCTTCCGGCCAAGCCCGGACTTGCATTTTCATTCTTACATGCTGCTTCAATCGCGATGGCAATCGCGCAATGCAAAAAAGAGGCCGCCTCCGGTTTGCGGAAGGCGGCCATTTGCGGATCCTCGGGCAATCCGTGGCTTCAGGCGGAGGGGAGGGACACCGGGAAGCCGTAACCGAGATTTCATCGCCTGTGGGGGGGAGGAGGCTTCAGGCGATGAGAGGAAGATACGCCGATACCGGACGCTGCGGAACTAAACTTACGTATTGGCCCGCCTAGACCAGCGGGCAATTTTCCCCGGTCCGGCGACGCACTTAGTTTTGCGCTCGATCGGCGCGCTGTCGTCGACGGCATCGGCGGTAGCAGCTCCCATTCAAACTGCGCCGCAGATGACGAAGCTCAAACCTCGGACAGGACCTATCATGAAAATCACGCTTCTTTCCCTCCTGGCAGCCGGAATGCTGGCCGCCCCTGTCGTTGCAAACGCCGCCCAGGCCGATGTCGGCAAGCTGGATTGCGACGTTTCCAAGGGCATCGGTGTCATCGTCGGCTCCAAGCAGGATCTCGACTGCACTTTTACGCCGACCGCTTCCGATGACTCCAGCCAGCATTATGTGGGCACGATCACCGATTTCGGTCTCGATGTAGGCACCGTCGAAAAGGGCCGGATGGTCTGGCTCGTCTTCAATGCGACGCGCGAACCCGTGGCCGGCCTGCAGGGCAATTATGCCGGTGTCACGGCCGATGCCAGTGTGGGTGTCGGCGGCGGCGCCAACGTGCTGGTCGGTGGAACGAGCAAGACTGTATCGCTGCAGCCCGTTTCGCTTCAAGGCGATGTCGGGGTCAATCTGGCGGTCGGCGTCACGGCCCTGAAACTGCAGCTCGCGGCTGAGTAGGCTGCCGGGCCGGCCTGGTGGAGTAATCCCGCCAAGCTGGCCCCAAGCTTTCCCGGGTAAGAAGTACAAAGCAAAAAATAGCACTTATCCACGATTGCACAGCTGATCAATTGTCGACACATCATGTCGGCGGTTGTTTATGACAATTCCATGACAGACTATGTGCCCGCTGATTTGTACGGGACATGGAATATGAAAGAGAAGAAGCGGGTCTACGAGGCTCTCGTGGACGGCGCCATGGAAGGCCTAGTGGGTGATGCGCTTTATGATTTTGTCCGCAAGCGCTGCCCGAAGGCCTCCAGCAAGAAGATCGTTCGCGCCTCATTGCTGGCGCTGACCGATCCCCATCTGAAGGATCGCAATATCCTCGATGTCATCTATGCGCTGGCGATCAAGCACCGGCTGGATGACACCACCATCGAAGATGAGCAGGACGAGGAAGCCGAGGAGCAAGACCGGCGCCCCACGGCTGGCAAGGACCAGCCGCCGCTTTCCTGATTTCGCGAAGACGAGAAATCCCAGCGGACCTAGGGCGCGCCGCCGCCGTCAGGCGGCGCTATCGGAGAGTTCTTCGAGGATCGGACAGTCCGGACGGTCATTGCCGTGGCAGGCATGAACGAGATGCTCAAGCGTGCGTCGCAATTCTGTCAGCTCGCGGATCTTCCGGTCGATTTCCGAAAGCTTCGCCTCGGCAATTCCCTTGACGTCAGAGCTCGCGCGGCCCTTATCCTCATAGAGCGCCAGAAGCTGACGGCATTCTTCCACCGAGAAGCCGAGGCCGCGCGAACGCTGCAGGAAGCGCAGCTTGTGTACGTCCGAGACATCGTAGTCGCGGTAGCCGTTTCCGCCCCGGTCGGGGCGGATCAGGCCGATATCCTCGTAATAGCGGATGGTCTTGGAAGGCAGACCGGAGCGTTCCGAGGCTTCGCCAATATTCATCGATTGTCTCCTTACAGTTTTTCCACCCTCAGCCTCAGTGCATTGCCGATGACGGAGACCGAGGACAGGCTCATGGCGGCCGCTGCGATCATCGGCGAGAGCAGCAGACCGAAAATCGGATAGAGAACGCCAGCCGCCACAGGAATGCCGAGCGCATTATAGCCGAAGGCAAAGCCGAGGTTCTGGCGGATGTTGCGCATTGTCGCCTCAGCCAGCCGCCTTGCGCGGACGATCCCGTTGAGATCCCCCTTCACCAAGGTAATGCCTGCGCTTTCCATCGCAACATCGGCACCGGTGCCCATGGCGATCCCGACATCGGCGGCTGCCAGCGCTGGCGCGTCATTGACGCCGTCTCCGGCCATGGCAATGACGGCGCCCCTTGCTCTCAGTTCGTCGACCAGCGCTTTCTTGTCCTCGGGCAGAACGTCGGCGCGAACCTCGTCGATCCCAAGGCTTTTCGCCACTGCAAGGGCAGTACGCCTGTTGTCGCCGGTCGCCATGATGATCTTCAGGCCACTGTCATGCAGCGCCTTGATTGCGGCTGCGGTCGTCGGTTTGATGCGGTCGGCGACTGCGACGAGGCCGGCCAAAGCACCGTCGAGGGTGACGAACATGACAGTCTTGCCTTCGCCGCGCAGCGCTTCGGTCTGGTTCGAAAGCGCTGCCGGATCGATGCCGAGATCAGCGAGCATGGCGGCATTGCCAAGCGCGACTGACCTGCCACCCACCGTACCGTGCACGCCCTTTCCGGTCTTCGCCTCGAAGCCTGTGACATCGTTGAAAGTGAGACCGCGTTCCTCCGCGCCTGAGACAATTGCCTCGGCGAGCGGATGTTCGGAGCCACGCTCGAGGCTTGCTGCGAGCGCCAACAGATGATCTTGCTCGACACCTTCGGATACAACGACATCGGTCAGCTTAGGCTTGCCCTCGGTCAACGTGCCCGTCTTGTCGACGATCAACGTATCGACCTTGGAAAACCTCTCCAGCGCTTCGGCATCCTTGATCAGGACGCCTTCCTGCGCACCGCGTCCAGTGGCGATCATGATCGACATCGGTGTTGCGAGGCCAAGTGCGCAGGGGCAGGCGATGATCAGGACGGCAACGGCGGCGAGCAGCGCATTGGCCAGCCGCGGCTCCGGCCCGACAAAGGACCAGACGAGGAAGGCTGCGATCGCGGCGGCCACGACGGCCGGCACGAAGATCGCCGAAACGCGGTCAACGGCGCCCTGGATCGGCGCGCGCGAACGCTGCGCCTTCGCCACCATGTCGACGATGCGCGACAATGTCGTGTCGGCACCGACTTTCTCGGCCGTCATGATCAATGCGCCGTTCTTGTTCATCGTGCCGCCAGTCAGTGCGTCGCCCTTGGTCTTTTCGACCGGTAGCGGTTCGCCCGTGATCATCGATTCATCGACGGTTGATTGCCCCTCGGTGACGGAGCCATCGACCGGAACGCGTTCGCCGGGACGTACGCGCAGCCGGTCGCCGGTCCTGATCTCATCGACAGGCACGTCGCTCTCGCTGCCATCGGCATCAATGCGGCGCGCGGTTTTCGGCGCAAGATCGAGCAGGGCGCGGATCGCTGAGCCGGTGCGTTCTCGCGCCTTCAACTCCAGCACCTGGCCGACGAAGACGAGGGCCACGATGACCGCGGCCGCCTCGAAATAAACCGGGATGGAGCCGCCGTGACCGCTAAAACTGTGCGGGAAGAGCCCCGGCACCAATGTCGCCACGACGCTGTAGAGGTAGGCCGTGCCAACACCGAGGCCGATCAGCGTCCACATATTGGGGCTGCGGTTGACGATCGACGCCCATGCCCTGCGGAAGAATGGAAGGGCTGCCGAGAGGACAACGGGTGTTGCCAACAGCAGTTCGATATAGCTCGCCAGCGGCTCGCCAAGCGCTTCACGCGGCCACGAGAGGCCAAGCATCGGCCCCATGGCAAGGATCAGGAGAGGAACTGAAAGGACAGCACTGACCCATAGACGCCTGATAAAATCCAGGAGTTCCGGATTCGGACCTTCGTCTTCAGGTGGAATGCCCATCGGCTCCAGCGCCATGCCACATTTCGGGCAGTCGCCGGGACGGTCACTGACGACCTCGGGGTGCATCGGGCAGGTATAGAGCGTACCCTTCGGCATGGCGGCTGCCGCAGGCTTTTTGCCATGGCGATAGGTTTCGGGATCGGCCTCGAACTTCGCCTTGCAGCCGGCCGAGCAGAAATAGAACTTCTCGCCCTCGTGCTTCAGGAAGTGTTTCGCGGTCGAACGGTCTACTGTCATGCCGCAGACGGGGTCCCTGGCGGTCAGATAATCCTGCGGTGCCGCCTCGAATTTCTTGCGGCAGCCATCGCTGCAGAAGTGATAGGTGTGACCTTTGTAATCGAGCGAAGGTTTCCCGGCTTTCGGATCGACCGTCATGCCGCAGACGGCATCGCGCACCACCACGTCTTCAGCCTTTTCATGGTGGCCGCAACTGCATTGCGCACCGTCGGCGTGATGGTCGTGACCATGCCCATGATGATCGTGGTCGTGATGATGATCGTGCTTGCTGTCCATAAAGCTGTACCTTTCGTGCCTGTCTGGCATCCGGACAGCCTTATGAACCTTCCAGCAACTGGAAGGTCAATCTCTTTTTCGCCGCTCAGATTTTTCGCGATTGCCGTCAGGCGGGAACGATCAATGCTGCCGGCTGGTCCCCGAGAAGCGCGGCAAGCGAGATCGTCGTCCCTGGCTCCAGCATCTTGCCGGTCAGGAGGTCAGCCTTGAGGCCGTGGAGGGGCGAGGGCACAAGAACGGCCGTATCCTCCCAGAATTCGGGTCCGGAAAAGAGCACGCCGGGATCAAGCCAGCCGAACATCAGCCGCGGGACGACTGTGATGGCGAAGTTCTCGTGATGCAGGCGGGCAAAGGCGACGACATGATCGCTCCTGATACCGTTGACTGTAAGAGGCAGGTAATCGCCTTCCGTGAAAAGCCGGGCGCGTTCCATCCGAAGCCCCAGGCCGATCTGGATGATGCGCTGTTTCAATGCCGCGGCCTGCAGCCGCGCGAGCGCACCACCCTCGGCAAGCCAGCCGCCCAATCTCTCGAAATCCGGCAGGCGCCTGTTATCGGGATCGACGAAACTGAAATCGAAGCCTTCCGCCCCCTGATAGATATCCGGGATACCCGGCGCCGTCAGCTTGATCAGCGTCTGCGACAGGCTGTTCATATAGCCGGCTTCGATGAAGGGTTGCAGAACGCGAGCGAAATCCTCGGTGAAGACATCGTTGTCGGGTGAGAGGAGCCCGGCTGCATAAGTATGGACCGCCTCCTCATACTCTTTGTTCGGCGCAGTCCAGTCGGTGCGCAGCTTGGCTTCGCGAATGGCCTTTTCCGCAAAGGCGGTGAACCGTTCGCGCAGCGCATCGGCATGATGGCGGTCGAAATCCTCGGGCCAGGCGCCGGCAAGTGCCTGATAGAGCATCCACTCCAGATTGGGTTCGGGCGCTTCGCCATCCGGCAGCGCAATGCAATGGCTTTCGTTCAGCCTGCGCCAATGTTCGACAGCGTTGGCAAAGACGCCGGCGCCTTCGCTCACAGCATAAAGCCGCGCCCGAGCATCCTCGCCGCGCTTTGTGTCATGCGTCGATGTCGCCGAAAGCCCTGGGGGCTGGGAGCGAGCGCGCTCGTGCATGAGTTGGTGAAACGCTTCGACACCGCCAAGCATATGATCCGGCTCGCCGCCAACCTCGTTTACCGCCAGCAGCCGGTTGTAGCGATAGAAAAGCGTATCCTCCATTGCCTTTGCCATGACGGGGCCGGAGAGCTGCTGGAACCGGAGACGGAATTCGCGGGCCGCCTCATTGTCGACCGCGCCTCTAAGGATGGCTACGATGCTTTGCAGCGGTTGCGCATAGTCCAGATGCCCTGCGGCCGCCATCTCGGCTTTTTTCAGGAGATCCGCATCCCTTGCATCGAGTGGGCCATTAGCCCCATAGGTGCGGTAGACCGAAAAGGCGATCAGAAGCGCGCGGATCGCCCCGGTTAATTCATCCCCAGACAGTTCGGGGAAGAGGCCGGCTGCAATGCGCGCAAGTCGGGCCGTCTCGCCGGCGAAATTCTGCTCGACCATCAGCCGCTTTGCTGTTTGCCGCCCGATTTCAAAATCGCCATGGCCATCCGCCAGGCTGCGATAGGCTTCGTCCAGCCTCTGTAAACCATTGCTGTCGACGAAAAGCCCGCTCAAGGCGGCGATGAACTCGTAGCCGGTCGTTCCCTGCACCGGCCAGTCTGTGGGCAATTCCTCACCCGGGCCCAGGATCTTTTCGACGACGATATAGGTGTCCACGCCGACTGCTTCCCGCAGGCGGTCGAGATAGGCTGTCGGTTCCGCCAGCCCGTCGATATGGTCGATGCGCAGGCCCTGCACCTGGCCCTGACGCACGAGATCGAGAACCAGCCGGTGGGTCTCTTCGAAGACATTCATGTCCTCCACCCGCAGGCCGACCAGTCCGGTCACCTCAAAAAACCGCCGATAACTCAGATGCTCCGAAGCCTCCTGCCAGCGCTGAAGGCGCCAGTGCTGTTTTCCGTGCAGCCGCGTCATGAAGGCATGGTCTTTCGAAAGCTCTCCGAGCCTTCCACTCAGGTTGGTGAGATTGCCGGCTTCGAAGATCATATCGCGCAGGCTGCGATGCAGGTCACCGCCATCGACCGAGTCCGTCAGTTCCGCCATCCGGGCGAGATCGGGATCATCCAATTCCGCGGAGAGCAGTGGATAGCTTTCCATGCTCAGGGGAAAGCAGGTGCCATAATAGCTGATCGCCAGATTGCCATAGGTCTCGTCGACGGTGATCGCCAGTTCGTCTGCAGCGACGCTCTCATCGAAGCCATTGCCGAGTTGGGGCAAGGTCAGCCGCTCGCTCCAGTCTATGTCGAAATAGCCAGCAAACGGGCTATGCTTGCCGAACTCCAGGACGCTCCGCCACCAGGCATTCTCAAGGGAGGCGGCCATATGGTTCGGCACGATGTCGAGGATCAGTCCCATGCCTGCCTCTGACAGCGTCTCCGTCAGGCGATCGAAGCCCGCCCTTCCTCCTAGGTCCGGATCGATTTCGTTGGTGTCGGTCACATCGTAGCCATGCGTCGATCCGCTGGTGGCCGTGAAGACCGGTGAGGCATAGAGGTGGCTGATGCCGAGCGACTTCAGATACGGGACAAGCCCGCAGGCGCGATCGAAGGTCATGCCGTTGCGGAACTGGACCCTGTAGGTCGCGGAGGGAAGCGTCATGGGGTCGTTTTTGCCGTTTGGAGGGGACTTCTTCCAACGGTTGCGAAGCGCTTTTGTTCCGATTAGTCCACAAAGACACCGACGCTTGCTGCCCGGCCCATGGAATCAATCACGGTCAGCTTGGAATAACCGCCGCCGTCAGGCATCCAGCTCTGCGTGCGCCGGCGCGAAAGATCGGGCAGCGGCTTGCCGTTGGCAAGCCAGCGAAAAGGCGCGCGGCCGCCCTGCAGCTTTAGCATCAGCGGTGTAAGATCGCCCGCCTTTGCCCCAAGATCGACATGGGCGCCTTCGGGTGGATAGACGATCTGCGGTGAGGGCTCGCGGCCGGACGTGACCAGCAGCCCGTTGGCATTGACGGCAAAACGCCGCTGGCTGATCGGCAGATCGGTCTGGGCAATGCGCAAGGCGCCTGCCGGCGGGCGTGGCAGCGGTGTCGTGGCGATACCGGATTTAGCCAAAGCTTCGAAAAGGATGGGTGCGGCCGTACCATAACCCGTCAAACCGGGTACGGCGCTGTTATCAGGCCGTCCGACCCAGACGCCAAGCACGTAGCGTCCGTCGTAACCGATCGACCAGGCATCGCGATAGCCATAGCTCGTGCCCGTCTTGTAGGCGATGCCGCGCTGGGGTGCCCCTGCCGGCGGTATGACCCCCGAAAGTATGTCGGCGACATTCCAGACAGCAACCGGCTCCAGCAGCGGCTCGCCATCGATCTTGCCCGGCGCGTTCGTCACGCCGTCGCCGATCCTGACCGGCTGGCCGCGATTGGCAAGGCCCGTATAGAGCTGCACGAGATCCTTCAGTGTGATGCCGAGGCCGCCAAGGCCGATCGCCAGACCCGACGTTTCGTTCGGCGGCAAGACCGGACGAACGTCGGCGCGCCGGAATCGTACCATGAGGCGAGACGGACCGACCGCATCGAGCAGCTTGACGGCCGGCACGTTGAGGGAGAGCTGCAGGGCCTCGCGCACGGTCACATCGCCCTGGTAGCTCATGTCGAAATTGCGCGGCCGGTAGCCGAAGAAATCGGCCGGCCGATCCTCGATGATGGTTTCCTGGCTCACCAGCCCCTGCTCGAACGCAAGGCCATAGATAAAGGGTTTGAGCGTCGAGCCGGGGGACCTGTTGACGCGCGTCATGTCGATCCAGCCGGAGCGGCTTGCATCGAAATAATCGGCCGACCCCACTTCTCCGACGATCTCACCGGTTTCGGCATCCGCCATCACCATGGCGAGCGACAGTTTCGGCCCAAGCTTCATCGTTGCGGCACGGGCGACGGATTCGAGGCCGGTCTGGACCTGCTTCCTCAGCGTCGTCTGGTGATGGATCGCTTTCGGATCCTTGCGCAGTGCCGCTTCCGCGACATGGGCAGCAAGCGTCGGAAGCTGCAGCCTGCGGGCAGGAATGGCAACACCCTCGGCGCGCTCGGCCTCGCCATCGCCGACCACTTCGGCCACGGCGATACGGTCGAGCACCCGCTTGCGCGCCGCTTCAGCCGCCTTCAGGTTTCTATCCGGCCGGCGCTTCTCCGGCAATTGCGGCAATGCAACGAGCAGCGCCGCTTCTGCTACGGTCAGCCGCTTCGGCTCCTTGCCGAAATAGGCAAGGCTTGCAGCGCGCACACCTTCCAGATTGCCGCCATAGGGCGCACGGGTGAGATAGAGATCGAGGATCTGTTCTTTCGAAAGCCGCCGCTCGATCTGCACTGCGCGCGCGATTTGCAGGAGCTTTGCCGAAAACGACCGGCTCTCGCGGGGCTCGATCAGCCTTGCCACCTGCATGGAGAGCGTTGAAGCGCCGGAAACGATGCGGCCGTTGCTGACGAATTGCAGCGCCGCACGCCCGAGTGCCCAGACATCGATGCCGGCATGCTCGTAGAAGCGCTGATCCTCATAAGCGACCAGCATGCGGACGAATTGTGGATCGACGTCGGAAACGTCCGTCTTCAGCCGCCAGCGCCCCTCGGCTGTCGCGAAGGCACGCAGCAATTGCCCGTTGGCATCGAGCACTTCGGGCGAGACCGCCTCTGCCTCATCGAGCGGCGGCGGATAGGCGCGGTCGGCGGCTTCGAGCGCGAAGAGGCCTGCACCGGCAATGATGATGCCGGCCGCAGTCCCGATCGCAAACTTTTGCCACCGCCTCATTGTTGAGCCGCAACGACCTCCATCTTGCCGGTCGCCGTGCGGGCGGACATATCGGGACGGTACATGTTCTCGACAGTCGCCGCCGGATGATCGTAGACGCCGGGTGTCACGGCGCGCACGACATAGGCGACGTTGAAATCACGTGCTGAATTTTCGTCACGGTTGAAGGCGGCGACGAAACGGTCGTAGCGGAATTCCGTATGGGCGGCCGATATCTCGCCGACCCAGTCGAAATTCGTCATCTGGGCGCTGTCGACGAGGCTTGGATTGTCGATCTCGAAGCCGGCCGGCAGGAGATCGGTGATGACAATGCGCGAGGCCCAGTCGTTCTGCTCGGTCACATGCAGGACGACGACATAACGCTCGTTTTGCTGCGCTTCGCTGACATTGGCCTCCTCGCCATCCAGCGTGTAATAGGTCCGCTCGATGGTAAAGCCGGTGCCGCCCGCCGGCAGCGGCTTGACGGGGGCGGCAACCGTGGTGATGACGGCCGAGACCGTGTCACTCGTCGCGCTCGTCAATGTCAGGGGATGGTCGATCAGCGCATCCCCGGTCATTTTCGCCATATAAGCGCGGGTCCGCTCGGCTCCGTTGACGTTGACCTTCAAATCGTCGTCGCCGTTCTGGAGGGCACGCGCTGCCAGAAGCATCCAGGCCTGTTCCTGGGTGCTCGTATATTTGCTGCGATCCCATTCCCGCGCGACTGCCTTGGCCAGGTCCGGGATGACGGGCGGAACGGGCCGGCTTTCGGCGGCGAGCGCCAGGATCGCCGCGCCATCGCGCAGCACCGAGCCATAATCGGTGCGTGAGAAGTTCACGCGGGTCACCATCGACTGTTTCGACATCTGCAGCGCATCGACGAAGATATTCTTCGAGCGCGTTGCATCGCCGTAGAGCGCCAGCGCCGCAGCGATATGGGCCTTGGCAAGCGGCGTCGGGAAGTCGTTGATCATTGTGTCGGCATAGTAGCGAAGGTCGCTGACGGCGGCCTTCTTGTTGCGCGCGAGCACATAGAGAGCATAGGCGATCTCATCGCCCTTACCTTTCACGTCAGTCGTGTAGGAGAGCGAGTTCTGCAGGTTTTCGAGCGCCTGCACCAGGGCGCGATCAGGAACGTCATATTTCTGTTCGCGGGCCCGCGTCAGGAAGTCCGTGACGTAGGAATCGAGCCAGAGATCGCCGGAATCCGGCCCCCACAGGCCGAAACTTCCAGCATAGGCCTGATAGGAAAGCACGCGGTAGATTGCATCCTGCACCCGCTTGTGGATGTCGTCATCGGTTTGCTCCATGCCCGCCTGCTTGGCGACCTCGGCCAGATAGAGCAGCGGCAGTGCGCGGCTCGTTGTCTGCTCGGCGCAGCCGAAGGGATAGCGGTCGAGCGTCATCAGCAGTGCCGGAATGTCGAAGGCGGCCGAGCGCGTGACGTTGACTGCGATAGAAGCGCCCGGAAGCACGCTGTCAGCCAGCAGGTTCTTGTCGATCGTCAGGCTCTTGCCGGGTGCAAGCGCAATGACGCGTCGTTCGG
>Ga0102593_1002504_pt1 | contig 13877 bp, 9 predicted proteins | sample AraplaCol_mMS_r2_2_FD_76862 | JGI IMG/M metagenome (GOLD analysis project Ga0102593, IMG submission 76862) | Arabidopsis root microbial communities from North Carolina, USA - plate scrape MF_Col_mMS_r2 (SPADES assembly) (version 2) | ecosystem: Host-associated > Plants > Roots > Endosphere...
GCGATGGAACTCGGCGGCGTTGTCAGGCGCCACGCCGTTGTACGAGGCGCAGACGATGGCGACGGCGCCGCTGGCGGGCAGCCGCTCGGCGTATTCGTCGAGCGAGGCCACCTGGGTCGAGAAGCCGCGCAGCTCGCCGGCCTCGGCCAGCTGGCGCGCCAGGTCTTCGGCCGTGCCGAGGTTGGAGCCCTGCAGCACCAGCAGCGAGGTGCCGTGCCGCGCGGCCTGCGGCTTGCGTGCGGCGGGCTGGGCCGGCGTTGCAGGAGTGGCGGACGCTTCGCCGTTGCCGCGCGGCCGCGTGGCCGGGTCGCGCAGCAGCGCCTTGATCTTGAAGTTCTCAGGCTTGATCGTGAGCGCTTCCTTGATCTTGAGCTTGTAGTCCGTGTGATCGATCAGCGTGAAGCGCTGCAGGATCATGCCCAGCGTGAGCACCGCCTCCTGCGCCGCAAACTGGCGCCCGATGCAGGCCCGCTGCCCATTGCCGAAGGGCTTGAAGGCATTCACCGGACGCTCGCGCTCGGCTTCGCGGCTGAAGTTTTCCGGATCGAACTGGTCGGCGTTTTCACCCCAGATCCCCTTGTCGCGATGCAGCGCCAGCGCATGCATGATGACCATGTTGTTCTTCTTGATGGTGTACTGGCCGCCGATGGTCGTGTCTTCCTTCGCGCGCATCGAGATGGCGGGTGCGGTCGGGTACAGGCGCAGGGCCTCCTTCAGCACCTGCATCACGTACTGCAGGCGGTTGACCTGCGCATAGGTCGGCTTCTGCGAAGTGTCAGGTCCGAACACGCTGTCGACCTCGGCCTGCGCCTTGGCCAGCGCCTCGGGGTTCTTCAGCAAGAAGTAGATCGCGAAGGAAAGCAGGCCGCTCGTCGTCTCGTGCCCCGCGATGAGGAATTCGATGCACTCGTCGCGGATCATCTTGTCGGTGAGCTTCTCGCCGCTCTTCTTGTCGACGCCCGCGATCATGTAGCTCAGCAGGTCGGGCTTGGTCGCGATGTCGGCCCCGCTCGCGCGGCGCTCCTCGATGATGTCTTCCACCATCTTGTGCATGAAGCGGATGTCCTTGCGCTGCTGGGCGAGCTCCTTTTTGAGCATCAGCTCTTCCAGAGGCAGGCCGCGGCGGTTCTGCACGGTTTCGAGCGTGCGCACCATCGCATCGACGAAAGGATGAAAGCCCTCGCGGTAGAACGAGTTGAAGCGATAGCCGAAGCCGCAAAGGCCGATGGTGTCGAGCGTGAGCGCGGTCATGTCGCGCACCACGTCCACTTCTTCATCGAAGTTGAGGCGCTCCCACTTGGTGACCAGCTGGTCCGCGATGTCCAGCATCATCGGGTGGTAGGCCTGCATCGCGCGCTGGCTGAAGTTGGCCAAGAGGATGTTGTGCGGCTTGGACCAGGTTTCCTCGTGCGTGTCGGAGGTGAAGAGCCCGTGCGATGCGGCGCGCAACCGGCGCAGCGCGCCGCGGGTGCTCTTGTCGAAGCGCGCTTCTTCGCAGAGCTCGTCGACCAACGCGGGCGATGAGACCACGATCACCGGCATGCCTGGCATGTCGAGCCAGTAGATGCCGCCGAGTTCCTGCGCGATCCTCCACATGTCGAGCACGGGAGAGTCCGATCCGATCGACAGTAGGTTGCCGACGAACGGCTTCTTTGCAGGATGCGGGATCGGATGGAGCGAGTTCTTGCCTGCCATGGGTTCTTGCGCCTTTGGTATGGACCCGCTTCGGAGATCCGGGGTGTGACACCCGGAGTATCTCGACCCCACAGGCGCGCGGCAGGACGGGGTTTCCCTTAGGAACCCCGGTGCATGCGCTTCAGCCGCCGGGGCGGACCATCTTGCAGTCGGTGCCCTGGGCCAGCTCATTGCCGGTATAGACCGCATCGGTGCGGAAGCCGTAGTCGGTGCCCTCCCAGCCCAGCTTGACCGTCCTGCCGTCGACCGGCGCGATGGTGTTGACCACCTGCGGCAAGAGCAGCTGGTGGTCCTCGGCGCGCATGCGGAGCGGGCCCACCACCGAATCGAAGGTCATGTCTTCGAGCGCATGGGCCACCTTCACCGTATCGGTGCTGCTGGCCTTGTTGATGGCGGCGGCCAGCAGGCGCGGCGTGAAGTCGATGCGCGGCGACAGGAAGTCCTTGCCCGTCTTGGCCTTGTACGCCTTGGCGAGCGCATCGACCCGCGGCGTGCCGGCTTGGCCCGGATGCCATTCGGCAACCCAGGTCAGCTGCCCCAGCTTAGCCTGCGACACCGCCAGCACCGTGCCGGGCACCGAGCCCGCGCTGTGGTTGAAGTAGCGCAGGTTGTAGCCCGCATCGCCTGCGGCCTTGAGCAGCAGGGTCATGTCCTGCCCCCAGTTGCCGGTGATGACCGAGTCGGCCCCGCTTTGCTTGATGTTCGCGATGTAGGGCGAGAAGTCTTTCACGCGGCCAATGGGGTGCAGGGTTTCGCCGACGAACTGCACGTCGGGCCGCGCCAGGCCCACGAGCTGGCGTCCGTAGCTCGCCCATTGCTTGCCGTGGGCATAGTCCTGGTTCAGCAGGAACACCTTCTTCACGTCAGGCGTCTTCTTGATGTAGTTGGCCAGCGCCTTCATCTTCATCGCAGTGTTGGCCTCGGTCTGGAAGTGCCAGAAGCTGCAGGTCTTGCCCGTCATCTCGGGGTCAATCGACGAGTGGTTGAGCACGATCAGTTCCTTGCCCGGATTGCGCTGGTTCCAGCGTGCCACCGACTGCACGAGCGCGGTGACCACCGACGATCCCGAGCCGCCCGTCACGATGGCCTTGGCGCCCTGGTCGATGGCCGCCTGCAGCGCGCTCTGGCTCTCCTGCGCCGAGAGCTTGCTGTCGAACTGCAGCAGCTGCAGCTTGGTGCCGCCCAGCACGCCGCCCTTGGCGTTGATCTCCTCGATGGCATATTGCACATGCATGAGCATCAGTTCGCCCACGTTCGCGAACGGGCCTGACAGGGGATCGATGTAGGCGATCTTGTAGGTCTGTTGCTGGGCTTGCGATGCACCCGAAAGGGCCAGCAGCGAGGCGAGGGCAATGGGCGCCAATGGCGCGCGAGTGAACTTGAGCATGTCCGTCTGTCTCCGGTGTCGTTGGTAAAACTTCCGCGGAGGGCGCGTTGATGCGCCTTTCGCTTCAACGCGGTTCTTTGCTGGCGCTTCGCAAGCCGATCACGCGGCTCGCCAGCTTGGTGAGCTCGGCCACCACTTCCTCGGGCGAGAGGCGCCCGTCGGGCCGGTACCAGCTGTAGAGAAAACCGGGCAGGCTGCAGGCGGCCAGCGCGGTGAGCTTGGTCTCGGTGAAATCCAGGTCGCCATCGCGGCGCGCTTCTTCGAGCAGCGGGCAGAGAAGGTCGTAGAAGTGATGTGCGAGCTTCTTCTGCGCGGCGACGTATTCGGGCCGGTACACCTGCGGCTCGCGGTACGCAAAGAAGGCGCAGGGGTGATGCGCGATGGTGGCGCGTATCAGCCGCTCGATGCCTTCGAGCACCTTCTCGCTCGCGCGGCGCGGATCGCTCGCTGCGAAGTCGAGCGCGGTGAAGCAGTCGACCGTGGGGCGCCAGGAGAGCGTTTCGAAGATCTCCTGCTTGTCCCGAAAGTAGTAATACACGAAGGGCTTGGTCACGCCCAGCGCGCGAACGATCTGCGCCATGGTCGTGTTGGCATAGCCCTGCGCGGCAAAGAGCTGAGCCGCGGCCTGCAGGATGCGCTCGCGCTGCAGGTCAGTGCCCTGCGTGGCCGCTCGCTGGCGGCCCGTGCCCTGGGGCTGGTGCGCCTGCGCCATGCCCTTGCCAGAGGGTTTTTGCCGTGTCGCCGAAGTTATACCCATGGGTAGGATTGTTGGTGCACCATGCGCTCGTTGGCAAGCGCCCGCCCCGCACGGGCGGCTATCGATAACCCTGAGAAAGTGACGCCATGGAGACATTGCCCGACCGCCCGCAACAGCCCCTGCACGAGTACCTGCGCGCCCATGCGCGAGAGCGCGCCGACGCCGCCGCCTGCATCTGGTACGGCCATGCCATGACGTGGTCGCAGTTCGACCGCGCGAGCGACGCCTTCGCAGCCAGGCTGCAGGCCATCGGCGTGAAGAAGGGCGAGCCGGTGGTGCTGTTTCTCAACAACTGCCCGCAGTATCTGGTTGCGCACTACGGCATCCAGAAGATCGGCGCCATCGTCTGCCCGTGCAGTCCGCTCAACAAGGAGCACGAACTGGCCTACCAGGTCAACGACCTCGGCGCGCGTGCCATCGTTGCCGCCGCGCCGCTCCTGCCGGTGGTGCGCAAGGTGCAGCCGGAGAGCGAACTCGCGCACGTGTTCGTGGTGCACTACGCCGACCTGCTGCCCGAGCAGCCCACGCTCGATCTGCCCGCCGAACTGCTGGCCGAGCGCGATGCCCCGCGCAGCGTGCCTGTGGACTGCGAAGATTTTCTGGCCGTGATGCAAAGCGGCGCCGTGCCGAAGCCCGTGGCCGTCGATCTGGACGACGTGGCGCTCATGACCTACACCTCGGGCACCACGGGGCTCCCGAAGGGCGCAATGCTGAGCTATGGCAACGCGCTCTTCAAGACACGTGCGGCGTCCGACTGCAACAGCGTGGCAAGCAGCGACGTGCTGCTGTCGATACCTCCGCTCTATCACATCGCCGGCATGCTGATGGGCGTGAACGTGCCCGTGCTCAGCGGCGCAACGTCGGTGCTGCTGCATCGCTTCGATCCGCGCGCCGTGCTGCAGGCCATTGCGCAATACAAGGTGAACTGGTGGTACAGCATCGCGCCGATGAACGTGGCCTGCATGCAGGTGCCCGACATCGCAAGCTTCGATCTCTCGAGCCTCCGGCGCAATCCGGTCACCAGCTTCGGCATTACTTTCACCGAAGCGCTGGCCGCGCAGTGGCGCTCGCACGCGCCCAACTGCACGTCGTTCGAAGCCGCGTACGGGCTCAGCGAAACCCACACGTGCGACACCTACACGCCGCACCATTCACCGCGCTGGGGCACGCAGGGCATTGCGGTGCCGGGCGTGACCATCCGCATCGTCGACACCGAGACGCAGGCCGACGTGCCCACCGGCGAGGTCGGCGAGATCGTGCTGACCAGCCCCGGCTGCTTCAAGGGCTACTGGAAGAAGCCCGAGGCCACGGCCGCCACGCTGCGCAATGGCTGGGTGCACACCGGCGACATTGGCAAGCTCGACGCGGACGGCTACCTCACCTTCATCGGCCGCATCAAGGAGATGATCAAGGTCTCGGGCTACAGCGTGTTTCCGGAACAGGTCGAGACCATCCTCATCAAGCATCCCGCCGTGGCACAGGCGGCCGTCATCGCGCAGCCCGATCCTGAGAAGGGCGAGGTGGTCAAGGCTTTCATCGTGCGCAAGCCCGGCGCCACGCTCGATGCCGAGGCGCTCATCGCCTGGTCGCGCGACAACATGGCGAGCTACAAGGCGCCGCGTGCCGTGAGCTTCATCGATGCGTTGCCGACCACCGGTGCCGGCAAGGTGCTGCGCCGGCTGCTGAAAGACAAGACCTGAAAGGCCTCTCTTGTTCTCCAAGATCCTGATTGCCAACCGCGGCGAGATTGCCGTGCGGCTGGTGCGCGCGCTGCGCGACCTGGGCATCGCGAGCGTGGCAGTGCATGCGCGCGACGACGCGTCGGCGCTGCATGTGCAACTGGCCGATACGGCGGTGGCACTCGATGCGACGGGGCCGTCGGCCTATCTGGACATTGCGGCCTTGATCGGCATTGCGCGTGCGCAGGATTGCGACGCGGTGCATCCCGGCTACGGCTTTCTGAGCGAGCGCGCCGACTTCGCACAGGCTTGCGCCGAAGCCGGCCTGGTTTTCATCGGCCCGTCGGCCGAGCAGTTGGCGCTGTTCGGCGACAAGGCGCGCGCGCGGGCGCTCGCCACGCAATGCGACGTGCCGGTGATGCCCGGCAGCGCGGGCGCGGTGACGCTCGCGGAGGCGCAGGCCTTTTTTGCCGAGCAGCATGCGCAGGGCGCGGGCGTGATGATCAAGGCGATCGGCGGCGGCGGCGGGCGTGGCATGCGCGCGGTGCTCCATGCGGGCGGGTTGCCCGAAGCCCACGCGCGCTGCATGTCCGAAGCCAAGGCTGCCTTCGGTGTCGAGGGCGTGTATGTCGAGCGCCTGATGCGCAATGCACGCCATATCGAAGTGCAGGTTCTCGGCGATGGGCAAGCCGTGGCCAGCCTCGGCGAGCGTGAGTGCACCTTGCAGCGGCGATTCCAGAAGCTGGTGGAGATCGCGCCCAGCCCCTCGCTGCCGGAGGCACTGCGCGCGCAGGTCACCCAGGCCGCGCTGCGCATGGCCAAGGCCGTGGGCTATCGCAGCCTGGGCACGTTCGAATTCCTGGTCGATGCCGAGTCGACCACGCTTCCCTTCGTCTTCATCGAAGCCAACCCACGGTTGCAGGTCGAGCACACGGTGACCGAAGCCGTGACCGGGCTCGACCTGGTGCAGCTGCAGATCGCGGTGGCCGCCGGCAAGACCCTGGGCGCGCTCGGTATCGACGTGGACCGCACGGCACCGCAGCGCGGCTTCGCGGTGCAATGGCGCATCAATGCCGAGACGCTCGATGCGGACGGCAACGCGCGGCCTTCGGGGGGGGTGCTCGCGCGCTTCGACCTGCCGACCGGGCCGGGCGTGCGCATCGACACGCACGGCTATGCGGGGCTCGCGCCTTCGCCGCACTACGACACCTTGCTTGCCAAGCTGATCGTGCATTCGCCATCGCACAATTTCTCCGATGCATTGCGCCGCTCGCTGCGCGCGCTGGACGAATGCCACATCGACGGCATCGCCACCAACCTTGCGCTGCTGCGTGCCATCGCGGCGCGGCCCGAGTTTGAGAGCCAGGCGGTGCATACGCGTTTCGTGGAAGCGCATCTGGGTGACCTGCTGGCCTCGGCGGCCGCATTGGAAAACAAGCGGCCGAAAAAGATCGCGCCCGTTTTCAATGATGCAAGCGCACAGGCGCTGAGCGCCTCGGAAGAAACCGACGGGCTGACGGTCAAGGCGCCGATGCCTGCAAGGCTGGTGCAGTTCGAAGTGTCGGTGGGCGACGTGCTGCCGGCCGGTGCGCAGCTTGGCGTGCTCGAAGCCATGAAGATGGAGCACCTGCTGCATGCGCCCACGGCAGGCAGGGTGGTGGCGCTGCTCGCCGAGCCGGGCGACTACCTTGTCGAGGGCCAGTCGCTGGTGCGGCTGGAGGTGGTCGATGCGCAGGCGGTCGAAGCCGAGGCGCTCGCCGAGCACGACCTCGGCACCATCCGCCCCGACTTGCAGAAGGTGATCGACCGCCATGCGTTCACGCTCGATGCCAACCGCGGCGCGGCCGTCGCCAAGCGGCACGCGCAGGGCGGGCGCACTGCGCGAGAGAACATTGCGGACCTGTGCGACACCGCGGCAGACCCGGGCAACTTCATCGAATACGGCGCACTGGCGGTCGCCGCCCAAACTAGACGCCGCACGCTCGAAGACCTGATCGCCAACACGCCGGCCGACGGCATGGTGACGGGCCTTGGCAGCATCAACGCGAAGCAGTTCGGCCCCGAGGTGTCGCGCTGCGCCGTGCTGGCCTACGACTACACGGTGCTTGCCGGTACGCAGGGCATGCGCAACCACCACAAGACCGACCGGCTGCTGGCGGTGGCGCACCAACTCAAATTGCCGGTGGTGCTGTTCGCCGAGGGCGGCGGTGGTCGGCCGGGCGACACCGACATGCCCATCGTCGCGGGGCTCAACAACCACACCTTCAGCCAGTTTGCCGCCCTGTCGGGCAAGGTGCCGGTGGTGGGCATCGTGCATGGCCGCTGCTTCGCTGGCAATGCGGCGCTGCTGGGCTGCGCCGACGTGATCATCGCCACCAGGGGCAGCAACATCGGCATGAGCGGCCCCGCGATGATCGAGGGCGGCGGGCTCGGCACTTTTGCGCCGGAGCAGATCGGGCCGAGCAGCGTGCAGTCGCGCAACGGCGTGATCGACATCCTGGTGGAAGACGAGGCCGCCGCGGTGGCTGCTGCGAAGCAATACCTCTCGTACTTCCAGGGGCTGACTACCGGCTGGCAATGCGCCGACCCGCGCATGCTGCGCCACGTGGTGCCCGAGAACCGGCTGCGCGTGTACGACGTGCGCGCCGCGATGCGCGGCGTGGCCGACACGGGCTCTCTGCTCGAGCTGCGCGCCGGCTTCGGAGCGGGGATCGTCACGGCGCTGGCCCGTATCGAGGGCAAGCCGGTCGGGCTGATAGCCAACAATCCGCATCATCTCGGCGGCGCCATCGACGTGGAAGCAGCCGACAAGTCCGCGCGCTTCATGCAGCTGTGCAATGCGCACGGGCTGCCTGTCGTCTCGCTTTGCGACACGCCTGGGTTCATGGTGGGGCCGGAGATCGAGGCGCAAGCCCAGGTTCGCCACGTGTGCCGCATGTTCATGGTGGCTTCCCATCTGCGCGTGCCCTTCTTTGCGGTGGTGCTGCGCAAGGGCTATGGCCTGGGGGCGCAGGCCATGACGGCCGGCGGCTTCGATGCGCCTGTGTTCACGGTGGCTTGGCCGACGGGTGAATTCGGCGCCATGGGGCTCGAAGGCGCGGTGCGGCTGGGCTACCGCAAAGAGCTGGCCGCGGTGCCCGAAGGCGCCGAGCGCGATGCGTTGTTCAAGAAGCTCGTGGCGCAGCAGTACGCCAACGGCGAGGCGATCCACATGGCACAGACGCTGGAGATCGATGCGGTGATCGATCCCGCGGAAACGCGCACTTGGCTGGTACGTGGACTTGCGTCCGCAACGCGCCCCATGGATGCGCCCTTGCCCTACGTAGACACTTGGTAACGATCCACTAGACCTCGTCACATGCGAGGGCAGGGTGGTTCCGTACACTGAATCGCTTTGCGCATGAAACTGGGTTCGCATTGGCTTTCTGTTCTTCGCCAAGGTGTGCTGCGGCATGGAGTTGCCGCGGTTGGTTTCTTGCTGCTGGCCGCTGCGGTGGCCGTGCAGGCCGTTCAACCCACAGCGCGGCCGCGCCAGCCGGCGGAGGCGAAATGGGTGGCTGGATGGGTTGCCGCGCCGGTGGACTTCCGCGAGTTGAGTGCCAACCCGCTCCTCACGGCCGCGGCCCCTCGGCCCGGCGGTGACGCCTTTCGCGGACAAACGGTTCGGCAGCAGTTCGAGCCCGCGATCGGTGGCGAGCGTGTTCGCATCCGTTTTTCCAACCGGTTCGGCAAGACGCCCCTGCGCATCGCCGCGGCCAGCGTGGCGCGCAGCACCGGCAGCGGCGCGATCTCGCCATCGACGGTGCGCGCGCTGCGCTTCGGCGGGCGCGCGAACGCGGTCGTCGCGCCGGGCGCCGACATCTGGAGCGATGGCGTCGATCTGAAGGTCGAGCCCGGGCAGGCGGTGGCGGCGAGTGCCTTCTTCGACCGCGCCGCGCCTTTCGCGACCGTTCACCTGCAGGCGCCCGATGCGAGCTGGGTGGGCGGCGGCAACGCCACTTCTGCCGCCGCGCTTCCGAATGCCGAGCCGTTGCCGCTCAACCACGTGGTGACGGGGCTCGACGTGATGACCTCGCAGCCGACGCGGGCCGTGGTCGCGTTCGGCGATTCGATCACCGCGGGCGGCGGCGAAGCGGGCGACGGCTCGTACCCCGACCTGCTTGCCACGCGCCTGCGCAACAGTCCCGCGGCGGCAGAGCCCGTGTCGGTGCTCAACGCGGGCATCGGCGGCAACCGGCTGCTGGTCGACGGCATCGGCCCCAACGGGCTTTCGCGCTTTGCACGCGATGCCCTCGGGCAGTCGGGCGTGACGCACGTGATCGTGCTGCTCGGCACCAACGACATCGGGCGCAGCGTGTTCGTGGCGCCGGGGCGGCCGACGCCCGAGCACGAGGTGGCAACCGCTGCGCGCATCACAGACGGTCTGCAGCAGTTGACCAAGCAAGCCCGTGCCAAGGGCGTGAAAGTGCTGATCGGCACCGTCCCGCCGTTCAAGAACACCCCTTATTGGGCGGAAAGTTCCGAGGCCATGCGCGGCGAGGTCAACCGCTGGATCCGCAGCCGCCAGGACGTGGACGGCGTGATCGATTTCGACGCCATCCTGCGCAACCCCGCCGACCCCCAGTCCCTGAACCCACTGTACGACAACGGCGACCACCTGCACCCCAACAAGGCGGGCCATGCCGCCATGGCCGCCGCCATCGATGCTCGCGAGCTGCAAGAGTGAGTGCCAACAAAGGTACTCATTCCTGCGAAACACCTCTACACAAAGTCCCGTCGAGTGCTTACAGCCGCTTCACATAGCGCCGGCAGCATGAAGGCTCCAACCACTCATGAGGGGACACCCATGAAAAGAGTCGCAATCACTTTGGCCATCGGCGCAGCTTCGCTGCTTTCCGTGGGGGGCGCACTCACGCTGCCGACCACCGCGCACGCGCAGCGCGCAGTGATCGTCGAGACGCCGCCGCCGCCGCCGCGCTCGGAGCGCATGCCGCCTCCGCGCCGTGGCTACGTGTGGTCCCCGGGGCACTACGAATGGCGCAATGGAGAACACGTGTGGGTCCGGGGCATGTGGGTACGTGCCCGTCGGGGATATGCCTACCGTCCGCCGGAATGGCGCGAACGCGACGGCCGTTGGGAATATCGCCGCGGCGAATGGGACCGTGACCGCGACGGCGTGCCGAACCGCTACGACCGCCGTCCAGACAACCCGAACCGCAACTGATGCGGCTCCGCGGCGGCGGGCTGCCAAACCTCGGCGGTGAGGAGTGGCCGCTGCCGCCGCGAAGCGGCCGAAGCGGCCCTAACGCAGACTGACCAGCTCCAGGGCTTCGCTGACCTGGAATGCGCCGCTGCCTCCACCGCCCCGCGTCTTCACTTCGAAGCGAATGACGCGGCCGAGCTCCGGCGAAAACCACACCTCGGCCCGATAAGGGCCATATTGGGTGCCGGAGGAGGCGCCGGCATTCGCCGCGCGCTGCGTGAACCCGCGGTACTCGATGCGCACTGCCTTGATTTCCTGCCCACCGACCGTCAGCACGGTGTCTTCCATCACCGAGGCAGACAGATCCATGTGGATACGGGTCCCGCCCATCGTGGAGTCGTAGCGCGTCCTCCACGCCCCTTCCTGCTTGAGGTTCTTCTTGGCCCAGCCGCCTGGCGGCATGGCCCCGTCGAACTCGCCGGCGATGGCGCTATTGACGCTGACTACTTCGCCGCCGGACTTCTCCACCCACCCGCCACTGTTGAAGCTGATTCCATCCTCCGTAATGGAGTCGGCACGGTAGATCACTTTGCGATAGATGTTTGTGAGACGGTCGTGCAGTTGGTACTCGACGACGCTCGGCCGGGCGACGCCCTGGCCCAGTGCGGGCACACCGGTTGCGAAGGCCGCTGCGGGTTGCAGTGCCAATCGCTCGATGGCCAACTGGCCACGCACCGGCAATTCGGCAATCCACGACGCGGGCATGGCGAGATTTGCTGAGCCCGGCCCGGCTGTCGCGACGCCGACCACTCCGGCCAGGCGACCCTGTGCGTCGAACAGGCCGGCTCCGGCGAGTCCCGCCTCGGGCTGCGCGATGAGTTGAAGGGCTTCGAGCTCCCCGGCGTCGCTGCGGCGCAGGCCGGCGAGCATGCCGGTGCCGAGGGTCAATTCCTTTCCCCGCGGCGATCCGACGATGTAGAGCGGCATGCCGACCTGCAGGGCATTCACCGGCGTGATTCCCATTGGCGGGGCGGAGAGGTTTGCGATTCGCAGCTGGCAGAGGTCGCGCGCAACGTCCGGATAGACCAGCGTGGCTCCGTAGCTCACGTTGTCTCGCTTCAGCGCCACGCTGGCAGCCTTTGCGAGCAGTTGGCAGCTCGTGACGGCGGTGCCCGCGCCGATGGCGACGGCGCTGCCGGTGGCCAGCACTTTGCCTTGCGCGTCATGGGCTTGAAGCACCCAGACGTTGGGCGAAACACGAGCGAAGAGCGCGTCCGGCGTGAGCGCGGCGCTGCTTCGTGATTCCTGCGCCGACGCCGCGGGGACGGCCAGCGCTGTTGCAAGGGCCAGTGTGAAAGGCAGAAGCAGATGTCTCATCGGTTGGCTTGTAGAAGCAGTCGCAGATCGTTGATCGAAGTCTTGGCAAATGGCGTCGCTTCTGGCGCCGCGGTCGCGGTGCTGCGGACCGACGGCAATGCAGGTGGAGGTGCCGGTGCCGGTGTGGCGGGCGGCGCTGCTGCTGCAATGGGTGTGCGCTGGACGGCTGGTGAGGCCATTGGCGGACCGGAAGACGACGTCGCCGTAGGGGCAGTTGCCGCGGCAGCTGTGCTGGCCCGTGCCATCGGAGCGGCTTGTGCGGGCGCCGATGTATTCGCCGTTTTGGCCAACACCGGCATCGTTCCGCCGTAGGCCAGCGGGGGCAGCGCCTTCCGGCCTTCCGATTCCGCCACCCGCTCGAAGGCCGGATGGCCGACAAAGAAGCCCAGGCCGATGCTCATTTCGACAAAGGCGGTCTGCCTGGCCAGCAGCACGATGTCGATGCTGCCCTCGGCCTCGGTGCGGGCACTGGCCCGGTAGGTGCCGGCCGGCCGATCGATGAAGAAGAAGCTGTTGGGTTGCGACTTGCCGACGACCTGTCCATTGACGGTGACCTCGGGTTGAACCGCCATGCCCGCTAGCGCATTGCGATAGAAGTAGATCCGTCCCGCGTTCTCGCCGAGCGAAGGAAGACTGTCCGCCATCTCCGAATACCGAGGTCCCGTGGCGGAACACCCGAACAGGCAGGCCGCCAGTGCCGCCAACAGAAAACCACCGATCCAACGTCGCATTGCGCCTTCTCCTCTTTTGGCGCTGGATGCTACACCCGCTTACACGCGGGTCGCGGTCGACCGGTGAGGGTTCTTTAGCGGAACACGACGGTGCGGTGCCCGTTCAGCAACACGCGGTGCTCGCTGTGCCACTTCACGGCACGCGCGAGCACCTGGCTTTCGGTGTCGCGGCCGCGGGCCGTGAGGTCTTCGACCGTGTCGGTGTGGTCGGCGCGCGCTACGTCCTGCTCGATGATCGGACCTTCGTCGAGGTCGGCCGTCACATAGTGGGCGGTGGCGCCGATCAGCTTCACGCCGCGGTCATGCGCCTGGTAGTAGGGCTTCGCGCCTTTGAAGCTGGGCAGGAACGAGTGATGGATGTTGATCGCCCGTCCGGCCAGGCTCTTGCACAGGTCGTTGCTCAGGATCTGCATGTAGCGCGCCAGCACCACGAGCTCGGCGCCCTCGGCTTCGATGATTTCCAGCTGCTTTGCTTCACCCTGCGACTTGGTGGCGGCCGTCACGGGAATGTGATGGAAGGGCACGTTGTAGCTTGCCGCCAGCTGGTAGAAGTCGCGGTGGTTCGAGATGATGGCGCGCACGTCGATGGCGAGCAGGCCGCTTTTCCATCGGAACAGCAGGTCGTTCAGGCAGTGGCCTTCCTTGCTGACCAGGATCACTGTCTTCATCGGCTCGGCCGCTGCATGCAGCTGCAGGCTCATGCCGAAGCCGGCGCCAAAGGTGGCGAGCTGTTCGCGCAACGCCGCCTCGGGCTGGTCGCTGCAGGCAAAGCGAACGCGCATGAAGAACAGGCCCGTGTCGTGGTCGTTGTACTGGGCGGCTTCCTCGATGTTGCCGCCGCGTTCGAGCAGGAATCCCGAAACGGCATGCACGATGCCCGTCCGGTCGGGGCAGGAGAGGGTCAGGATGTAAGCGGGCGTAGTGGTCGTCATGAGGGGCACGATTGTCGCAGGGGTGCCAGAATGCCGCTTTTCAGTGCACGTTAAGCAGGAGCAATCGATGGCTTATCAGGACTTCAACATGGGCAACCAGTGGTTGCCCTTCACCC
>Ga0102593_1002505_pt1 | contig 13869 bp, 17 predicted proteins | sample AraplaCol_mMS_r2_2_FD_76862 | JGI IMG/M metagenome (GOLD analysis project Ga0102593, IMG submission 76862) | Arabidopsis root microbial communities from North Carolina, USA - plate scrape MF_Col_mMS_r2 (SPADES assembly) (version 2) | ecosystem: Host-associated > Plants > Roots > Endosphere...
GCGGTCGAGAGCATTTACGCGCACTGCAAGCCGATGCGCTTCAACCCAAGCGCTCCCGCCAACGACGCTTAGTCCAGGTTGAGGATCGGCGTCACGCCCATGCCTGTGGGGCGCTCGCAACGGATACCATCATTCGGCCAACGCCGGTTTCCGCGGCGCGGCTCGACAACTTCGTAGCGCCCAACAAATCCATCATCTGCCATGCAAATCTCCAGATAGTCCTGGAAACCTTCTCGCACGCCCAGCCAGCCTCAAAATACAGCCTATCCAATGGGGCGGAGACGGCGCTTACGCTGCTTTGTATGGCGCAGCGACTTTTCTGCTCCGCCCAAGACCAAATCGGTATATCCCTCCACATCAATTTTCAGGAGGCTCATTTGCTTGATATTCAACTCACTCATCAGTGTATCAAGTCTGCGCGCGGGAACCGAGATGCTGCCTGATGTAACTGACGATGGGTCGATTTTGGCGTTCGTACCTGATCCGGAAAATTTTATTGATCCATCAATATCTGCGATGGCCAAGCAGTGAGCTTCAATTTTGGAGCTAAAGATGTTCTTTTTCAGAAGCTCATAGTTTTGTGGCGAGGCTTCTATCGCAACCACTCGGGAATCAGGAACTCTTCTACTCATAAATATGCTATTGACGCCGACGTTTGCCCCAATGTCTACAAATACCTCACCTTGCTGCACTAGCAAATGATATAGGCTGAGTTGGTTGTCCTCCCATACACCAGTCTCATCAATTGTATTTGAAATAATATACTCAGATTCGTCCAAAAGTATTGGGAATCTGATTCCGGAATAGTCGAATTTGTGCTCTTTAACGCCCATCGTTCCCCCGTGATAGCATTAAGTTCTCCAGCGTATCAACCTAACATGACGCTTAGTCGGCGGTCCAGGCTCACGACTTATTAATTTGGGAGTGAGATGTGGATCACGGTTTCCGATTAGAGCCAACGATGAATAGTTTTTGACCTTGCCCCGTTTCCCCGATTTTGGCCAGCGGGAGTTGGAATTTTCCGGGGTTAAGGCTCAGCTCAGCGGGGGTGCCGATGAGCCGTTCATGAGCGATATCGGCACTTTGTTGCCAATCGCGCTGTGTGGCCGGAACTCGTTATACAACGAGACAACGGAACACCCACGGGACTGAAATTCGCGAGCTTCTATATCCGTGGCATCCCTGGTTTGGGCTGCTCGTCCATATTCATGAGGTGCTCGCGATGGGCGATGCTGTTTTCCGTTGCAGCTTTTCCGGCGTCGCCTTCGGCGGTCTGCGGGTCGATGATGTGATCGAGGAGTCGCTGCTCGGGGTGGTGGAACCGGAAACCATCGCGGCCGCCGTTGAGGCGGAGCCTAGTATGGCCAGCCAACGCGACCAGGTCCAGGAGGCACTTCTGCGCGATCTTCAGGGAGCGCGCTACGCTGCCGTCTGCGATGTCGAAAGAGGAGATTGTTGTGGCGTCGCTGTCTGATGGCTGCCAATCTTATTCTCGTTCTCGCCGACTCGTGTGAGCGCCTTGTTCCAGCACGCCTCGAGCTCCGACGCCACCAGCCGGTTCTCAGGATCAGCGGCGTCGTATTGCCGGAATGCCCGGTCGGCGGCGTACGCGAACTCGATGGCTTCGACTTTGAGGCGCAGCCATCGCTGGATCTAGGATAGATCAGGGAGCTGTCAACCTGCCGCTGGATTGCTCACGGCGACACCGTGCTATTCCTCGGACCTCCGGGCTCCATCGGTCAAGGTGCGCCTCGAACGAAGCCCAGTTCTCAAACCGGCGACCTGCAACCTCCAGATGCTGCACCGGGTTCGTAGCCGACTGATGTCGGCCCGAACGAACCTGATTTGCCAAATGCGCGCCTATTGCCTTGAGCATGGTGTCGCGATGCGGCAGGGAGCTGGCGTGTTCAAGAACGACATTTGCCGGGTTGCGGATGACCCCGACAATGATCTGACGCCTATGGCAAGATCTGTTCTACGAGATTTACATGATGATTTCCGCCGGCTCGAAGCTCGGATCCGACAGGTCTCGGATGAGATTGAAAAGATCGCAGATACCGACGAGAGCGCAAGACGCCTTATGACAATTCCGGGTATCGGGCCGCTTGGCGCAAGAGCCATTCTCTCCGCGATCGGTGACCCCGCACGCTTTTCCAAAGCTCGAGACGTTGCGGCCTGGCTGGGGCTGGTGCCTCGACAATATTCCACCGGAGGCAAGCAGAACCTCCTGGGCGTCAGCAAACGCGGAAACAATTATCTTCGTCGCTTGATCATGGAGCAAGGTCATGCTTGATGCATCTCGATCGCGGCAAGGGTTGTCTTGGCGTCTGGATCGATGCCTTGCGACTTAGAATGCATGCTAACAAGGTGACCGTAGCTTTGGCTGCCAAGCTGGCCCGTATCGTTTGGGTCGTCCTGACGAAGCCGGGGGCCACATACATGCGCCAAGTTGCAGCTTAGCCCCATCGCCTTTCTGGCTGTTGAGGCCGGAGAGGAAGATCCAACCGCTGGCCGTGATGATATTGTCGACGTCGCAAGGTCGCTCGCTCGACGCTGACGTTACAGCTCGCCGGGCTCGCTTGATCGCCTCGCTAACGCATGGCCCACCAGTGAGATTGAGCTTCTGCATTTGGAACCGCGCGGCGTGACGGTCTCGACTGACGCTTACGGAAAATAATGGAATGCTCGAAAAGGCAATTTAATCCGATGTGACGAGGGCCGAGGATTAATTGGACTTGTCACATCTCCACTCGCTCGGAAAACAATCCATCCATGTGTCCTTCGGCCACCCTCTTCGAGGCGGGCGACATGTGCCTTGCCGAAAATTGGCCGCAATATCCCGGCGGGATAAGCCGGGTCCAAGACTGAAAAACTGCGATGTAGCAGGCGTCGGCCAGCCAAGGGCCTGACGCGAAATCTCATTTTTGCAGTTTGCTTTGAGTTCAGGAGCCTCTAGAATGATCGACATGCCAGCCAGAAGGCTGCATCCTTATAGCGATCTAAGCTTTGCGTAGGATGCCCACATGAGCGAGGATTACAGTGAGAGCGCCGGGAAAAGGAATTCCAACTTCCTTAAGCGTGCGTGTGCCGCGCTCCTTGTGGTGGTCGCTGGTATCGTGTTCGCACCGGTCATCATCGCGCTAGGCTTTATCGCAGCAATCCGCCGCCGTTGACAAAAGAATCCGCTATTCGCGCCGAATCAGTCGGTAGGGCGCCACCGCAGCCCCTGTATCTCGGTAGCCGGCCTTAGCGGCACAATCGTCGCTGGCTAAAAGATACGTCCCCGAAGGAACGGCGGGATCATCGAGTGAAATTCGAAAGTATCGCTGGAGATACGCGTGAAGTAGCCAATCTGTGTGGGCGGCACCGCATGTCGAAACGACGGCCTCACACTGCCCATTTGATGAGCAAACCTGTGAGGCAATATTCTCAGCGTTCCTTATTGTCACGGCGTGATATCCAGGACGCCCGAAATGGAAAATAGTCAGGAACAGCGAAAGGCCCAGCAGGCCCACGAAGACCAATTGCACCCTCCATTGTGACTTATGGTGCAGTGCGGAAAGCATCGCCAATAGGACAGGGGCACATACGACGGCCAGTGCCGCGGAGAAATACGGTAAAGAAGGATTGAAATAGAAACTGGACACACGCGGGGCCACGAGCAACGGGAACGAAGCGGAAAATCCACTCAGCGCAAAGAACATCGCGCGACGCACTCGGCTTTGACGGAGAGCCGCTTCTCCAAACGCTCTTGCCACCCCTCTTCCGAGAAACAGCACGATGGCCGTCACAAGTAGCGGATAGGTATTGAGGCGAACGAAAGTGCGGAAAGCTGCAAGACCGCTCCCATTGTGTCCACGCACACCGGATAGACTTGTCAGGAGCTGGACCGCTACGTAGCGTTCAACAGCGCCCCTAGGACCTTCCATCGTCCACATGAGTCCGAACAATACCGCGACGACGACACCGATTAGGACCGTATCAATCATCGTAATCACGAAAGAGGGACGACGGAAGCTCGCCCAGTATATGCCGGGCGTTGCAAGGGGGAAAAGGCCCACGGGTCCCTTCGTCATCACAGCTAATGCAGTTAAGATTCCGGCGGCTACTATGAAGCACAGCCGGCGCCTGGCACAATGATTGTCATAAGCTAAAACAACGCAGTACACCGAAAGAGACGTGAAAACGATGAGAAGGTTTTCGAGCAAGCCATTAGCGAAGCCCCATCCTAATCTACCCGCGATAATGGTTAGGGTCAGTACGATGGGAGTTGCTTGACGCAATTCAAAGTCGGCGCCATTCAGGCGCCGCCATATCATTGCAAGAATTGACAGACTTATTGCACAGGTCGCTAGCGAGAAAAGCTTGTCGACGATAACTGTATCGCCGAACAATCTGAAAAACCACGATTGCAGCCACATCATCAGTGGCGGATGCTCGGCAAATACCGGAAAGAGGGTCTTAGAGAACTGCGGCGCCCAAACTGTGCCAATACCCTCTGCCAGGTTGCGTCCGATGCTGGCGTAGATCAGGCCATCAAGGAAAAATGATTGCTGCACAATCTCCAGTAGCACCTTGAAGCAGATGGCGATTGCCACTGCTAACCACAGAATGGACTGCACTCGTGGCACCAGCGCTTGCGGATCGGCATAAGCAATCGCGTCCGTTTTAGCTACTTCCATATGAACCTGTTCGCGATCACAAATTTCCAAACCGTATCGATGGCAATTCCAGCGAGCGTAGCGACAAAGACAACATGAACCAGCCGTTCATAGGTCAGCGCGGCGGCAGACACGTTTGCGACTATTCCAACCGCCGAAATTCCAATGAACTTCAAGTAACCCCAGAATTTTGCCCAGCTTCTCAGACGGCGATCCCGAAACGTCAGGAGGTTGTTGAGAAAAAAATTCCCCGTAGCGGCCATTAGGGTAGCGGCCGTTTGAGCGACGGCAAATGGAATTAGCCATAGTGCACTGTATAGAACCGCCAAATGGACGAAGATCCCAGTTCCTCCAACGAGTAGAAACGAAATGAGGTTGTCCGGCAAAACCCCTCCCGTTAATTTGCTCAGGAGATATGTGAAGAACTTCCAGATGACAAAAACGTCAAGTTTTGATTGGCCATTTAGCCTTACTCCAAATTCGAACGGCACTTCCGCATGTCTCAGCGTTTTGTTCGAATGAAGAATATCCAACAGCAACTTGAACCCCGGATCTCCCAGACGTGGCGCCGTCTGGAGGAAGCTGTCACGTCTGATGACAAAGAACCCCGTCAGTGGATCGGTGAGCTTGCGGCCCAGGACGAGGCCACATAGCCAGTTTCCAAAGGTCGATAGTTTCTGCCTGACAGGTGAGAGCCCCTTAAATTCCTGATCGCCCTCCAGCCGCCGCGCAGCGCTTACAATGTGTAAGTCTTCCTTTTCGAGCCGCTCAGCCATTTCATTTATAACTGCTGGATCGTGCTGACCATCAACGTCCATCACGCACAGGAGTTCACCCCTAGCCGATAACATCCCCTGAATGCTGGATTTAGCCAGACCACGATCACTCAATCTTGTTATCGACCGAATGCGCTGGTCCGCCCTAGAAAGGTGAAATGCTTTTTCCGCTGTCCCATCGGGAGAATTGTCGTCGACGAAGATGATCTCCCAGTCAAACTGTCCAAGAACGTCTTTTGCTCTTTCGATGAACGGGGAAATGTTTTCCGACTCATTATAAGTCGGCGCAATGACAGAAAGACTTCTCTGCGACACTAGAAACTCCAAGGCGAAACCTGTTGGGCAGTAGCAAAGCATTAATGAAACTACAAGGTGCGCATTGCGTTTTACCTCAGCATAACCGATGTCGAAGAACAAACTTTCTAGCCTCCATTTTCTAGGGCACAATCGTAGAGGTTCGCCACGCGTGCACGCTTGATCTTCCCAATCGCGGCTTTGAGCTGAAGAAGGTGAAGGGGATCGCCTGGAATAGATACGATCCTATCGTCGATATTGCGCGGTCGCTGGCTAGGCGCTGAGGTACAGCCCGACGCGCGCCATAGACAGTTGGCTGCGGAGACCATGGCAGAGGAGGCTTTCGCCAAAATTTGCGCGGGTAGGGCGGTTGTCGTAACTGGAGGCATTGATAGTCGACAATTTAGCGACCATTTCCCAGCTTCCGGGATCTGCGTTTCCCGGCTAAAGTCGATGCGGTTTACAGGAGAGGCACATGCTGCGCCCGAAATTACTCGTTCTCATCATGGCGGTAATCTACATCGGTATTTACGCTGTCGCGACGTTGGGCGTAAGCGGGTTTTGGATCTAGCCACGAGATGCCGGGCTGGGCGCAGGCAAGGGTGACATAGATGTGATCACGTGCACGACCTCGCGAGCGGCCTGCCCTGCGGGGCTCGAACATCATCGGACGGAGTATTTCCGTGAATTGGTCCCGGACAAGCCTTCACGGCGTCCATGTACTGGTCTATGACGTCTGCAACCCTTCGTCGTCTACCTTCACAGAACCTAATGCAAGGAGAACTCGTATGGCGGAACTGTCGGTCTATATTGGTTGGGATTCCCGAGAAGATATTGCCTATCAGGTTGCGAAGGAATCGCTGCTGGAGCATGCGTCGATCGACGTCGATGTACACCCGATCAAGCTGCAGGAGCTCGTTGATCGCGGCGTTTATACGCGACCGGTTGATCCCCTGGCCTCGACCGAGTTTACCTATTCGCGCTTCTTCACGCCGTGGCTTGCCGGTTACAAGGGCTGGGCCGTGTTTTGCGATTGCGATTTCCTGTTCTTTGGAGACGTGGCTGACCTGCTGCAGTATCGGAATGAAGATCAGGCCGTTGCATGCGTCCATCATGACTACACGCCAAAGGAAGGCGTGAAGATGGATGGCAAGGTCCAGACGACATATCCACGCAAGAACTGGTCGTCGTTCATGCTCTTTAATTGTGACCATCCTTCCACTCGCAAGCTGACGCCGGAACTGATCAATGCTGAAACGGGTGCGTTTCTGCATCGCCTTCAATGGGCTGATGACCGCGAGATCGGAGAAATTCCGGAAGAATGGAACTGGCTGGAAGGCTGGAGTTCAAAGCCAGCCACCGGCTACCCCAAGGGGGTCCATTACACCAATGGGGGCCCGTGGTTCAAAAACTGGCAGGAGGTTGAATACGCGGACAAGTGGCTCGGCAAGGCGCTCGCCATCGATCCTCGGTTCGCTCCGGTGTGACGCTTGAATCTCGGCTTTCTTGTCAAGCTCCGCTGGATGCTCTCGCGCCGCTCCTTTAGCATCGGAAACGCACCCAATATGCGCTATTGGCCTCGATTCCGGGGCCGGGGCCGCATAGAAATTGGCGACAGGTTTACGACTCGTTGTGGCGTGATCGTCGATGCTCAAAGCGGGCACATCAACATCGGAAATGATGTCTCGATCAATGACTATTCTATTCTGCTTGGACACGGTGGCATCAGGATCGGTGACAATGTGCGTATCGCTGCCCACGTCGTCGTAGTTGCGTTTGAGCACAACTACGAGGATCCGACGGTGCCAATACGCCTGCAGTCTATCAGGAAAGAGGCTGTTGTGATTGGTGACGATGTCTGGATTGGAGCGGGCGCCAAGGTACTCGCGGGTTCTCACATTGCCCGTGGAACGGTGATCGGGGCAAACAGTGTGGTGAAGGGGAGAACGATTCCCTATGGTGTGTATGTGGGAGCACCTGCGCGCCTTGTAAAAACAAGGACAGGCAAACATGCGAGATCAGAGGCCGTCGATCGTCCCGTTCCGGTCCGATCGTTTGGCTAGCAAGACAACACATGCGGTTGAACGATGAGCGGACCTGACGTCAACGATTTACAGGCGACGAATGCAATTCCTCCGAGGGCAATCAACTCGGAGGAATGGCGATCGTTTTTTCTCGGCTATAGTCACATCGTCCTGGTTGCAAACAGCGACGAGGTCGATATCAACGAGCTAACGTCGCGGTTTCCGGAGACGACACTCTTCATCTTCTTCAACAAGGTTTACAAGGTCCTGAGTGAACCGTTCATGCGCAGTGCCATTCTGGTGTCGCGAAGCGGAACGCTAGGAGCAAACCTCGTCAAAAGCGGCAAAGTGTCGAGGGTTCTCGAATTCTTCGACAAAAACAGCTTCCTCGGGATCATCAATTTGGCAATTGGTGATCGCGAAAAGTTTAGCCCGGAATCAGAATTCGGAGGCGTGGCCGTCGGGCATCTCGATTTGACGGCCCTGTTTACTCCGTTTTATCCGAAGACCAGTCTTCCCACGAGCGGATTTGCGCTGTGCTTCTGGCTCGCCAACCTTCATCTGCCAGCAACGATCACTCTGGCTGGCTTCTCGTCCAAGCGAAGTGAACGCTATCAGGTTCTCGACGTTCACGACTGGACGTATGAACAGGTGGTCCTGCGGCTCATGTATCGGCGTGGGAAGATTGACATCATCGGCCGCGAACGGACCAATCCTTATGCCGATCTGGCGACGCACTTTCCGGAATATTCTCCAGGCGAAATTGCCCTGACGGCGAACGAAGTGCTGTCGGAGCGCCTCGTGAACCTGAGCTCGATCGTTGATCGGCTGATGCATGTGACGAGGTTTCTGCGTTTCGTCGACAGGACTTACAAGAAATTGAAGCCGAAGACGCGAAAACAGCGGCGATGGGACGCCATGGAAGGCAAATAGGTATTCACCAAGCCATCAGGCGCCTGGCACTATGAGATGACAGGTTGGTTAGAAACCCGGTAGCCAGCGGTCTCAACGATGCGATCCGAAATCTCGTCATCCTGGTGGAACTCGTCCTTCGCCTGTCTCACTGAAGGGCTCAAGCCAAGTGAGCGGAAGCTCTTCCTGCGTCCCTGTCAAAATTCATGCCCAAAATGAACCGCCATTCCTTCTTTTCGGCTTGATCAGGCTACGCCAATCCTGAGAAGGTCGTGGAAATGCACGAGGCCGATCGGTCGGTTGTCGTCATCGATGACGATCAGTGCCCCGATGCTGTGCTGGTTGAGCTTCGCCAGCGCCGCGGTTGCCAGCACGTTCGGCTTCACAGTCTTCGGCGTTCGGGTCATGATATCGTCAACCAGCAATTCGGAGAGATTGCGCGTCAGGTTGCGAGCAAGGTCGCCTTCCGTGACGATGCCGCAGAGACGACCGTCATCCTCAATGATCCCAACGCAACCGAAGTGCTTGCGCGAGAGCGTGGAGATCGCTTCCGGGACTGACGTCCCCCTGCGCACCAACGGCACGCGATCGCCCGTATGCATGATATCGGCGACATGGCTGAGGCTTGCACCGAGTTTGCCACCCGGGTGGAAAACATGAAAATCGCGGGCGGAGAAACCGCGCGATTCCAAAAGCGCGATCGCCAGCGCGTCGCCCATGGCGAGTTGCATCAATGTCGACGTCGTCGGCGCAAGTCCATGCGGGCACGCCTCTGCCTCGTTCGGCATCAGCAGAGTGACGTCGGCCGCTGACGCAAGCGACGACTTCTCCGAGCAGGTGACAGCGATCAGAGGAATCAAGAAGCGGCGCGTATAGGCAACGATGCTGCGAATTTCGGCACTTTCCCCGCCCTTGGAAAAGGCAAGGACCAGGTCGGTCGTGCTGATCATCCCGAGATCGCCGTGGTTTGCCTCAGCCGCGTGGACGAAGAAAGCTTGTGTTCCGGTCGAAGCCAGAGTGGCCGCGATCTTCACCCCGATATGACCGCTCTTGCCGACGCCGGTGACGATCACACGACCGGTGATCCCGTTGATCGTTTCGACGGCACGGGTGAACGGAGCGGCGAGACCGTCTTCAAAAGCACGCTCCAAGGCCTCAAGAGCCTGTCTTTCGGTACTAACCGTCCGCTTCGCAGACGCCAGAGCACCATCCTCGCTGACATTTACTGCTGTCCTGTTCATGGTACGGTGTTAGCGGTTTTCAGCCGCCAAGTCTATTTCGCGAGCGACGCACTCTGCTTTCTAAGCCGATAGGCTGCAGATTTTTCGCTGAATCGCGTCGTAGTGGACAGATCCCGGGAACTCTTGCGGAAGGCAAACGGAAGACCATCGGCATGATGGTGGGGTGCAGTGCTTCGTTGCTGGAGCACAATGAAGGGAAGGTGGTCACGCCAACGGCCGCTGCCTTATCGATTCATCTGATCAGATCGTGCATGCGGTAGCCGTTGCCCGGGGATAGGCGCGGGAAGACGCAGGTCGTGACCGGCGGGCGCGTTGAAGCCGGGGGAAGTCCTTGCGGAAGAATATTTGTCGTGGCCGCGAGATTGGACTTAACGGGCCCTCGAGAACGTCCAACATGGCAACGAAATGGGCGATGCGGCACGAACGGCAAGCCTCCATGCCTTCGAAAAAACTAGGTTGTTCGCGGATCCCACAAGGGCAACCCGACCGACTGGGCAACGTTCGGATCAGCCGTGAAGACGGGTAACCTCTGGTCGCGAAATATTTGCAGTGCTTCCAAATCTGTTTCTTGATGCATGCGTGACAGATTCAACGAGTTGTATTTGTGGCCCTTAGAAAGAGGGTCGATCCCGGTAAGAACCACGTTTGCTGCCGCACTCGCCAGCGCAAGAGCCGCGCCGACAATGCCATTTGACCACTTGGCCTCGCCTTCTAATTCCAGGTTCAATCTTCCTGTCATCCGATGCATCAGGGCAATGCGTTCATGGCGGCTGATCAGTGTCAGTTCGTTATAACGATAGTCGAACGCTTCAAGTCCTCTAAGGAGCCGCTCCCGCTCGTGTCGCCAATTGAGAAGGCAAAGAAGCCCGGTTTTCTGATGCTGTAGCACCCGGCGAACCTCGACTGCGGCGGGATTGAGCCCTTCAATCTGATTGAACTGCATCAATGTCACATCAGGCGGGTGGGGCAGCCAGCCCTGAGCGGCAATTTGGGAGGCGTTGATGGTCAATACGCGAAATGAATCATCCCACCCCAAAGGCTTCGTGGAGAAAGGCGCAGAGCCGGCAACGACAACCGTCTTTCCAAGAAGGAGGCGCTCTAAATTAGGAACTCGTGGTGCCGCCAGCCGATACCGCACCCAGCGCGTAAAATAGCGCCTGGTGCGTGTCAGTCCATCAACATCCAACATGCTCAGAATTCCTTAAACTCGAAACATCCTGATTCCGCGACCGGTACAATCGTTGAACAAACCGGGTGCAAAGACAAGCATATTAGCCCGATTAGAGATAATTTGGCTTCGGATGCTGGTCTGCTGCCCGCACACCGCCAAAAACGGTATCTGATCGAGAAGTAGTCTGCGCGCCGCGGATGTGAACTATGTCCCCCGGCTTATGGTACTGGAGCTCTGCGGACCGCGGCTAGAGAGCTCGGGGCAGAGGTGGGGTTACTGGGGGGGCGTCACTGCTGGCGGCTTGATATCGAGATCGGCCGCAAAGCTTTTCCGGTCGATTTGGAGCGGGCGCTTTACGCCGAAAAGCCAGCCACTGACCAGATTTCTCGCCTTGATGCCTTCAAGGCGGAGCCGCATCAGTCTTCTGCGCAGCTTGCTTTCTGGCATATAGGCCCGGTCTATGGATTTGCGCACAAAAGCCGATTTGTCGGCGCTGCCGTCGAGAAATTGCATTTGAATGACGGGTGTCGGCTCAATCTGGTAGGCTTTCAGCCATCCGCGATGCCAGAAATAAGCGTCGAGCAGGGAGTAGTGCTTCGTATCCTTGAGCATTTTGCCAGCCGCACGCGGGCTGATGACATAGCCGGCGCTGCCGACGCGGTTCTGAAACACCCTGGTCGCGCGGTGCATACCATCGGTCCAAGCTGCTGATTTTGCAAGGATATGCGGGCGAGGCGCGAACTCGAGGTCATAGACCCAGTCCCAGTTGTCGCGGCGGCCCTCGATGCTACTGATCGCGTCAGCAAAACCTGAAGACAACACTGCGTCGTCTTCGAGGATCAGCGTCTGTTCATTTCGCTCGACAATGATTTTCCAGGCAAGCCGGTGCGAGGTGAAGCAGGCGATATCCTCGCGAAGCGTCGGGCTCGGCCAGGTGTTTGCCGCTGCTTGGCAGTCTTCGACTGACAGGTCGCTTGCTTCGAACGCGTCCAGAAACTCAAAATCCAGTCCCAGCCTTTGCATTTGCCGCGATTGAAAATGCCGTCTACTTTTCTCGGCTTTCCGACTGATAATGAGAATCTTCACTGCCGCTCCGCCCGATAGGTCATCCCGCTCGTCCCATCCTATCAATCAATCTCCTGGTGGCCCAGCGGAACCGGGCCGAAGGCGGTGCTGCATTCATGCCAGATACTGCATGATGGCGTCCGTAAGAGCCCGCAACCGCTCACGCATCGAGGAAAAGCGACGCACATTCGCTTGGGCGCGGGCAGGAAACGGCTGCGTCGTCGTAACTGTCTACGGATGCCGTAGCCACCAGAACCAGCGAAGTCTTCAATGGCATCGTCGAAACCTATGAAACTGGCTACGAGCCGTCGGGCCGTTGAAGTCGGAGCCTAGCTCCGGTGTAATCCCCATTTGTGATTTCCACACCATGCGCGGCATATGCGGCCTTGATTTTCTCTTTGGTTGCTTCGGTTGCATTCCCAGTCGACTCGAAGCGATGCACCGTCGAAAAGGCAATCCCGGCCTTATCTGCAAGCTCACGAACAGACCATTTCAAGATCGCCCGAGCTGCTCGGTTCGCCTCTGGAGTCAAAATCGTCATATCAGCCCTTAAAATAAATACGCTTGTAGCGAAAAGCGCTTGACGTGTTTCTCCCCACGCGGTATCACTACACCCGTAGGCAAAATGCGCTGATTCTTTTACAAGCGCGTCGATATAATTGCGCGACTTTTTCCTAGTGACCAGCTGCCAATGCGATTTGGCCGCTAAATTTTGCTTGCCAGTCAACAGTTTCTAGATCGGTTATTAGCATGGAACTGCGCCAACTCTCCTATTTCAAAGCGGTGGCCGAGGAACTGCACTTCGGCCGGGCGGCAGCTAGGATGTGCATTGCCCAGCCGGCCTTGAGCAATCATGTGATGTCGCTTGAAAGGGAGCTTGGCTGTCCGCTGTTCATCCGCTCGACCAGAAGGGTGGAACTGACCAGGGCAGGGGAGACCTTCTATGATCGTTGTGTGCGGATCCTGAGCGACATCGACCTGACCACCGAACTGACCCGGGCAGCCGGCGGCAGTCGTATCCGCCAGATTAGGATCGGCAGCATCTATCCGGCCACCATGGGCATGCTGCCGACCTTCCTTGCCAAGATCGCCCGCAAGTTTCCCGATGTCCGCATCCATATCGCCTCTGGCAATACCGGCGAGATCATCCGCGGCCTGGAGACCGGCCAGCTCAATTTAGGCTTCATCCGCCCGGTGGAAAACATCGGCTCGTTGCGCTTCGTCTCGCTTGCGCATGAGCGCTACTACCTGGCGGTTGGCCATGCCAATCCGCTGGCAGCCAGGGAGGAGATCACGATCGACGATCTGCGCACTCAGAAGATCATCGCCTTTTCCCGGCAGAACCTGTCTTTCACGGAACGCTACTTCAATGAGAAGTTCGCCGAATACGACCTCACCGCCAACATTGCCTTCAGCTGCGACGACACCTACTCTCTGGTGTCGCTGGTCTCTGCCGGGCTTGGCATCGGCTTTGCTCCGGAATGGACGCTGGATCTTCCCAATCGCGGCTTTGAGCTGAAGAAGGTAAGCGGGATCGACTTCCGAATCGGGCTTGGGATCGCCTGGAATAAGATCCTATGGGGGGTGGATAGCGGCCTGCACCGTGGCAGAGTGGGTTCGCTAAAATCTCTCTGGAGGCTCATCATGCTTACGACAGCCGATAAACCTGAGGTACCTGCCGCTATCCGCGTCGATCTTGGCGCAATTTTTGTGTCATTGGAATTG
>Ga0102593_1002511_pt1 | contig 13857 bp, 16 predicted proteins | sample AraplaCol_mMS_r2_2_FD_76862 | JGI IMG/M metagenome (GOLD analysis project Ga0102593, IMG submission 76862) | Arabidopsis root microbial communities from North Carolina, USA - plate scrape MF_Col_mMS_r2 (SPADES assembly) (version 2) | ecosystem: Host-associated > Plants > Roots > Endosphere...
GGCCGGACAAGATCATATTGTCAACAAGCCGCCGTCAGGCGGCTTTGTTGTATCGGCAGCGTCCTGACGGCAGAATATCAAAGGACGCGAAGACCATGACCGAAATCGAAGACAGCGAAATTTCACTGATGCGCCCATCGGTGGTGACGATCCGCGCCGCCAAGCCGCGCGACCTGCCCGAACTCAACGAGATGATCGCCCTGCTTGCCGCCCATCACGGCGATGCGGCAGGCACGACGGCGGAGCAGCTGGAGCGCGACCTCTTCGGCCCGCTGCCCTGGATTAATGCGCTCGTCGCCGAGACCGGCGGAGGGCTGATCGGCTACGCCATTCTCGTGCCGCTCTACAGGGCGCAGGAAGGCAAGCGCGGCATGGACCTGCACCACCTCTTCGTGCGTGACGGCCATCGCGGTCACGGCACCGGCCAGTTGCTCGTCGACCGGGCGCGCGAGACCGCCCGCAATGCCGGCTGCGGCTACCTCTCCGTCAGCGCCGCCACCGGAAACGTGCTGGCGCACCGCTTCTACGAACAGCTGGATTTCACCCCGCGTCCGGTGACCGGCATGCGCTATATGCAGTCGATCGCTTAGGGTGACCGGCTCGAAGGTTCGGCTTTCGCAAGAGCCGAAGCTCAACGCATCAAAACGGCTGCACAGTATTGCGCGACATGCTTTGTCGAATGCATAAGGAGCTTTCATGCCTGATTTCAAACTCCATTGTTTCGCTCTGTCGGGGAATTCTTACAAGGTCGCGCTGTTCTTTGCGCTTGCCGGCATCGAGTGGGAAAGCATTTTCGTTGATTATCTGGGCGGCGAAACGCGAACCGAACAATGGCGAAAAACCATAAACGAACAGGGCGAGGCGCCTGTGCTCGAACATGGGCAAACGAAAATCAGCCAATCGGGGATCATCCTGGACTACTTGTCAGAGGTGACAGGCCACTTTGGGGCGCAGACGGCCGAAGAACGGCGTGACATCATGCGTTGGATTCTTTTCGACAACCATAAATTCACGAGCTACTACGCGACGCTGAGGTTCATGTATGGCCTTCAGAAGAGCGGCGAGACGCCCGTCGTCGAGTTTTTGAGGCTGAGGGCCAAAGCTGCCTATGCCATTGTTGACGAACATCTGGCGCACCAGGCCTTCATGGTCGGCGACCGACTGACGATCGCAGACCTCTCTCTGGCGGGCTACGTCTTCATGCCGGAGGAAACCGGGATAGATCACAGCGCCTTCCCGGCTATCACAGCCTGGAAAGATCGTATCAGCAAGATGCCCGGCTGGCGCCATCCCTATGATCTGATGCCAGGTCCCACCTCCCTATAAACAGGCGTGGGACCTTGCGAAGGTGCCAAGCACAACCGCACTTTAAAGCGCGTCGCATCAAACTTGATTCATGCGACGCGCTTTGGATCTTTGTTTTACGCATGTCGTTGCCGCAAAACCGCTGCGCAGTTTTGCGCAACATGCTTTAGCGTCCCGGCACGGCCTTCAGATAGGCGGCGATCGCCTCGCGGTCGGCGGTCGGCAGATGGGCGATGTTCTGCTGCACATCGACCATCGAACCGCCGACGGAATCGAAATCGGGCGTGAAACCGGTTTCGAGGTAGCTGGCAATATCGGCCTCGCTCCAGCCGCCGATGCTCTTGGAGGCCGGGGTGATATCCGGTATGCGGCCCTTGCCTTCCGGATTGGGGGCGCCGGCGAGCCACTGATCCGCCTGGAAGCCGCCCAGCGCATCGCGCGGCGTATGGCATTCGCCGCAATGACCGGGGCCTTCGACGAGATATTGCCCGCGCTTGATCTTGTCGTCGCTCTTGGCGAGCGCGACGCGCGGTTGGTCGCTGAAATAGAGGAATTTCCAGCCGCCGAGCGCCAGCCGGATGTTGAAGGGGAACGGCAGCTCATGCGGTGGCGCGACATTTGCGCTCTTCGGCAGGGTCTTCAGGAAGGCGAAGAGATCGTTGACGTCCTTATCGCTCATGCGGGAATAGGAGCTGTAGGGAAAGGACGGGTAGAGGTGCTCGCCACCCGGGCCGACGCCGCGCTTCATCGCGTTGCCGAATTCGGCGAGCGTCCAGGCGCCGATGCCGGCCTTTTCATCGGGTGAGATGTTCGGCACGTGGAAGGTGCCGAAAGGGCTCTTCAGCGCCAGGCCGCCTGCAAGCGTCAGCTTTGCATCGCCTTCGGAACCCGGTGCTGCATGACAGCTGACACAGCCGCCCGCCCAGAAAACCATCTGACCGTTCGCCGGGTCCGGCGCGCCGAGACCGGCCCAATGGCTCTCCGGCAGCGGATCGGGTGCGGTGACGAGATAGAAGGCGCCGCCGCCAAGCACGGCGACGCCGATCAGACAGAGCAGTAACCGGATGAACCTGCGGACCATGCTCCGCCTCCCCTTTACCGAGAATTTCCTGCGCGGAGCGGTTCTGCGACCAGCCCGCACGGGCGGAGAATAAGGTGATCCGCGCCGGCGGCAAGGCCGGCGCGGGTCGCGTATCAAGTTCCAGATCAAACGGCCTATCAATCCTTGATGCGATAGGCCTTGTGACAGCCGCCGCAATTGGCGCCGAGCGTGTTGACCGTGGCGCCGACGGCGGCGGCATCGGCCGGAAGCTGAGCCAGCGCGGTTTCGGCGTCGGTGGAGAGCTTGGCGGCGCGCGCCTTGAAGTCATCCATGTTTTCCCAGATCTTCGGGCTCGCCTCTTCGTCGCCCGTCTCGGTGCCCGGCTTGAACTGGTCGGGGAAGACCTTGGCCGTTGCGGCGATGGTCGTCAGCGCCGCCTTCACCGCCTCGGCGTCATAGGGCTTGGTGCCCTTCGCGATGGCTGCCAGGGCGCCGGCCGAACCGCCGATCTGCTTCATCAGCGCAATGCGCGAATCATGAGTACCGTCGGCGGCGGTCACCGAACCTAAGGCTATGCCGGCCATCGCTGCGGCGGCAGCTACTGCTTTCCAATTCATATTCCTCTCCATTTCTCCTCGGCCAAGTGGCCGGAGGCCAATCTGCACCGGGAGCATGACAAAATCCATGCGTCCGGACAGTCACGTTTTGCCGGATCAACATAAAAACAATGTGATAGGCAGTTCTCTGCTTTTATGCATGTCGTTATCCCGGAACCGCTGCACACTTCCGGGCGACATGCAGTGGCGCTCAGGCGCTTTTCCACCCCTGCCAAAGGCTGAAGGCGGAGACGACAACCAGCAGCAGTCCGGCGAAGCGGCCGACAAAGGCCGTGACGTCAGGGTTGGCGACGAGCAGGTCGCGGCTGCGGCCGGCCGTCATCGCCAGCGTGCCGTAGATGGCAAACTGGGTGACGACAGTCATGACGCCCATGATCAGCCCCTGCATCCAGATCGGGCCATATTCCGGTCTGAGGAACTGCGGGTAGACGGCAAACATGAAGATATAGGCCTTCGGGTTGACGAGACAGGTGACGGCGCCCTGGCGGAAGGCGCGCCAGCCGGAGTGCGCCGTTCCCGGGCCAACCGCCTCGACGGTGATCGAACTGCGGATCAGCGAAATGCCGATCCAGATCATGTAGGCGACGCCGGCAAAGAGCAGCACGTTGAAAAGCTGCGGCAGCATGGTGACGAGCACGCCGACGCCGGCTGCGCCATAGGCCGAATGCACGGCGCCGCCGGCCATGATGCCGCCGGTCGCCGCCAGCCCGCGTTTGACGCCGCCGGTCAGCGAATTGGCGAGCACGAAGAGCATGTCCATACCCGGCACGATAATGATGCCGAAGAGAAGGGTGAAGAAGAGCCAGAGGTTTTCGTGGTAGTTCATGTCAGTTACCGCCTTAAGTTCTGCGGGCCGTTTTGAAAGACCCTGATTGATTTCAATCTGATAGGCGGCTCTATACGGGAACCCAACTGACAGTGTATTGTCAGGAGCGTGGCGGATGGGAGAGGTAAATGCGCAAGGCCTCGCGGCTTTTCGAGATCATTCAGATCCTCAGGCTGGCAAAAAAGCCGATGACGGCGGCGACGATGGCGGAGACGCTCGAGGTAACCGTGCGCTCGATCTATCGCGACATCGCCGCCCTTCAGGCGATGCGGGTGCCGATCGAAGGCGGGCGCGGCATCGGCTACATCATGCGGCCGGGTTTCGACCTGCCGCCGCTGATGTTTTCGATCGAGGAGATGGAGGCGATCGTGCTGTCGCTGGCGCTGCTCGAACGGACGGCGGACGAGGAGCTGAAGCAGGCCGCGCGCCGGGTCAACCAGAAGATTGCCGGCGCGGTGCCGGCGCCGCTACGCCAGGCGATGGACAACAAGGCGCTTTACGCCTGGGGCTCGATTGCGCAGCCGGCCGGCTTCGACCTGGCGATCGTGCGCCGCGCGATCCGCGACGAACGCAAGCTGATGCTCGGCTACCGCGACGAACTCGGCCGCGCCAGCGAGCGGACGATCCGGCCGGTCGCGCTGATCTATTATTCGCAGACCGCCAATATCGTCGCCTGGTGCGAGCTGCGCCAGGCGATCCGCAATTTCCGCAGCGATCGGGTGGAGCGCTGCGCAACGAGCGAGGATTTCTTCAAGGGCGACGGCGACCGGCTGCGGGAGCTTTGGACCAGTGGGTGGACGGACAAGGCTGTGCCTGCCTGATATCAGCCGTTCGGCCGATCATCGACACGCTCGATCGGCTTCCGCTGTTTCGCAACTAATAAGCCAGCGTGCGGCTCACCTCGCGGCCGAAGCCGCGGATTTCGATGCGGTCTGTATAAACCTCAACGATCGCGAAAGCGTTTTCCGTCTCGGTGTCGACCACGCCCTTGAAATTGACGAAGTGGCAGGCGCCGGCCATGCCGTAATTGCCGACGTGGTCGTGGCCGTTTAGATAGGCGACGACATTGCTGCTGGAGGCGAGCAGCTCGACGATGCGCTCGCTGTCCCACATGCCGTGCTCACTGGGCGGATGAATGGGATAGTGATTCATGACGATCACCTTCTCGCCGGCCTCGGCCGCTTTTGCGATTTCCTCGCCAAGCCAGGCGAACTGGTCGTCGCTCAGTGCGGCATTCCAGCGATGGGCATTCCTTGCACCCTTGGCCTGCAGCTCCGCCAGCATCTCAGCGGCAAGCGCACGATGATGATGGCCTTCGGGCGGCGCGAAGATGCTGACCTCGTTGCCGTCGAGCACGATAAAGCGCCAGCCGTGGCGCAAGAAGCTGTAATAGGGCGATGGCATGCCGAGGCGCGCGGCGACTTCGGACAAGTGTCCAGCAGAGACCGAGAAATCGTGGTTGCCGAGCAGGAAGAGCGCCTCGTGCCTGAGCTTGTCATAGACCGGCAGGATATCGTCGAAGCTTGAAAAGCTGCGGTCGATGACATCGCCGAGCGTCATGACGAAGCTCAATTCCCAACCGTTAAACACCTCGATCGCCGCGGCGACCTTGGCGAGACTGTTGGCGTAATAGCGATCCATCACCACATGCGGCGCGATCGCCGCATATTGCGGGTCGGCGATGATGCCGAAGCGGAACAAGGGAGACGCAGAGGAAGACATGGGGCGTGATTAGGAGCGGCTAGTGACAGGGATGTGACGGCTTCGTGTGAAAACGAAACACCCGGCGTTTGAGGCGCCGGGTGTCAAATTCGAAGAGGCGGACGACATCGCCGCCATGGCGGCTGGTCTGGTACCGCTTACTTCGTGGCTTCTTCGTAGCGTTCCAGGACATAGTCCCAGTTGATCAGGCTATCGACGAAGGCTTCGAGATATTTCGGGCGGGCGTTGCGATAGTCGATGTAATAGGAGTGTTCCCAGACGTCGACGCCGAGGATCGGGGTGGCGCCGTGAACCAGCGGGTTTTCGCCGTTCGGGGTCTTGGAGATTTCGAGCTTGCCGTTCTTGACGGAAACCCAGGCCCAGCCGGAGCCGAACTGGGTGGCGCCGGCATTGGCGAAATCGGCCTTGAACTTGTCATAGCCGCCGAGATCGGAGGTAAAGGCCGCTTCGAGTTTGCCCGGCAGCTTGTTGCCGCCGCCGCCCTTCTTCATCCACTTCCAGAAATGGATGTGGTTGTAGTGCTGGGCCGCGTTGTTGAAGAGGCCGGCATTGGTGCCGAAGGACTTCTTGACGACGTCTTCGAGCGAGAGGTCCGAAAGACCGGCTTCGGCGGCGAGCTTGTTGCCGTTGTCGACATAGGCCTTATGGTGCTTGTCGTGGTGGAACTCCAGCGTTTCCTTCGACATGAAGGGAGCAAGCGCTTCGTAATCATAGGGAAGTTCAGGCAATTCGAAAGCCATGTCAGATCTCCTCTTGGCAATTGATTGCGTCTCGGCAGGTGAGGCGGAACATAGGAGCGGAAAGGGGGAGAGGCAACCGGCGAATTATCAAAAAACGACCGGCCGGAGGAAAATTTGCCTCAGTTACAGGGTTGGAGTCGCGCGTAGAAATCGCTTGGGCAAATCAATGGGAATGCCCGCCCCGAAAACCGCTTTGCCTGTTATGGAGATCAACGGAGCCCCGATATGAACAGGAATATAATCCAGCCTCTCACTGCCGCCGTACTGCTTTGCCTGGCAGGTACGGCGCATGCCTCCTCCGATGACGCCTGGAAGCAGCTCGCCGCCGACGTCGAGGCCAAATGCAAGAAGGCAGCGGTCACGATCGAGAAGCCCAGCACCACGGTCGATCCGTTCGGCAGCTCGCATTATGGACTTGCCCTGGTGACAGGCAAGCCGAAGGGCGCCAAGGGGCTGATCGCCCAGATCTGCGTCTACGACAAGCAAAAGAAAACCGTCGAGATCGGCAGCGAACTGGACGCCAAACAGCTTGGGCTGATGCCGGCAAAATAGGCTGTAGCGGGGTCACCCCAAAGTGCCCCCCGGTGTGGATCTGTGCCTTGGGTCACATTTCGCCGGGAACCGGAACCTACCCTTAGGAGTTGAGAGGCTGGGCTTTAGAGCGGTTCAGCTTTTGAGAGAAGCACAGAACCGCTCAAATCTTTTTATTTGATGCAATTCCTGGGGAACCGCTTTCCACTTTTCCTGGGCTTGCGACTGCATAATTCCCTAAAGCAGAATTGATTTAGGGGCAAAATTATGCAGCAATTCAAAGTGTTACAGCGCCCTTTGCGCGTCCGAAAAGACGTGCGGCGCTGTAGGGAGGTGCCGGCATGTCAGAGCTTCGCAGCAGGGCGGAAGATCAGCAAAAAATCTATCAGCGTTGGGCGCCGGTCTATGACCGCGTCTATCGCGGCATCCTGCGCGATGGCCACCGCAAGCTTGCTGCACTCGCGGCCGCAGCCGGCACCGATATTCTGGAAATCGGCGTCGGCACCGGCCTGACGCTCGGGCATTACCCGCGCCACTGCCGGGTAACCGGCATCGACATTTCCGAACACATGATCGCGCGGGCGCGTGAAAAGGCGAAACGCGAGAAGCTGCAGCATGTGCGGGCGCTTGATGTGATGGATGCCCATGCGCTTACCTTTGCCGACCGGTCTTTCGATGCGGTCTGCCTGCCCTTCGTCATCACGCTCATCCCCGAGCCCGAACGGGCGCTTGACGAATGCGCGAGAGTGCTCAGGCCGGGCGGCGAGATCATCCTTGCCAGCAAGCTTGGCGACGGCGCCGGTCTGCAGGGCGCGATCGAGACGGCGGTGGCGCCGCTGGTGCGTCACATCGGCTGGTCCTCCGCCTTCCGCGTTCACCGCATCGTCGCCTGGGCCGAGCGCCGCGGTGATTTCGCGCCTGCCGATATTCTGCCGGTCTTTCCGAACGGCTTCTTCAAGATCGTCAGGCTGAAGCAGCACGGACTTGCCGCCTGAGACCGGAAACTTTTTCCCCGCGTCGCTTATTCTGATGCTACCGTTTGTCTGAGGGGACTGCATGACATCGGATTTCTTTTTCTTCATCGTCGTGGGTTTCTGCGCGCAGATCGTCGACGGCGCACTCGGCATGGCCTTCGGCGTGCTGTCGACGACCAGCCTTCTCGCCTTCGGGGTGCCGGCGGCCAATGCCAGCGCCATGACGCATGTGGCGGAAATGTTCACCACCGCCGCCTCGGGCATCTCGCACGCCTATCATCGCAACGTCGATTGGCGCCTCGTGGCGCGGCTCGCACCGGCCGGCATGATCGGCGGCGCGATCGGCGCCTATCTGCTGGCCAATATCGACGGCAAGGTGATCGCGCCCTTCGTGTCGGCCTATCTGATCGCGATCGGGCTGGTGATCCTCTACAAAGCCTTTCGGCCGCCGCCGAAACGGGATGTCCGCGACTGGATGGTGCCACCGGTCGGGCTTTGCGGCGGCGTGCTCGATGCGATCGGCGGCGGCGGATGGGGGCCGATCGTCACCAGTTCGCTGGTCAGCCGCGGCCATGATCTGAAACGGGTGATCGGCTCGACCAATTTCACCGAATTCGCGGTGACGCTGACGATTTCCCTGACCTTCATGCTGACGCTCGGCTGGTCGGAACTCAATTCGGCGATCGGCCTGATCATCGGCGGCGTCATCGCCGCCCCCTTCGGCGCGATCCTCGTCAAACGGCTGCCGGTGCGGCCGCTGATGGTGGCGGTCTCGATGATCATCATCGGCACGTCGGCAATGCGGCTCCTGTAAAGCAGTGGCGCGTCCCCGTCTCGGCCGAGCTTACAAACTGCGGCCGAAATAGACATCCACGGAGGCGATCTTGTCGCCGCGGAAGCTAAGGCTCTCGATGTTGCGGAAGCTGCCGCCATCCCGTTTTTCGGCGCGATAGCGGATGACCGCCTCGTCGCCGTCGATCGCCAGGAATTCGATGTCAAAGCCGCGGAAGACCGGCTCCTTCGGCCAGCAGCGCTCGAAATAGCTCGCCCGGTCGATGTGGTCATCGCGCGGACTGGAGAAGGTGAAATCCTCCGTCAACATCGCACCGACGATATCCTTGCGGTCGTCGAGATAGGCGGCGTAGAGATGACGGACAGTCTGCTCTCGGGATGTGCGCATGTCGCTCATGGCAATGTCCTTGGATTGACCGATTGCATAACGCAATCGGTCATGTTGTAGCAGTTTTGTCCGAGAGGGTCCAGATTGCGGCTCTCATTTCCGAAGACAGGCCACCAATGCGGAAGCGCCATCTTGAAGGATGGGCCATAGCGCGGTTATATCAGCGCGTGCCCGCCCTGGAACGGCGAGCGCATGCACCGCTACGGCCTATGCGTTCGACCTCGAAAAACTCGATCTCAGGACAGTTTCACCCGCGCCGATCTCCTCGCCGCGGCAAAGGGCACATTGTTTCACCATGCGTGCGGAACTTCGCCCGCGCGATCAATGCCGGGGCCGAGAGAATGACCGATACGCAATTGGACGCCGCCAGCGCCAGGCCCGGCTCGATCCACTGGAAGCGCAATCTCACCATCTCGCTGATCGGCTCCTTCACCACGATCGTGGCGATGACGCTGCTGCTTCCCTTCCTGCCGCTTTATGTCGAGGAACTCGGTGTCAGCGACCATGCTGACATCGTGCAGTGGTCGGGTATCGCCTATGGCGCCACCTTCTTTGCCGCGGCTCTCGTCGCGCCGCTCTGGGGCCGGCTCGGCGATATTTACGGCCGCAAGCTGATGCTGGTGCGCGCCAGCCTCGGCATGACGCTGGCGATCTCGCTGATGGGCATGGCCGGTAATGTCTGGCAGCTGGTGGCCCTGCGCCTCTTCGTCGGGCTTGCCGGCGGTTATGCCTCCGGTTCGATGGTGCTGGTGGCGACGCAGACGCCGAAGGACCGTTCGGCCTGGGCGCTCGGCGTGCTCTCCTCCGGCATCATGGCCGGCAATCTCGTCGGGCCGCTGGTCGGCGGGGCGCTGCCGCCGATCATCGGCATCCGCGGCACGTTTCTCGCCGCCGGCGGCATGATCTTCCTCGCCTTTCTCGCCACGGCCTTGCTGATCAAGGAAGAGAAATCGCCGGCTCGCAAGCAGGCGGCCAAGGCCAGCGGCGGCTGGAAATCCATTGCCGATAAGCGGCCCGTCATCGCCATGCTGGCGACCGGCATGCTCTTGATGTTCGCCAATATGTCGATCGAGCCGATCATCACCGTCTATGTCGCGCAGCTCGTGCCCGTCGAAGCCCAGGTAACGATGATATCGGGAATCGTCATGTCGGCCGCCGCTCTCGGCAGCATTCTCTCGGCCTCATGGCTCGGCAAGCTCGCCGACAGGATCGGCCATTGGCCGGTGATTTCAGGCGCGCTCGCCGTCGCGGGGCTGCTGCTGATCCCGCAGGCCTTCGTCACCAGCTCCTGGCAGCTGATCATCCTGCGTTTCCTGATGGGCGCAGCACTCGGCGGGCTGCTGCCCTGCATCGCCGCTGTTATCCGCCACAGCGTGCCGGACAGTGCGGCCGGCAGCATTCTCGGGCTTTCCATCTCGTCGCAATATGTCGGCCAGGTGGCCGGCCCCATCCTTGGCGGCTTTGTCGGCGGGCATATCGGCATGCGGGCGGTGTTCCTCGGCACGTCAGTACTGCTTCTCGCAGGTGCTGCCTATTCCTGGATGGTACGGCCGAGGGATCGGCAGACATCGAGCTAGAGCATGATGCCGAAAAGTGTGAGCGGTTTTCGGACGACATCATGCTCTAACTATATAATTTAGAACAGGATTCAGATTTTAGGCCGACCGGGCCTAAAATCATCCTGTTCTAGGGGGCGCTCCCGCAGATCAGCTCGACGCCCGACCGGGCGATCGCTTCCAGCGTCTCGCGGCTGTCGCCGGCGCGGGCGCGGACGGCGAGCGAATGCATGACGGCGGAGGCGAGCCTTGCAAGCATCTGCGGATCGGCGCTTTGGGGAAGCTCGCCCCTGTCCACGGCAAGGCGCATGCGCTTTTCGATCTCGTCGTCGAAATCATTGAGGCTGCGGCCGAGCACCTCGCGGACCCGCTCATGCTGGATCGCCTCGGCCGACGCCGTGCCGATCAGCAGACAGCCGCGGGCAGCGGTTTCACCGTGCAGATAGATCGCCAGCGCACCGGCATAGACGCGGGCGATATTGTCGCGCAACGGCAGTGACGGGTCGAGCGCCTCAGTCAGCACGTCCATGCCGTCCTGCCGATACCCCTCCAGCGTATCGAGATAGAGATCCTCCTTGTCGCCGAAGGCGCCGTAGAGGCTCGGGCGGTTGAGGTTGGTCGCAGCGCTCAGATTGTCGAGCGAGGCGGCGGCATACCCCCTGTCCCAGAAGACATCCCGCGCCTTGCCGAGCGCCGCCTTGGCGTCGAAGGCCCTTGGGCGGCCGCGCTTCTTTTCGTCCTTCATATTTTGTACCGTTTCGCATTAAATTCTTGACGAAGATTATTTTATGCGAAACAGTACAAATGTTCAAACGCTAATCGGCGGGCGGCACCGACCGCCTCCACAGGGAGAGGAAATCGCAATGAAACTCTATATGCACGCAGCCGCCTGTTCGCTTTCGCCGCACATCATCTGCCGGGAGCTGGGGCTTGATATCGAGCTCGTCCAGGTTGACCGGCAGACCCACAGGACGAGCGACGGCGAGGATTACCTCGCCATCAACGGCAACGGCTATGTGCCGGCGCTGATCCTCGACGATGGCAAGGTGCTGACCGAGGGGCCGGCGATCGTGCAGTTCCTCGCCGACAGCGTGCCGGAAGGGGCAGCTATGTTGCCTGATGTCGGCGACATCCGCCGCAACGAGGTGCAATCCTATCTCAACTTCATCACCGCCGAGCTGCACAAGCCGATGGTGTTGCTCTTCAACCCGATTTATTCCAGCGTTCATGGCGAGGTCCGCGCGCTGATCTCGAAGCGGCTCACCTGGCTGAACGGCCGTCTTGCCGGACCCTATCTCACCGGCGATGCCTTCACGGTGGCAGATGCCTATCTCTTCGTCTGCCTGAACTGGTCGCCCTGGACCGACATCGATCTCAAGCAATGGCCTGATCTGCACGGCTTCATGGCCCGGGTGGCGGCGCGACCGAAGGTGCGCGAGGCGCTGCAGGCCGAAGATCTCGAGGCCTTCGATGCCGACGGCGTCTATTTTGCACCACACGCCTATCTCGCCTCATCAGGACGGACCGGCTCGCCGGTCAGGCCGTAAACGCTATGTCGGCCACACCCGCGACACCGAGGGGCATCAGAGGGCGTTGACGGCGACCGGCAGGGCGCGCTTGTGGCCGGTCGCCCGATAGGCGGCGAGGATGCGGCGGCGGGCGATCTCGCCGACCGGCTTGCCTTCGAGAAAATCGTCGATCTCGTCATAGCTGACGCCATAGGCCTCCTCGTCGGGACGCAATGGGCGCTGGTCCTCGAGATCGGCGGTCGGCACCTTGAACACCAGCTCGTCCGGAGCGCCGAGCCGCTTTGCCAGCAGGCGGACCCGGCGCTTGTTAAGGCCGGCGAGCGGCAGGATATCGGCCGCGCCATCGCCGAACTTGGTGAAGAAGCCCATGACCGCCTCGGCCGCATGATCGGTGCCGATGACGAGGCCGCCAAGCGCCCCGGCCAAGGCAAACTGGGCGATCATCCGCTGGCGGGCCTTGATATTGCCGAGGATGAAATCCTGTCGGCCCGCATCGGCAAAGGCGAGGCCGCCGTTTAACGCGGCGCCAAGCATCGCATCCGCCGGCGCCTTGATGTTGACTACCATCGAGCGGTCGGCGCCGATCGTTTCCAGCGCCCTCACCGCATCCGCCTCATCAGCCTGGACACCGTAGGGAAGGCGCACGGCGATGAATTCGGCCGCGTGGCCGCTGTCCCGCAGCTCGCGCACCGCCTTCTGGGCCAGCAGCGCCGCCGTCAGCGAATCGACGCCGCCGCTGATGCCGAGGACGTAGCCGCGCATGCCCGAAGCGATGAGATAATCCTTGAGGAAACCGGTTCGCCGTTCGATCTCGCGCTCAGGGTCGATGTCGGCGGCGACACCCAGTTCGCGGATGATCTCACCTTGTTCGTCGAACAGCATAGTCATAAGCCTCTTCCTCCCCGCTTGCGGAATTTCGGCGCCACTATGGCGAAAAGATGGGGGGAAGACGAAGCCGTTTCGGGCAGACCTGCCATGCATTTTATGCAAGTGGGCGGTTTGGCACCTACCGCACGATCGTGAACAGCTCCACCGGATCGGCAAAACCCTTCAGCCTGTGCGCCCCGACAGAGACGGCATCCCCTGCCCCGGCCTCCTCACGGAACGGCGCCGACATCAGCAAGGGCTCTCCCAGTTCGCTGCAGGCGGTCTGGATGCGGCTGACCAGGTTGACGTCGCCGCCGATCAGGGTGAAGTCGAGGCGGCGGCCGGAGCCGACATTGCCGTAGCTGACCTCGCCGTAATGCAGGGCGATGCCGGCCTTCACGCCGAGGCCCTCATATTGGAAATGGTCGATCTCATCGAGGATAGCGCGGGCCGATGCCAGGGCCGCGCCGCACGAATGGGCGGCATCATAGCCCGGGAAAAAGGCAAGCACGGCGTCGCCCATGAATTTCAGCACCTCGCCGCCTTCGCGGGTGATGGCCGGCACGATTTTATCGAAGTAGGCGTTGAGCAGGCCGAGCACGGTGCTGCCCGGCAGCCGGTTCGACAGTTCGGTAAAGCCTCTGAGATCACAGAGCAGCAGGGCTGCCTCCATCGATTCGACCTCGTCGCGGCGGATGCGGCCGGCCAGGATGCGGCTTGCCGTCAGCGGGCCGATATAGGTATCGAGCAGGCTGAGCTCGACCTGGCGAAGGATGCGCAGTTCGCTGGTGTTGCGCAGCGCCGGCAGGATGCGCTCGATCACCTGACGTTCGGAGGCGGTAAAGCCGCCCGGCCGCGTCGTACCGAAGACGGCGGCGCTGACCGGGCCGTCGACATTGCAAAGTGGCGCGATGACGAGCTGCATCAGGCCGCGATCGGTAAAGACATCGATATGCTGCCAGCGGCCA
>Ga0102593_1002516_pt1 | contig 13840 bp, 16 predicted proteins | sample AraplaCol_mMS_r2_2_FD_76862 | JGI IMG/M metagenome (GOLD analysis project Ga0102593, IMG submission 76862) | Arabidopsis root microbial communities from North Carolina, USA - plate scrape MF_Col_mMS_r2 (SPADES assembly) (version 2) | ecosystem: Host-associated > Plants > Roots > Endosphere...
GTCGCCCGACAGGTACAGGCTGGGTTCACCGGGCATCTCGATGAAGTAGCCCACCCCGTGCTCCATCACCAGGCTGACCAAGCCCTTGCCGTGGCGGCAGGCCACCGTCCGGATGCGGCCTTCGAAGAAAGGCTGCGGTTCGTGATGGTTCGGCGCCAGCGGCTGTACGTTCAGGCCGCGCTGGCGCAAGTGCTGCTCGTCATGCGGCGTGCAGATGACGGGGATTTGCCGATCACGCAGCCAGGCCTTGGCGGCGCGGTCCAGATGGTCGAAATGGCCCTTCTGGCAGTGCGTGATCAGGCAGTGCGTCACCGTCTCCAGCATTCCCTCCGTCACCGGCGGCAAGTCCACGATCGGGTTGCGCGTCCTTTCCCCGAACAGTTTCAGCGGCGGCAGCGCCCCTTTCGGCGCCAGCATGGGGTCCACGAGTATTTTGCAGGGGCCGAACTCGATGACGGCCGTCGCGTTGCGAAGTTGTGTGATGTTCATGCCGAAATTGTGCGGCCCGGCGACTCGCCCTACAATGGCTGAATCCGACACAAACCATCCATTTTCCGCCATGCGCATTGGATTGCTGCTGTACCCCGATTGCCTGCCCGCCGGCCTGTTCGGCGCCATGGACCTGCTGCACGCTGCGAACCTGCGTGCAGGCAGAGCGCTGTTCGAGCCCTTTTTCGTCGCAGCGCAAGAAGGCAAGGTCGATTGCGCACATGGCCAGCAACTGAATGCCGCCGTGGCGCTTCGCGACGCAAGGGTGGACGCCCTGCTGGTGCCCGGCTTCTGGGGCCAATCGCTAGGCCAGGCCGCACGTACGCTGAAGGAAAACGCAAGCCTTGTCACCGAGCTCGCCGCACTGCCGCGCTCCGTCCAGCTCTGGTCCTACTGCACCGGTGTCTGCCTGGCTGCCGCAACGGGCCGGCTGGACAGGCGGGCGGCAACCATCACCTGGTGGTTGTCGGATTTCGCCGCCACGAACTTCCCCAAAGTACGCTGGCAGTTCGAGCGCACGCTGGCACTTAACGAACGCACTGCCACCGCATCGGGCGTAAACGGCCACCTGCCCATCGCGCAGGCATTGGTAGAGGCAAAGCTGGGCAAGGAAGCCTATCGTGAATTGACACGGCTGATGGTATTGCCACGGCCGGAAGAAAGGACGCACTTCGCCTTCCATATGCTCGACCTGATCGAACAGCAGGACGGCATGCTGCGCAAACTGCACCTGGCGGTCGAGGGGCTGCCGGCCAGCGCAGCTACTGTCGCGCGGCTGGCCACGGAAATGCACACGACGGAACGGACGCTCGCCCGCAAAGTGCTGGCCGCGAGCGGCATGCCGGCAGCCGCTTACATCCGCCGCATCAAGTTGCGGCAGGTAAGCGAACGCCTGATTTACACCAGGGCCTCCGCCACCACCATCAGCATCGAGCTGGGCTTCAGCAGCGACTCAGGCATGCGGCGCATGTTCAAGGACCTGACCGGGGTCACCCCGGCCCAGTACCGGCTTACTTACGCGCGAGCTGGCTGAGGTCGCGTACTGCGCCGCGGTCGGCGGAGGTGGTCAGCGCGGCGTAGGCTTGCAGTGCCTGCGAGACGTAGCGTTCGCGGTTGACCGGTTTCCACGCGTCGGCGCCGCGTGCTTCCATGGCGGCGCGGCGGCTGGCCAGCGTTTCCGGCGTTACGCGCAGGTTGATGGTGCGCGATGGGATGTCGATGTCGATCATGTCGCCTTCTTCCACCAGGCCGATCGCGCCGCCTTCCGCCGCTTCCGGCGAGGCGTGGCCGATCACCAGGCCGGACGAGCCGCCGGAGAAGCGGCCATCGGTGAACAGGGCGCAGGCCTTGCCCAGGCCTTTCGACTTGATGTACGAGGTGGGGTACAGCATTTCCTGCATGCCCGGACCGCCTTTCGGGCCTTCGTAGCGGATGATGACCACGTCGCCTTCGTGCACGGTGTCGCCCAGGATGCCTTCCACTGCCGCATCCTGGCTTTCGAACACGCGCGCCTTGCCGCTGAATTTCAGGATCGATTCATCCACGCCGGCCGTCTTCACGATGCAGCCCTTTTCCGCAATATTCCCGTACAGGACGGCCAGGCCGCCATCTTTCGAGTAGGCGTGCTCCAGGTCGCGGATGCAGCCGGTGCTGCGGTCCAGGTCCGACGAGGCGTAGCGTTCGGATTGCGAGAACGCGACCTGGGTCGGCACGCCGCCCGGCGCTGCGCGGAACAGCTGGTGCACGGCTGCGTCGTCGCTAAGCTTGATGTCGTATTTTTCGATGGCGTCGCCCATGGTCGGGCTGTGCACGGTGTGCTGGGTGGTGTCCAGCAGGCCGGCGCGCGCCAGTTCGCCGAGGATGGAGATGATGCCGCCGGCACGATGCACGTCTTCGATGTGGAACTTGTCGGTCATCGGCGCCACTTTGCACAGGCATGGAACCTTGCGCGAGATGCGGTCAATGTCGGCCATGGTGAACGGCACGCCCGCTTCATGCGCTGCTGCCAGCAGGTGCAGCACGGTATTGGTGGAGCCGCCCATCGATACATCCAGCGCCATTGCGTTCTCGAACGCTTCCTTGGTGGCGATGGAGCGCGGCAGCACGCTGTAGTCGTCCTGCTCGTAGTGGCGCTTGGCCAGGTCCACGATCAGGCGGCCGGCGCGCAGGAACAGTTCCTTGCGGTCGCTGTGGGTGGCGACGATGGTGCCGTTGCCCGGCAGGGACAGGCCCAGCGCTTCGGTCAGGCAGTTCATCGAGTTGGCGGTGAACATGCCGGAGCAGGAACCGCAGGTCGGGCAGGCCGAGCGTTCGATTTCGGCTACGTCGGCATCGGATACGGTGCGGTCGCCGGCCTTGATCATGGCGTCGACCAGGTCCAGCTTGATGATCTTTTCGCCGCCGTTGACAGCCTTGATCACCTTGCCTGCTTCCATCGGGCCGCCGGAGACGAAGACTGCAGGGATATTCAGGCGCATGGCGGCCATCAGCATGCCCGGGGTGATCTTGTCGCAGTTCGAGATGCAGACCATGGCGTCGGCGCAGTGGGCGTTGACCATGTATTCCACGGAGTCGGCGATCAGGTCGCGCGATGGCAGCGAATACAGCATGCCGCCGTGGCCCATGGCGATGCCGTCGTCGACGGCGATGGTGTTGAATTCCTTGGCGACGCCGCCGGAAGCTTCGATTTCGCGTGCGACCAGCTGGCCCAGGTCCTTCAGGTGGACGTGGCCCGGCACGAATTGAGTGAAGGAGTTGACCACGGCGATGATCGGCTTGTTGAAATCGCCATCTTTCATGCCGGTGGCACGCCACAGGGCGCGCGCGCCTGCCATATTGCGGCCTTGGGTGGTGGTGTAGGAACGGTATTGCGGCATGGTGGGGTCTCCTCAGTAAGAGCTTAAGGGTGCCTTGCCCCTGACGAGTTGTCAAATATATGATAATCGCTGCTGTGATATGCTTTGCGAATGAATATCGAACTTCGCCAGCTGCGCTATTTCGCCACGGTCGCCGAGGAGCTGCATTTCGGCCGCGCCGCGCGCCGCCTGCACATGACACAGCCGCCGCTGTCGCAAACCATCATGGCGCTGGAAGAAATGCTGGGTGCGCCCCTGTTCGAGCGCAACCGGCGCGGCGTAACCCTGACTGCGGCCGGCGAAGCCCTGCTGCCGGAAGCGCGCCGCCTGCTGGAACAGTCGGCCGGTCTTCCCGCGCTGGTGCAGCGCGCGGCCAGCGGCGCCAGCGGGCGGCTATCGCTGGCTTTCGTGTCCTCCGCCGATTACAGCGTGCTGCCGCCGACACTGCAAGCCTACCGCGCCGAGTTTCCGCAGGTGGAGATCACACTGAAGGAAGCCACCTCCGACCTGCAGCTGGACGACCTTCTGGAAGGCCGCGTCGACGCTGGCCTGCTGATCCCGCCCCTGCCCGACCGCGCGCGGCAGGAACTCGAATACCTGCCCGTTCTGAGCGAGCCGCTGGTGCTGGCCGCGCCCGCCGGACTGCCTGCGCTGGCGCGGGCGCGCAGCGCCGACCTGCGCAAGCTGGCCGGCCTGCCGCTGATCATTTTCCCGCGCCATATCTCGCCAGGACTGTACGACGCCATCCTGTCGGTGTTCCGCGAGGCCGGCATCACGGCTGAGGTGGGGCAGGAAGCAATCCAGATGCAGACCATCGTCAGTCTCGTATCGGCTGGCATGGGTATCGCACTTGTGCCACAATCCGTGTCGAATTTGCGCCGGCCGGGCGTGGAATACCTGCCCCTGGTCCAGAGCACGCCGCTGGTGGAAACCGGCCTGGCCTGGCGGCGCGACAATGCCTCGCCCGTGCTGCGCGGCTTTTTGGAATTAATGAGAAAGAGAATCTGAATGCCCTTAATGCACCCAATGCCAGATCCGGTTGCGATCCATCTGGGCCCTGTGGCGATCCACTGGTATGGCCTGATGTACGTGCTGGCCTTTGCCATGTTCATCGCGCTGGGCCGCGTACGCATCAAGCAGCCGCACATCGCCGCGCAAGGCTGGACCAAGGAAGACCTGGACGACATGCTGTTCTACGGCATGCTGGGAGTGATCGTGGGCGGCCGTCTCGGCGAAGTATTCTTCTACCAGCCGGAAATGCTGCTGACCCCTCTGCGCATCTTCAAGGTGTGGGAAGGCGGCATGAGCTTCCACGGCGGCTTCCTGGGCGTACTGATCGGCATGGCGCTGTGGGCGCGCAAGCGCAAACGCAACCTGCTGGACGTATATGACTTCATCGCGCCGTTGGTCCCGCTGGGTTATGCGGCAGGCCGCATGGGCAATTTCATTAACGCCGAACTGCCGGGCCGCGTGGTCAGCGATCCGAACCTGCCTTGGGCGATGATCTATCCGAACGTCGGCCCGATGCCGCGCCACCCGTCGGCGATCTACCAGATGCTGGTCGACGGCATCCTGGTGTTCTGCATCCTGTGGCCATTCGCACGCAAGGCCCGCCCTCGCCTGGCGGTCGGCGCGTTGTACGTGCTGCTGTACGGCTGCGCGCGTTTCTTCACCGAGTGGTTCCGCACCCCGGACTGGGAAATCACCGTGGCCGGCCTGCCGATCACCTCCGGCCAGATGCTGTCGCTGCCGATGATCATCGGCGCCATCATCATGCTGGTATGGGCCTACCGTTCAAACCAGCCCGATAGCGCCGGCCAGCGCGCCTAAGGCAATCAGCCACAAAGGGTTCAATTTGGTCGCATAGGCCGCCGCTGCGGCGGCCAGCGCCAGCACGATGCCACGCCATCCGGCACCGGCCACGCTCAGGAAAGTCCACGCGGCGCCGGCCAGCATGCCGGCCGCCAGCGGCGCCAGCGCATCGCGCAGCGCGCCAGCCCAGCGCCCTTCCCCGCCGCCATGGCGGTTGATCACAGTTCCCAGCGCCAGCACCAGGCATGACGAAGGCACGATTGCAGCCAGCGTCACCACCACGGCACCCAGCCAGCCCTTGATCATCCAACCGATCAGCGTCACGAACAGCAGGTTCGGTCCGGGCGCGGCTTGCGCCAGGGCGTACATTGCCGCGAACTGCTCGTCGGTCAGCCAGTGGTTCTGCACGGAGACGTAATGGTGCACGTCCGGCGCCACCAGCACCACGCCTCCGCCGATAGCCGTCAGCGACAGCACCGCCAGGTGCCATGCCAGGCCGCCCAGCTTGACGTCGTCGTTCATGGCTTCCTCCAGACAAAAGCGAACAGCAGGAAGCCGATCGGCACCAGCGTGGCGACCACCGTGATGAGCCCGACTTTCGCCACGCCAAGGCCGATGAAAGCCGCCACCAGCAGTGCGACCTGGACGACTCGCCGCCAGAACAGCGTGCGCGCCACGTCGACCCCGCCCCCGTCCGCCGCGGCGGGCGGCTTTTGCGCTGGGCCGCGCAGCATGCCGACCGCCAGCTTGAGCGCCGTCGCAAGGATCAGGCCCGACGCGGCGGCAGCCATGCCGCGCATGGCGTTGACAAACAGCGGGTGGTGGGCCAGCCCCTGGTAAGCCGCGCCGAGCGCGATGACGATGAAGAACGGGCCGAGCAGCAGCCCGGCCAGCGCCGAAAAGCCGCCCGCTGCGCCGGCATAGCGCTGGCCGACCATGACGGACAGGTTGCAGATCGTCGGCCCGGGCAGCAGTTGCGCGATGCTGAGGAGCTGGCCGAATTCAGCGGCGGTCAGCCACTGCGTGCGTTCGACCAGGTGGCGGTAGGCAAAGGGCAGCACGCCACCGAAGCCCTGCATCGCCATGTGTGAGAAGACCTTGAACAGCGCCCAGCATCCGACCCGTGCATCCTGCATCGCTACCTCCAATCAGCCGGCACGTCCGGCTGCCGCCGGGGCGCCGCCACGCATCTGCTACGCGAACGCGTGGTAGAACATATAGCCCGCCAGTGCAAACAGCACCACGGCAAACACCCGCTTGAGCGCCGCCACGTCCATCCTGTGCGCCATGCGCGCGCCGAGCGGCGCCATGATCACGCTCGCGGCCACGATCACCGCCAGCGCCGGCAGATAAACGAAGCCCAGCGAATGCGGCGGCAAGCCCGGCTCCGACCAGCCATAGTAAATATTCGACAAGGTGCCTGACAGCGCAATCGGGAAACCTAATGCGGCGCTGGTCGCCACCGCCTGGTGAATGCGCACATTACACCACGCCATGAACGGCACCGAGATAAACCCGCCGCCCGCACCGACCAGCCCCGCCACGGTGCCGATCACGCCGCCCGCCGCAAACATGCCCGCAGTGCCGGGCAATTCACGCCCGGCAGAAGGTTTTTTATTGCGCAGCATTTGCGCCGCCGAAAACGCCACGAACACTGCAAACAGCAGCGACAGCGCCGCAGTATTCATCTGCTTGCCGATCCAGGGTCCGATCCAGGAACCGACCAGGATGCCCGGCGCCAGCAGCGCCACGATGCGCCACTGCACCGCACCGTGCCGGTGGTGCGCCCGAACCGAGGACAGGGAAGTAAACATGATCGTCGCCAGCGACGTCGCAATCGCCATATGCACCACCAGCCCGGGCGCAAAGCCCCTGGCAGTGAAGATCATGGTAATGAAGGGCACCAGCACCATGCCGCCGCCAATGCCCAGCAAACCCGCCGCGTATCCGCCGCCCGCCCCCATCAGGAGCAGGATGCCGACCAGACTCCAATCCATCAATCGCCTTTCAGCAGCGCCATCACATGCTTCCACTGGGCCGGCGTCACCGGCGTGATCGACAGGCGGCTGCCTTTTTGCAGCACCACCATGTCTTCCAGCTGCGGCAGCGAGCGCATTTCGGCCAGCGACAGCAGGCGCGTCTTGCGCACGCCCTTCACGTCGACGGAAATCCAGCGCGGCTGCTCCTGCGTCGCCTTGGCATCGTAGTAATGGCTCTTCGGATCGAACTGGGTGGCGTCGGGATAAGGGCCGCTGACCACTTCCGCGATGCCGGCAATGCCCGGCTCCGGACAGGAGGAATGGTAGAACAGGACGCCGTCGCCAACCTTCATCGCATCGCGCATGAAATTGCGGGCCTGGTAATTACGCACACCGAACCACGGTACCGTCTTGCCCTTGGCGGACATCACGTCGTCGATGCTCACTTCGTCGGGCTCAGACTTCATCAACCAATATTGCATGGCGCTCCTCTGGGCGTAAAAAAACGGTTGCGCACCCTCGGGTGCTGGCAACCGCTTTCGTATGGAATGAGGCCCCGCCTGTGCCGTTATGCCGGCATCCCGAACCTTACGGTTCAAGGTGGTTGCAGTTAGTTCAACTTCGGGTTCATCAGACTAGTGACGCTCACGCCCGTCGAACAAATTTCCGCAACCGATGCGTGTAAATGGTTCAAGGAATATATGGCAAATCTCGAACACCGCAGGGTGACACGAAGTTTACTCCTCAAACGTTTTGCGGGAAAGGCCTTTAAGACAATTTTTGGGAATTAGAAGAGATTCTCTTGCGGGGTCAGCGCGTTGTCGAGCACCTTGTGCATGGCGCCCAGCTTCTCCTGCACCTCCAGCATGGACGGGCCGCCGTTGGCGGTCTTCGATGCCAGGAATTCGGCCGCCATGCCCAGCGCCGCCATCACGGCGATGCGGTCATTGCCCTTGACCTTGCCGGCGTCGCGAATGGCACTCATCTTTTTGTCGAGCAGGTTGGCCGCTTCGCGCAGTGCGCGTTCTTCGTCAGCCTTGCAGGCCAGCTTGTAGGGCTGGCCCATGATGTTCACGTCGACATGGATCATTGGGCATCCTCAGGAGTGTCAGCTTCGGCGGCCGGGATTTTATCCAGCAGCGCCATCACGCGCGCGTGCGCTTCGCCAAGGCGGCGTTGGTATTCGAGATTGTCGGCCACCAGGGCTGCATTGGCCTGGCGCAACTGGGAGTTCTCCCGACGCAAGGCTTGCGCAAGCTCCGCAAGGCGGTCGATTTTGTCGGAAAGTTCTTGGAAGTCTGCGATCATCCCGAAACTATAGAGCCGCACGATTGTGCGGTCAACTTGGTGTTATACATGCTTACGATTGTAGCTCATTTGTAAGCGTGGCCTGCGATCTTCCTCACCGCCGCGGCGATGTCGACGCACACGTCCTTGAACGCGCCACCGATATCGGCCAGGTCGTTGCCCAGTTCCTTGATCCAGATGCCGAGGCTCATGGCTTGTCTCCCTTGATTTAACGTCGCCATTACATCAAACGAAAATGACAGGACGCCCACCCTTTGATTACAAATCTGTAATCGAGCGCTGCCTGCATTGACGGCGCTTGGGCATTTCCCGACAATGCTGGGGATGAAAGCCCTACTGGTAGAAGACGAACAGCGGATCGCGAGCTTTGTATGCAGCGGATTGCGCGAACAAGGCATCCTGGTGGACCATTGCGAAGATGGGAACCTGGGCTACGACTACGCGCTGTCACGCCAGTACGACATCATCCTGCTCGACATCATGGTGCCGGGCCGCGACGGCCTGGCGATCCTGAAAGCCCTGCGCCGCGACGGCCGCGACACGCCGGTGATCCTGCTCACCGCGCGCAATGAACTGGACGACCGCCTGGAAGGGCTGAACCTGGGCGCCGACGATTACCTCGCCAAGCCGTTCTACATGGAAGAACTGGTCGCCCGCATCCACGCCCTGCTGCGCCGCGTGAGCGGCGAACGCCAGAACGTGCTGACGGCGGGACCGCTCAAGCTGGACCGCCTGTCGCGGGTGGCGGAACTCGATGGCCGGGAAGTCGAACTGACCAGCCGCGAATTCAACCTGATGGAATACCTGATGCGCGCGCCGGGCCGGGTCTACACACGGACCCAGATCCTCGAGCATGTGTGGGGCTACGACTTCGACCCGCAAACCAATATGGTCGACGTCTGCATCCAGCGCCTGCGCAAGAAGCTGGCCTTGCCGGAGCACGTCGCCATCGAGGCGGTGCGCGGCATCGGCTACCGCCTGCGCAAGCCGGACAGCGAAGCATGACGCCGTCGCGCCGCCCGTTCATCCGATCGTTCCGGCTGCGGGTGGCGCTGACCACTGGCGGCCTGGCCACGGCGGTGGTGGCAGTGCTGTTTGTCGCCTCCGCCCTGACGTTGCTGAACCGGCGCGCCGCCATCATCGACCGCATCATGGTGGCGCAACTGGCCGGACCGGGCTTCGGCGCCTCCCCCGTGCCGCTGTGGAATGCCATCGACGCCCACCTGAACGCCAGCTTCAGCGGCTTTGCGCCGGAGGGCGATGACGAAAAATTCGCCATCCTGCGCGCGGCCGACGACTCGCGCGGCGTGATTTACCAGAGCCCCAACTGGCCCGCCTCCCTGCTGGTGCCGGAGGCGAACGACAAGGAACTGCGCACCTATTACGGCGGCGGCAGCCAATGGCGCATTGGCCAGGTACGGCGCGGCAGCGTACTGGTGCAGATGGGCGTCAACACCACGCTGTCGGAAGCGCAGCTGATCGTGTCGATCAAGCGCTTCGGCGCCTTCGTCGTGGCCTTGTGCCTGATCGTCTGCGGCGTGGCCTGGTACCTGGCCGGCCGCGCCATGCGCCCGATCGAGCACCTGACCGGCGTCATGGAGCGCGTGCGCGCCAGCGATTTGCGGCAGCGCGTGGCCGCCGATGAAGAAGTGCTGGAATTCGAGCGCCTGGTCACCGTGTTCAACGACATGCTGGACCGGCTGGAGCGCAGCTTCCTGCAATCGGCGCGCTTCTCCGGCGACGCCGCGCATGAGCTGCGCACGCCGGTGTCGATCCTGCAGGGCGAACTGGAACGGGCTTTCGAGCGCGCCGGCGCCTACCCGGAACTGGAGCAGGCCCTGGCCGACATGCTCGACGAAGTGCGCCGCCTCGACAACGTGGTGCGCAAGCTGCTGATGCTGTCGCGCGCCGATGCCGGCCAATTGCAGGTCCCGATGCAAGCGCTCGACCTGGTGCCGATCCTGCGCGAACTGGCCGACGACCTCGACATGATGGCGCCCGAGCGCCCCTTGCGGCTCGACCTGCCGCCACGCCTGGATGCGCAAGGCGATGCCGACCTGCTGCGCCAGGTGCTGCAAAACCTGGTCAGCAACGCGGTGAAGTACGGCGTGCCGGAAGGCTGGATCGCCATCTCGGCCCGCCGCACGGACACCGGCTGGCAAGTCGATGTGTCCAACGCCTCCGCCGTGATCGCTTATGAACAGCGCGAGCGCCTGTTCGACCGCTTCTACCGCGCCGACCATGCATACAACCGCCGCATCCCTGGCGTCGGGCTAGGCCTGGCACTGGCGCGTGAAATCGCTCGGGCACACGGCGGCGAACTGAAACTATCTGATTGCACCTCATTCCAGGTCACCTTCAGCCTGACCCTGCCGTTAATAACTACTCAATAAGTAGTTGCAAGTCATTGATTTCATTGGTTTTTATGTCGGAAAATTTTACAGCAATATAAAAGTTGCTCAAGTAGTAATTTACAAGCAAATATTAAGTGCTTGATTCATTTAGGACTAAGAGGTTTTGGCATGGCCCTTGCATAACAAGCCATGCAGACGATTGGTACCCGCCAATTCCTCAATGAAAAACCTGATTGGAGATACAAGCATGAAAAAATATTTGCGCTGGTTACTGGCAGGCGCACTGGGCCTGCTAGGTGCAGCCCAGGCCTACGCCTCGCCGGTGTTTTCCGTGGACCCCACGGTCATCAACGGCGCCGGCAGCACCTTTAATGCCGATGCCATCAACGGCTTCTCCTCCACCCGCATCCGGCATGACGGCGCCGACCCGGCTACGTTCTACCGTGCCAGTGGCTATGCCGTCTTCACCGGTTTTGCGCTGAACAGCGCGCCAGTCCCAGGCGGACAATCGCAAGTCAACGTGGCCTACGGCCTGTATGCCACCTTCACCCAGGAGTTCACCTGCTCCGGCGTGCTGGCGCCAGGCGTGAGCTGTAACGTGAGCGCGTTCTCGTTCGAGCTATGGGCTGACCCGGACAACGACAACACCTACTCGCTGGCTACCGTAGCGCTCGATCCGACCGTGATCGCAGCCGGCGACCAATACAAACTGGCCAGCTCGAGCATGCTGACCGCTGGCGTTGGCGGCCTGGACCTGCTGGGTGGCGCTTTCCAGAACCTGAACTTCGGTTGGGAACTGTATGAGAATCCTGACCCACTGGTGCCGGACGGCTTCGACTACTTCACCCTGCCGCGTCCGTTCTACACCGCTGCCTTCTCCGCCTTCAACAACACCTCGCTGGGCATCACTTGCGACGTGGCGGGCTGCCTCGGTGCGAATATCGTGGCCATCAATTCGGAGACCGGTATCCTCGACTTCAACCAGGTTCCGGAACCTGGCAGCCTGGCCCTGCTTGGCCTGGGCTTGCTGATGGTGGGCACGCGACGCATGCGCCGCCGCTAAAGCCGAACGCTGGATGGCATGACGAGCTGGTGCGCTTGCCCGCACCAGCTCGTCGTGGCATGATCGATTTTCAGCGCCGCGCGTTGGTCGGCCTTTTTAGCTTTCACCATGCTATTTGCGGGATGACTTGACGCTGGCGCTTGCTGGAGGAACTCGCCATGCATGACAGCCCAGACGCCACGTCCAAGCCCGAACTCGAAACCACGGCACAGGACGCAGCCCCGCACCCTACGCTGAGCGAAGGCGATCCCCTGGTCGCGCAATTAGCCGACCAAGTCACACAAGAACTGGATTTCGGCATCAGACTGGTCGACACGCCCACCGGGCGCAACCAGGCCAGCATGCTGATCCACCGCATGTACAGCTGGCGCGGCTTTACCGGCAACCATGCGTTGACGCCGGTCGCCAACCGCGTCACCCTGATGGCCAGCCAGCGCGGCGAGGCGGTCGGCACCTTGAGTGTCGGCCTCGATTGCCCGGAAGGCTTGCTGGCCGACGAACTGTTCAAGCCACAACTGGACGCCTGCCGCGCAAAAGGCGGCCGCATCTGCGAGATCATCAAGTTCGCCTTCGACATGGCGGGCAATAGCAAGCAGTACCAGGCCGCCCTGTTCCACCTGGCCGTCATCACCGCGCGCGACGTGCACCAGCGCACCCATATGTTCATCGAGGTGCAGCCGCGCCACCGCGCCTTCTTCGACAATGCCTTGGGTTTCAAGCAGATCGGCGAGCCGGTGCTGAACCCGCGCGTCAATGTGCAGGGCATCCTGATGTGCGTCGAACTGTCCTACATGACGGAGCAGATCCAGCTTTATGGCGGCAAAGGCCCGGTTCCCGGCGTGCGCTCGTTCTACCCGTTTTTCTTCTCGCCGCGTGAGGAAATTGGAATCGCTAACAGAATGCTCAACATGACACATGACTAGCCGCGACAAAGAGCCGTCCATGGGCGCCCACTTCCAGTATGAAGAAGCGTTCGCGCGCAACCTCGGCTGGGTGACGCCGGAAGAACAGCAGCGCTTGCGCGGCAAGCGCATTGCGATTGCCGGCATGGGCGGCGTAGGCGCCGTGCACTTGCTGACCCTGGCCCGGCTCGGCGTCGGCGCCTTCCACATTGCCGATTTCGACTGCTACGACATTCCCAACCTGAACCGGCAAGCGGCAGCCTTCATGTCCACCATGGGCCAGCCCAAGGTGGCCGTGGCGGCGCGCATGGCGCAGGACATCAACCCGCAGGTCGAGATCCGCCAGTTCGGCGAGGGCGTGAACAGTGCCAATGTCAGCGCCTTCCTCGATGGCGTCGACCTGTACGTCGACGGCCTGGACTTTTATGCATTTGACGCGCGCACCCTGGTTTATGGCCACTGCGCAGCCCAGCGCATCCCCGCCACCATGGCCGCACCGCTGGGGATGGGCGCTTCCTGCCTGAATTTCCTGCCCGGCCAAATGACTTTCGAAGACTATTTCCAGTGGGGCGACTTGCCGGAAGTGGAAAAAGCCCTGCGTTTCCTGGTCGGCCTGGCGCCGGCCAGCCTGCACCGCGGCTACCTGGTATGGCCGCAGGGCGTTGACCTGGCGCAGCGCCGCGGCCCTTCCACCAGCATGGGCTGCCAGCTGTGCGCCGGCATCGCCGCCAGCCAGGCGCTGAAAATCCTGCTGGGGCGGGGCAAGGTGCTGGCCGCCCCCCACGGCTTCCAGTACGACGCCTACGAAGACAAATATGTGACTACCTGGCGCCCGGGCGGCAACCGCCACCCGCTGCAGCGCCTGGCAATGGCCCTGGCGCGCCGCAAATTCGTCGGTGGCAGCGCCGGCTGACTTTGGGTGCGCGGCCACCCGCCAATTCCCGCTACATTCCCGTGTTGGCCCCAATCCGTGCCGAATTATCACTTTGGCATGATTGATATCAAATCAATGCTTGACCAGGCGCAAAGAAATTCCCTTGAAAAGGGAAAGTGTCGTCCTTATAATTGTTGGCACTCG
>Ga0102593_1002520_pt1 | contig 13820 bp, 12 predicted proteins | sample AraplaCol_mMS_r2_2_FD_76862 | JGI IMG/M metagenome (GOLD analysis project Ga0102593, IMG submission 76862) | Arabidopsis root microbial communities from North Carolina, USA - plate scrape MF_Col_mMS_r2 (SPADES assembly) (version 2) | ecosystem: Host-associated > Plants > Roots > Endosphere...
TTTTTTTTTTTTTTTTTTTTCTTTTTTATTTTCATTCCATTTTCTTGGACTTTGGAATTTCTTGCTGGACGTGGATTTGCCACTCATCATTCCGCTGTTCCACTTGCCAATTGGAAAAGGTCATCTGCATTCTTAAATCCTCAATTTTTAGTCCTTAACCCACCATTCTCTCTCTGTCTCCCTCTGTCTCTCTTTCTCTGTTTCTTCCTCTCTTCCACTCTCCCTCCTTTCAACCTCCACAGATAAACCCAAAGAGCTAAGGACGAAAAAGGAAAAAAGCTCACTCCAATACAACAGACAAAACAAAAAAAAGAAAAAGAAAAAGAAAAAGAAAATAACCAACATCCGATACTTGATTTGCTGAGAATTAAACTATACTAATAGTTTCCGATTTTCTCGTGAGAGAACTTGAGAGTTCCTTGAATCAATAAAAGAAAGAGTCCCATCCCCGCGTCCGTCGGCATTCCTCGCGTCGATCCTTTTGGCCACCAAAAGGGCGTTTTCCATCCCGAACCCGTTCTTTCTCTTTCCTCCTTCCGGTTTGTTCGGGGACACCGCTGTGTCATGGAAATCGTCTAAAACATCCTCTTTTTTTTTCTTTCATTTCCTTTTCCCCTTCTTTTCTTTTCCTTTTTTGTTTTCTTCTTCTTTCTTGATTTCCAGTGGGAAGGGAAAGAAGAAGAAATTAATACAAAAAAAAAGAAAAGATAAAAAGAAAAAAAAGAAAATAATACCCGACTCGGCCATCATGGATCCCGAGGCAGCCCGTGAGCTGCTCGACTATCTGCGCACATGGTACCCCGTTCTTCTCTTGGTTGTTTTTGTTGTGGCATTTATCACCAATACAGTAGTGATTGCACGCAAAGCAAATCGAAGTGATGCGCAAAATGTCGGGCCTGGTGGACGTCCTTTACCCCGGCGATCCCGTAGCTCGTCGGCTCTGAAGAAGACTCAGGGTTTCTCCCATACCGTCAAACAATGCTTCAACTGGTTGTCAGTCGGCATTCTCCTTACTTTCCTCGCCGATGCCACGATCTATATTGCCCATGTGGCAATTGCTAGATCGGAGCAATGGTGGCGGGGCCAGTCGGTGGTGGTACGTTTGAAACCGCCCCCCTCGCGGCTCGCGGGGGGGGGGTGTTCATGCAGGCGAAATTTGCCGGTCCTTCCAAAGATACCCAGGCTAACCCAACCCCATCGCAGATCTACATCGTCGGCTCTTTCTTCGTATACGCGGTCATTTTGATGACCCTACTTGATACCAACCCTTCCCCGACTGCCGCTCAACTTACCTGCTGGTCCCTCGCCATCCCCATCGAATTGGTCATCTTGAGCGCCTCCCTATCCTATTATACCTCGTTTCACCATGAACCCATTGTCGGTGATCCCAAGGGAGGTCCGCTCCGTAGGACCATCACCACGTGGGAGAGCATGGAAGTCATCTCCAACAGCATCCGTATTTTCTTTCTCTTCGCCTTGGTCCTCCTCTACATCTGCAACTCCTTCACCTTTAAGAGCCAGGATGGATCTGGTCACCATGGCATGAACGGGGTTTCCGAAAGGACTGGACTATTAGATCCCGCCGGGGTAGAGAATGGTAACACCAACGGTCATCATACCAATGGCCACGCCTACGGGTCGACGAACGGGACTGCGCGCCCGGACTCCAAACCACAAGACCCTTGGGTACGCCCGACGACGATGCCGTCTACAAGTTGGTGGGAGTATCTAAGTGGATATTCCTTGTTCTTCCCCTACTTGTGGCCATCCAAGTCCCAGCGTCTCCAGATTGTGGTGGTGGCTTGCTTCGTTCTGCTGGTTCTCCAACGAATCGTCAATGTGTTGGTTCCGATTCAAGTCGGATCAATTATTACCTTCCTGGCGAACCAGCAAGGAAAGGATACTTTCCAAGTTCCTTGGGTTCAAATTTCCCTATATGTTCTCTACCGATGGCTCCAGGGTGGTCAGGGCCTGCTGAGCTCTTTGCGTTCCAGCCTTTGGATCCCCGTCAGCCAATACTCCTATATGGAGCTATCTACTGCCGCGTTCGAGCATGTTCATGGCTTGAGCTTAGATTTCCACTTGGGAAAGAAGACCGGCGAAGTGCTCTCTGCATTGAGCAAAGGCAGCTCTATCAACACCTTTTTGGAACAAATCACATTCCAGGTTGTCCCCATGTTGATTGATCTGGTAATTGCCATTGGATATTTCTTGGTGGTCTTCGATGTCTATTATGCTTTGGTTGTTGGAATCTCAACCTTTGGCTATCTTTATATTACCGTTCGCATGGCGCAGTGGAGAGCTGAGATCAGAAGACAGATGGTCAATGCTTCTCGACAAGAGGATGCTGTTAAGTATGTCCGCAAAGCTTTGATATTCCTCAATATATCCCTTCTTGCTGTGGAGGATAGCTAACACTCTCACTTTAATATAGGAACGATTCCATGGTGTCATATGAAACTGTGAAGTACTTTAATGCAGAAGAATACGAATTCAACCGATATCGCGGCGCGGTTGGCGATTTCCAAAAGGCGGAATATCACGTTCTTTTCTCATTGACACTGCTCAACACTTGCCAAAACACTGTCTTTATGATGGGTTTACTCCTCACATGTTTCATCGCCGCTTACCAGGTTGCAACCGGTCAGCAGCCCGTAGGTCTTTTCGCCTCATTGTTGACCTACATGGCCCAGCTCCAGGGCCCACTGAACTTCTTTGGCACTTTCTACCGCTCTATCCAATCTGCTCTGATTAATGCGGAGCGTATGTTGGAGCTTTTCCGCGAACAGCCTACGGTGGTCGACAGCGCACACGCTACCCCGTTGACCAAGTGCCGTGGCGACATCAAGTTCCAAAATGTTGAATTCTCTTATGATTCACGCAAGCCCGCGTTAAACTCACTGACGTTCCACTGTGAGCCGGGAACCACCACCGCCCTCGTCGGAGAATCCGGTGGAGGCAAGTCCACTGTTTTCCGGCTTTTGTTCCGGTTTTATAATGCCGAGAAAGGCTCATTGCGTGTCGATGACCATGATGTTCAGGACATTACTATTGATTCCGTCCGCAAACACATTGGCGTGGTTCCCCAAGATACAGTGCTCTTCAATGAGACTCTGATGTATAATTTGAAATACGCGAATCAGGATGCCACCGATGAGGAAGTCTACAAGGCATGCCGTGCCGCAAGTATTCATGACAAAATCATGGCATTCCCCGATGGTTACAATACCAAGGTGGGGGAGCGTGGCCTTCGACTCAGCGGTGGTGAGAAACAGCGTGTAGCAATCGCTCGCACTATCCTGAAGAACCCGCGAATTATTCTTCTTGATGAAGCTACCGCGGCTCTTGATACCGATACCGAAGAGCATATCCAGCGGGCTCTTTCTACGCTCTCTCATGGTCGAACCATGCTTGTGATTGCCCATCGTCTCAGTACTATCACTACAGCGGATAAGATCCTGGTTTTGGCTGACGGACAAGTCGCTGAGAGTGGTACCCACGAGGAACTCCTCAACATGAAGGGTCGCTACGCGAGTATGTGGCGGAAGCAGATTCGGGCACAGAAAGCCGCTGCAGAAGCACAGGTCCTTCAAGATCGTGCGGAGCGCATTCGTAACGCAACTAATAGCGATGACAGCTCCAGTCAATCCGACGAAGACCGAAAGAGCACTGCTCGTCTTAATCACTAGCCTTTCTATCATTGATGGCCTGTATAGTCAACTCGATCTGCAACCACCAGACCTTCACTGATTTTCTCTTTCGATGTGTCCATATCTCTTCTCTATAATCCCTTTTCCTTTTTTTCTTTTGATCGAGGAAACCGAAAAAAAAGTGGGCGGATGTAATGTGTCTCGAGGTTGAAATGGCATGAGTTTCGGGGCTTCTGCATTTTTTTTATTGATCAGCCCCCCCCCTCGTTTTCTCACTTTTATTTCTGATTTAATTTCGGGGCTTTCATTGTTGGTGCCTGGATTTTGTTCTTTCATTATGCGACTTTCCCATTGCAATTGGCGGCGTTCAGGGATTCACGACGCGTACGACATGGTCCTCGTCCCTGTTTTATATCAACCTGGTGCAGTACGATCCTGATTGGGAACACCCGGAAAAAAACTAGATTAATCGATAGGGCCACCGATACGGATATATTAATATAAAGGACGTTCAATGAAGCGCGCAAGCGATCTAAATACATTTAAAGCATTTGAAATCGAATAAGATACTTCGGGTTTGACACTGCCAGCTAGCAGCTGTTAAGTAACTTTGTAGTGGTAGGCGTGGCTGCCAAGCCTCGGGAGCTCTAGAGCCAAGATTCCCCAATTTCTCCGCCAGTCTTTTTCCCAACTCCATACAATCGAACAAGATTTGCATAATCGACACCTCGAAAGAAAACCAACCATGCATTCACCATCTCCCCAACTCTTGCGCGCTCTACGCACATCTCTTCGCAGCACTTCAAGTCCCCGAAACCTCTGGACCAACACATCTCGATTCTCTCGCGGAGTCTCAGGCAATGCTTCTCTCTGCACCACTATAAAACCATTCTCAACATCATCCGTCCAGCACCGCAACAATAGCTCAAGCTCAAGCTCAAGCCCAAGCTCAATCAAACGCCCATCTCGCTTTGTCTCACGCGCTCACACGCACAAACCCTCTTCTCCAGACCGTGGCCCCCCATCCGACGAAGATACGCAGACGGATTTCGACACCCTCGACGTACTAGGCAACGCGGCTGCCCCTGCAGCAGCCATCGACGCTACGCTAGATACAGGCTTCGATCTGAGCAATGGTGTTCATATCAGAAATGGTGACGCATTGCTCTTAGTCGGTGGCGAGGCATTCTCGTGGCGTCCGTGGAAAGCCATTAAAGGCGCGGCAAATGACCGTGCGGCCAAGGCAGCCATGGTCAATGCTAAGGGCCAGTTTGAGGTTCCGGTGGAAGTGTGGGGTCTATTGAGTGTCGTGTGGCCTCGTCCAGGTACGTGAGATATTCTATTAGTTGGTCATGGGCTGTCTTGGTAGATCGGGTCATATGGCCCTTTTACCCCCTCGTACTACGACGCTAAAATTGAGGCGAAGCATGAGGGTCGCCCTTTTTGGAATTTGTTTTCTATGCCTTGTTCTTTTGCTAATGTTTCGTATAGACATGCTTATTCTTGGTCTCGGTGAACATGCGATGCCTTTGTCACCTGAGACTAAGCGTCACATCAACGCTTTGGGAATTCGGGTGGAGATTCAGGATACCCGGAATGCTGCTGGGCAGTTTAACCTGCTTGCTACGGAACGAGGTGTTGAGGACGTCGCGGCGGCGATGATCCCCATCGGGTGGAACGCACGGAAATAAATTATAGAGATCAATACATAGTGTTTCACTTAAAGGAGAATTAGATCTTTTTTTTTCCCATTACTGCTGCCGAATATAAATTACTTCAGAGATCGAAAGCAATTGCTGTGATGATCACGTGACCGCGATTCTCCCGCCCCCGGCTTCTTCTCCACTTTACGGGGAACCACCAACGAGTTTAGAGCCATCCTTGAGCTCTTGACGACTTCATCATATCTCATCATGGCGCGAGACGAGCCGCTCCTTGCGCCGCGCCCTTCATCTGAGCGTTCGTCCATTCGATATGCCGAGGAGGAAGATGCCCTGTTGACGGGTGAGGCGACTGCACATACGGAAAGGTCACCTCGAAGAGGATGGCATTTTTGGAGAGAGATTGGACTATTTGCTTGGGCGCTCATTGCAACGATACTCGTCATTGTACTTGCGGTAGTCTACCAGCATGAATCTTCGAAGATTCACCCCCCACCGAACGACCACTGGGGTCCTGGGGGCAAACCTACTGGCAAGCGCAATCTGATCTTCATGGTGTCCGATGGAATGGGTCCGACAAGTCTTTCGTTGACTCGAAGCTTCCGCCAACATACCGAAGGCCTACCCGTCGACGATACACTTATTCTCGATCAACACCTTATCGGACAATCGCGCACACGGTCTAGCAGCAGCCTGGTGACGGACTCCGCGGCCGGAGCCACTGCCTTCTCGTGCGGACACAAGAGCTATAACGGGGCTATCTCAGTGCTCCCTGATCACTCGCCGTGTGGAACTGTTCTCGAGGCTGCGGCTTTGGCTGGATACAAGACTGGGCTGGTCGTGACAACTCGCCTAACAGATGCAACCCCGGCATGCTTTGCTTCGCACGCCAATCTGCGACAATATGAAGACAGTATCGCCCAACAGGAAGTAGGCGAGCACCCACTGGGACGCGTGGTGGATCTTATGTTGGGTGGTGGCCGGTGCCATTTCCTGCCTAACACTACCGAGGGAAGCTGTCGTGCTGATGACCGAGATATCGTGGAGCTGGCTTCAAAGAATGGATTCAACTATTTGCAGGATAGAGCTGGATTTGACGCCCTTAAAGGTGGTTCTGAAGTGAAGCTACCGTTACTGGGCCTTTTGGCCGAAAAGGATATTCCCTATGAGCTTGATCGCCGTCACCAGAATGATGTCTACCCCTCCTTGGAGGAGATGGCCCGTACTGCGTTGACTGCACTGAGCGAGGCAACTCGGGACAGTGAACAGGGATTCTTTCTGATGATCGAGGGCTCACGCATCGACCATGCCGGTCACGGAAATGATCCCGCTGCCCAGGTCCATGAAGTGATGGCATATGACAAGGCCTTCGCCGCCGTACTTGATTTCCTGGAGAAGGATTCCACTCCTGGTATTCTTGTCGCTACCTCTGATCATGAGACTGGTGGACTGGCTGCTGCTCGGCAACTACACAAGTCCTACCCAGACTACAAGTGGTTCCCGCAAATTTTGGCCAATGCCAAGCACTCCAGTGAATATGCCGGCAATAAACTAAATGCGTACACATCGGGCGAGGGCAAGGGCAAGGGTAACAAGGAGATGAAGACTTATATCCGCAAGACTCTTCTCGAGCAGAGTTTGGGCATCTCCGATGCCTCAGACAAGGAGATCGAAGCTCTTCTTCACCCTGATGCGGAATCACCCGCCAGTTATATTTTCGCAGATATGATCAGTCGCAGAGCACAAATCGGCTGGTCTACACATGGCCATTCTGGTATGCAAAGGTCCCAAAGCGATATTTACATGGCTTATGTGCTAACATAGTTTCCCAGCCGCCGATGTCAACATCTACGCATCTTCTCCCGAGAATGCCTCAAAGCTAACAGGTAACCATGAGAACATCGAAGTTGGTAACTTCCTTGCGGATTACCTTGATCTCGACGTCGACGCCGTCACCAAGGCCCTCCAGTCTTCTGCCTACTGGACAACAGAGACCGAGGAGTCACCCGATCTAGATAAATACAGCTGGTTGGGCGACCCGCTAGGCTCCGATGTTATGACTGACGGGTTAGATACATACCACCATGATTTCAAGAAGCGATCTTTGGATGACTGCGGCTGTGGTGGACTTCACTAGAACATGACGTGGCATTGTCATTTCATTTCGGGAATATATTGGGCGTTCGGGTGTTGCGGTCTATGATTGAATTTTTGAAACATATTTAGCATTCCGAGAAATTTGGTCGTTTGCTGTGTAAGGAGTGGCTTGGTAGAAGTCTAAACCTTCAGCATAGAGGTATGAAGCTTCTCTCAGTCTACATCAGTTACAACTTTCATACCTATGATCTCACTAGCAGTCGTATCGTTAAATGCAGCCCCTTCCAGGTCGAAGTTTGACAAGCTAAAATTAATTATGCGCCAATGCTGAGCCGAGCACACTGCTAGGGCCTTGAGCTCTATGCGACGCAATGGCTTTGGGAATGGTACAATTAATTGCAATTCTACCACCATACCTAATAAATACTCCCAAACACAAAATACTCGAAACGGCCATATCACCATTCATCCAACCACCGGTATTTCCCCAATAACTCCAATATCACTGATCCGCACAAGAGGGACATAAATTATCAATATTAAAATGCCAGGAAACGATATTCGTCACTTCCAATGACCGTCCCGCATTAAGTGAATAACCTGTAGCTGGTCGTCCCATTCTGTCTTTAACATAACGCGGGCTACAATTCGGGATATCAGGATTAAATGGTAAATCATATCTTTCTCGCTGACTAGGATCGTTGATACGGTTCAGCTGGTTGAGTGTTTCGCGGCAGAAGAGGTGAATGTAGAAACAGGTGTGAGAGCATGTGAAGCTGTGTCCTTCGTACAGGCACATTTTTTTCTGGGTTTGTTAAATCTGCTTGGACTGGACTGGACTGGACATTGAATGATGCAGCTGTTGCTAAATGGCTTACTTGTTAATGTAGTGTTTTCGTAGACAATATGGGATAAAATGAGCTCTTGCCTTGTTTGACTGTCAATAATCGAGCCCCAGTGCTATTAATAATGACAGTATACCGTAGCTGTGAGTTAAAAAAAACACTACAGACTCCAATTTGAACAATTCAGAAGCTTGCTTATAAGCATTGCATCACGATGTTTGGCAACAGTTCTTTCACAGGAAGTTGTTATGAATCCTCCGGAATCTTCTGGGACTGTGCATGTCATTCTTGGAGTTATACAGTATTCCTAGATGTATGCCTTAGAATGCAATTATTCATAGATCTTGCAAGCAAACGATGCTTTTAGTCCTTTGATACCAAAAAGAGGCTGTGAAAATAATCTCAAAGCTCTCGGATTAGGATCCGTGAATTGGCTTATCAGCAGGTCTAGATCCCTAATAGTGCCTAGAAAACTGGGCTAATTTATGTCTGGTCTGTCGAACATGTACTATACGACTAGAATACTAAAGAATATCAACACAGATAATGCAGTGTGTCAGGAGCCTTGGAGATACACCTTTCTACACACGTAGTATGCCCTGTGCCCATGCCGAACTCTTGACTTGGATCTTCATATTTACTTCAGCCGTATAGTAGAGTACCAAACTTCTAATACCCGTATTTCTTTGATAAAATCTTCACAAACAAGCAGCAATCATCCAACCTTCCATGAGCCCCTGCCTTACCATCAGCTACAACTATGCCTAGATGAGAACCTCTCGTTTGAAAGCATCAAAGAATGTGTAACATTGGATCCGTATGGTACGGATATCTCTACACGGTGCTGCATGAAGGCTATGTGCGAAGCCTAAAAATTGCAGAGACTAGGACTGAACAAACCTTTGTTCAGTAGAGCTCAGAAGCTTTAGCCTGGAAGCTAAAGATTTCGAGCTCTATGTCGGGGTTCACGTATACTGACTGAAGGACGGAAAATAGCAAGTCTAGGGTGTTCAAGGATGACACAATACTTCATCCCCAGTATTAAGTCCACTATGTACTCGTCAACAGTAGTAGAGCCCCAGACTGGGGATGCAGATGGTTGAAGATAGGATAGTTTGAGAATGTTTTAAGTATTACATCTCTTGAATTCCTTAGGACACTGTTAATAAGTAGCACTTTTCTTGAAAAGAATACATCAAACAAACTGACCTACAATTGATGATGATTTACTTCTGAGAAATACTAGTAAATACTAGTCAAAATCAGCCAGATTAGTATAAGTTGGTAGTGCCCAAGCAGACTTCGAGTGCTGTCTACGTAATCCGGGTTCGACTCCTGGGCCTGGCTTTTTCTTTTGCTTCATTCCTCTATCATTTCCTATAATCTTACCATCATTTGATCGCCAAAATTTAGACCTTTTATCTTCAAATCACTAGAACTATTCTAGAGCTCCTGGTGTGATGATTTCCTTTTTGGGACTCGGCTTGTATAGGTACGCATCGAGAAGTCTATATTGGAAAGAGACGTACTATCAACTTAAGGACATGATATTCAGCTGCTTTACGGGAAACTGATACTTCCTACGGAGGAGTTTACGAAGATCCATCCGCATTATCTCCCCGCAATCCCCACGTGGTTTGGATACGAGAGACGGTGAAACAGTGGAGCTGGGATGATCCTGCAGGGGCCGTTCACGACGTCCAACCAGGGAAAACTCTCCCGTGCAGAAATCCACACGAGGTAATGCCCCTGCATATCAGGGAGCTTGACTGAACGTCTGTTCTCAGTGGATCATGAGTACTCTTCGTTTTTCAATCGAAAGGGGGTACACTACTGCCTATAACTAGTGACTAGTCACATCAACGTATTATATAGTGATTCGGAAGAGCCAAATAAATAACGAAAATTCAATTGGGATAAAACCACCCATTATCGTAGGTCCAGAGCAGGACGATCAAGTCCCTCCAGGGAGAAATATTTCCAAACATGTGCACGGAACTTCCCCAGTGGGATGTTAAAAGTACATCAACAGAAGCATAATCAAACAGCGCAACCGTAAATGGGAAGAACGCCGAGGTATTTCAGAAGGACATAAGGTATAAATGGAGACATATGCGATCAGGGCATGAGACAGTCGGAAACAAAATCACAAAATCGAAATAGATAGAAGACGGAATGAAAAAAGGTACAAGTACCAGAGATGGTGTCCATTAGATTTGTTCACAAGAAGAGAAAAAAGGACAAGTCAAGAAGCAGAAGACGCCAAAGGACATGTCACAGAAGAAGAGAAGAAAAAATACACTCGATATGCATTTTAGTATCGAAGAAGAATTATAAAGATCATCCTCAGCGAGCGATTAGAGCGTCACCAGAACAACAACAGCGACGAGGACAGCGAAGAGCGATCCGCGGAGGGCACGCTCGTTCACAGCGAGGGCGCCGTTGTCCTGGCCACCCTGGCTGAAGCCAGTGGTAGTGGCAGCGGCGCCGCTACCGCTGGAGGTAGAGCTGCCACTGCCACTGCCGCTGCTTGAGCTGGAGCTGGAGCTGTTACCGGACATACCGCCAGAGCCACCGCCGCTGTTAGTAGGGACGCTGTCACTGGCGCTGGAAGAGGAGGCACTGCTGCTGCTGTTGGCACCAAGGTCCATGTTCAGACCGGTAGCACCGAGGGAGCCCAGAACAGTGTCGTTGCCGGTAATAGCGACATCGGCCTCCATGGCGGAATCGCTGGTGTAGATATAGGAGGTATTTCCGGACTTCTTAGCCTCCGAGGGAGGGTCGTAGCACTCGACGTCGATCTGGCCGAAGGTGGCATAATAGTAACCCTTGTCCTTGATGTCCTCGCTGTCCCAGTCGATCTCACCACCAGCCCAGTCAATGGTACCCTGGGCGTTGCTAGCCTGGCCAGCGGGCCACAGAGACATCTGCAGGCGAGCGGGAGTCTGGGGGTACTGGTAGCGGTTGGCGGTCTCGTTCCAGGTGTCGGACTTCTTCAGGGTGCGCTTAACATCACCGTCGACGATCCAGCGGGTTTGATCGGGCTGCCAGTCGATCTCGTAGGTGTGCCAGGTGTCGAAGGTGTCGGCACCGTCGACAGAGGCGTTACCGCTGTTGTGCCAGTCCAGAACACCCTGCCAGTAGTAGTTGGTCTGAACGTTGGTCAAGTCGGCACCAACGAACTCGTAATCGATCTCGTCCTTGACATCGGAAAGGAGAATGAAAGCAGTGACAACACCCTGGCCGCGGCTAGACTTGATCTTGCCGGAGACCTTACCGTACCAGATATAGTGGTTGTTGGCAAAGAGAGTACCGACGGTCTTCTTAGGCATGGTCATGAGCAGGTTACCGTCCTCAACCTTGGGGAAACCGCTGTAGGTCCAGTCGGCATCGGAAGCGTTACCCAAGTACTTGGTGTTCAGGATAGTGTTGTCGAGGTCGTCCCACTTGTAGCTTTTGTTCTCACAAACGGGCATAGGGGCGCAAGATTCCACGGAGAAAGAAGACTGGGGGTCGCAACCACCCAGGCAGTATGCGCCAGTACCACACTCACCATATTCTGCAATTTTTTTACAAAAAAGATTTAGTTGATTGTTCGCGAGATACTCGACGGGAACCGGGAAATACTCACGAGAGCAGCAAGGCTTATCCTTAGGGCACTGGCTGCTAGCACTGCAGGAAGCAGCAGCCCAAGCTGTGGCAGACAAGGCCAGCAGAGAAGTGACCAAACGAACCATTGTGGAAGATTATGTTATGTACGGTTTTGAGATATGCGGCTGGGTTATGTGCGTTTTGGAAGAAAAGACCACAAAATGTACAGGGAAGGATTGGGAGATTGGTGGGATCGAATTTAGTTAACCACAGACAAACGAGCGAACTGTGGAATATTCACGGGAAGAATAGAGAAGGAGAAAAAAAGAAAGAAAGAAAGTCGAACGAAGGACAGCACGAAACTGTTGATGGCGTTGCAAAAGAGAAGAAGAAATAGGAAGGGAGGGGGGAGAAGAAGACTATGTACTGAATGTACGTATGTATAAAATTGTGGTAAATTTGGTAATTCCATTACAGAGAAAATTACGGCGAGTCCGGTAAACAGGAAATCGCGGGTGATGCTAACCAAATCAGGAAGACCCTTATCTCATTCACCAATCAAAAATCGCAAATCAGACAGACCATTGACTTTGGCTGCTCCACTAGGAAAGTCTGTGCGCTTGTCAAATGGAGGATTTCTGGCACGAGAGTGTATTCGGAAGGTTCCAATTTACTTGCTGCAAATCTTTCATTTGAATTGAAGATCAACATGTCAACCAGTATTCAACTATATACATAGGAAGCAAAGGGTCTAGATACTCAGCTATTATTACTCTGTATACTATGTACAGCTTTAGAATATTTCCTACAATTAGGTAGACCATTCCTTTTAATACAATCAACCATGGCCGTGCTCCCAGTGGACGCCACTGAGACAAGTCCCCCTCGCCCCCAGGTGTTTGTGCCAATAAACCCTTGCAAGCCCCGAATGGTCCGCCTTTCAACTCCATCGAAAAATTCAGTCTTTTTTTTTCCCCACGTCTGCGCCTTAACATTACCATACCATGGACTTTGTGCATGGATCCGCTCTATCATCGCACTGCATCGTCTCCTCTCGATGGGGTCTGTACCCAGATTATATGCTTTGTTCGAATTTCTCTGCCTTGTACCCTTGATCAGTCAATTAAATAGCTCCTACTTTCCTACTTGGTCACGGTTCCGCTCCTCGGTCCGAACAATACATACGTAGTACTCCTTCGGCGCTAGCCGACCAGCTTGCACTCGCTAACTTCCTTTGAGCTTTTTCTAGCTTGTCCACCTGACTCAAGTTAAAGCCTTGGGAAAAGATTCAATCCAATCCAAGTTCCAAGTTCCCAGTTTCCAGTTTCCAGTTCCCACTGGGGACGAGGCGAATTGGCGCCCAGCTCCAACAGCCCCCCCTTGCCCAGAATTGCCCAGCACCAAGCCAAGCGGTTTACGACCTCGGCCAAGTTTTACCCCCTACGAAGTATGGAGTATGGAGTGCTGTACGGAGTAGTAGGTGCAGACTCCCCCCCCCCCCCAACGTGCTCCCTTGAGAAGATCGACTTCCACCCCCAGCAACATACTGCCAACGCAGGAACGAGCTGTTGTCGATCCAGTATAGCCGAACCTTGTTCTACTCGATCGGCCAGTGACCAACCCCGGTCGCGCATCCACTCCCGGAAGTGCGCCGCTGATCGCTTAGAGCGTAACCAGTGCGTTGTCTTTTCGGGGGCCAAAAGTCAGGGGGAACAGGATGATTTAGTTCAAAGTTAATACCTTCCAAGATTGTTGCCCAGATTTAGGTATCAGAAGCATACATAGTAACATACCTGGCCAAGATAAGCTCCATCCGCTCGGCAACCACCTCATTCCTTCTCGAAAATAATGTGAACTCTCGCTTTCTGTTTACATCGGTGGCTGTTTGTTGTCCGACTCTGGAATGTGTCATTTCAAGGTAAGGGGGAGGAGAGTACAATACACCATGCAATGAAGAGTGACCATCGATTAAACGA
>Ga0102593_1002526_pt1 | contig 13801 bp, 7 predicted proteins | sample AraplaCol_mMS_r2_2_FD_76862 | JGI IMG/M metagenome (GOLD analysis project Ga0102593, IMG submission 76862) | Arabidopsis root microbial communities from North Carolina, USA - plate scrape MF_Col_mMS_r2 (SPADES assembly) (version 2) | ecosystem: Host-associated > Plants > Roots > Endosphere...
GGGCTGGCGGTGACGCTGGTGGCGCCCGACGCCGTGCCCCAGGAGAAGCGGCTCGGCGAGGAGGCCGGTCGGCGCCTGCTGGACCTGGTCACCGCGACGGGCGTGCGGTACGTCGCCAACGCGAAGGTCACGTCGATCACCGACGCCGGCGTGGTGCTGGACGACGGGGTGACCGTCGACTGCGAGGTGGTGCTGGCGGCAACCGGCGTCACCCCGCACGCCGATCTGGCGTCCGCCGCCGGGCTCGACATGGAGGACGGACGCATCGTGGTCGGCGCGGACATGCAGACCTCGGCGGCTGACGTCTACGCCGCCGGTGACGTCGCGGTGGCCTTGAACACCGCTGCGGGCCGTCACGTCGCCGTCGAGCACTGGCAGGACGCGATGGATCACGGCGAGATCGCCGGGGCCCGAGCCGCGGGTGCCACGAAGACGTGGGATGCCGTGCCGGGATTCTGGTCGACCATCGGCGAGGCGACGGTGAAGTACAGCGCGTGGGGTGACGGGTACGACGGCAGCCGGGTGGTCGACCACGAGGACGGCTTCACCGTCTGGTACGAAGCCGACGGAGTCGCCGTCGGCGTGCTCACCTGCAACGCCGACGACGACTACGACCTCGGCGAACAACTGATCGCCGCGCGTCGGCCCGCGCCGGTCGCGACGGCTGACTAGGAGCGGGATCGGTCAGTGGACGCCCATTCGTGGGCGGTGATGAGCGCGTGATCCACCGGAGAACGGTCCCCCGGGCCGGGTGGTGCGGAGGCCAACCGGTCGACGAATCGCTCCGCGATCGTCCGCAGTTTGGTGTTCGTCTGCTGCGAACGCCACACCAGCAAATCGAACGCGCGGTCCGCGGAGATCCCGTAGGCCATCCGCAGGATGCCGACCGCCTGGTGAATGGCGGCCCGTCGTTCCTCCACCCCCTCGACGACCTCGGTGACGGACCTCTGCAGGTCGGCGTCGAAGGACTCGGTCACGTCCACATAGAAACCGGTTGTCCCCAGCACCTGTCGATCGTCCCCCAGCAAACGATCGCCGACGACGATCACCAGATGTTCATGGCCGTTGGCGTCGACGATGCGATGCCGGCTACTACACGGCCCGCCGTGGCGCAGGACGTGGTCGACGACGTGGGACACCGCAGGCCGGTCGTCGGGATGCTCGTGGCTTTGGATCACCTCGGTGCTCGGCACGATCTCGCCCGGCGCATAGCCGTGCATCCGCGCGACGGCGTCCGACCATTCCCATTGGTCCGCAGCCAGCAGATAGCGAAAGCTACCGGCCCGTTCGACACCAGGGTCCGACGAGTGAGAGTCCTTCGAGCTCACGGCGACAGGGTAGCCACGACCGGCGCAAGTGTGGTCGACATCGAGACATTGGTTGTCGCCGAGCTTCTTTCACGTCATCGAGTCAGACGGCGTGCTCGCGTTCCGGCGCTTCGCCGCTGGACTGGAAGACCATCCGTCGCGCGATCTCGTCGGCGTGGTCGGCAAACCGTCCGTAGAACCTGCCCAGGAGCACGACGTCGGAGGCGACCATCGCACCGTGAGCCCACCCCGGGCTCGTCACCGCGACGAACAACTCCCGGTGCATCGTCTCCATCACCCGATCCTCGGACCACACCCGCTGGGCCTGTGAGCAGTCGCCCGTGGTCAGGATGTGGTGGCAGCGGCGGGCCAGCCCCACCGCCGTCGACCCCATCTCCTCGAAGCGGGCCCGCAGCTCCCCCGGCACCGCCGATTCGGGGTGGCGCCGCAAACTGACCTTGGCCACGTGCGCGGCGAGACCGCCCATCCGATCGGCGTCAGCGGCCACGTGCAGCGCGGTGACCACCGTGCGCAGATCGCCGGCCACCGGAGCCTGTCTGGCCAAGATTCCCAGCGCGCTGCGCTCGACACCGTGGTGGAGGTGGCGCAATCGGTCGATGTCGCGGGTCACCTCCCGGGCAACCTCGGCGTCGGCGTCGAGCAAGCCCTGGGTGGCACGCTCGACCGCGTCGCCGGCCACGGCGCACATGTCGCCCAGGTCAGCTTGCAGTGAGTCGAGCTGTTGTCGAAAGGTAGTGCGCACGAGCCGCTCCTCGATCACGGTGCTGACCGGGAGCTACCCGCGCGTCCACGTTTCAAACCCACGCGCATGCCGCTGGTTCGGGTAGCACCAGGGTCCGACATTTCTCGAGATCTCGGCGGGGTTATCCACAGTGCGGCGTTCATCCACAAACAGTTGTGGCAGAACGACTTTCGTCGAACCCCAGCCCTAGTCTGGGTTCAGGACCGTACCCGACGGCGAAGAATTCGTCACCCGACCGGGCAGCCGGCTGCTGTTCCCGGAACTGTCCCGACCCACGGCCCCGATCACGACGATGGGCAGACCCACACCGCGCACCTCAGGGCTGACCATGCCCCGCCGACGCACCACCCGCGCCCAGGACCGGGTCGACCGCATCCGCCGCGAGCGCGAGCTCAACCGAGACGACGACCCCTAGATGCTCGGCAACGCCAGCCACTCGTCGACCTCGAAGCGGTCGCCCCGGGCCACTAGCGTCGCCCCGCCGTGGCCGGGGTAGTGCGCGGGGATCACGGCCGCCCGCGAGCGGGAGGCCTCCGTGAAGACGCGCTTACGGGTGACGGCGGCTGCGGCGGCGTCGACGTCGAACCCGCATGGATCGTCGGGCCGGGCGATCTGAATCGGACAGTGCGTCATGTCGCCGACGAACACCGCGGGACGGCCCGCGTCGAGCCACAACACCGACGACCCCGGGGTGTGGCCGGCGGCAGGGCGCAGCCACAACGACTCGCTGATCTGGAGATCGTCGGACCACAGTTGCATCTGATCGGCCACCGGAAACACGCTGTCCTGAAACACGATTCGGGACCCCGTGGTGGCACCGGGTCCATCCGGGGCGAAGAAGCGGTAGTCCGGCTCGGGCATCAGATAACGCGCATTGGGAAAGGTCGGCACCCACTCGCCGTCCACCAGACGGGTGTTCCACCCGACGTGGTCGGTGTGCAGATGGGTGTTGACCACCACGTCGACCTCGTCGGCGGCGACCTCGGCGCGCTCCAACGCGCCGAGGAAGTCCGTCCTCAGCCCCGCCAGCGCCGGAAGATGTGGCCGCTCACGGCCGTTCCCGGCGCCCGTGTCCACCACGACGGTCAGGCCGTCGACCTCGACCACCCAGCTCTGCAGGGCCACGCGCCACCGCTGACTCGCCGGGTCGTAGAACGTCGGGACCAGCAGGTCGGCCTCGTCGGCCCACGCCTGCGCCGGGGTGTCGCCGAACAGTCCGGCGCCGACGTCGAATTCCCACTCCAGCACGCGAGTGAGAGTCGCCGTGCCCATTGGGATGCGATCGGTCATCGCTCGACTCTATGACGAGCGCGTCATCTCGAGGGCCGGACCAACTCCTCGACGACCCACTGGGCAACGCCGTCGGGGTACGGATCCGGCAGGCCGAGGATCAGGTGAGAGAAACCGGCTTCGACGGCTTGGTCGATCGCTTCGCGAGTGTCCTCGGGCCTTTCGTAGTGGACTGGCACGTGCATCGACCGAACGATCGAGGCCGGATCGCGCCCGAGGTCGTCGCAATGGCGATCCAGCCGGGCACTGCGCTCGACGGCGTCCGTGATGTCGCCGCCGGGAATGTTCCAGACGTCGGCGTGTTCGGCCACGACGCGCAGCAGCTTGGTCGACCGCCCGCCGATGACGATCGGGGGGTGCGGCGTCTGCACGGGCTTGGGGTTGCCGAACGCTCCAGACACCGCGACGTGGGCACCGGTGAAATCGAACGGCCGGGTCTCGGTCCACGCCTTCTTGATGACCACCAACGCCTCGGCGAGGCTGGTGACGGAGTCGTCGAAGTCGTCGTAGGGCAGGCCGTTGGCGTCGTATTCGCGCCGTGCAAGGGGATGGCTGGGGCGCGATCCGGCGCCGATGCCGAAGTCCAGGCGACCTCCGGAGACGACGTCCACGGTGGTGGCGATCTTGGCCAGCATGGCCGGGGGACGAAAGCGATTGCTGGTGACCAACAGTCCCAGCCTCAGCCGACGTGTCTGACCGGCGAGGGCGGCCAACAGCGTCCATCCCTCGAAGATCGGGCCGTCGGGGTCGCCGCCGATGGGCATCAGGTGGTCGAACAGCCACGCGTGCTCGACTTCGGGCAGTGCGTCGGCCTCTTGCCACACGCGGAGCACGTCGGCGTAGGTGACCTGTTGCGGAGCGGTCATGATGCCGAACCGCGTGGGGTGTCGAGTGGTCATGCAAACGCCTCCTCGGGCGGGCGATAGAGTGTCGAAACGGAACACCGTTCCTCATGAGCGACTATACGGAACAATGTTCCGATTAACCAGGCGGAAAGGGGTCGACCGTGTCGTCGCCACGAAAGCGCTCGGATGCCAGGCGTAACGAGGAAGCGCTGCTCGCCGCGGCCGCGGCCGCGTTCGTCACATCGGGCGTCGACGTGCCCGTGCGCGACATCGCCGCGTCGGCCGGCGTCGGAGTCGCCACCATCTACCGGCACTTTCCCACTCGCGCCGACCTCATCGTCGCGGTCTACCGGCACCAGGTGGAGGCTTGCGCGGAAGCCGGCCCAATGCTGTTGCGCACCAAGGGCTCCGCCTACGACGCCTTGGCGGAGTGGATCGACCTGTTCGTCGACTTCCTGGTCACCAAGCATGGTCTAGCCCACGCGTGGCAGTCCGACTCCGCCGGCTACGAAGGCCTGCACGCCTACTTTCTGGACCGCCTCGTCCCGGTGTGCGACCAGCTACTGGTGGCGGCCGCCGACGAGATCATCCCCGACGTCGACGCGCTGTGGCTGATGCGCGGCGTCGGAAACGTCTGCATCGGCGCCAACGGTGACCAGGGCTACGACGCCCGCCGCATGGTGCGGGTGCTCGTCGCCGGGCTCAGGGCTTGATGCGGATCTTGCCCGGCGAGTACAACCCACTGTGGGTCGACGAGCCCAGGTCGATCTGAGCGGGCTGGGCCTGCACGACGGTGTCGAACCTGCGCAGCGAGCCCCAGTCTCGACCCCAGTCGTGGTTGAGGTAGGTCGCCATCAGGTTCTGGCGCAGCAGCAGGTCGGTGATACCCAGCAGGCCGCCGTTGAGGCCGTCCTGCCAGGTGTCGGTGTCCTTGCGCTTGGCGTTGTAGTCCGGCGTGATGCGGAACTTCGGCACCTCGGTGACCCCGTTGGAGTGCAGCATCGGCTGCTGGCACGGGAACGCCAGCCCGACCGCCCAGTCCATCAGCACCGGCTCGGTGGAGCCCACGTACTGCTGCACCGTCTTCAGTTCGGGTACGCGCGGCGGGGTGACGGCGATCCAGTCACCCGGGGTCAGCGAGAGATCCTCCGCCACGATCCGAACCGACGTGGCGTCGGCCGGAATCTGCGAGCGGTCGAAGCGCAGGTTGCGCCACGACGGGATCGGCCCGATGTCATACGGCGTGACGCGACCCGCGGCCTGTGGCTCACCGCCGGGACCCGTTGTGCCGTACTCCAATTCGACCCGCTGCCCCTCTGTCAGCCCGTTGAAGATGCTGTTGCCGGTGATGCTGCCCGCGGCCGTGACGACCACCAGGGGATGGGCGGAGTCCGCCGCCGGCAATTGGTACCACGCCGAGGTCAGCCGACTCTGTTGCTGCGCAGGCCCGTTGACGTAGGAGCCCGCCAACGGCACCCGCCGGGGATCGAGGCCGTAGGGCAGCGGCACCGTCGACCCGTTGATCCCGGGGCTCGACAGCTTCACCGGTGCGTCCCAGTCGTAGTCAGTGCCCGGGGTCGGCAGGTCGCTGCGGATGGCCTCGGCGACGATGTGGTCCGGAACCCCGTTGGGGGTGAATCCCACGGCGCCGGTACCGCCCAGCGGGCCCAGCGAGCCGTAGTTGCCCGGCAGTGCCGCCAGGAAGCCGGCGTTGGCGTCCGGTTCGACGAGCACGTCGTCGGCCAGGCCGCAGCCACCGGCGAAGGCCTTGAGGTTGGACGCCCCGTTCGAATAGGTCGGGTACTGCCGCACGACACCCGCCGTCATCGACCCCACGAACACCACGACCATCAGACCCGCCACGATCGGAATCGGCGCCGCGGTCACCCACCGCACCACCTTGCTCTCGGCGCGATCGCGGCTGAAGTGCAGCCAGAACGCCCACAGCGCGGCAATGACGAACAGCGCGAAGAAGATCGAGCTGACGGTCACCCCGCCGATCTTCGGCATCGCATTGTTGAACGGCACGCCGTAACTGGAGACGTACCACCAGCCGTTGGTGCTCGAGAAGGTCAGCGCGGTCACGAACAGCAACGCGGCGACGAACGTCATCCGGTTGCGCGCCGAGCGCAGCACCACCCGAGACACCAGCACCGTGGCGACCGCTGCCATCGCCGCACCGACGGCGGCGAACAAGCCGAAGTGGTGAACCCACTTGGTGGGGGTGAACATCAGGAAGAACATGGTGCCGAAGATGACGCCGACCAGACGCCACACCGGACCGCGGGCGACACCCGGAACCCGTCCACGGCGCAGCATGATGAACAGCGACGCGAACAGCGACAGCGCGGTGATCATGAACCCGAAGCGTCTCGACAGCGAGCCGTCGACGGTCGGCAGGATCAGGTAGTAGTACCGCAGGTTCTCGGTGTACCAGGCCTGGCTGGGGCCGATCGCCGTACGAATCCTGGTGGCCTCCAACACCGTTGCCAGCGTTTGATCGGCGAACACGACGGTCAGGATGATGGTGCCCGCCGCCAGCAGGGGCAACACCAACGGCCACGTGCCGACGACGCGGTGTCGTCGCACCAGGATGCGCAACAGGGGTCGTCCACCGGCCAGCAGGGCCGCCACGGCGATCAGGCCGGTCGGCTGGATGCCGAGTGTGAAGGCGGCCGAGACGATCGCCAGCGCGGCCGGGGTGAGCCGGCCCGAGATGATGGCCCGTTCGATCAGCACGTAGGTGATGAGCGCGCCGGTGGCGATCTGCCCCTCGGGGCGCAGTCCGTTGTTGAACGGCATCCACGCCGCCATCAGCACCAGGCCCGCGGCCCACGTCGCCGACCGGCTCGAGGCGACCGACGGTCCAAGGCGGGGCAGCACTTCTCGTGACAGCAGCAGCCAGCAGATCAGCGCACACACCAAGTCGGGCAGGCGCATCCAGATGCTGGCGTCGCTGACGTGGGTCATCAACGCCAGCACGTTGTAGAACCAGCCGAAGGGATCTTCCGGGCTGCCGAACCACCGGAAGTAGTTCGACATGTAACCGGCGCGGTCGGCGACGCGGGCCATCTGCAGGATGTAGCCGTCGTCGGACGAGTTGGCCCCGATGACGTGCCAGACCAGGAAGCCGCACACCACCACGACGTCGGTCGCCGAGAACGTGCGCCACCGCGACGGGATCACCCGCTGCATGCGTCGGCCGTCGAGTTGGTCCAGCCGCCACAGCGCCACCAGCGCGATGACGGTGGCCACCATGGCCAGCAGCATCGCGCCGAGCTTCACCGCGGTCGGCTTGGTGGTGAAGCGAGTGTCCACGGTCGCCGACACCGAGAGCCCTTGCGGCGCAGGCCCGGTCAGGTCGGTGAAGATCCCGACGAAGTTCGGACGCAGGTTGGGGTCGACGAACCCGGAGCGGTAGTCCTTCTGCGGGTCGGCCGGATCGCTCATCCCGGGGAACGTCGCGAAGGTGCCCGCCTCCGACGACGTGATCTCCATCCGGGTGCACTCGGGACCGAGGACGCGTGACATCGGCATGGTGGCGACGACGACGTTGCGGTCGGTGACGGTGACCCGCTGATCGCCGAGCTTGCCGCTCACGTTGACGAACAGCGAGTTCAGCGCGGCGTCCTTGGTGTTGGGCGGAGCCGTGCCCAGCACGGTGCCACCACCACGATTGGCCATGTCCCGCAACACCTCACACGGCACGGTGGCCGTCATGGTGACCGGCGTCAGCGTAATCAGCGGGGCGGTCACGTCGGCGACCTGGCCGTTCTGTGGCCAGTTCACCGTCGCCGTGGTCTGCACGACCGGCAGCAGCGGAGTCAGCACCGACAGCACGAAGCCGATCAGCCCCGCGATCATCGCCACCCAGCGGGTAGTCCTCACTTGTCCGTCTCCAGTGGCAGGGCTCGGATGGGTCCGCGGCGCGTCCAGCCCAGCACCGTCTCGGTGCCCTGGTCGACGGTGACCTCCGGTGCGGTGGACGCCGGCACGATGCGGTCGTAGCGCTCGATGGTGCCCCAGTCGCGGTACCAGTCGTCGCGCAGGTACGTCGGCACGGTGGACGTGCGCAGCAGCGCCTGGATGTAGAGGAAGGGGCCGCCGTCGTCGGCGGACTGCCACTGGTTGGACGACACCACGACCTGCTTGGCGTTGGGCAGGATTCGGTAGTCCGGCAGTTCGGCGATGCCCAGATGCTGCGACGCGGGGCGCTGGCACGGGAAGTTCGCGGCGGTCGCGATGTCCATCAGCACCGGAGTCGACGATCCCAGGAACTGCTGGGCGGACTCCAGGGCCGGCACGCGGGGCGGGGTGAACGCGAACCACTGGTCGGTCGACAGGTTCGGGTCGTCGGCGACGATGCGGGCCACGTTGGCCTCCGGCGGCGCCGACGCCAGCGGGAAGCGGAGGTTGCGCCACGCGCGCTGTGGCACCAGGGGGTCGATGGGCTCCACCGCGGCGAGCGCGCGGAAGCTGCCGTCGGGATTGCGCACGCCCCACTGCAGTTTCAGCGACTGGCCGTAGTTGAAGTCACCCTCCTCGTCGACCGACCAGATCGCGCCGGCGGCCGTGACGGTGACCAGCGGCCGGTCCGGTGTGCGCGGCGGCAGCTCGTACCAGGCCGACGTCGCCTTGGCGGCCGCGGTGTTCTCGCCGTAGCTGCCCATGACGGGGGTCTTGGCCGGGTCGAGGCCGAAGGGCAGAAACACGCGTGAGCCGTTGACCCCGACGGGGCCGTAGCCGCCGCCGGTGCCTGCGGAGAATCCGATCCCCACGTTGGGCTTGTCGGCCGATCCCGGCGAGTTGACCGTGCCCGGGTTGGCGGTGACGGGTTCGGGTGGCAGCAGGGTGTCGCTGACCCCGTTGGGGGTGAAGCCCTGCGGGTCGACGCCGCCCAGGGGTCCGGCCGGACCGAACTGCTGCCCCGAAACGGGTTGCAGCAGGCCGGCATTCGGATCGGTCTCGACCAGCACGTCGTCGGCCATCGCGCAGCTGGTGGCCCCCAGGCCGGAGGCGATGGCCTCGACGTCGGCCTTGGCCGTCGTGTAGGCGGGGTAGCGCGACGCCGCGCCCTTGACCATCGAGCCGACTTCGAGCAGCACCATCAGCGTGGCGACCACCAGCAGCGGCGTCGACGCCAGCACCCGGTTGCGGCGGGTGTTCTCGACCTCGACGTGCCCGGTGTAGTCCATCCGGAAGTGCAGCCACCCGGTCAGCAGACCGCTCAGGATGGCCAGCCCGAGGAACATCGACGTCACCGGTTGCCCCGCGAGCACCGGTTGCTTGTCGAACCAGGGCACGCCGTAGTTGCCGACGTAGAACCAGCCGTTGATGCCGGAGGTCGCCCACGCGAGCACGAACAACAACGCCGTCGCGTAGAGCGCGAGGTTGCGTCGGCTGTGCAGACCCACCCGGGAGAAGGTGAAGGCGGTGACGGCGCCCAGTGCGCCGGCGAGCCCGGCGAACGCGCCGAACTGGATGGCCCACTTCGTCGGGGTGAACGTCAGCAGCAGCAGGCCGACCGCGGTGGTGCCCAGCAGTCGCCACACCGGTGCGGTCGCCATGCCTGGCAGGCTGCCACGGCGCAGGATGACCGCCAGCAGGCCGAAGAGGCACAGCAGCAGGATCAGCACCGAGAAGCGCCGGGTCAGGGAGCCGTCGACGCTGTCCTCGACGGTCAGGAAGTAGTAGCGCAGGAACTCCTGATACCAGGAGATGGTGGGGCCGACGGTGTACTTGATCCTGGCCGATTCGGCGACCGTCGCCAGCGTCTGGTCGCGGAAGACGATCACGAACACCAGCGACAGCGACGCGGCGAAGGTGGCGAGCGGGGCCAGCAGGCCGGTCCGCCGGTCGCGGACGTTCCTGACGATGGCGCGGGCGCCCACCAGCAGCGGGGCGAGGGCGACCAGGCCCTGAGGCGCCAGGGTGACGCTGAGCATGGCGACGACGATCGCGACGGCGGCGGGCCACGGACGACGGGCACCGATCGCGTACTCGACGAGCACCCAGGTCAGCAGCGCGCCGAGCGCGATGAGGGGTTCGGGTCGAAGCCCGTTGTTGAACGGCAGCCAGGCGGCGAGGAACACCGCGGCGCCGGTCCACACCGCGACCCGGTTGGCCGCCAGCCGACCGCCGAGGCGCGGCAGCACCCACCGGCTCAGCAGCAGCCAGGTGACGAGGCCCGCCACGGTGGCGGGCAGCCGCATCCACACCCCGGCGGTGCTGATCGCCGAGAGGTGCGCCAGCACCGACGGATACCAGTCGAAGGGCGCTTCGGACGCACCGAAGTAGCGGTAGTAGTTGGCGACGTAACCGGCGTCGCCGGACACCCGCGCGATGGTCAGGTTGTAGCCGTCGTCCGACGAGATCGCCCCGACGACGTGCCACAGCAGCAGGGTGGCGACCACGGCGCCGTCGGCGAGCCACGTTGCGATCCCCGCGCGCCAGAAGCGCCGCCACCCGCCGGTGACGCGTCGGCTCGAGCGGTCCAGCAGGGCGAGCGCCACGATGGATCCGATGGTGGCGAGCACGCCGAGGGCCATCAGCGCTGTCTTCAGCGCGGTCGGGGACGTGACGAAGCGGGTGTCGACGTCGACGCGGGCGGACAGTCCCGGCTGGGCGGCGACCTTGAGATCGGTGAACAGTCCGGCGACCTGTGGCTTCTTCTCCGGCGGCAAGGTGCCGGTGGCGCCGGGGATGCCGACGAAGTCCGCACCGACGCCGCCCACGGTGGCCCAGACGTGCAGCGAGCTGCACGCTCCGGAGGCGACGGCGGTCCGTGGCGCGACCGCGGCGACCGAGTCCCGGAAGGCGACGATGACGCTGTCGGCGGTGGCACGGACGAACAGCCCGTTGCGCCCGGCGTCGATTCCTCCGTCGGGGATCGTCGAGAGCACGACGCCACCGGCGGCCGGCAGCGTCGCCATCGCCTGGCAGGGGATGGTGGCGTCGAGCGCCAACGGCGCACCGGAGACCAGCGGAGCGGTCACGTCGGTGATCAGACCGTCTGCCCCGACCCCCTGTGGCCACTGGATCGTGGCCGTCGTCTGCTTGACGGGAAGCAGGGGGGTCAGAGCGCACAGCAGGAGTCCCAGGGCCCCCGCGACGATCGCGATGAGTCGTAGGGTCCGGGCGGGCACGAGGTCCGATGCTAGGCGACGCGCTCGTGTGCGCTGCGCCGCCATGCGGGCGTCAGCTCAATCGGAGGGGGCCGGGACTCCACAATCCGCTGCGTGTGGCGGTGCCGAGGTCCAGCCGCGCGGGCTGGGCATTGGGGTACCACGGGGTCAGCCTCTGCAGGGAACCCCAGTCGCGGAACCAGTCGTCCTTCAAATACGTCGGCACCGGAGCGGCGCGCACCAGGAGTTCGGTGATGCCCAGCGGTCCGCCGCCGAGGTAGTCCATCACCGGCGAGTTCGCCTCGGCGCCGAAGCGGTCGGGCAGGATGCGCCACTTGGGCACCTCGGTGACGCCGTTCTGGTGGCCGAACGGGCGCTGGCAGGGGAACGCCAGCCCGACCAGCCAGTCGAGCAGCACGGGGTCGGTGGACCCGACGACGTCCTGCAGCGTCTTCAGCTGCGGGACGCGCGGCGGGGTCACCGCGATCCAGTGCTGAGGTGCGAGGTCCTGGTCGGAGGCGACGAGGCGCACCTGGGTGGCCTCGGTGGGGATCGCGCTGAGCGGGATGCGGAGGGTGCGCCACGCGGGCACGGCGCCGACGTCACCGAATCCGACGCTGCCACCGGGCTGGTTGCTCTCGGCCTGGGCGTCGGTCGCCCACTGAATCGTCACCTCGCCCGGGTCGAACCGTCCCGCGGCGGCGACCACCAGCAGGGGGCCCGCCTGGTCACGCGGTGGCAGGCGATACCACGCCGAGCGCAGCAGGGCCGGCTGCTGCGTGCCGGACCGCCAGCTGCCCATCACGGGCGTGGTGGCGGGGTCGAGGTTGTAGGGCAGCCGGGCTCGCGAGCCGTTGACCCCCGCGGCGGCCGTGGTGCCGCCCTCGGTGCCTGGCTCGCTGCCGCTGACGACGGACCCGTCGGAGTCGGCGAAGTTGTTGCTGCCCTGCGGTTCGGCGACGGGGTCGGCCGAGAGGTCGGCGGGAATGCCGTTGGGGCCAAAGCCTTGGGACGTCGACCCCAGTGAGGCGTTCAACGGCGCGCTCACCGGCGCCAGCATGCCGGCGTTGGGGTCCTCCTCGACGAGGACGTCGGTGGCCAGACCGCACGTCTTGCCGGTCAGCGACTCGAGGTTGGACCGGCCGACCGACCAGGCGGGGTACTGCTCGACCATCGCGACGGTCAGGGACATCACCTCGAAGGCCACCAGGGCCCAGACCGCGACCGTCAACGGCGCCCGGCCGATCCACGACCACCGCCGCGGTCTACTCGGTGGCGTCCCGTCCCGTCCGGTGAAGTGCAACCAGGCCGCCACCATCAGGGCCGCCACCGACAGGGCCAGCAGGATGGTGGTGAAGCCGAACTTGAACTGGGGGAACTCGTTCGACCACGGCACACCGAAGTTCGACACGTACCACCAGCCGTTGACGCTGGCGAACGAGAAGGCCGTCATGAACAGCACCGTGGCCGCGAAGATGGTCCGGTTGCGGCGGGAGGTCATCGCGGCCGAGGCGACGGCGACGGCCGCCAGCGCTCCCAGGGATCCCGCGAGCCCGGCGAACACGCCGAAGTGATGGGTCCACTTCGTCGGGGTGAACATCATCATCAGGAACGAGATGATCGTGATGCCGATGATGCGCCGGGCCGGACCGGCGGCGGTGCCGGGAATTCGTCCCTTGCGCAACGACATGGCGACCGACACGGCGAGGGCAAGCAGCAGTGCGAGCACGGCGAAGCGGCGCGCCACCGAACCGTCGGGGCTGGCCATGAAGAGGCGTTCGTAGCGGATGTGCTCGTCGAACCACGCCAGGCTGGGTCCGACGGCGGACTTGAACGCGCTGGCCTGCACCTCGCTGGTGAACGTCTGGTCGCGGAAGATCAGGAAGATGGTGACGGTGCCGGCGGCCATGATCGGCGCGAGCAGCGCGAGGTAGCCGAAGCGCGACGTGTGCGCGGCGACGATGGTCTTGAGCGGTCCGATCGCGACCAGCAGTGCGCCGACCGCGGCGATGCCGGTGGGCCCGGAGAACAACGTGAGTGCGCCGATGATGACGGCGATCGCGACCGGCAGCAGCCTGCTGGTGGCGACGCCGCGCTCCACCGAGCACCACGTGAGCAGGATGCCGAGGGCGATGATCGGCTCGGGTCGCAGGCCGTTGTTCAGCGGCAACCAGAACGCCAGGAACATGCCTGCCGCGGTCCAGGCCGCCGCGCGGCTGGTCTTGACGGCACGACCGAGGCGCGGGATGACCTCGCGGCTGATCGCCCACCAGCACGCCAGCGCCATCAGCAGCGTCGGCAGGCGCACCCAGATGCTCGCGGTGCTCACGTGCGCCCACAGGGCGAGCAGGTCGTAGTACCACCCGAACGGCGCCTCCGGGGTGCCGAACCACCGGTAGTAGTTGGCCATGTACCCGGCGTGTTCGGAGACCCGCGCCATCGTGAGGATGTAGCCGTCGTCGGAGGTGTTGG
>Ga0102593_1002527_pt1 | contig 13796 bp, 10 predicted proteins | sample AraplaCol_mMS_r2_2_FD_76862 | JGI IMG/M metagenome (GOLD analysis project Ga0102593, IMG submission 76862) | Arabidopsis root microbial communities from North Carolina, USA - plate scrape MF_Col_mMS_r2 (SPADES assembly) (version 2) | ecosystem: Host-associated > Plants > Roots > Endosphere...
ACGATACGCCCTTGATTTCGACAATCGTCGGCGGCCTCGTGCTGGCTTTCATCTTCGGCGCCTTCGCCCATCGGCTGCGGATGCCGCCGCTCGTCGGTTATCTCATCGCCGGCGTGCTTGTGGGGCCACATACGCCAGGTTATGTGGCGGATCAGAACCTTGCGCCGGAGCTGGCCGAAATCGGCGTCATTCTGCTGATGTTCGGCGTCGGGCTGCACTTCTCCCTGAAAGACCTGCTATCGGTGCGCGGCATCGCCGTGCCCGGCGCGATCGTGCAGATCGCCTTTGCGACACTGCTCGGCTGGGGGCTTGGCGCCTTCATGGGCTGGCCGACCGGCGGCAGTCTGGTCTTCGGCCTGGCGCTTTCGGTCGCCTCCACCGTTGTGCTCTTGAAAGCGCTGCAGGAGCGGCGCCTCGTCGAGACGGAGCGCGGCAGGATCGCCGTCGGCTGGCTGATCGTCGAGGATCTCGCCATGGTGCTGGCGCTGGTGCTGATCCCGGCCGCAGCCAGCATCGGCGGTGAGGGTCACGCTCCCGTCGAGCCGCTCTCGGCCGCGCTGAGCCGCCTGTTCGACCTCGATCTCGGCATCGGCGGCATGATCGCCATGACGCTGGTCAAGGTGGCGCTGTTCGTGGCGCTGATGCTGGTCTTCGGCCGTAAGCTCATTCCATGGACGATGCACCGCATCGCTCATACCGGTTCGCGCGAACTCTTCCGGCTCGGCGTGCTGGCGATCGCGCTCGGCGTCGCCTTCGGAGCGGCAAAGCTCTTCGGCGTATCGCTGGCGCTCGGCGCCTTCTTTGCCGGCATGGTGCTTGCCGAAAGCGAGCTCAGCCATCGCGCAGCACAGGAAAGCCTGCCGCTGCGCGACGCCTTTGCCGTGCTGTTCTTCGTCTCTGTCGGCATGCTGTTCGATCCGAACATCCTGATCGACAAACCGCTGCCGATCCTTGCCACCATCTTCATCATCGTCATCGGCAAGTCAGTCGCCGCGCTCCTGATCGTGCTCGCCTTCAAGAAACCGCTCGGCACCGCGCTGACGATTTCGGCCAGCCTCGGCCAGATCGGCGAATTCTCCTTCATCCTCGCCGCCCTCGGCGTCGAACTGGGGCTGCTGCCGGAGGAAGGCCGCGATCTGATCCTTGCCGGCGCCATCATCTCGATCATCCTCAATCCGCTGCTGTTTTTCCTCTGTGACCGCATGCGGCCGCTGCTGGATGGTGCAAAGCGCGAAGACGTCGTGGCTGACCCTGCTCCCGCTGCAGATGCGATAGCAGCGCAGGAGGAGATGCCGCCCGAAGACGACGAGGTGCACCCAACCGCTCTCAGCGGCCACGCCATTCTCGTCGGCTATGGGCGGGTTGGCAGCATCGTCGGACAGAATCTCAAGTCGTCAGCCACACCTTTTCTCGTCATCGAGGACTCCGACAAGCGCATCGGCGAGCTGAAGGTGCAGGGTATCGAAACCCTGGCGGGCAATGCGGTGATGCGGGAAACGCTCGACCTTGCCAATCTTTCCGGCGCCCGCAGCATTGCCATCGCCATCCCCAACGCCTTCGAGGCCTGCCGCATCGCCGAGCAGGCCCGCAGCGTCAATCCATCGATCCTCATCGTCGCCCGCGCCCATTCCGACGCCGAGGTCGATGAGCTGAAGCTCTATGGCGCCGACACCGTCATCATGGGCGAGCGTGAAATCGCGCTTGGCATGGTTGACCGGCTCGCCCAAGTGCATCATGAGAGTGAACCCTATGAAGACGGGCATGGGCCTGATACAATTATGCCGACGGACGACCCTCCGCCGGAAAGAGAATGAGAGATTGGCGCGCTTTTGAGCCGATACGGGAGTGACATCGCCGGGACGGAGAAGATGGAGCTGGACCAGCACCGTCTGACGAGCCGTATCGCCGCTTCTCTCCTCGTCGCCATCCTTGCCTATCTCGGCCTGCTTTTCGGCGGCAATCTGGTGATCTCGCCGGCCGCTGCCGTCAATACGCTTACCTCTTCCGGTCGAGATCCGCAGCCGCCGCAGCTGACTGCGCGCGATACCGTGCGTGGGCTGCTTGCCACGGAGCGCAAGCTTGCGCCGAAGCAGACGGCACATGACGCCGGATCGCCTGCCCTTGCCGCCGCTCCGGCCCTTGATTTCGCCGGCTGGAACATATCAGCCGCTTTTCCGGCATTCGAAGCTTCGCTTCACGCCGCAGTCTCCAGGACCCATCAGCCGCGCGCACCGCCGGTCGCTGCCTGACGCTCGCGCCGATCGGCGCTTCCGACATTGACGACATGCCGCCAGCGCCCGAGCGCCGGCCCTCGATATCAAGGAATACAACATGCGTACTTCACCATGGCTGGTGTTCACCTATACGGTGATCATCCTACTCGGCCTATTGATCGCCCTGCCGAACGTCCTGCCGCAATCCGTCCTCCAGCGCGTGCCGGCCTGGCTGCCGCATGAGCAGGTGTCGCTCGGCCTCGACCTTCGCGGCGGCTCGCACCTCGTTCTGGAAGTCGACGAAGCCGACCTGACCAAGGAGCGGCTGCAATCGCTGCTTCAGGACGCGCGCCGCGTTCTGCGCGAAAAGGGCATCCAGCCGAAAGCCGTGGTCCGCAGCCAGAACCAGATCGTCGTGACGCTCGCCGATGCCTCGCAGAGCGATGCCGCCGTCACCGAACTCAAGACACTCGCCAACCCGATCAGCACCGGCCTCAGCGCCGGCCAGTCCGATCTTGATGTCACTGCAAACGGCGCCACAATCACCGTCGGCTTCTCGCCGGCCGGCATTTCCGCCAACGTCGACAATGCCGTCCAGCAGAGCCTCGAAGTCATCCGCCAGCGCGTCGACCAGGTCGGCGTCTCCGAGCCGACCATTCAGCGTATCGGCGCCAACCGCGTGCTCGTCCAGCTTCCGGGCGCGCAGGATCCGTCACGCCTGCGCGAACTTCTCGGTTCCACCGCCAAGATGTCGTTCCACATGCTGGCGCCGAACAATGCGCCCGGACCCGGCGTGACGATGCTGAAGGACGATGAGGGCCGATCCTATCCGGTCCTCGACCGCGTCGAAATCTCCGGCGACCGCCTTTCGGATGCCCGCGTCGGCTTCGACCCGAACACGCATGAGCCGATCGTCAGCTTCCGCTTCGACAGTGCCGGCGCCAGCCGCTTTGCCGAGATCACCCGCCAGAATGTCGGCAATCCCTTCGCCATCGTCCTCGACGACAAGGTGCTGAGCGCGCCTGTTATCCGCGAGCCGATCACCGGCGGTTCCGGCCAGATCTCCGGCAGCTTCTCGGCCGATAGCGCCACGACGCTGGCGGCTATGCTGCGCGCCGGCGCCCTGCCCGCCAAGCTGACGGTTATCGAGGAGCGCACCGTCGGCGCCGACCTCGGCGCCGATGCGATCAAGATGGGCATTTATTCCGGCATCGTCGGCTTTGTCCTCGTCGCAGTCTTCATCTTCGTTCTCTATGGCACCTGGGGCTTCCTGGCGAATATCGCACTGTTGATTCACACGATCCTGACCTTCTCGGCGCTTACGCTGGTTGGTGCGACGCTGACGCTACCGGGCATTGCCGGTGTCGTGCTCGGCATCGGCCTTGCGGTCGACGCCAACGTTCTCATCAACGAGCGCATCCGCGAAGAAACGCGCAAGGGCAGGAGCGCCTTCGCCGCCATCGACACCGGTTTCCGCCGTGCCTATTCGACCATCATCGACGGCAACATGACGGCCCTGATCGCTGCGGCCATCCTGTTCTTTTTCGGCTCCGGACCGGTTCGCGGCTTTGCCGTGACCATGGCGCTCGGCCTGATCATCTCGATGTTCACATCGGTCGCCTTCGTGCGTGTGGCGATGATCGAGATCACCCGCCGCAGAAAGCTCAAGGTGCTGAACATCCGGCCGTTGATCCCGTTCAGCCCCTATGACAAGCACATCCAGTTCATGAAGGCGCGCTTCTTCGGCATCACCGTCTCAGCGCTGCTTTCGATCGCCTCCGTCGTGCTCTTCATCCATCCCGGCCTCAACTACGGCGTCGATTTCCGCGGCGGCATCCAGATGGCCGTCAGGACCACCGCCCCGGCCGATCTTGCGACGTTCCGTGAAGGCCTGAACACGCTTGGTCTCGGCGAAATCTCGCTGCAGTCCTTCGGTGACAAGAACAGCATTCTCGTTCGTGCCCAACGGCAGGAAGGCGGCGAAGAGGCACAGACGGCAGCGGTGACCAAGCTGAAGGCCGAAGTCGCCAAAATCGATCCGACCGCCACCATCGAGGGCACCGACGTCATCGGGCCGAAGGTCAGCGGCGAGCTTGCCTGGGCCGGTATCCTGTCGGTCGTGATCGCAAGCTTCGCGATGCTCATCTATATCTGGGTACGGTTCGAATGGCCGTTTGCCGTCGGCGCCATCGTCACGCTGGTGCTCGACGTCACCAAGGCGATCGGCTTCTTCGCGATCACCGGCCTCGATTTCAATCTGACGGCGATCGCCGCCATTCTGACGCTCGTCGGTTACTCGGTGAACGACAAGGTCGTCGTCTATGACCGCATGCGCGAAAACATGCGGCTCTATAAGTCGATGCCGCTGCGCGAGATCATCGACAAGTCGATCAACGAGACCTTGGCGCGAAGCCTCTACACCAATGCGACGGCCTTCCTCGCTCTGGTGCCGATGGCGATCTGGGGCGGTAGTGCCGTCTCGAGCTTCGCGATCCCGATGGTCTTCGGCATTCTCGTGGCCGGCGCCTCGTCGATCTTCATCGCAGCACCCATCCTGCTCTTCCTGGGCGACTGGCGCCGCCGCCATGCCAAGGCACCGGCAACCGATGCGGCAGTTGAGATCATCCCGCCGGAACAGGGTCGCCCACGCAAGTCCGCGAGCTAAATCCCCGTTTTTAACGCATCTTTGAAGAGGGCGCCGGTTGCAGAGCCGGCGCCCTCTTTCTATTGTCGGCTGCTGCATTATGTGCCAATTCAAAGTGTTAGAGCGTCGTTAGCGCGTCTGAAAAGACGCGCGGCGCTGCAATTGAGATCGGGGAAACCGCCAGATGTCATCCGACCCGACGAGACCGCCGGAAACCACCGTTGCCGGAGACAGCGAGGAGCGCATCAAGCGTTTTCTCGCAACCGCCTCGCACGACCTGCAATCGCCGCTCCGCCATATCGCCATGTATGCCGAGCTGCTGCTCGACGATCTCGAGGAGACGCTCGACGGCGAGCAGCTTCAGAGCCTCCGGATGATCATGGAAAAGGCGCAGACGGCGCAGCGTCTCACCAAGGCGTTGATGAGCCTTGCCGGTGGCACACCTCAGGTGACGCCTGAAGAGATCGATCTGCAGGCGTTGGCCGAAAATGTCTGGGGCGAACTGACCGATGAGACGGCGGTCCGTGAGGCAACGCTTGAAAGCGACGGCCTGCCTTCCATCCGTACCGACCCTGCCCTCTTCGGTCTGGTGCTGCGGCATCTACTGACCAATGCCCTCACCTATCGCAGCGAAGTGTCGCCGCGTGTGGCCATTGCCGCGGAGCGCGAGGGGACGGACTGGTTCATCCGGATTGCCGACAATGGGATGGGCATCGATCCGGCTTATCGGGAGCGGATATTCGAGCCGTTCTGGAAATTGCCGAAGCCGGGAGCAGTCCAGGGCGCCGGTCTCGGACTGACGACGGCGCGGGAGTTTCTGACGGCGCTTGGCGGCGATATCAGCCTCGAACATTCGGATGCAAGCGGCAGCTGTTTCATCATCCGCCTTCCCATCGCTTGATGGTTAGATGCTGTAATCGTCCTTCCAGAAATCCGGGACGTCATAGGTCACATATTCGCGGATGATGTGCTGCAGCGCCTGGGCATCGATTTCGTCCTTGCCGATGCGGAAATCGACGCCGTAATCCGGGAATTCCTGGAAATAACCGCCCGATATATCGGTCGAGACAACGCCGATCGGGCCGGTGTAACCGATGCCGCGCAGCTCCGGCACCGTTTCGCGGAAATCGGCATTGGGCAGCAGGCGGTTGTCGAGCAGGATGAGATCGAAGCGCGCCAAGCGGATCTTTTCCAGCGCGTCACCGATCGATGGCGAATATTCAACCTCGACGGCCGGCTCGGAGAGATCGGCGATCTTCTTCTTGAGCGCACGGAATTCGATGAATTCGTCATCGACAAAGAGAACCTTGACAGTGTTCCTTCGGCTCGTTTCGGTGATCATCGTCTCATTTCCCCAATCCCGAAACCAACTTCACGAAACCAAACCATTCCTCAAGGCGATCGCCACCATATGAACGCGGTTGACAGCGTCAAGTTTGCGCGCGGCCGCGGTGATGTGCGAATTGACCGTATGTTCGGACAGACCGAGAATGATGGCGATTTCCGCCGACGTCTTGCCTTCGCTCGTCCATTTGACGATTTCCGATTCGCGCTGGGTCAGCCGTCCGGACATTTCCGGCGTCAGGATTTCCTCGTAGAGCTTGTCGAAAATGCGCATGGCGTCGAGAAGCATGTCGGCGATCTCACTCTGATCCGGCTCCTGACGCTCGCCGCTGAGCACGAGGCAATATCGCCGCCCTTCCGGCGTAAATAGCGGGATGAAGAGAAAGACGCCGCTCAGGAATTCGTTGAAAACAAGATTGGACGGGTAAGCTTCCGGCTGTGCGCTCCTGCCATGGACCGGCGTTGCCAGGAACTGGGCGCTCTTTGCCCGGACGGTCCCGAGCGCTTCCTTCAACGTCGTGATGAAAAGGCCGACACGTCGCTCAGCGACATTGGTGATGACGATATCACGTTCACCGAAAGGGGCCGAAGCCTCGGAAATGCGGGCAAGCGCGAAATTGTTGAAGTTGTAATGCTGCGCCGCCGACTTCAGCAGACGGAAAAAATCGGTGCGGTTGATCGCCCGGCTAAGCTCCGGTCCGGCATGAAAGGGAATTGCCGGGGCATTGCTCATTCCAACTCTTCCTCTCTTCCCGCCAATACCTCTAATCCCGAAATCTTGGGATATACGTCTTAAACGCGAAGAGCTACAAAAATTGCGAGACGGTTGATGAGGGATATCGAAAACGGGGACTTTCGATATGTAAGGCGGAAATCATCAATTATCTCAACGACAGGTGATGCACGGGCAGATTTTACTGAGGGGCAGTAGTTCTTACCTGGGTATCGTATTCTTCCTGCATTCAACATCCATGAATGCGAGAAGGCAGTGCCAGACGTAAGCGCGAGAGAGCCGATAGACCCATTCAGCTAAGGGGTTGGCTGATGTTCGTGGCGGCGAACGCGGGTTGATCGGTTCTCTCAGCGCTTATTTTGCGTTCCATATTCTTCGCTCCGGTTGCATCTTGTGATGCGTCCTCGACCTTGTCAATTGCGGTTCGTCATATGGCTTGGACGAATGAGGGGGAACAGGTCATCGGACTTTCGCCGTATTCTACGTCTCAAGATTGAGAATGATCGAGGCAAGGTCAAGTGGCTTTTCCAGATAGACATCGGCGCCGGCATCGAGTGAGCGCGCGCGGTCCTCGGCAGCATCCGATCCGCTGCAGATAGCAAGCCGCATCGCCTTGAAACGATCATCCAGGCGCAACCGAGTGATCAGGCCGATGCCGCTATCGAGTGGCATGTAGAGATCGGCGACCAGCACGTCAGGCGGTGTCTTGCCTTCCGCCGCGCGCGTCTCCAGCGCCTCCAGCGCCATTTCGGCTGCGGAGAAACAGAATAGATCGACGTCTATCTGCTGCTTTCTGCAGATATAGTCGAGATAGAAGAGGTCATCCTTGCTGTCGTCGACATAAAATAGGGTGGTCATCTAGCACCGAAATTTGGATATTGTTCGAATGAACCTCGCTGTCCTTCGACATCACCATATCGCGGTTCCACTGAAATTCGATATACCTCATTGCAGATCATTTCGCAAAAAGCGTGGTACCGCCCCGCCTTGCCTATTGAGTATTCCTCGATTTCGGAAAAGATGGCCGCGCGAACCGAAGGAGGACACACGGGTGCAGGATCAGGGCAACGTGGACCTGCAGGATCAGCCAAGGCGGCACTACCGTGCCTTTGCGATTGCGGTCGGCTGCCTGATGTTCCTTCTCGGCTTGACTGCCCTTGCCGGCTGGCTGCTGCAGGTCGAGATTGTCATTTCGCTGGTTCCCGGCTTTCCGTCGATGGCCTTCAACACCGCGCTGTGCTTCGTGCTTTCCGGCGTGGGGCTTGCCGCCTCGACACTGGCGGCCCGCCGTTTTCGCGTGACGGCAACGATCACGGCGGGGCTTGCGGCGGCGATCGCTGCGGCCCGGCTCGTGGAAATCGTCACGATCGGGCGGACTTTTCACAATGTCGACGTGTTGATCACGCGCTTCCTGGTTCCTCCCGATTTCATCGCCAAGATCGGCGGCGGCATGGGACCGAACACGGCGTTGGTCTTCCTGATCGCCAATCTTTCGCTGCTGCTCTCGCTCCACATGGAGAAAAAGAGCCAGGTGGTGCAGGAACTGACGAGCTATGTCGTTGTCACGCTCGGCATGATCGCGCTGGCCGGCTATGTCACCGATGCCGAACAGGGTTACCGCTGGGGTCCCTATGCGGCAATGGCGCTGCATACGGCGATCGGCATCGTGATCTTCGGCTCGGGGCTTCTCGCCCGCTCCTGGTGGATGCAGCCGGCAAACCGGGCGCAGATCCCGCTCTGGATCCCGGCTGCGGTCTGCTTCACCGGCCTTCTCGTCGATCTCTATACGCCGCTGGGTGTCGCCAACGGCATTCTCTATGTGCCGCTGGTGCTGACGGCGCTCTGGTTCGGCAACAGAAATGCGCCGCTTTTCTTCGCCTTTGCCTGCACCGTGCTGTTGATGCTCGGCTTTTTCGCCGTCAGGCACAATGAGGCGGCGTTCTGGCAGGAGATCGCCAACCGCACTATTACGGCTGCCACGCTCTGGCTGATCGCGCTCCTCGTCTACTATTTCATGCGCAACACCCATCACCTGGAAGGCGAGCGCGTCCGCTTCGGCGCGCTGGTGCGCGGCACCCCTGATGCCGTCGTCGTCATCGACGAGCGTGGAACGATCAAGAATTTCAATCCGGCGGCTGAAAGCATGTTCGGCTACTCCCCGCAGGAGACGATCGGCCGGAATATCAAGATGCTGATGCCCGAACCCTACCATTCCGAGCACGACGGCTATCTCGCCCATTACCGGCAGACCGGCGAGGAGCGCATCATCGGCACGACGCGCATGGTCTCCGGACGACGCAAGAACGGCATCGTCTTTCCGATCGATGTTTCCATCAGCGCCGTCGTCACCGGCCAGACAAAGACCTTCGTCGGTATCGTGCGCGACATCAGCGAGCGCGTCCGGCAGGAAGAACGGATGAAAACGACGCTTTCCCAGCTCGAGGCCTATACGGCCGAGCTCGAGCGCAGCAACCACGACCTCGATGAATTCGCTTATATCGCCTCGCATGATCTCAAAGAGCCGCTGCGCGGCCTGCACAACCACTCCCGCTTCCTTCTGGAGGACTATGAAGACAAGCTCGACGAGGACGGCGTGCGCCGGCTGAACCGGCTCGTGCGTCTCAGCCAACGCATGGAGAAACTTGTCAACGACCTACTTTATTTCTCCCGGCTCGGGCGTCAGCAGCTGGCGGTCAAACGCACCGACATCGGCCTGGTCGTCAAGGATGTCGTCGCGACGATGGAGTTGTTGCTGGAGGAGCGGCATGCCAAGGTCATCATTGACGGCCGGCTGCCGGAGGTGGTCTGCGACGCGCCGCGGCTGACCGAAGTGTTCCGCAATCTCATTACCAATGCGATCAAATACAACGACAAGCCGGCGCCGCTCGTCTCGATCGGCTACCTCGACCGTTTCGTCGGCAAGGACGGCACGGTTGCCCGCAACGTGTTTTTCGTTAAGGATAACGGCAAGGGCATTCCGCAGGAATTCCACGAGGATATTTTCCGCATTTTCAAGCGGCTGGAAAAGTCGCAGGATTCCGACGACGGCACCGGAGCAGGCCTTACCTTCGTGCGCAAGATCATCGCGCGGCACAATGGCGATATCTGGCTGGAATCCGAGGTCGGCACCGGCACAACATTCTATTTCACCTTGGGAAAAAAGCGCGAGGGGCAAAATGCAGCAGCGTGACACGCAACCGATCCTGATCGTCGAAGACAGCGAAGACGATTTCGAAGCGACGATGCGCGCCTTCAAACGCACCAACCTGCGCAACTCGATCCGCTGGGCGGCTTCCGGTCAGGAAGCGCTCGACATGCTCGCCTCGATGGTGCCGAAACCGGGACTGATCTTGCTCGATCTCAACATGCCGGGCCTTGACGGCCGCAAGACGCTGGAGGCGATCAAGTCGAATGCCGGCTGGCGCAAGATCCCGGTGGTGATCCTCACGACCTCCGACGACGAACGTGACATCGAAGGCTGCTATGCGCTCGGCGCCAATACCTATGTGCAGAAGCCGGTCGATCTCGACGGGCTCTTCGCCGCGATCCAGCGGCTGAAGGAATACTGGTTCGAAATCGCCATCCTGCCGCTCGAGGACTGACAGATTGGCGGAACACTGCTCCATTCTCATCATCGACGACAACATCGACGATCGCGAGGTCTATCGCCGCATATTGGGCCGCGTTTCCAGCACCGCCTATACCGTCGTGGAGGCGGAGACGGGCGAAGAGGGCCTTGCACTGAATGGCCGGAAACGGCCGGACTGCATCCTGCTCGACTATTCGCTGCCGGGGCGCGACGGGCTCGGCGTTCTTGCCGATATCCTGGAGGATGATCCCGCCGCCAACGTCATCATGCTGACCGGCCAGGGCAACGAAACCGTCGCCGTCGAGGTGATGAAGAGCGGGGCACGCGACTATCTGACAAAGGATTCGCTTTCGCCTGAAACACTGCATCGCTGCATCCAGAACGCCATCATGCACGGCATGCTGGAAGCAAAGCTGGAGCAGAAGCGACAATCGCTGGAGATCTTCACTCGCGCCATGGCCCATGATCTGAAGGAGCCGCTCCGGACGATCAAATCCTTCAGCCGCATCCTGCACGGCTCTGCAGCGCTCCCGGCCGAAGACCGGGAGTTGCTCGATTACGTACTCAGCGCCGCCGACCATATGGAAGACCTGATCGTCAAAGTCTCGGGTTTCACCAAGCTCGAGGCCTACGGCGGGCTGGAGCTCAGGCCGGTCTCGCTATCGGCCGTGCTCGACCAGGTGGAGGACAATCTGCGTCAGCAGACCGAAAGCCGCGGCGCCGTCATCATCCGCGGGGCGCTGCCGGAGGTCATGGGCGATGCGACGCTGCTGACCCAGCTCCTGCAGAACCTGGTGTCGAATGCCATCCGCTATTGCGAGCAGAAGGTTCCGGAGATCAGCATCACAGGCGAAGCGCAGGGCGATATCTGCCGCCTCACCGTGGGTGACAACGGGCCTGGCATCGATCCGGAGCATCGCGAACTGATCTTCCAGCCGTTCAAGCGCCTCGTCGGTCGTGGCATCGAAGGCACCGGGCTCGGCCTTGCCATATGCCGCCGCATCGCGCAGATGCATGGCGGCTCGATCTGGTGCGAGGCAGAAAATGGGCCGGGCGCCACCTTCATTCTCGAAGTGCCGCTCGCCGAGGTGAGGTCCACGCCGCCTGCCGCATCGGTCATCCCGCACAGCGCCAAGCCGGCGGAGCAGCCAGGCGAAGGTTCGGGCAGGCTGGCCGAGGTGCTGCTGGTGGAAGACAGCCCGGCCGACATCCAGATTCTGAAGATCAAGCTGATGCGGCGGGAGAAGGTGAATTTCAACCTGCATGTCGCCACCAACGGACGCGAGGCAATGCGGCTGCTCGAAGAACGCGCAGGCATCGCCGATGTGCCGCAGATCGACCTGATGCTGCTCGACATCAACATGCCGATCATGGACGGCTTCGAGGTGCTGCATGCGCTTTCAGCCGACGTCCGCCTCAAGCAAATTCCCGTCTGCATCCTCAGCACGTCAAGCGACGAGAGCGACATGCGACGGGCCAGAAATCTCGGCGCGCGCGCCTATATGGTCAAGCCGCCGACCCTGCAGCAACTGGAAGAGGCGCTCGAAGATGTTGAACATTTGGAGTTGTTGCAGCGCGGCGATTCGCTTGCGCTTTGTGCGGAACAAAACTAAGCGATCGTCATTGGCAACGGTATGACCTTCGCAGCTCTCATACTCGCGCTCCTGACGACGCCGCTTCAATCAGGACTGCTCTCGATGGTATCAGGCATACATCACGTCACGGCCGTCACCCGAAAGGTGCAGGCGAACGTGGACTTCTACGCGGGATTTCTCGGCATGCGGCTCGTCAAGCAGACAGCCGGTTACGAGGACGCGACGCAACTTCATCTCTTCTATGGCGATGCGGCAGGGACGCCGGGGTCGCTGCTGACCTTCCTCGCCTGGGAAGATGGCGCGCCCGGCCGGGCCGGCTATGGCCAGATCAGCGAAATATCGCTGTCGATCGACCCTGCCAGCATCGGCTACTGGCTGACGCGCGCCATGAGTTTCGGCCTGCGCTCAGAGGGCCCGGCCGACGAATTCGGTGAGCCCGTCCTGCGGCTGAAGGACCCAGATAACATCATCCTCAAGCTCGCAGGCGCAAAGAACCTGGTATCGCCGGCCGCCTGGGACGGCGCCTCGATCCCGGTCGAGCATGCCATCCAGCGGGTGCGCGGCGCCACCATGCTGACGGAGAAGCCAGCCGAAAGCCGCAACTTCCTCGAGAGCCATTTCGGTTACCGTTTGCAGGCCAGCCGCGGCACGATCGACAGGCTGGTGTCGCAGTCCGGCGACATTATCGACGTGCGCGATGCACGTGGCTTCTGGTCCGGTGCGCCGGGCACCGGCACGGTCGATCACGTCGCCTTCCGCGCCGCCGACGAGGAGGCGCTGCATTCGGTGCGAAAGGCGCTCGAGGCGACCGACGCATCGCCGACCAACATGCACGACCGCAAATATTTCCGCTCGCTCTATGCGCGCGAGCCCGGCGGCACGCTGGTGGAGCTTGCGACCGACAAGCCGGGCATGACCGTGGACGAAGAGCACGCCGCCCTCGGGGGCAAGCTCTTCGCGCCACCCGAAGCCATCACCAATCTCCATGACCTGAAGGTGATGCTGCCGCAATTTTCAATGCCCGGTCAGCCGCGCATCAATTATCGCGAGCTGCCATTCGTCCATCGCTTCTATACGCCCCCGGACCCCGATGGCAGCGTCTTCGTGCTGCTGCACGGCTCCGGCGGCAACGAGACGACGCTGATGCCGCTGCTGAACAAGGCGGCGCCGCGGGCGACGCTGCTCGGCGTGCGCGGCCGGGCGACGGAGGAAGGGTTTCCACGCTGGTACAAGCGCATTACTCCCTTCTCCTTCGACCAGAACGACATCAAGACCGAGGCGGAGGCCTTCGCGGCCTTCATCGAGGGCGCCGTCAAATCCTACGGGCTCGATCCTCAGAAGGTCGTCTATGTCGGCTACTCCAATGGCGCCAACCTTTTGAACTCGCTGCTCTACCTGCACCCGAACCTGGTTCACAAGGCGGTGCTGCTGCGCTCCATGCCTGTGCTCAGCGACTATCCGCATGCCGATCTGAAAGGCACGGACCTGCTCGTCATCAGCGGCAAGACGGATGCCTACGGCAAATATGCGAGCGAGTTGGAAGAGAGGCTGAAGAGTTCAGGTGCCACCGTCGATTCCGACGTCATCCCCGGCGGCCACGATCTCGGCGATGCCGACATTCCGATCATCCAGAAATGGCTGCTGCAGGAAAATCGCTGACGATCAGCCGCGTCGGGCA
>Ga0102593_1002528_pt1 | contig 13790 bp, 9 predicted proteins | sample AraplaCol_mMS_r2_2_FD_76862 | JGI IMG/M metagenome (GOLD analysis project Ga0102593, IMG submission 76862) | Arabidopsis root microbial communities from North Carolina, USA - plate scrape MF_Col_mMS_r2 (SPADES assembly) (version 2) | ecosystem: Host-associated > Plants > Roots > Endosphere...
ATGACGACTTTTTCCCCCCGCGAGATCGTTTCCGAACTCGACCGCTACATCATCGGCCAGCATGATGCCAAACGCGCCGTCGCAATTGCGCTGCGCAACCGCTGGCGCCGCCAGCAGCTCGACCCGAGCCTGCGCGATGAAGTCATGCCGAAGAACATCCTGATGATCGGCCCGACCGGTGTCGGCAAGACCGAGATCTCCCGCCGCCTGGCAAAACTTGCCGGAGCACCCTTCATCAAGGTGGAAGCCACCAAGTTCACCGAAGTCGGCTATGTTGGCCGCGATGTTGAGCAGATCATCCGCGATCTGGTCGAGGTCGGCATCGGTCTGGTGCGCGAGAAGAAGCGGGCCGAGGTGCAGGCCAAGGCGCATGTGAGCGCCGAGGAGCGTGTTCTCGATGCGCTGGTCGGCACCACCGCTTCGCCCGCCACCCGCGAAAACTTCCGCAAGAAGCTGAGAGATGGCGAGCTCGACGACAAGGAAATCGATATCGAGGTGGCCGATGCCGGTTCCGGCATGGGTGGCTTTGAAATTCCTGGCATGCCGGGCGCCAATATCGGCGTGCTGAACCTGTCGGAAATGTTCGGCAAGGCGATGGGCGGCCGCACCAAGAAGGTCCGCACCACAGTCAAGGCCTCCTACAGCGACCTGATCCGCGACGAATCCGACAAGTTGATCGACAACGAAGTGATCCAGCGCGAAGCCGTTCGCTCTACCGAGAATGACGGCATCGTCTTCCTCGACGAAATCGACAAGATCGCCGCCCGCGACGGTGGCATGGGCGCCGGCGTTTCGCGCGAAGGCGTCCAGCGCGACCTCTTGCCGCTCGTTGAAGGCACGACGGTTTCGACCAAGTACGGACCGGTGAAGACAGACCACATCCTCTTCATCGCCTCCGGCGCCTTCCATGTCTCCAAGCCCTCGGATCTTTTGCCGGAGCTGCAAGGCCGCCTGCCGATCCGTGTCGAATTGCGTCCGCTGAACAAGGATGATTTCCGTCGAATCCTGACCGAGACGGAAGCGAGCCTTATCCGTCAGTACCGCGCACTGATGGAAACCGAAAGCCTGAGCCTCGAATTCACCGACGACGCGATCGACGCGCTTGCCGATGTCGCCGTGCATCTTAACTCTTCCGTCGAAAACATCGGCGCACGCCGTCTGCAGACGGTCATGGAGCGGGTGCTCGACGATATTTCCTATAACGCGCCGGATCGGGGCGGGACGGCCGTGACGATCGATGCCGCCTATGTGCGCGAGCATGTCGGCGATCTCGCACAGAACACGGACTTGTCGCGCTTCATTCTGTGATATCGGCGCACCGGTTCATGTCTTTCCCGGTATGAATGCCGGATTGTGACGAACTCGACTCTCGACAGCGGGCCTTTTACTTTCTAGTGAAGGCCCGTTTTGTTTTCTGCTCCGGCTTTATTCGGCCAAGATTCTGGTCCAGGCAGCCGCATCGCAAACAGGACGATGGAACGGACGGGATAACGGATCGTGCGACGCCTTTTGACAAGCCTTATGATTGCCGTTGCCCTGGTGAATTCGGCGCCTGCCTTCGCGATGCAGACGGTGCCGGCGGGCAATCGTCACGCTGAGCAGCCCGATATTCCGGGCGCTTCCATCAGGCGCACCAAGGGCACCAAGAGCAGCTTCGATCTGAAATACGAAAAGGTTCATGAGCTTCTGGCGACCGATCGCGAGCTGATGGGCAAGATCCGGAAGATCTCCAGCGCCTACGGCATCAATCCCATCCATGTCGTCGGCGCGATCGTCGGCGAGCACACCTATAATGTCGACGCCTATGACCGGCTGCAGGCCTATTATGTCAAGGCGGCCTCCTATGCCGGAGAAAGCTTCCGTTTCGCCTATGACGGCGAAAGCGTCGACGAATTCGTGGCGCGGCCGCAATTTTCCGAATGCAAGGGCAAGAGCGATTCCTACACGCTCTGGTCCTGCCGCGAAGATGTCTGGGAAAGCGATTTCCGCGGCAAGACGGTAGGCGGCAAGAGTTTCCCCAACAACCGCTTCAGCGCGGTCTTCTTCCAGCCTTTCTACGCCGGCCAGACCTTCGGCCTCGGCCAGGTCAATCCGCTGACGGCACTGATGCTCTCCGATCTCGTGACCCGCGTGTCGGGTTATCCGAAGCTGAATGAGAAGGATGCCGGCGCCGTCTACAAGGCAATCATGGATCCCGATATCTCGCTCGCCTTCGTCGCGGCTTCGATCCGCAGGTCGATCGACGACTACAAGGAGATCGCCGGCATGGATATCTCGGGCAATCCCGGCCTGACGGCGACGCTTTATAATGTCGGCAATTCGCGCCAGCGCGCCGCAGCACTTGCTGCGAAGAACCGCGGCGCCGGTATGACTGTCTGGCCGGAAGAGAATTATTACGGCTGGCTGATCAACGACAAGCTGGACGAACTTAAGGGCCTGCTCTAGCTTCAAGCTTGCCGGGAAGCTTAGATCTTCCCCGAAAGGCTTTTACGATGGACATGCGTCCGGACCCCTTCGTTCCGCCAGCACCGCTGCCGCGTACCGTACCGCCGAGCCGGCTGGAAATCATTCGCATCATCCTGCGCAATCCGCTCGAACTCTGGGGCGAGCCGTCCTACACGCTTCCCTGGATCCGTACCAATTTCTTCGGGCAGCGGACGCTGATCGTCAACGATCCCGGCCTTATCAAACATGTGCTGGTCGACAATGCCAATAATTACCGCATGTCGGATGTGCGCCAACTCGTCCTGCGTCCGATCCTCCGCGACGGCCTTCTGACCGCCGAAGGTTCGGTCTGGAAAAGATCGCGCAAGGCGGTGGCGCCTGTCTTCACGCCTCGCCACGCCCAAGGCTTCGCCGGGCAGATGCTGCGCCAGTCCGAAGACTATGTCCGTAAATATGAGAGCGCAGACGAGGCAGGCGCAATTTTCGATATCAGCGCCGACATGACCGAGCTGACCTTCGCGATTCTCGCCGATACGTTGTTCTCCGGTGAAATCGTCACCTCGAGCGGCCATTTCGCCGACGATGTCAATGAACTCCTGCATCGCATGGGCCGCGTCGATCCGATGGATCTGATGCGCGCTCCGTCTTGGGTTCCACGTGTGACACGCATCGGCGGCCAGAAAGTGCTGGAGAAATTTCGCGCCATCGTGCGCAACACGATGGATATGCGGCTCGCAAAGATGAAGGCGAATCGCAGCACCGCGCCCGAGGATTTCCTGACCCTGCTCCTGGCACAGGCCGGCCCTGAGGGGCTGACGAAGGAGGAGATCGAAGACAATATTCTGACCTTCATCGGCGCCGGGCATGAGACCACAGCCCGGGCATTGGCCTGGACGCTGTATTGCGTATCAAACAGCCCGCATATCCGCGAAGCGATGGAAGAAGAAATCGACGCGGTGCTCGCCACCGGGGCTGAACCCGTGGAATGGCTGGATATGATGCCGCAGACGCGCGCCGCCTTTGAGGAGGCTTTGCGCCTCTATCCGCCGGCGCCATCCATCAATCGCGCCGCCATATCGAATGATTCCTGGACAAGCCCCAAGGGCGAGCGGGTCGAGATCGAGGCCGGTGTCACGGTGTTGATCATGCCCTGGACGTTGCATCGCCACGAACTTCATTGGGACAGGCCACGTGCCTATATGCCCGAACGCTTCCTGCCGGAAAATCGCGGCTCGATCGGCCGTTTCCAGTTCCTGCCTTTCGGCGCGGGTCCGCGTGTCTGCATCGGTGCAACATTTGCACTTCAGGAGGCGGTGATCGCCCTTGCCGTCCTGATGCATCGCTATCGTTTCGATTCCACCGATCAGACCAACCCGTGGCCGGTGCAGAAGCTGACGACGCAGCCGCAGAACGGCCTGCCGATGCGCGTGACACCGCGCATAATTTCCACGAAGGCATAAATCTTTCGAATTATTGCAGAATTGACTGTGAATGAAAGCCGGGCAAAGTGGCAGCATTCAAAGTCGTTGCCAGGGAGAATGTCGCATGAGCCGCGTTGATAAGAACGGTCTTGCCATCGAAACCGTCCTTCATGATTTCCTCGTCAAGGAGGTGCTGCAGGGTCTGGCGGTCGATGCAGACAAGTTCTTTGCCGATTTTTCGGCGATCGTCCACGATCTCGCCCCGAAAAATCGTGCGCTGCTGGCAAAACGCGACGACCTGCAGGTGAAGATCGACGAGTGGTATCGCCGGCATGGCGCCCCGGCGGATATGGACGACTACCAGTCCTTCCTCCGCGAAATCGGCTATCTCCTGCCGGAAGGCTCGGACTTTCAGGTTTCGACCCAAAATGTCGATCCGGAGATCGCCTCGATCGCCGGCCCGCAGCTCGTCGTTCCCGTCATGAACGCCCGCTATGCTCTGAACGCCGCCAATGCCCGCTGGGGCTCGCTCTACGATGCGCTCTACGGCACGGACGCGATTCCCGAGAGCGACGGCGCCGAGAAGGGCAAGGGCTACAATCCGAAACGCGGCGAGAAGGTCATCGCCTGGGTGCGCGATTTCCTCGATACATCAGTGCCGTTGCAGGACTGCCGCTGGAAGGATGTCGGAAGCTTCGCCGTCAAGGATGGAGCGCTGGTCGTCAGATCGGTCGATGGCGAGCAGGCAATGCTGACGGACGACAAACATTTTGCCGGCTATCGTGGTGACGCCGCCGCTCCCACGCATATTCTTCTGAAGAACAATGGTATTCACATCGAAATCGTCATCGATGCGACGACGACGATCGGAAAGGCCGATCCGGCCGATATTTCCGATGTCTGGCTGGAGTCGGCAATCACGACAATCATGGACTGCGAGGATTCGATTGCCGCTGTCGATGCCGAGGACAAGGTCGTTGTCTATCGCAACTGGCTCGGCCTGATGAAGGGCGACCTGCAGGAAGAGGTGGCAAAGGGCGGAACAAGCTTCATCCGCAAGCTCAACCCGGATCTGCAATATTCCGGTCCGGACGGCACCTCCTTCGAGGTGCATCGCCGCTCGCTGATGCTGGTGCGCAATGTCGGCCACCTCATGACCAATCCGGCGATCCTCGACCGCGACGGCAACGAAGTGCCTGAAGGCATCATGGATGCTGTGATCACCGGCTTGATCGCGCTTTACGATATTGGCCCGGCCGGCAGGAAGAAGAATTCCCGCACCGGCTCCATGTATGTGGTCAAGCCGAAGATGCATGGGCCCGAAGAGGTCGCCTTCGCCGTCGAAATCTTCTCGCGGGTCGAAGATGCGCTTGGCCTGCCGCGCAATACCATCAAGATGGGCATTATGGATGAGGAACGCCGCACGACCGTCAACCTCAAGGAATGCATCCGCTCTGCCCGCGAGCGCGTCGTCTTCATCAATACTGGCTTCCTCGATCGGACCGGTGACGAGATCCACACCTCGATGGAAGCCGGTCCGATGATTCGCAAGGGCGACATGCGTCAGGCGGCCTGGATTTCCGCTTATGAGAACTGGAACGTCGACATCGGCCTCGAATGCGGTCTTTCCGGCCACGCCCAGATCGGCAAGGGTATGTGGGCGATGCCCGATCTGATGGCAGCGATGCTTGAACAGAAGATCGCCCACCCGAAGGCTGGCGCCAACACCGCCTGGGTGCCGTCGCCGACGGCCGCAACCCTGCATGCCACCCATTATCACCGGGTCAATGTCGCCCGTGTTCAACAGGGACTGAAGGACCGCGCTCGCGCCAAGCTCTCCGACATTCTCTCCGTGCCGGTTGCGGTGCGGCCGAACTGGACGCCGGAGGAAATCCAGCGCGAGCTCGATAACAATGCCCAGGGCATCCTTGGCTACGTCGTGCGCTGGGTCGATCAGGGTGTCGGCTGCTCGAAGGTGCCCGACATCAACAATGTCGGCCTGATGGAAGATCGCGCGACGCTGCGCATTTCGGCCCAGCACATGGCGAACTGGTTGCATCACAAGGTCGTCACCGAAGCTCAGATCGTCGAGACGATGAAACGCATGGCCGCCGTCGTCGACGGGCAGAATGCGTCGGATATCGCCTATCAGCCGATGGCCGGCAATTTCGACAATTCGATCGCCTTCCAGGCTGCCCTCGATCTCGTCCTGAAGGGTAGGGAGCAGCCGAACGGTTACACCGAGCCGGTGCTTCACCGCCGTCGCCTCGAGCTCAAGGCGAAACAGGCCGCCTGATGGCGTGAGGGAGGATGCGAAAAGGCCGCCGGGACGACAGTCCGGCGGCCTTTTTTATACCGAATTCGGCAATTAGCTTACTGGATGACGACGACCTTGGACGTGCCCTTGCCGGGACGGACGCGGCTGTACAGGTCGATGACATCCTGGTTCATCAGGCGAATGCAGCCCGAGGAAGCGGCGGTGCCAATCGAGGCCCATTCCGGCGTGCCGTGCAGGCGGAAGAGCGTGTCCTTGCCGTCTTCGTTGAAGAGATACATGGCGCGTGCGCCGAGAGGATTGGTAAGGCCCGGGCCCATGCCGTCTTCGACGTACTTGGCGAGATCAGGCCGACGGACGGCCATTTCCTTTGGCGGGTGCCAGTTCGGCCATTCCTGCTTCCAGGCGACGTAGGCGGTGCCGGCCCATGCGAAGCCCTGCTTACCGACGCCGATGCCGTAGCGCATCGCCTTGCCGTTGGCCAGGATGTAATAGAGGAAGCGTTCGCGCGTGTTGACAATAATCGTACCGGGGCGCTCGGTGGTCTCGTAGCTGACGACCTGGCGGCGGAACTGCGGCTTGACCCTATCAATCGGGATCGCCGGCAGGGAGTATCCGGCATCCTTCGTCACGCCGTAGGCGTCATTGAAGATCTGTGCTGTCTGTACAGTTGGGCCTGCGCCCTTGTCGTCGACGGATGCGCTGTCTGATGTCGTGGAGCAACCGGCCAGAGCGAGCGTCGCCAGCAGGCCAAATACAGGGAATGCATTGCAGATGCGCATGGATGACTCTTGAAGTTTTGGGGCAAGGAGAACGGTCTTTCGACCATCGTTGATTATGGTTTATTTTCGATTAACTTGCGCTTTGCAAGGCTACTGCAGCGCGACAAATCCGTCTGCCGCGCAAATTAGAAGCGCATGGTTTTTTTGCAACAACACGCCAGCCCCTCTGATGGTTATCCATGACGATTTTGAGCGTTTACAATAACAATCCGTTAATCGATGGCCGGCAATCGGACAGGGCCATGATGGTACGGCGCGGAACGCAGATATTGCTGCATGAAATGCGCCACGCCGTGCTGCCCGAACTGCCGCTAGCCAGCGGCCGCCGCGCCGATCTGATCACTCTTTCGGACAAGGGCGAGGTCTGGATCATCGAAATCAAGACGTCGATCGAGGATTTCAGGGTCGATCGCAAATGGCCGGAATATAAGCTGCATTGCGACCGTCTATTCTTTGCGACTCACAAGGATGTGCCGCTGGAGATCTTTCCCGAGGAATGCGGACTGTTCCTGTCGGATGGTTATGGCGCCCATATGATTCGCGAGGCGCCGGAACACCGCATGGCGCCGGCCACGCGCAAATCCGTCACGCTCAACTTCTCGCGTGCCGCCGCCCAAAGGCTGATGATGGCCGAATGGGCGAGCGGAAAACCGTTCACTGTGGACGACGTCTGATTATAAGCGCGCGACGTGTTCGGCTATTTCGGCGCGCGTTTGGCAAGGATGCGCTGCAGCGTCCGCCGGTGCATGTTGAGCCGGCGCGCCGTTTCGGAAACATTGCGCTCGCACATCTCATAGACCCGCTGGATGTGTTCCCAGCGCACGCGGTCGGCCGACATCGGATTTTCGGGAAGCTCAGCCTTTTCGCCCGGCCGCTGTGTCAGCGCCGAAAACACGTCGTCGGCATCTGCAGGCTTTGCAAGATAATCGACGGCGCCGAGCTTCACGGCCGTTACCGCCGTTGCGATATTGCCGTAGCCGGTCAGCACGATGATCCTGGTGTCGTCGCGCCGCTGACGGATCGCCTCGATGACGTCGAGCCCATTGCCGTCGCCGAGCCGAAGGTCGACCACCGCATATTTCGGCGGCCTGCCTTTCGATTTCGCAACGCCCTCCGCCACTGATTCGGCCGTCTCCACCTGGAAGCCGCGCGTCTCCATCGCCCGTGCCAGGCGGCGCAGGAACGGCCCGTCGTCGTCGACGATCAGTAGGCTGGCGTCGGGACCGATATGATCCTCGTCCGACGCGGCGAAATTGTCATGATTCTGTTCTGTCATCGTCTCGGTCCCGGCGGTTGAGCGCCCGATCTGCGTCAACCGCTATATCCTGTTTATGCCGACAAAGTCATTTTGTCGAATTTGCGTCAATCAGCATGCGCGGCCATTCGATTCGGATACGCGCGCCCGCACTTTCCGGATCGCGGTTCTCGAAAACCAGCGATGCGCCGGAGCGCTCCAGCAGCGTCTTGGCGATGAAAAGTCCAAGCCCGAGGCCGCCCGCCGTATCCTCCTTCTGCCGCTTGGTCACATAGGGTTCGCCGATCCGCGTCAGAATGTCAGGCGCATAACCGTTGCCATCGTCCTCGATGACGATCAGCACTTTGTCGTGATCGTGCTCGACAGTAACGATCACTTTCTCCCGCGCATAATCGACGGCGTTTTCGATCAGGTTGCCGAGCCCGTACATGATGCCGGCATTGCGGTCGGTGACCGGCTCACCCTTGCGCGGGCTCTTTTCGATGAGCTCGAGAGCGATACCGAATTCCCGGTGCGGGGCGACGATCTCCTCGATCATCGACGAAAGCGGCAGGCGGCGCATATGCGCCTCGCCTTCGGAGGAAAGCGTCGTCAGCCGCCGCAGGATGTCACGGCAGCGTTCGCTCTGGCTGCGCAGCAGCATCACGTCCTCGCGGAAACGATCGTCGTTCTTGAGTTCCCGCTCCATTTCCTTGGCGACGACGCTGATCGTCGCAAGCGGCGTACCGAGCTCATGGGCGGCCGCAGCCGCCAGGCCGTCGAGCTGCGACAGATGCTTTTCCCGCTGCAGCACCAGTTCGGTCGCAGCCAGAGCATCGGCAAGCTGGCTCGCTTCCATCGAGACCCGGTAGGCATAAAAGGCGGCAAATGCCATCGTCGAGGCAATCGAGCACCAGACACCGAACTGCATGACGTTGTGCACGTTGATCTCGACCCCGTCGAACCAGGGCAGCGGAAAGGGCGAAAAGGCAAGCACCGTGATGCAGACCATCGCAAAGCCGATCAGCGCGGTGCTGTAGCGGATCGGCTGCGAGGCAAAGGAGATGATGACGGGCACGCAGACGAGCGCCGCGAAAGGATTGGCAAGGCCACCGGTGATGAAGAGCAGAGCGCAGAGCTGCAAGAGATCGAAGCCGAGCAGCGCAAAGGCGGCTGGCGGTTCCAGCCGATGCGTCGGCGGATAGCGGATCGTCAGGTAGAAATTCACCCAGGCAAGGGCGGCGATCAACGAAGAGCTGGCAATCAACGGCAGAGGAAATTTCAGCCAGAAGGCAACGATAAAAACCGTCAGCGCCTGTCCGCCGACGGCAAGCCAGCGCAGCCGCACCAATGTCTGCAGACGCAGCCTGCGGCTGTTGTGCCGGTCCTCCAGCGTATAGCCTTCCGTGTTGTCGATCATGCTAGGCTTGTCGATCATGCCGGGGGCTCCTTGAATGGCCCTCATGTACCACGCGGTTTTGCCCGTGTCGTCGGCAACGCATCCTCCGGCCGCTCCGGCCAAGGATGCCGGGGATAGCGGCCGCGCATATCAGCACGCACATCCCTCCACGAGCCGGCCCAGAAGCCCGGCAGGTCGCGTGTCGTCTGGATCGGCCGGTGCGCCGGCGAGGTGAGCTCGAGCAGCAGCGGCAGGCGGCCACCGGCAATGGCTGGATGCTGCTTCAGTCCAAACAGCTCCTGTACGCGGATCGTCAGCACCGGCTCCTCACCCTCATACTGGATCGGATGCCTTTGGCCGGTCGGCGCTTCGAAATGCGTTGGCGCAAGCCGGCTAAGGTCGCGCTGCAATTCGTGCGGTACCAGCGCTATCAGCCCGTTCGAAAGGCCGGCTGCGGAAATCTCGGAAAGGCCGCGGGCCTCGGTCTGAAAGGGTGCGAACCACTCGTCCAGCCGGGAAAGCAGGGCGCTGTCGCTGACATCAGGCCAGGGCTCGCCGATCGTCCGATGAAGGAATCCGATCCGCTCGCGAAGCTGCACGGCCTCTTTCGAGAAGGCAAGCTGATCGAGCCCCAGCTCGCGCACTCCCTCCACCAGTGCCTGGGTGACTGCTGCCCCGGAAGGTCGTGGCAACGGCGTCTCTTCGAAGACGATCGCGCCGAGTCGGGTTGCCCGCCGCGCTCTGACTTGCCGGCTCTGTCGGTCGAAGAATATCTGGTCCCCGGTTTTGATTTCGCCGGGTAACTCGGCTTCGATGTCGCCGCGTGTCACCTCGGCAGCTGCCAGAATCCGCGCCTGGGCTGCCCGTCCGGTCAGGTCGGCAATCACCAGCATCTGGCTGCCGGCCAGCCTCTCGGTTTCCGGTAGCTCCGCTCCACGCCCGTTCGCCATTACGAATCGCCCGCGCCCGCCGCGCTGAAGTGCGATTCGATCTGGGAACGCATGCAGCAGCAGCTGGCCTGCAAGCGCCGGCGCCGTTGAGGCAACGCTGTCGAGACCGCTTGCCAGCCGTCCTGCCAGCCGCCTTGAAGCCTCCGCTCTCTCGCCCCGCTCGGCCTTGAAGCGTCGCAGCCGCTCCTCGATATCGATACTCGTTCCGCCAAGCCCCTGCTCGGTGAGAAGCACGGCGATCATCGCCGCATCCCGTGCGTGTCCCGCTTCTCCGGCCGAGACGACCATGGCGGCAAGCCGCGGCGGCAAAGCCAGATCGCGCATGACCTTGCCCCGCGCTGTCAGCGCTCCGTCCTTGTCGAGCGCTCCTAACTGGCCAAGCAGAACCCGCGCCTCCCTCAGCGTCGTTTCCGGCGGCTGATCGACGAAGGCAAGCGATGCAGGATCTTGGACGCCCCAATGCGCGAGGTCGAGCACCAGCCCCGAGAGATCGCTGGAAAGGATCTGCGGCGGTGTGAAGGCCGGCAATGCCGCCGTCTGTCCCTGGTGCCACAGCCTGACCGCGATGCCCGGCTCCGTTCGTCCGGCACGACCCGCCCGCTGATCGGCGGAAGCCCGCGACACGCGCACCGTCTCCAGCCGCGTGATTCCGGTCGACGCCTCGAACACCGGCAGACGCTGCAAGCCGCTGTCGATCACGATCCTGACGCCGTCAATGGTGATCGATGTTTCGGCGATAGACGTTGCAAGCACGATCTTGCGTGTCCCCTGGGATGCCGGCCGGATCGCCGCATCCTGCTCCTTCTGGCTGAGATTGCCGTAGAGCGGCGCAATCAGCGTCTCGGCTCTGAATCGTCCCTGCAGGCGTTCTACGGTTCGCGTGATTTCCGCTTGGCCGGGCAGGAAGGCAAGGATCGAGCCGGCCTCATTGGCATGCGCATCGAGTATTGCCCGCGTGACCGCATCCTCGATGCGCTCGCCGCCCGGCCGATCCTGGTAACGGATATCGATCGGAAAGCTGCGCCCGAGGCTTTCGATCACCGGTGGGTGGTCGAGCAGGGCGGCCACGCGTTCGACGTCGAGGGTCGCCGACATCACGAGGATACGCAGATCGTCGCGCAGCGCCGACTGGACGTCGAGCGCCAGTGCGAGTCCGAAGTCTGCGTCCAGCGAACGCTCGTGGAACTCGTCGAAGATGACAATCGAGACACCGGCCAATTCCGGATCGTCGAGGATCATCCGGGCAAAAACTCCTTCGGTCACCACCTCGATCCGTGTCGCTGCCGATATCCTGTTGTCGAGGCGCATGCGGTAGCCGACCGTCCCGCCGACCTGTTCGCCGATCAGCGATGCCATCCGACCTGCCGCGGCCCGCGCCGCCAGCCGACGTGGCTCCAGCAGGATGATCTTGCCGTCGCCGCGCCAGGCCTGACCAAGCAGGTGGAGCGGCACCAGCGTCGTCTTGCCGGCGCCGGGCGGGGCGGAAAGAACGGCGCGCATTTGCTTTTCCAGCGCAGCAGCGACGGCCGGCAGGACATGTGAAACCGGAAGTTCCGGCAAGGATGCACTGATTGTCACTTTCGGCCCGTCACTGTCTCATAAGCAAGAATGGCGCCGGCGAGATCCTCCAAAGCCGCGCCGACCGACTTGAACAGCGTGATCTCCTCGTCATGGCTTCGTCCGCCATGGGCACCGCTGACGAGTTCCGCAAGCTCAGCCCTGATGTCGCCTTCCTTCAGCACGCCACTTTTCAGCGGCTGGACGATGTCGCCCGCCTCGCTGATGGCGCCGGTGCGGGTATCGACATAGACCGAAGCACGACGGATGGCCTCGTCGTCGCTTTCGCGCATGCTCGGCTTGAAGGCGCCGACGAGATCGAGATGGGCGCCGGGCTTCAGCCATTCGCCTGATATCAGCGGCTCCTTGGAAAGCGTGGCGCAGGAAATGATGTCCGCTGTCCGCGCTGCGGCTTCAGCATCCGCGACCGCCTCGGCATTCAGCCCGAGCGCCCGTGCTTCGGCTGCGATCTTTTTCGCCGCTTGGCCGTTGCGGCCCCAGACCCGGTACCTCTTGATCGGCCGGGTCGTGCCGTGGGCCAGCATCAGGTTGAGCGACAGCCGCCCGGTTCCGCAGACGAGCAACTCTTCCGCGTCGGGGCGGGCGAGATGACGGGCCGCCAGCGCCGATGCCGCCGCCGTCCGCCGCGCGGTCAACTCGCCGCCGTCGATTGCAGCAAGCATTTCGCCGGTAGCGCCGGAGGAAAGAAGATAGGTTCCGAAGATCGCCGGCAGGCCCCGCCGCACATTGCCTGGAAAGACCGAGACCGTTTTCACCCCGGCATAGCGTCCGGGAACCCAGGCCGGCATTAGCAGCAGTGTGGCGCTTTCCTCATCCGGCACGTCCATTTCATGGTGATGGCGCACCGGCATCACGCATTCGCTCTGGAACATCCGGGCGATCGCCTCGATCAATTCCGGCCAGGGCAGGGCCGCCCGCGTCTGTTCTTCATCAAGGACAAGCATTCTTCACTCCGCCGTATCGTTCTTCATCGCCAAACTAGCGAGTGAGGCGTGGCATAGGCAAGCGCCCTGGAATTCCCTGCCAAGCGCCCCATATATGCCTTGTCTCCCTCGCCAAAGCCGTTCTTCGGGATTCGGCGAAAACGAATCTCAAAAGCCACCCATTCGGGCGGTGAATTTCGTCGTTTTTGGAGATGAGAGCTAAAAGCCCTTCATTTTCAACCTGTTACAAAAATGTCAAAAAACTTTTGTTTGGTGTGTTGACTGTTTGGGAGGGTTAGTTCTATAAGCCCACTCACTGAACGAGGGCGGCGGCGCTGCTGGCGACGAAGTCTTTCGTTCTAAAGAAACTCAAGCGGATTAGCGGTAAGCTGGTTTGTGTTCTGGGCGCGAGTTTGGAACGGGTTTTGTCGACGGCTTTTGCGGCTGTCTGTTATTTGACAATTGAATATTGTGAAGAAAGAGAAACGTGGGCGGCGGAGCTTGCGGGATCTGAAGCGATTTGGATCCTTTGAAAGAGACTTTGACGGTCACGTTTATCAAGAGAAGTTACACTGGTTTTCGGATTTAGGTTTCGGCTTATGTCCTGGAAAACAGGTGTGAAGTTCTCGTCGATTCAAAGAACGTGATTTAGTCGAGATTGAATTCTCAACATGAGAGTTTGATCCTGGCTCAGAACGAACGCTGGCGGCAGGCTTAACACATGCAAGTCGAGCGCCCCGCAAGGGGAGCGGCAGACGGGTGAGTAACGCGTGGGAATCTACC
>Ga0102593_1002529_pt1 | contig 13789 bp, 13 predicted proteins | sample AraplaCol_mMS_r2_2_FD_76862 | JGI IMG/M metagenome (GOLD analysis project Ga0102593, IMG submission 76862) | Arabidopsis root microbial communities from North Carolina, USA - plate scrape MF_Col_mMS_r2 (SPADES assembly) (version 2) | ecosystem: Host-associated > Plants > Roots > Endosphere...
GGTCGTGGTGCCGACCGCGACGACGCGGCCGCCGCGTGCCTTGCACTCGGCAATCGCGCGCTGCGTTGCCGCGGGCACTTCGTAGCGCTCGGCGTGCATCGTGTGCTCGGCGATGTTCTCGGTCTTCACCGGCTGGAACGTGCCGGCGCCCACGTGCAGCGTGACGTTGGCGCGCTGCACGCTGCGCGCTTCAAGCTCGTCCAGCAGAGATTCGTCGAAGTGCAATGCGGCCGTCGGCGCGGCCACGGCGCCCGGGACACGCGCGAACACGGTCTGGTAGCGGCTCTCGTCATCGGCCGAATCGGTGTGCGTGATGTAGGGCGGCAGCGGCACGTGGCCGCAGCGGGCCATCAGCGCATACGGGTCTTCACCCGCGTCGCTTTCGAAGCCGAAGCGGAACAGCGCGCCCTGCTCGTCGGGCCAGCGGCCCAGCAGCGTGGCGCGAAAGCCGCCCACCATTTGCAATGTGGTGCCGACCGGCGGCTTCTTGCTGACCTTCATGTGCGCCACGACTTCATGTGACCCCCAGGGTCGAGCTGTGCTCGACCCGCCCCCCGAGGGGGCTAGCCCGACTTGGGGCGGCCCGGCGTCGGGCTGCCCCTGCAGCACGCGCTCGACCAGCAGTTCGAGCTTGCCGCCGGTCGGCTTCTCGCCGAACAGGCGGGCCTTGACCACGCGCGTGTCGTTGAAGACCAGCAGGTCGCCGTCGCGCAGCAGCGAAGGCAGGTTCTTGAAGATGCGGTCGACCGGCGCGCCGCCCGTGCCGTCGAGCAGGCGGGAGGAAGTGCGTTCAGGGGCCGGGTGTTGCGCCACCAGTTCGGGCGGCAGGGCGAAATCGAAATCGGAAAGCGTGAAGGCGCGCATGGTGCTTGAGGGCCGGACGGGCCCGTGCCAAGGAGGCATGGAAAGGGAAAGGAGAACGAGGCCGGAGCCGGGCAGAATTGTCCCATGCCCGCTTCCGCGAAGTCCGTGCGACCCGAAAAGACCGCAAATGCGCCCACCGCCGCAGTCCCAGCCGCGCCCGGCGCCGGCCTGAGTGTGGTGCAGCGCGCGTTGCGCAAGCTCGGCCTCGTGCGCGACATCGACTTTGCGCTCTACCTCCCGATGCGCTACGAGGACGAGACACGCATCGTGCGGCTGGCCGACGCGCGCGACGGCGACATGGCGCAGGTCGAAGGCGTGGTGACCGAATGCGAGGTGGTGTTCCGCCCGCGGCGGCAGCTGATTGCCACCATCGACGACGGCAGCGACACCTGCCAGCTACGCTTCTTCAATTTCTACCCCTCGCAGCAGAAGCAGCTCGCGATAGGTGCACGGGTGCGCGTGCGCGGCGAGGTGCGCGGCGGCTTCGTCGGGCGGCAGATGATGCATCCGACGGTCAAGGCTGCCGGCACGGCGCTGCCCGAGGCGCTCACGCCCGTGTACTCGACAGTGGCCGGCCTGCCGCAGCCGGTGCTCCGGCGTGAGGTGCGCTCCGGCCTGGCGCGCGCGGTGCTCGATGAGACGATACCGGTGCAGATCGGCCTGCGCGGCGCCTGGGACCTGCGTAGTTCGCTGACCTTTCTGCACTACCCGACGCCCGACGTGGCGATGGCCACGCTCGAAGACCACAGCCATCCGGCGTGGCAGCGCATCAAGGCGGAGGAGTTGCTGGCGCAGCAGCTCTCGCAATTGCAGGCGCGCCTGGAGCGCGCGGCGCAGCGCGCGCCGATGCTGCCTTTTTCGCCCAAGCCGCAGTCGAGTTCGCTGCATGCCCAGTTGATTGCCGTGCTGCCCTTCGGCCTGACTGGCGCGCAGCAGCGTGTGGGTGAAGAGATCTCGAGCGACCTGGCCCGCGAAATTCCGATGCACCGCCTGCTGCAGGGCGATGTGGGCTCGGGCAAGACCGTGGTCGCCGCGCTCGCGGCGGCGCGCTGCATCGATGCGGGCTTTCAGTGCGCGCTGATGGCGCCGACCGAAATTCTTGCGGCCCAGCATTTCGGCAAGCTGGTCGGCTGGCTCGATCCGCTGCTGGCCGAGCGCGGCCTGCGCGTGGCCTGGCTCACGGGCAGCCAGAAGAAAAAGGAGCGCGACACCATGTCGGCCGCGGTCGAAAGCGGCGAGGCGGCCTTGGTGATCGGCACGCACGCCGTCATCTCGGAAAAGGTGCGCTTCAAGAACCTCGCGCTTGCAATCATCGACGAGCAGCATCGCTTCGGCGTGGCGCAGCGGCTGGCACTGCGCGGCAAAGCCGTTGGACACCTCGAACCGCACCTCTTGATGATGAGCGCCACGCCCATCCCTCGCACGCTGGCAATGAGCTACTACGCCGACCTCGATGTGTCCACGCTCGACGAGCTGCCGCCGGGCCGCACGCCCATCGTCACCAAGCTGGTGGCCGACCACCGGCGCGACGAGGTGATCGCGCGCATCCAGGCGCAGCTCGGGCAGGGGCGGCAGGTCTACTGGGTCTGCCCGCTCATCGAGGAGAGCGAGGCCGTCGATCTGCGCAATGCCACCGAAACGCGCGACGAGCTCGCGGAATCCCTGGGCGCGGCCGTCAACGTCGGGCTGCTGCATTCGCGCATGCCCACGGCCGAGAAGCAGGCGGTAATGGCGGCTTTCACCGCCAACGAAATCCAGGTGCTGGTAAGCACCACGGTCATCGAGGTGGGCGTGGACGTGCCCAACGCATCGCTGATGGTGATCGAGCATGCAGAGCGCTTCGGCCTCTCGCAACTGCACCAGCTGCGCGGCCGCGTGGGCCGTGGCGCGGCGGCCTCGGCCTGCGTGCTGCTCTATGCGCCGGGCGACAGCGGCCGCGTGGGCGAGGCCGCACGCGCGCGGCTCAAGGCCATGGCCGAAACCAGCGACGGTTTCGAGATCGCGCGGCGCGATCTTGATATTCGAGGTCCGGGCGAATTCCTGGGTGCGCGGCAATCAGGTGCGCCGCTGCTGCGCTTTGCCGATCTGAGCAATGACGTGATGCTGCTCGACTGGGCGCGCGAGCTGGCGCCCGTCATGCTCGAGAAGCATCCCGACCTGGCCCAGCGCCACATCGACCGCTGGCTTGGCACCAAGGCCGAGTACCTGAAAGCGTAGCAGGCACCCTCAGGCCTTCGGGCGTGGCTTGAGAAAGGCTGCAAGGGCCTTCTGGTCTTCGGCCAACTGGATGCGCATCAGTTGGAGCATGCGCAGCGCGAGGCCCGACAGCGGCTGCCCCGGCGGCAGCACCAGCAGCCCGGCGAAGGAAACGTCGAGCGACAGCGGTCGGATGACCAGTCCGCGCCGGGCGTACTCCAAAGCCGTGACCGGATTGACGACGCCGATGCCCATGCCGCTGAGCGCCATCTCGCAAACGCTTGCCGCATACGGCGTTTCGACCAGCACGCTCAGGGCGACGTTGCGCTCCGCCAGCGCGCGCTCGAGCCGCCTGCGCGAAGCATCCTCGGGGTTGAGCGCCAGAAACGGCTCTTCCGCGATCTGCTGTGGCTGAATGGTCTTGGCGTGCACCAGCCGGTGTTTCGGATGCATGACCACCACGCCCGGAAAGCGCGCGAACTCGGAGTGCTCCAGCCCGGTGGTCGGCATCTCGTCGGCCATCAGTCCGAAGTCGACCTGGCGCCCCAGCACGGCCTCGTGCACCTCTCGCGAACTGAGCACCTGCAGCGAAATCTGGGGCCTGGCCTCGGCGTCCAGCCGCTCGGTCACCAGCCGCGACAGAACGCGCGGCACAAAGGTGAGCCCGAAAGCGGGATAGACCGCCATGCGTAGCGTGTTCACGCCGAATCGCTTGAGGCTGCGCATGCGGTGCTCGATGCTGCTGAGGCCCACGAAGACGCGCTCCACTTCCACCAGCAGCGCCTCTGCCTCGGGCGTCGGATGCAGGCGGCCGCGCAGCCGGCGGAACAGCGCGAAGCCGGCGGCATCTTCGAGCCTCTTCAGCGACTGGCTGATGGCGGGCTGCGTCACACCGAGCAGCGCCGCGGCCTTGCTGGCGGACCCCACCGACATCACCGAACGGAACACCTCGATCTCGCGCAGCAACATATAACAACCACTTATGGAGAAAGAACTTCAAGAGCGAATCAGATTATCCATGCGGACCTAGAGTTGCGGCTTCAGCCACCCACCTGGAGAAGCGACGTGAAACTTCAAACCGTCTTTGCGGCAACCGCATTGGTTCTGGCTGCGCCCTCGTGGGCGCATGACATTTCTGCCGACATCGCCCGGTTCAATTCGATTGCCGCGACGAAGAAGCTCGACAGCGAGGCGGCTCTTGCCGCAAAGCTCGCGTTCGAACGCGCGCAGGCCGAGATGGAGCAGTCCGACGTGAGGATGCTGCTGCGCATCCGCTCGATGACCAACTCCGGCCTGAGGGCGCTGGGCGAGCAGCCGGCCCTGCTCACCAGCGAGTACAAGCGCCTCGAAGCGGCATTGGCCCATCCCAAGACCAACGATCCGGCCAAGATCGCCGCGGCCAGGGAAACCTTTGCACGGCTGTCGGCCGACATGAAGGTCTACACAGACCTCGAGAACATGGCCGTCGACCAGATGAAGCAAGCCTTGCGGCTGATTGAAACCGCCCCGGCGCAGTGACTGGCAGCCAAGGCACCACCCACTCCCCCATGGTGAATTCCCCAACCCCTGTTCTCGAGGCTTCGGCCGCGGGTGCCTTCGCCAGCCTGGCTCCGCCGGTGTGGCGAGCCTCCACGGTCGTCTTCGATTCGCTCGACGATTTCGTGCACCGGCGCAACCGCCTGCCCGACGGCTTCAGCTACGGAACCACCGGTACGCCCACGCAGCGCGCGCTGGAGCAGCGCATTGCCGAGCTGGACGGCGCCGCGCACTGTGTTGTCTTTCCTTCGGGCCAGGCGGCCATTTGCAGCGTGCTGCTCGCACTGCTCAAGAAGGGTGACCATCTGCTGATGACCGACGCGGCCTACGGCCTCGCCAAATCCTTTGCGCTCGAACGGATGCAGGCCCTCGGCGTCGAGGTCGAGTTCTACCCGCCGCGCATCGGTTCGGGCATCGAGCGGCTCATCCGCCCGAACACGCAATTGATCTGGCTCGAGTCGCCGGGCACCGTGACGATGGAAGTGGAGGACATCCCGGCCATCACCGCCGTCGCCCGCAGGCATGGCGTGCTCACGGCCATCGACAACACCTGGGCCAGCCCGCTGGGCTTTGCCGCCCTGGCGCATGGCGTGGACCTGTGCGTCCATGCCTGCACCAAGTACATGGGCGGCCATTCGGACGTGCTGATGGGCAGCATCGCGACGCAGGACGAAAAGCTGTACCGTTCCCTGCGCGGCCTGCAATCGCAGATGGGACTGGCGGTGAGCCCGGAGGATTGCTTCCTCGTGGCCCGCGGCCTGGACACGATGCAGCTGCGCATGGAGCGCCAGGCCGGCAGCGCGCAGCTGATTGCCGCGCGGCTTGCCGAGCATCCGCTGGTGCGGCGGATGCTCTTTCCCGCCTTGCCCGGTGCACCGGACCACGCGCTGTGGGCGCGCGACTTCAAGCAGGCCGGCTGCGTGATGTCGCTGCAGCTCGTGGACGCTCCCTACGATGCCTACCGCGCGATGTTCCGTGAGCTCAGGCAGTTTTCCATCGGCGCGAGCTGGGGCGGCGTGCGCAGCATCGCGGCCTTCTACCCTGCGGAAGAGCTGGCCAGGCGCAAATTTTGCGACGTGCACGGCCCGGTGATCCGCCTGTCCATCGGCGTGCAAGACCCGGAGCCTCTGCTCGACGAGCTGCTGGGTGCGCTGGATGCATTCCAGAAGAGTTCCAACCTTGACCCCCGGAGCCCATGATGACCCTCAAGCCTTTGATTCGCTCCTGCCTTGCAACGGCCGCCCTTGCGCTGTGCGCCGCCGCGGCCTCGCAGCCGCTGGATGGCACTCTCAAGAAGATCAAGGACACCGGCACCATCACGCTGGCAACGCGCGGCGCGTCCATTCCGTTCAACTACCTGGACGACAACAACAAGCAGGCGGGCTTTGCCTGGGAGATTTCGCAGCGCGCGGTCGAGCAGGTGAGGAAGGAGCTGAAGCTCGCCAAGCTCGAGGTCAAGACGCTGGAGGTGACGCCCCAAACGCGCATTCCGCTGGTGGCCAACCAGACGGTCGACCTGGAGTGCAGCTCCACCACCAACAACGCCGAGCGGCAGAACCAGGTGTCGTTCTCCACCACCTTTTTCGTGGTTGGAGCGCGGCTGCTGGTGCGCAAGAACTCGGGCATCAAGCACTGGTCCGACCTGGTCGGCAAGAACGTGGTCGTGAGCGCGGGCACCACGGCCGAACGCATGCTGCGGCAGCTCAACGAGAAGAACAAGTGGGGCATCAACATCATCCTGGCCAAGGATATCAACGAGAACTTCCTGACGGTTGAAACCGGCCGCGCCGTTGCCGCCACGCAGGACGACATCATCCTGTTCAGCAACATCGCGCGCGCCAGGAACCCGGCCGACTGGGAAGTGGTCGGCGTTCCGCAGCAGAAAGAGGCCTATGGCTGCATGCTGCGCAAGGGCGATGCCGCTTTCAAGAAGCTCGTCGACGGCGTGATCACCGGGATGATGCGCTCGGGCGAGTTTGCGTCGCTGTACGAGAAGTATTTTCTGAAGCCGATCGCCGTGAAGGGCAACATCACGGTCAACTTTCCGATGTCGCCCGACATGCAGGATCTCCTGCGACATCCGAACGACCAGCCGCTGTAAGCGGCGGCGCCCCATCCGCCATTCCAATCGCCAATCGCGCGAAAAAGCAATGCACTACACCTGGGATTGGTTGATCTTCTTCAAGCCTTCGGTCACGGGCGAAGGCCTGTACGGCCTGATGCTGCTGCGCGGGTTGTGGTGGACGGTGTTGCTGTCGCTGATGGCCTGGACGCTGGCGCTCGGCCTCGGTTTGGTGGCCGGCGTTGCAAGGACGCTGCCGAACCGTCCGGCGCGTTGGCTGTCCACGGTGTACATCCACTGCTTTCGCAACACGCCGCTTCTGGTCCAGCTGTTTCTCTGGTACTTCGTGGTGCCTGAGCTGCTGCCCGTCGATTGGGGCAACGCGCTCAAGCAGATGAATCCGACGACTAACCAGTTTCTCACCGTGCTGGTGGGGCTCACGCTCTACACGGCGGCAAAGGCGGCCGAGCAAGTGCGCGCGGGCATCGAGTCGGTGCCGCGCAGCCAGAAGCAGGCGGCAATGGCGCTCGGGCTTGGGACCGCGGCGGCCTACCGGCACGTGATCCTGCCGCAGGCCCTGCGCATCGTCATTCCGCCGCTGACCTCGGATTTTCTGAACGTGTTCAAGAACTCTGCGGTGGCGCTCACCATCGGGCTCATGGAGCTGACCGGCCAGACGCGCCAGCTCAGTGAGTTCAGCGCCCATCCGTTCGAGGCTTTCATTGCCGCGACCTTCGTCTACATGGCCATCACTTACGGCGTGATCGTGCTGATGCGCCGCATCGAACGGCGCGCGCGCGTGCCGGGCCTGATGGGAGCCGCCTGATGGGGTACGACTTCGATTGGGCCGCCCTGCAGCGCGCCTGGCCCTACCTGGCAGAGGGGCTGCAGATGACCGCCTTCCTGGTGGTCGCCGCCATGGCGGCGGGCGTGGGGGTGGGCACCTTGCTGGCCGTCACGCGGATCTTTGCGCCGCGTCCTGTCGCGGCCCTCGTGGCTGGCTACGTGAACCTGTTCCGCTCGATTCCGCTGATCCTCACGATCCTGTGGATCTACTTCCTGATGCCGGTGGTGCTGCGGGCCGTCACTGGCGACCCGAACCTCTCGGTCGGACCCATCTACGCCGCGCTCGTGGCTTTCGTGCTTGCGGAGTCGGCCTACTACTGCGAGATCATCCGCGCCGGCATCGGCAGTGTGCGCGCCGGCCAGATGCAGGCGGCGCAATCGCTCGGCATGGCGCCGTGGCAGGCGCTCCGGCACGTAATCTTGCCGCAGGCGTTCCGCAACATGACGCCGTCGCTGATCAACCAGACCATTGCCCTTCTCAAGGACACCTCGCTCGTCTACGTGATCAGCCTGAACGACTTTCTCGGCGCTGCAAGCAAGGTGGGCCAGCGCGATGGGCGCGTGGTCGAGGTCTATCTTTTGGTGGCGGCCGTCTACCTGGTGCTGTGCACGGCGGGCGCCTGGTCGGTCACCTGGCTGCAGCGGCGCAGGGTCGCATCGGCGGCTTGAACCAATGAATGCAGGAAAGAGCATGAAATCCCTCAAAGCATTGATGCTCGCCAGCACGCTGGCGTTCTCGAACCACGGCTTCGCGCACGGCGACGAGGATCATGGCGCGCCGAGCGGCCCGATCCGCAAGGAGCAGAAAGCCTGGGGCATTGCCGGCGATGCGGCCAGCGCGAGCCGCAGGCTCGAGTTCAGGATGACCGACACCATGCGCTTCGCGCCCGACCGCATCCAGATCAAGCAGGGCGAGACCGTGAGGCTTGCGTTCCGCAACGACGGGCAGGTCATGCACGAGTTCGTGCTCGGCACGAAAAAAGAACTCGACGAGCACGCTGCGCTGATGATGAAGTTTCCGGGCATGGAGCATTCCGAGCCCTACATGGCGCACGTCCCGCCCGGCAAGACGGGGGAAATCGTCTGGACCTTCAACCGGGCTGGAGACTTCGACTTCGCCTGCCTTATCGCGGGGCACTACCAGGCCGGCATGGTGGGCAAGGTCAAGGTCGTCGCTGCTTCGGGATCCTGAGCCCGGTCTGGCGCAAGATCCCGCCCCTTGCCGCAACCAGCTAAGCCCCGGGCAGTGCCCGGTCGCAAAGGCTTGCGCATAATTGACGCAAGCTATGACTCTCACAGAACTCAAATACATCGTCGCAGTAGCCCGCGAACGGCACTTCGGCAAGGCGGCCGAGGCCTGCTACGTCTCCCAACCGACGCTCTCCGTGGCCATCAAGAAGCTCGAGGACGAGCTCGAGGTCAAGCTCTTCGAGCGCAGCGCCGGCGAAGTGACCGTCACGCCACTCGGCGAGCAGATCGTGCAGCAGGCGCAGAGCGTGCTCGACCAGGCGGCCAGCATCAAGGAGATTGCCAAGCGCGGCAAGGACCCGCTCGCGGGGCCGCTGAACCTCGGCGTCATCTACACCATCGGCCCCTACCTGCTGCCCGACCTCGTGCGCCAGGTGATTGCGCGCACGCCGCAGATGCCGCTGGTGCTGCAGGAGAACTTCACCGCCAAGCTGCTGGAGATGCTGCGCGCCGGCGAGATCGACTGCGCGATCATGGCCGAGCCTTTTCCCGATACCGGCCTTGCGATGGCGCCGCTCTACGACGAGCCCTTCATGGCTGCGCTGCCCACCAAGCACAAGTTCGCCGACCGCGAGTCCATCACCTCCGACGAACTGCAGAACGAAACCATGCTGCTGCTCGGCACGGGCCATTGCTTTCGCGACCATGTGCTGGAGGTGTGCCCCGAGTTCGCTCGTTTCTCGAGCAACGCCGAGGGCATCCGCAAGAGCTTCGAGGGGTCGTCGCTCGAAACCATCAAGCACATGGTGGCCTCGGGCATGGGCGTGACGCTGGTGCCGCGCTTGTCGGTGCCCGCCGACGCGATCAAGCCCAAGGTCAAGGGCCGCAAGGAGCCCGAGCAGATGGTGCGCTACCTGCCGGTGCGCGACGCACAGGACCGTGATCCGCCGACGCGGCGCGTGGTGCTGGCTTGGCGCCGCACCTTCACGCGCTACGAAGCGATCGCGGCTTTGCGCAATGCGATTTATGCGTGCGAGCTGCCGGGCGTCAAGCGGCTGTCATAAGTGAAATACGCGAACTTGGCCTACGCGGCGGCCATTCGAATTCATTCATTGCCGGGATAGAGTAGCGCTGTTGCGAAGCCGCTCGTCGGCTTTCAGAATCAAGGTGTCTGTCTCCCAAGTTTGAAGAAAGAGTTTCACGCATGGCCAAAGAATCGAAGGCATCGAAGAAATCATCGCAGTCGTCATCCTCTTCGCAGGGCAAGGTGCCCAAGAAGGGCGATGCCCAGGTGGCGCAGGAATCCGGCAGCCGCAACGCGCCCATCATCAACATCGGTATCGAGCGACAGGACCGTGCCGCCATAGCGGAAGGCCTGAGCCGCGTGCTGGCCGACACCTACACGCTCTACCTCACGACGCACAACTTTCACTGGAACGTGACGGGGCCACACTTCAACTCGCTGCATGCGATGTTCATGACGCAGTACACGGAGCTGTGGGGCGCGACCGACGTGATTGCCGAGCGCATTCGCGCGCTAGGCCACTATGCGCCGGGCTCCTACGCCGAGTTCAGCAAGATCGCCACCGTGCCCGACGTGCCGCAGGCTCCGCCCAAGGCGATGGAAATGGTGCGCATCCTCGTGAAGGGCCACGAAACCGTGTCGCGCATCGCGCGCGAATTCATTCCCGTGGCCGAAGAGGCCGGCGACGATCCGACGGCCGACATGCTGACCGCGCGCTGCACGGTGCACGACCAGACCGCCTGGATGCTGCGCTCGCTGCTCGAGGACTGAAAAAGCGCAGGGGCTCGCCGAGCCGTGGCACCGAGGGCGGCACAATGGCCGCTCTTTTTTTGCCTGCCGCATGCTCGCACGCCGTTTTGCGCTCTATCTCGACCTGATTCGCTGGAACCGCCCCGCGGGCTGGCTGTTGCTGCTCTGGCCCACGCTGGGCGCGCTCTGGTTCGCTTCAGGGGGGTGGCCGGGCTGGCATCTGCTGGCGGTGTTTGTGCTGGGCACCATCCTCATGCGCAGCGCGGGTTGCTGCGTCAACGACGTGGCGGACCGTGACTTCGACCGGCACGTGAAGCGCACCGCGCAGCGGCCGGTGACCAGCGGCGCGGTTTCGGTCAAGGAGGCGCTGGTGCTGGGTGCGGTGCTGGCGCTCGCTGCCTTCGGACTGGTGCTCACGACCAACCGGCTCACCATTGTCTGGTCGTTCGCGGCGCTGGCGATCACGCTGGCTTATCCGTTTGCCAAGCGCTTCGTCTCCGTTCCGCAGGCGGTGCTGGGCATCGCCTTCAGCTTCGGCATTCCGATGGCTTTTGCGGCGGTGCAATCCACGGTTCCGGCGTTCGCGGCCTGGCTGCTGGCCGGCAACCTGTTCTGGGTGCTGGCCTACGACACTGAATATGCGATGGTCGACCGCGACGACGACCTCAAGATCGGCATGAAGACCTCGGCCATCACCTTCGGCCGCTTCGACGTGGCGGCGGTGATGGCGAGCTACGCGATCTTCCTGTCCGTCTGGGCCTGGGCCGGCGCCAGCCAAGGCTTGGGCGCGGTGTTTTTCGCGGGCATCGGCATCGCCGCGGCGCAGGCTGTCTGGCACTGGCAATTGATTCGCGGCCGTACCCGCGACGACTGCTTCAAGGCATTTCGCCACAACCATTGGCTCGGCTTCACGGTGTTTGCCGGCGTCGCGGCCGGCTATGCGCTGAAGTAGAGCGGGAGCGAGAGCGGGAGAAGGCCAGTCCGCTCAGGCCTTGCCGAATTCCTCGCCCAGTTCGGCCGCGCGCTTCTGCGCCGCGCGGATCGCGGTCTTGAACTTCGCCTTGACGTCGGCACCCTCGAGCGAGGTGAGGGCCGCGTAGGTCGTTCCGCCCTTCGAGGTCACGCGTTCGCGCAACACAGACGGCGGCTCGGTGGCGCTGTGCGCCAGCGCCGAGGCCCCGGTGAAGGTGCCGATGGCCAGCCGCTGGGCCTGGTCGGGCGACAGGCCCATCTCGACCCCGGCTTCGGTCATGGCCTCGATGAAATAGAACACGTAGGCGGGGCCCGAGCCCGACATGGCCGTGACCGCGTCGAGCGCGGCCTCGTCGTCGACCCAGAGCAACTCGCCGGTGGGCGCCAGCAGCTGCCCGACCAGGGCGCGGTCGGCGGCGTCCACCCCGGCGCGTGCATAGAGGCCGGTCATGCCCTGGCCCACCAGTGCTGGCGTGTTGGGCATGGCGCGCACCACGCGCTCGGTGCCGAGCCAGCGCGCAATGCTGCCCGACGGAATGCCTGCCGCCACACTCAGATGCAGAGCGTTTTCGGCAAACGGGCGCACCGGCCGGGCGGCATCCGCAAAGGTCTGCGGCTTGACCGCCCACACCACCACTGCGCAGCGCGACAGGGCCTCGCCAGCTTCGGGCTGTGCGGTGATGCCGAAGGACTGAGCCAGTTTCCGGCGAGCCTCCTCGAATGGCTCGACCACCTCGAAGGCGTCGGCGGGCGTGCCCTGCTTGATGAGGCCGCCGATGATGGCGCTGGCCATGTTGCCGCCGCCAATGAAGGCAATCGGAGGGAGCGGCGCCGGGCCGGTGCGGGGCAGGAAAGTGACGGCAATGGTCATGGTCGGTCGGTGTATTCGAATGCCGCGAACTGGGTTGTCTGCAGCGGGTTGAAATTGTCGTCGCTCACCACCACCAGCGTGCGCTTGCCGTCCGACAGCGCCGGACCCCAGCACATGCCTTCAGTGTTGTCCAAGCGCGAAAGGCCGAGCTGGGCGAAGTCGGCGACCAGCGTCTTCGGCGCGGAACGGTGGTTGCCTGCGGCGAGCGCATCGGTCTCCAGGACGTCGGTGGCGTCACGGGTATCGATTTCATACAGGCGCAGTGAGTTTCCTGCGCCCGTGGCATAGGCGCGCTCCAGCACCAGCATGCGGTCGGCATCGAGCATCAGGACCTCGCTGATCCCATTGTCGGCATGGCTCCCGGGAATCAGCGGCCGCATCGGAATCGCGTCGGGAACATAGGCGATCTGGCGCGTGGCCTGGCCGGTTTCCAGGTCCATGCGGGTCAGCCGGCAGGGGCCGCCCGGCGCCCTGGTGGTGGGAATCGGGCCGTCCTGGATCAGCGCGTTTTCCATGGCGAGCCAGGCGTGGCGGCCATCGGGCGTCAGCGCCAGCCCCTCCATTCCGAGGTTGTCGCGCGGGCCGCGGCGCTGCTGCGCGTCGGCTTTGAACATGGCCGGCAGGACGAATTCACGCAGCAGGCGGCCGTCGCGTGCCGATTCGTAAAAGGCCGGCCCGAATCCCCGCGTCACGTCGCCTTCGCTGGTCCAGAGCAGGGTTCCAGTATTTGGGCGCAGCCGCAGCGCTTCGGGGTCGGGCACGGGCATGTGGGCTTCGGCGCTTCGGCGCGCGAGCCATGGGCCGCCGCCGGGGCGTTGCAATTGCACGACGCTCTTGGGGACGGGCGACTGGAGCCAGGGCGGTGCCCACTGCGCGGCATAGAAGCGGGCAGGATTCAGGTCCGATCGGTCGTCGCTGAGAAGGATGTACTCACTTCGTCCTGCGTCGTAGTCGATGCCGGAGAGGCCACCCGCCGTGGTGCCTTGTATATTCAGCCGGTGCGGCCAGTACGCCTCGGCCAATCGGCGCAGCCGTACTGGCGTTGCAGTCGGGACTACCGGGCTGCCGCAGCCGGGCAGTCCCAGCCCTGCCGCAGCGGCGGCTGCGCCCGCCAGCAGCCTGCGGCGCAGGGGAGACGCGGGAGAAGCTACGAGGCCTGAATTGACGGTGCGCACGCCGCCAAGTCTAGTTCCAGTGCATTTCGTCTCAGAAGGCAGTTGACATGCCCTGGCCTGCGTGCAACAATCGCAGGCTTCGCTTCAAAAGGCGAAGCTTTCAGCCCAAAGCGGAAGTGCCTCGAGTGGTTCGAGGTGCAGACGACGGGCCCAAGACTGACCGCAGCGTTTCCCTCCCGGAGGCGCATCGGTACAAGTTGGGAACTACTAGCAATGATCCAAACTGAATCCCGGCTCGAAGTGGCCGACAACACAGGCGCGAAGTCCGTCCTGTGTATCAAGGTGCTCGGTGGCTCCAAGCGGCG
>Ga0102593_1002530_pt1 | contig 13785 bp, 10 predicted proteins | sample AraplaCol_mMS_r2_2_FD_76862 | JGI IMG/M metagenome (GOLD analysis project Ga0102593, IMG submission 76862) | Arabidopsis root microbial communities from North Carolina, USA - plate scrape MF_Col_mMS_r2 (SPADES assembly) (version 2) | ecosystem: Host-associated > Plants > Roots > Endosphere...
TCCCATGTGAACGGTGCCGCCTCGATACCCGCCAGCACCCGCGTGAGGCTGGCTTGGGCGAGGCGCCCGGTCAGGAAGACGATGTGTTCCATGCGAGAGAGAGTTCCTTCATGCGTGCATCGAGCACGGCTTCGAGTTCGGCCGGCGACGCGACCACGTGACAGAATTCGATGCCGCGCAGCCGCTCCACGTTGTCCAGTTCGATGCGCCGCGGACGCAGCGTGACCCAGTCATGCGGCGACTTGGTCACCACCACCGGTTCCGTGTCGCATGCAAACACGATGCCAGGAATTCCCAGCTTGCCGGCTTGGGCGAACATGTTGGTCGGCAGGCTGTCGCTGATGCCGAAAGCGCACTTGGCCACGGTGTTGCTGGTGGCCGGCGCCACCACCACCGTGTGATACACGTCGTCGTAGAGCATGCCCACCGGCACGCCGCTCGCGGTCTTGTCGCGGAAGACCCGAAAGCGCGATCTCAGCTCTTCGATGTGCAGCTTGTAGATGGGCAGCACTTCCTCGGCGGCGGCAGAGAGGAACAGGTCCACCGATGGCAGCCGCGATGCGAGCGCCAGCGACTCCTCCAGGAAGTGGCCGGAACCCGTGATGCACCAGGCGATGCGCGAGCGCGGCGGTGACACCGGCAGCGGCGGTTCTCCGTCTTCGGCCACCAGGGCCGCGCCGCGTGGATCGATCTTCTTGTCCGTGGCCGGTGGCCCCCCGTTCGTTGTCATGTCCTGCGAGCCCGCCGGCTCAATCGGGTGGAGAGATCTCGATGTGAAGCTTGTGGAGTTTTCGGTACAAGGTGTTGCGGCTGACATCGAGCGCCTTGGCGACGTTGCTCACGTTCCAACGATGCTGCTCGAGCATCTGCAACAGCACTTGCCGCTCGTTGGCCTGGATCGGGTTGAGTTTGACGGCGGGTGCCGCTTCGGAGGGCGCAGCGTCCGCTGAAGCTTCCGCCGGTTCGGATGCGGCAGGCAGCGCGCCATAGGCCGAAACGGGCGAAGGCACCACCCTTGCAGCCAGCGATGGCAGGTGCTCGCGCGTAATGGTCTTGCCGTCGGCCAGCGCGGCGGCGCTGCGCAGCACGTGGCGCAGCTGGCGCAGGTTGCCCGGCCACGCATAGGCCATGAGCACGCGTTCGGCGTCTTCGCCAAGCCGGCTGTCGGTGCCGCCCTCGTCCTTCAGCACGTCGTGGATCAGTTCGCGCTTGTCGGTGCGGTCGCGCAGCGGCGGCAGGTCGAGCTCGATACCGGCGAGCCGATAGTAGAGGTCTTCGCGGAAGCGGCCCTCGCGCACCAGGCTCGGCAGGTGCTGATGGCTCGCGCTCACGAGCTGAAAATCGACCGGATGCGTTTCCTCGGTGCCGAGCGGCGTGACCTGGCGCTCGTCGAGCACGCGCAGCAGGCGGGCCTGCAGCTCCAGCGGCATGTCGGCAATTTCATCGAGGAACAGCGTGCCCCCGTCGGCCTGCAAGATCTTGCCTCGCCGGCCGCTGCGTTGTGCCCCCGTGAAGGCGCCGGCCTTGTAGCCGAAGAGCTCGGATTCGATCAGCGTCTCGGGAAGGCTCGCGCAGTTGACGGCCACGAAGGCGCCTTCGGCATGCGGACTGGTCTCGTGGATGGCGCGTGCGAACACCTCCTTGCCCGAGCCTGTTTCGCCGCACAGCAGCACGGGCGTGCGGCGCGCGACCACTCGGCGGGCCGTGTCGAGGTGCGCAACCAGGCGCGCGTCCTTGAAAGTGCGAATGCCGGGCGCGCGCGGGGCCGATGGGCGCGACGGTGCGCGGAAGGGCTCAGCGCCTGTTTCAGCCACCAGCGGCGCCGAGCTTGCGCCGCGCGCTCGCGCAGGCGTGGCCGCATCGGACGCCGGACGACGCGCCACCGCAAAGAAGCGCAGCGCCGCGTTGGCCCGGTAGGCCACCACCGGATGGAATGAAGAAGAAAGACTGCGCTGCACGATGTCTTCGAGCGAGGTCTGGAACAGATCGTCGATGCGCTGCGTGCGGATCTCGTCCATCGTCTGCACGCCAAGCTGGACCAGGGCACTGCGGTTGGCCGCGAGAATGCGCCCGTCGTCGCCCACCGCGAGCTTGCCTTCATGCAGCGTGTAGACGAACTCCGGCCGGCTGTGGAAATGCAGCGGATGCGCATTCGAAAAGCGCTTGTCGATGAGCCGGTTCTCGATCATGCGCGCCGTCATGCCGAGCAGCACCAGCACGTGCTGCTGCATCAGGCTGGAGCGGCTGGTCACGTCAAGCACGGCGATGATCTCGCCGGACGGATCGAACACCGGCACCGCCGAACAGGTGAGCTGCGTGAAGTGGCTGAAGAAGTGTTCTTCGCGCCGCACGGAGATCGGGTGCGCGGCCGCCAGGCAGGTGCCCATGCCGTTGGTGCCGGCCTCGGCCTCGCCCCACATGCCGCCTGCGCGCAGGCCCATGGGCTCCGCCTCGGCCGCGAACTCGGGCGAGGAGACCATGTGCACGATCACGCCGTCGGTGTCGGTCAGCACCACGGCAGACTCGGCATCCGCAAGCTGCTGGTAGAGCGTGGTCATCTCGTAGCGCGCGCACTCGATCACGTCGGCATGCTGGTTGCGCCGGCTCTGCAAGGCCGAAGAAGCAACGATCACGGGCTCACGCGGGCGGCCAGGATCGAGCTGATATTGATTCAGGCAACGGCTCCAGGAGCGCGTGACCAGGTCATTGCCCTCCTCGTGAAAACCCCGCCTCACCACGTCGAGCACACGGTCGGCGTGCCTGTCGCCTTGTCGCAGCGTTACTGTCATTGGATTACTCCGGCGCGTTCCATATGTCTCCTTGGTCGGCCCATTGTTGTTCCTGCTGAGTTACCGCGCACCGGGTGAAACACCAAGCTCTCGCAGCCCCGCGAAGGGTCCGATCTCTGGCCTGCATTTTGCAGATGAATCCTGTCGTTGGCTGACTTGCATGCTGTCCGACACACTTTCAAACACATTCGAATCACTGGAGACACCCCTTGAACACCAGCCCGCGTCCTTCCACCGCTCCCTTTGCTTCGGCTGTCTCGCATGCGGAGGCGACTGCGCCCATGGACCTGATCTTCATTGAAGGCTTCAGCGGCCAGACGGTGATCGGCATCCATGATTCGGAACTGCATCATGCGCAGCCGCTGGTGATCGACGTGCATGCCGGCGTGCCGCGCGCGCGTGCCTGCGACACCGACCGCATCGGCGACACGATCGACTACGGCGTGGTGCGGGAGCGCCTGGTGCGCCTCTTGGCCGAGCACCGGCTGCAGCTGCTTGAGGCCTTTGCCGAAGCCATTGCCGACATCCTCATCGACGAGTTCGGTGCCAGCTGGGCGCGCGTGAAGGTGGTGAAGCCGCGCAAGTTCGACGACGTGCAGGCGGTGGGCGTGCAGATCGAACGCCATGCGCCTACGCACCGTGCTTCCAAGTCGGCCCCCGGTGCCACTGTGCTGAACTTTCTTGCCAGCGGCATGGTGCCGGCCAAGCACTGAACAGTGCCCTCCGCCGCTTACCGCGACGGAAGATGGAAAAAAACCGACGCGGTTCACGCGTCGGTTTTTGTTTGTGCGCTTCAAAGACTCAAGGCTTACAGATGGGCTGCGAACGGGTGCGCCGTCGTGCCCTTCTTGTCCACCACTTCGGCGGCGGTCGGCAAACCGGCCACGGCACGCTGGATGGACTCGCGGGTGGCCTGGTAGTTGTAGTCCTGGATCTTCTTGTCGTCGTCGGCAAGCCAGTGGATGAACACGCCGACGCAGATGAACAGGTTGTCCGCCTCCGCCATGGGGATGGTGCCATCCTCGACACTGTCGGCCACTGCCAGCGCCACGCCGCGCTGCGCCGGGCCGAACATCTGCACTGCCTGCTTGGCGCCCTTGATGGTCACCTTGTTGAACATCACGGTGGCGGGTTTGGTCAGCAGGTTGGGCGCCACGACTGCGAGCAGCGAGGTGAAGCCGTCCTTGTTGTTCGTCAACGCGTTGGCGAAGGCGGTCTCGGCAGCGCTGCCGCGCGGCCCGATGATCAGGTCGATATGGGCTACTTCATTGCCGTCGCCAACGAGCGATTCGCCCACCATCAGTCGATCGATTTTTGCCATGGTTTCGAGTCTCCTCTCAGAGGTCCAAGGTGATTAGGTTCATTACGACACCGGTCAGGAAGACCAGCGCAATGCCATGGGTATCACGATCCGTGCCATGCGCTTGCCGCATCGCGCGCAGGCGCTGCGCACGAGCGGATCCAGCCCGAAAGCAGCAGCGCCGCCACGGTGAAATCGGCGCTCGTCCCAGGGTTGACGCCTGCAGCCTTGAGCGAAAGGTCCCACTCGGCAAAGGCAGGATCGGCATCGAGCACGGTGCCGGCGGCGGCGCGCTCGCGCCAGCCCTGCGCCGCCGTCATGACAGTGTGTGCCACGCGCTCGCCGTGTTTTCGAACAATGTGTGAATCGGGAAAGGCGCCAAGGCAAGCGAGGTAAAGCCGTTGGACCGAAGCCACAGTGGCTGTATCCGGTGGCGTCTCGGCATCGGCTGGCGCCTCCCCGCAGCCGGGCTGGGAGACCGGTGCCTGGAACGCCAGGGCGAACAGGTCGGCAAAGCCGTCGCGGTACTGGCGCGCAATCAGGTCTCGGTCGGCGGCCAGCGCCATGGCGGCGCGCAGGTCGATGGTGGGGGCGTCGTGCACATCCTGCTCCGCCGCGCTTCCAAGGCCGCCCGGATGTGCACGCGCGATGGCGCGGTAGGCGGCGCTCGCGTCGCCGACGTCCAGCGTGGCCAGCACGCCCTCGACCGCGGTGCGCAATGCAGCGGGCGTTGCGGCGCCGGGATGCTGCTCGATGGCAAGTGCAACCGGGGCGCACAGTAGCAGGATGCCAAGGTTGGTGTTGCACCCGGCCACGCCCCAGGTGGCCTCCACCGCGGCCTCGATGCGCTCGCCCACGGAAAGCCCCGGCTCGAACAGCGGCACGGCCGCGGCGCGCGCGCTGGCAATGAACATCGACGCCTGCATGCCGTGGCCGGGCGAAGCCAGGCTCACGTTGCCCGGCTTGCGCACCGCGACGTCGAGCCAGCAGGCCCGAAGGAAACAGGCCCTTGCGCGCTCGATGGCTGCTTGGCGCATGGCGATCAGGCGCGGCGCTCTGGCGCCACGCTCGCCTGCGCGGCACTGTGTGCCTCTGCCATCTTGCGGTCGATCAGGTCATCGACGATGGCGCGTGCGATGTTGAAGCCGGTGACGCGCTGCAGGCCTTGCCACGCGGCCACGCCGTTGACCTCCAGCACCTGGATCTTCGGCCCGCTGGCGGCAGCGATGAGATCCACGCCTGCATAGTCCATGTCGAGTGCCCGCGCCGCGCCTTCGGCCATCTGCGCGAGCGCCGGCTCCAGCTCGGCCGCCTCGCAGCGCGCGCCCTGCGCGACGTTGTGGATCCAGTGCGCGCTCACGCGCCGCATTGCCGTGATGGCGCGCCCGCCCACCACCATCACGCGCCAGTCGAAACCAGGCGAGGCCATCGGCGGAACGAAGCGCTGCAGATAGGCCAGTCCCGCATAGCCGGCGTCGATGTCGGGCATGGGGTGGTGCACGCCGTCGACCTCGCCCACCAGCCGGAGGTTCTTGCCCTGCGAGCCGAACAAGGGCTTGAGCACCAGCGCATGGCCCGCCGCCAGCTCGCGCATCGCGATGCGCCGCGCCTGCGCCGCCGATTCGGTAGCCCATGTGGCCGGCGCTGGTATACGCGCGGCATGCAGAAGCAGGCTGGTCATCGACTTGTCGACCGTGCGCTCGATGGCGCGAGCGTCGTTGTAGACCGGCACGCCCAACTCGCGCAGCGCATGCAGCACACCAAGGCGCTTGGTGACCTGCTCGAAGCTGCCGCCGGCAATGCCGCGCACCAGCACCGCGTCTGGCAGTTCGCGGCCATAGCCCGGAATGACCAGGCCGTGCCAGGCGGCGGTGGTATCGATGTTGCAGTCGGCCAGATCGACGCAGCGCCCCACCGCGCCGCGTGCACGCAAAGCGGCTTGCAGCTGGCGGGTGTGCCAACCGATCTCGTCCGTCATGATGACAACCCGCATGGTCATGGAGTTGCCCTCACGCTTCCTGCAGCCACAGGCGTTGCAGCAGCCCCATCTCCGGCGCACCGCCGTGCCAGGTGTTGCCGCTGTCGATGTTGCTGACCCACACTTCGGCCGGTGCGAACAGCGCGCCGTCGATCTTGTAGAAGTCGTACTCGACCTCCTTGAAGATGTGCGCGAAAGAACGGCCATGGTCGCGTGAATTGCGCGAGGGCAGCGCACGGGCCAGTTCGCGGGCCGCGGCGTCATCGCCGCGAACCGTCAGGTGCACGCGGCCGCCGTACAGGATGGCGTCGTTGGTGCGGCCCATGGCCTCGACGCCGTCGGCACTCGGCGACGGCAGCGGCGCGGTGCCGGCACCATCGACGATGTTGGCCAGTGCAAAGCCCAGTTCGTGCGCCTTGTGCAGCGCCACCTCGAGCACGCGCGCCACCACCTGCGTCGTGCCCGCAAGGCTGGTGGTGGGCGTGAGGATCAGCGTCAGCGCCTCCGGGGCCAGGCCGCAATCGCGCAGCAGCTTGTCGATGACGATCTTGGGCGGCGCGCGGTCGACCTCGAGCACCAGCACGCCGCAGGGCGCGTGGTCGCGGTAGTCCAGTTCGGCAAAGAGTTTTTCCTTCACCGCCAGTGCACGCGCCGGACCGGAGCCAAGCGAAAAGAACTTCTTGCCGCCGGTCTCTTCCTTGCTGGCCGAAAGGCTCCAGCCCGCGTACTGGCTGCCCAGGCAGGCCAGCACCGGCTGCGAGCTGCGCACGTCGAGCCACGTGGGCCAGCCCTCGCCCGCTGAGCCGCTGCGCAGGTTCACATGCCCGAGCCCGCCCATGCAGATCTCGCCCACTTGCAGGCCCGCCGCCACACTGCCCGGCGCCTCGATGCCGGCATCGACGATGTGCACGCCGGAGTCGTCGCGGCGCACATGCAGCCCGAGCGCATCGGCGTCGGCCAGCAGCCGCTCGACCAGCGGACGGGCCAGCAGGTTGACGCTCAGGCCTGCGACGGCCTTGGGCGAGGAAGTGTTGCTCATGCGTGGGTCTCCAATGATTGCAGCAGCCGTTCCCGGCCTTCGTTCAAGCGGTCGCGCACCTGCCCTGCGCTGGTGCCGCTCGCGGTCAGGGTGCACACGGGGTCGTCGACGTCGAAACGCTGGCCCGCGGCCGGCACGTCTCGAATTCCAGGCCATGCGGCGAGCCGCCCTGCCGCAGCCGCATCGAGCTCGAAGGCTTGACGTGCGAACACGATCTCGATGCCCGCGATGTCCTGCGCCGGCAAAGGCGTCGATGGCAGTTCGCCGTGCAGGCAGGCGCGCAGGTGCGCCTGCATGACGCCTGGGGTGCCTTCGGGCCATCGGTAGAGGCTCATGCTGGCCGGCGGACGGGGGTTGATCTCGAGCACGCCAAGGGTGTCGCCGTCGCGCATGAAGTCGAGACTGCAGAGGCCGTGCAGTTCGAACTCCACCGTCAATGCACGTGCGATGTCCGTCAGGCGGCTCGCGAGTTCGTCCGCCAAAAGCACCGGCCCCACGGCACCGCAGAACACGTAAGGCCGCGTGCCGAAGCGGCGCACGCTCTGCTCGTTGAAGCCGAGCACATGAACGTCGCGGCCATTGGCGATGAAGGTGGCGGACATCGGCAAGCCCGGCATCTCGCGTTGAAAGTAGTGGTGAGGCGACGGCGGCTCGTCCATGGACCAGGGCGCATGGCGCACATGCCAGCCGCCGCAGCCGAGCGCGTCTTTCATCAGCCATCCCGCGGGATCCTCCGGCGGCTGCAGCAACACCTGCGGAAACGGCATGACATGCGCCGAAAGAAAGCCGAAGAAAGCCGCCGGGTCGCGCAGGCGGCGCACGGCGGCGGGCGCCGTGCCGATCAGCGGCAGCACGGCCGCGCCCTCTTCGAGCAGATCGGGCTCGCCTTCAAAGCCGCTGCCAGCGATCCACCCTAGCACCGGGTCGCCGTCGGCGCCCTCTTGTGCCAGCGTGCGCAATGCCGCCATCACGCTGGCGGCATCGATCTGCAAGCTGCCGGCGCCGCCGATCGGCAGCCAGCGCGATGCGGCGCGGCGCGTGTCGGTATCGCCGAAGAGATCGAGCGCGATGACCTTGAAGCCGTCGCCGGCCGCCGCCTCGGCCATGGCGCGCGCGGAGATGGCGGCAACGGCAATCGTCGGCATATTTTTGCGAAGGCGCTTCAAGCCGTCTTGGCGGCTTGCTCGACCAGGAACGAGCGCGCCACGGCAAAGGCTTCGGCAAAGCTCAGCACCTGTGCCTTCTCGGCCTCGCACATCTGCACCAGCAGGCGGTGCTGCGTCTGGTACTTGACGTTGCCCACGGCCAACGCGCCGATGCCCACGGCCTGCGTGCCGGCCAGCGGCTTGGCGTCGTCCATCACGCCCACGCCGGCAATGCCTTCGGGTGGCACCGCGTTCACGTCGGCCGCCACCTTGAGCCGCGTCGCGGCGCCCAGCGCTTCTGCGGACACCACCTGCACGCCCGCGGCCGCGCAGGCCAGCAGCACGTCGGCATCCGCGATGGAACGGCGCACCGCGTCGGGGTCGCCGCCTGAGAGGCCGTGCAGCTTCACGCCGAAGCGTTGGCCGGTTTCGTCCGCGGCCTCCTGCGCCGCGTCGATGCCGTTGCGGCTCGACAGGTACACGTCGGCCCCGGCCTGCGCAGCGATCACACCGGCCACGCGGCCCACCGGGCCGGTGCCGCCGAGGATCACCACGCGCTGGCCTTCCAGGCCGTGGCCATGGTTGCGCTTCAATGCAGCCTCCACGCATGCCACCATGGCCGCGGCCGTGGTGTAGGCACCGCTCGGGTCGGCCATCAGCGAGACGACGAAGGGCTTGACCATCGAGGTCCGTGCGCGCTCGAGCATGTCGGCCGCCAGCTGCGCATCGCGCCCGCCGATGAAGATGCCGGTACGCGCCACGCCCTTGGGCCCGCGCGAGAAGATGGTGTCTTGCGTCAGCCCCGTGATGCGATCGATTGCCACCCCGCAGTAGGGCACGATGATCTGGTAACCCGCGTCCGCCGCCATGTTGATGTCGAACGGGCTCATCTGGGGACCGGGAGTGAACATGTGAAGGATGCGGGGACGTTCCATGTGAGAGAGCCTGCGTTGGAGTGGTTGGAAAAAGTGGGCGTGCGGCTTCAGCGCGTGCGCGGCGGCGCGTTGCGGTCGCGCACCACGCCGCCGCGGTTGCGGCCAGTGACGATGCGGATCTCCAACGCCGGGTCGACATGCCCGCCGGCCTGGGCGGCGTCGACGAGCAGTTGCGCACGGGTTTCGGACTGCACGATCGCAAAGCCGGTCGGGCCCCATGAGCTTTGCCCGACGGCAGCGCCGTTGGCACGGCTCGCATCGGTGAACCATTGCATCAGCCGCGCGACGGCCAAGCTGGTGAAGACACCGCCCTGCGCCGGCGCGAAGTGATCGCCGAGCAGCTGCTGCATGCGGTTGATGCCGGCGGCGAACGGCGCGAACTCCTCGCTGGCCGCACCGGGCAGCACGCGCATCAGCACCTGGTGGCAGATGTCGGCGGCCACCGTTTGCGGCAATGGCGGCAAGGCTGCAATGGCGCTTTTTTCGGCGCCACCCGAGAGGCCCCGGTGTCCAGGGTCCTGAACCACGATGATTCGCCAATCCTCCGGAAACGGAATGCGCGAGAGCAGCGGCGCCGGCAGGCCGTCGGCTCCAGGGCCGCCGTCGAGCAGCAGGCCGCCGGTGTCGAAGCCCGCAATGCCGATGCCCGAGCGCAGGCCGCGGCCGAGCCAATGCGCCAGCGTTGCGGTGCTCACGTCCAGGCCATGCCATTCGGCAAAGGCGCGCCCGATGGCCGTGGCCAATTGAGTGCCCGAACCAAAGCCCGCATGCGGCGGCAGCACCTGGCACAGGCGCAGCGCCAGCGGCGCATGGCAGCCGCTGCGCTGCCGAAGCGCCGAGAGATGCGCGGCGGCGCGTGCCAGCTCGGCTTCGGCCGCCGGCGTGTCGGCCGCCAGGTGGTCCGACGATGACGCCGACAACTCAAGCTCGGTCGTGAAGCCATCGATCACCACGCCCAGGCTGCCGAAGGCGCGCCCCAGGGAGGCAGAGGGATCGAGAAAGCCCAGGTGCAGGCGCCCGGGAGCGCTCACGCTCACCGTGCGAATGCCCAGGTCGTGCCGGGGGGCGAAGGCGAGATCGGCGGAGTTCATGGGCGGTGGTGGACGGCGCGGCGAAGTCATGGACCCGCTTGTCATAGCAAGGGCCGTTCCGTCCGCGCCTTCACAGGGGCGCACTGCTGAGTCGCGCGTGGAGAACCGGGGCGGTGTTCCATGAGCGGAACAATGTGTCACGCCGCCCGGCAGCGTTGACGGCGGCCGCCATGCCGCCGCGCTCAGCCGCGCAGCGCTCCCATCGCGCGATTCGCGGTCTTGGCAAGGTATCGAAGTGTGAACACGGCGAGGCGCGCGCGGCACGCGCGGCGCGGACGCAGCGAGGCGCGACGCCTCCTCCCCGTGGATGAGTGAGCCACCGCCACTGCGCATCATCCTTTGGGTGACAACTTTTGGCCTATGGACGTCGCGCAGGCGCGCGGTTCAGCATGAACATTCCGCTTTTACGCGACCCTGGGTGACCGCAGACGCCTCCCTCGAAGTTGCTATTCCTAACGGAGTATTTTTTTCAGCAAAGGAGTGTTTCATGCCCGCGCTAAATTTGACGGCCGGCTCGACCGTCACTCTGGACGAATCCGCCAACTTGCAGAACCTTGCCGCCACGCCCGCAGTTGCGGGCGACAGTAACGACAACGACATTGCCGCAAGCGCACTGCCGACCGCCTTCAGCACCCGCTTGGCAACCCAGAATGTCGGCACCGCCATCAACGCTGCATTGAGCGGCTACGACGGCACAAATACCGGCACCAACGCTTTCACGTTCAACGTGTCCGGCACGGTCAGCGATCTTGCATTCACCGATACCAACGGCGCTTTGCTCAATGGCGCAGACAGCGGCCTCAACACCACCGACGGGGAAGATATCTTCCTTTACACCGACACAACCAACAACAACATCGTCTATGGGAAGACGGCGCTGAATGTCGTCGTGTTTGCGGCCTATCTGGAGGAAACGGGGACGCCGGTAACGGGCGCCAAGCTCTGGACGGTGCAATACGAAGCAATATCGAATCCGGATGCTTCGAACCCGGACGACCCCGTCAATCTCACGGACAAGGTATTTGTCTCCGTCACTTCAGACAACGCGTTCTCTTTTGCCAATGTGCCCTCAGGCCAGAATCTGTTCGCAATGTTCGGCGATGCGAGCGCCGCCATTGTCGCGACTGGCAAGAACCCGGCGAATGAGTCTTCCGGCGTCAATATCAACACCGGAAACACGGTCAATTCCAGCCAGGGCGGCGGATTCACGAGCCTGGGTGTCAACAACCAGATGATCGATCCTCCCAGCGGCAAGAGTGCTGCCGAAGGGATGTACTTCACTTTCGTGACTGGGGCCAACAGCGACAACACGGTTCCCAATCTCGACCAGAACGAGGCTGACGAAGAATCGAACATCGATTTCACTGGCCTCATTAGCACCACTTCTGCAGCTTTCACGGTCGCACAATTGCAGCCCGAAAAAGCGGCGACTCTCAAGATCAGTGCCTTTACGACAGTGCTGGCGACTGGCGACAACTACGTAGACAACCTTCAAAATAATACGGCCGTCAATATCAGCTCTGTGGTCGTTCGTGATGCCGCTGGACAGCTGGTCACGGGCCTTTCGATCGACCTTAGCGGCGACACCGCCGTGATCAGCGGAGTCAAGGCCGGCTATGTCATCGAATACCAGACGAGTGGCGGCCACAACCGCGTATTGATTGAAAACGTCGGCTCGACCGACAAGAATTTCGACGCCAGTTTCGACATCGGTGGATTCAGTCTGCCTCAGAGCGTGAAGGCGACGGGCGAAGTCGGTTCCATGATGGTCTTCGAAGACGACGGCCCATCGGCTGCGCTTTCGGCGCCCACCGACACGGTGGTGCTCAACACGCAGGACGCCCAGACCATCGGCGCGGCCACCGACTCCGACACGCAGAGCTTTGCAGCGGCCTTTGGCACGGCGACGGTCAACTACGGCGCCGACGGGCCGGGCACCACCACGTCGAGCTTCACACTCGGCGTGGCCACGCAGGGCGGTGACTCGGGCCTCAAGAGCGATGGCGCCACCATCTACCTGTACGTGGTGGCCGGCAAGGTCATTGGTTCTACGTCCAGCACCGAAGCTGGGATCACCGTGGGCAACACCATCTTCGACGTTGCGGTCAGCGCGGCCGGCTCGGTCACACTGCAGCAGTTTGCCGAGATCGATCACGCACTGCCGGGTGATTCGTCCAACTACGCGGACCAGGAGGCCACGCTGGCCGATACGCTGATCACCTTGACCAACACGGTGACAGTGACTGATGGCGACGGCGACACCGCGACGGACTCCGAGGTGCTCAACATTGGCGCCAACATCAAGTTCGACGACGACGGGCCGTCCGTCTCGCTGGCAGCGCCCACCGACACGGTGATGCTCAACACGCAGGACGCTGACACCATTGCCGCGGCCACCGATTCCGACACGCAGAGCTTTGCAGCCGCCTTTGGCGCGGCCACGGTCAACTACGGCGCCGACGGGCCGGGCACCACCACGTCGACCTTCACGCTCGGTGTGTCCACGCAAGGCGGCGACTCGGGCCTCAAGAGCGATGGCGCCACCATCTACTTGTACGTAGTGGCCGGCAAGGTCATCGGATCGACGTCGGCGACCCAGGCCGGCATCACGGCGGGCAACACCATCTTCGACGTGGCGGTCAGCGCGGCCGGCTCGGTCACGCTGCAGCAGTTCGCCGAGATCGACCATGCGCTGCCGGGTGATTCGTCCAACTACTCGGACCAGGAGGCCACGCTGGCCGACACACTGATCACGCTCACCAACACGGTGACGGTCACCGACGGTGACGGCGACACGGCAACGGACTCCGAAGTGCTCAACATCGGTGCCAACATCAAGTTCGATGACGACGGTCCGTCCGTCTCGCTGGGAGCGCCCACCGACACGGTGATGCTCAACACGCAGGACGCTGACACCATCGGCGCGGCCACCGACTCGGACACGCAGAGCTTTGCAGCGGCCTTTGGTGCGGCCACGGTCAACTATGGCGCCGACGGGCCAGGCACCACCGTCTCGAGCTTCACGCTCGGTGTGGCCACGCAGGGCGGCGACTCGGGCCTCAAGAGCGATGGCGCCACCATCTACCTGTACGTGGTGGCTGGCAAGGTCATCGGTTCTACATCGGCAACCCAGGCTGGCATCACGGCAGGCAACACCATCTTCGACGTTGCGGTCAGCGCGGCCGGATCAGTCACGCTGCAGCAGTTCGCCGAAATTGATCACGCGCTGCCGGGCTCTTCGTCCAACTACGCGGACCAGGAGGCCACGCTGGCCGACACGCTGATCACCTTGACCAACACGGTGACGGTCACCGACGGGGACGGCGACACGGCGACGGACTCCGAGGTGCTCAACATCGGCGCCAACATCAAGTTCGACGACGACGGGCCGTCCGTCTCGCTGACAGCGCCCACCGACACGGTGCTGCTCAACACGCAGGACGCCCAGACCATCGGCGCGGCCACCGACTCCGATACGCAGAGCTTTGCAGCGGCCTTTGGCGCGGCG
>Ga0102593_1002533_pt1 | contig 13775 bp, 9 predicted proteins | sample AraplaCol_mMS_r2_2_FD_76862 | JGI IMG/M metagenome (GOLD analysis project Ga0102593, IMG submission 76862) | Arabidopsis root microbial communities from North Carolina, USA - plate scrape MF_Col_mMS_r2 (SPADES assembly) (version 2) | ecosystem: Host-associated > Plants > Roots > Endosphere...
CGCTGCCGAAAGTAGGCCTCCATCCGCTTCCTGCCAGAACGGTTATTCTGCACGAGCCTGGCCGGGTCGAATACGGCCTCTTTCAAACCCGCCCGCGTCAACGCTGCCTTGAGGGCCGCGATATGCACGTCGATGTCGGCGTTGTCCGCCTGGAGCGACTCATAAATGCGGTTTGTTGCATCTGCTACGGTCGGTTCGCTCACGATTACACTCCTGTTGTCGTCTGGCTGGCCTGACCGTATTGGGGTGAAACCTGTTCACGTCAATGGGTGACAATGAATTAGAAGATTTCGCCGCTTTCGAAGATGAAGCACCATAAGCAGCCCTGCCATCGGGGTTTGCTACCTTATCGCGCCAGGAACAGACTACGCTCTAGGTTGGTTTCGGGGCATGTGCGTATTCGGCTTGCCGGTAAGCGTCGCCCCGTAGAGCATAACAACGACCAGCGCAGTTACACACCACGTCGCGACCAGCAGCATGATCTGGCGTTGGCTGTCGATCGCGTTCAGGCCGAGATTGCCGGTGATGACCAGGCCGTCGGCGGCGTGGGCGATCAAGGTCATGAGCACGCTGCCCCTGGTGTTGTTGAAGAGCCAGCCGAACACGATCGTGAAGGCGAAGGTCCCAAACAGCGCGTAAGCCGGCAGCATGTCGAGGAGGACGAGCGGCACGTGCCAGATGACAACCAGCACGCCGAGGATGGCGCTCGCGACGAGCGGCAAGTGCCGTTCCTGCAGACGCGGAAGGGCGAAGCCACGCCAGCCGAGTTCTTCTTGCATCGGGCCGTCGAGCGGATTGACGAGGCGAATGGCGAACATCATCAGAATGGTCGGCACTGAAGCGATCAACGCAGCCGTGGGGTTCGGCCCGCCGAAGACCATGTTCAGATAAGCGGCCGTCACGCCGATCACCGGCGCTATGAGCAGGGCGACCACAAACCATTCCCAGCCCACCCGCCAGATGGCGAACTTCTTAAGGAGCGCGCCGATACCGGGCCTGCCTCCGGTGATTGCGGTCACGATCAGGGCGGCATAAAGCGGACCAGGCACCATGAGGAGGAAAGGCAACGCGAGCGCGCCGGTGAGGAGAGTGCCGGCATAGATCCGCTCCGGCAGGATCCAGCCGAGCCAGGTCAGGATGTAAGCGATGGCGAAAAACGCAACGAGCGGGTAACGGCTGATCTGCCCGCGGATGGAGGTCATGTCGGTTCCTTTGTTTTAACACACGGAGTGAACGACCCAGCCGCTGAAATCCATTTCGACTAGGCCGCAAACTCATAAACGGGGTTTCGGCAGCGGTATGTTTTTGATTCAATGAGGCTTTGATTTGGAGGCCTTGCATGACCCGACGTCATTTCGACCTAACAGATTTCGAATGGGCGATCATTCAACCGCTGCCTCAACCAGAAATCATGCGCCCGGCCAGTTGTTGGCGGGTTCTTCGACCACGCCGGGATCATCCGCTGGATCGGGGCCTTGTCATAGTTCGGTTTGATGCCGCTCTCCGCGGCGCGGTCGCCGGACCTACCATTTCACACTGAATCCGACCTTGGCGCCGATAGTGTTGCTGTCGCCGAAATCATTGAGGCTGGTGCGGGCAAAGGCTTCAGAGTGGGCTGCATAACGCTCGTCGGACCAACTGAGCGAGCCACCGAGGCCAAGACCGCCCCAGAAGGCCTGGTTTTCGCTGATGACGCTGGCCCCCGAGACGTCGACATTCGATCCGTCGAGGAAGTCGTAATAGAGATTAGCGATTCCATAGAGCGTCGAGCGGCTGGAATGTCCGGAGGCATCCTTCCACTCGCGGTCAAAATCGGCCGAGACGCCGAGGCGGCCCGTCAGGCTGTCACTGTCGTCGAGTGATACATTGGCGTCATAGGCATCGGTGAAGCTGTCGAAGCGCACCGAGGAATAGGCGAGCTGCGCCTGCGGCGTCAGCGACCACTGGCTCGTCAAAGCAATCTTCTGTCCGGCTTCGACACTGAACCCATAACCGAGCCCGTCATTGCCGTCGGCAAGCGAAGCTTGAAGTGTCGAGGACTTCAGGTCGCTGTCATACCATGTGACGGCAGCCTGAGTGTCGACGTAAAGGCCGCTCTTGCCGTACCAGGTCAAGGTGCCGTCGAAGCCATAACCAGTGGTGTCAACGTCGCCCTTGCCGAAGCGCGAGGAAATGTCGCCCAAAGCGGTTTTCACATGGAAGCTGAGCCCGCCAATCAACGCGCCTGCCCCGCTTTCACGCAGCATTCCGTCGACTCCGGCCTCCAGCGTCCAACTGTTCACCTCGTATTGGGTGCCGGTCGTCGAATGTTCCGGCTCGAAGTGCGAATGCGTACCATCTATGCGGGTCCAGATTTCGGTGGCGGGGGTATTGGCGTCCTGGTCGGCGGATCGACCTTCGTCGGCCGCCCACCCACCTGTGCGCTGGCGTAGCGTGCCGAACTGGTTGAGGCTTTGCAGCACCCCGGAATAGGCCTCGTAGAGCGGGACACCCGGCGCGTAGATCGGCCCAATCGGGGCGTCCGCGGCATCCAATTCGGTCGAACGCAGATACCAATTGCCATCGGCAGGCGTGCTCACGCCGCCTTGGTAGAGGCGATAAGCATATGCCCCCGCGACCACCGCCTGATCACCGTCGAAAACATAGTCGCCGAGCAGCGAGAAGTTGCCGGCGGATATGCCGCCGACATCGATGATCTTAATGCCCTCGACCGTCTGCGCGCCGCCGCCACCGAGATTGATGACCGTGACATTGGTCGTACCTGCGGTATCGCCCGCCACCACCAGACGGTCGGACGGCGAGGCATCGCCGCCGAGGATTGTTTCGATCTCGAGCGTCCCGCCACTGCCTGTATAGTTGCCTGCGATCGTCAGCGTGCCGATTGAATTGCCGGGCGCGATCGTGCCGGCATTGGTCACATCGCCGAAAATCGTGCCGATGCCTCCAAGAATGCCGCTGCCCGATGTCGTGAGCGCGCTGTTGATCGAGCCGTTGACGGCAAGCCGGCCACCGCTCAAAGTCGTCGCGCCCGTATAGGTGTTGACGCCAGAAAGCATCTGGCTGCCGCCAGAGACGGTCAGTCCGCCCGTGCCGCCGATGACGCCCGCGAAAGTGTCGTTGGCATTGGCGATCGTCAGAGTTTGGGCTCCGAGCAGTACGCTGCCGCTGCCGGCCAGGCTCTGGACGGTCGGGGTCGTGGCCGCCGAAACATCGAAAGTGCCATCCGCGACAACCCGGCTTGAACTGGCGATAGCGCCGGCGCCAGATAGCGCGAGGCCGCTGCCGAAGTCGATCTGCGTCTCGCCGGTATAGATGCTGCTAGCCAGGAGGCTGAAGACACCGCCACCGGTAACGGTCAGGCCGCCGACGCCTGAAAAACCCGACGCCGCATCGGTTCCCACGGCAAAGCCGGCGGTGTCGATCGTCAGCCCGCCCGCGAGCAGATTGAGTTCGGTGCCGGAAAATCCGTTGATGAAGGTCGCGCTAGCGGCGGTCGCGCGCAGAATGCCGTCGTTGAAATTGGCCTGGCTCGCACCGGCGCCGCCCCGAAGGGTTAGAGCCTGGAGGATGCCACCGCTGCTGATGTTGAGCGTGCCGGATGATGACGGGCCGCTGCCGAGAACCGTGTTCCCTGCCTCGACGAACCCGCCGTTTTCAATGTTGAGGATGCCGGTGCCTGCAAAGCCGACATGAAAAGTTCCAAATAATACGTCCCATTGCGATCCAGAGCCGGTCACGGTGACGGTCCCGGAGCTTCCGGCTACGACCGCAAGCCGGGCGATGCTTGTGTTGGTCAAACTGCTGCCGTTCTGGATCGTGAGTGCGCCAGGCACACCTGCGACTTGGCCCACGTTTATGGAGCCTGCCGAGACGACCACTGGCCCGCTGACGCCGAGGATTGCATCAGGCCGACTTGCACCCCCTGCGGCAATGTTGACGGTTTGACCTGCCACAGGAGCGGTCCCGGTCGACCAGTTGCTCCCGTTCGTCCAGTCATTGCTTGTCGCGCCGGTCCAAACAGCGGTTTGGGCCGATGCCGCTCCTGCGGAGAGCGCCGCCAGCGCCGCCCCCAAGGCACCGATCAACAGACCTCGCAGAGTCAGAGATGTGGCGGCCATCTTGTTGATGGCTCGTCTCAGCATATTGCAGCTCATGATGGTCCCCGGAATCGTTTACAGAACAATACGGTAGGTAAGGCGCAGAAGGATGACAACCTGCTGGCTCAAGTAAACTCTCCTAAAGCTTGAACAATTCCTTGCCCACTTCAGGCAAGTTGTAGGGTTTCAAAGCCGGAGCGATTACGCCAGCTCATTGACAGTCGCCACATCAGCCGCGTCGCGCAGCCCTTTGTAAGACGCATGCCTCAGCTTGCCGTCATGCGTCCATGCCCGATACTCGATCTCGGCAACAAGCTCCGGCCGAACTTCAATGAATCTCTCAACCCGATCGGTAACCAGATTTAGCCCCTGATATGGCCGGGAGTTAGCGTAGCTGGCGGTGGCTTCACCGCCAGCTACCGTCACCAGTCCAGGCGTATTACATGCGCTCGGATATGATGCTTTTCTCGGGTCACAACTGCGACGGCCCGAGCTTGACCGTCAGCTTGCCGATTGTCCCAGTAAACGAGAACGGTAGTTGGGTCCCAGTAAACGGGAACGGTAGTTGGTAGTCGTTGCCGTTTATTTCTCTTCGGGTGTTGATGAAAGTGGGCAAGGCGACCAACATCGGCGTTAGCCCAAGGGAACGTTGATAACGCATGTTACTTGGCGTCCTGAGCGCTTTGATTGGCCTCGACCAATTTTCTCTGGTCTTCCGGCGTTAGCTTTGGAGCCTCTACTGATATAGACAGCCTATTGAGCTTGCCAGTGAAGGGGAATGGAACCTGATAGTCGCGGTCATCGATCGGGGTGCCGGTCTTCGAGCCGATGTCGAAAGTCTCATCGACCGGTAGGATGAGCGGAACAGTACGCTGTATAGCCTGCGTTGCCACCGTCTTGCCGTCCACGGTTAGCGTTCCCGTTCCGCCGCGACCGATCCCGCTGAGATTATTGAAGGCAAGCGTCGCGAAGCCAAGGCCGTCATATTTGAAGTCAAACTCGACGGTGTGCTTGCCGGGCGAGAGCGCTACGGGGCCTTCCCAACGGATCCGGTCAAGACCGAGAAGGTTCCAGGTCACGACCGGCTTGCCTTTCAGCAGGTACATCCCGTAGCCGCCAAACCGTCCACCTTGGGAGACAATCGCACCATCCCCACCTCCTTGTGGCACATCAATGTCTGCGGTGATCGTGTAGGAGGTATTGAGAAGATTGGGCGCCACGCTTTCCGGCAGGCCGGTCACCGGTTGCTTATAGGTGAACAGGTTTCGTCCTGCCGTCACCGACGGGCGCGGGGAAGCGAGGCGCGTCGCCGCGGAAGCGTCCAGCGGCAGGACTTGATACTTCGCAAACTCGCCGAACATCAGGTCCCTCATTTCCTGGACCTTCGCAGGATTGGCGGCGGCCAGGTCGTTGTTCTGGGTCCAGTCGTGCTGGACGTCATAGAGCTCCATCTTGAAGGCGGTGGCGGGATCGTCGACCGCCTTGCCGGCCAACTCCCAGGGCGCACGGATCGGTAGTGCGCTCAGCATCCAGCCGTCGTCGTATAGTCCCTGCGCCCCCATCATCTCGAAATACTGCGTGCGGTGCCGCGAGGGCGCCTCGGCACTGGCCTTGTCGAAGGTGTAGGCCATGCTCACGCCCTCGATCGGTTTTTGCGCTATGCCGTCGACCATGATCGGTGCGAGAACGCCAGTCGCCTCGAGGATTGTCGGCACGACGTCGATCACATGATGGAATTGCGACCGAATTCCGCCCTTGTCGGAAATGCGCGCGGGCCAGGAGATCGCCATGCCGTTTCGGGTGCCGCCGAAGAAGGACGGGATCTGCTTCGTCCATTTGAACGGGGTGTCGAGGGCCCAGGCCCACGGAACGGCATAGTGCGGATAGGTCTCGTTGCTGCCCCACTGGTCGTAAAACTTCAGGTTCTGGGCAACGGTCGGATTGATGCCGTTGAACGGGACCAATTCTGCGAAGGTGCCGTTCATCGTGCCTTCGGCGCTCGCGCCATTGTCGCCGCTGATGAAGATGATCAGGGTGTTGTCGAGCTTGCCCATGTCCGCGACGGCCTGGACCACGCGGCCGATCTCGTGATCGGTATACATCAGGTAGGCCGCGTAGACGTCCGCCTGCCGAATGAACAGCTTCTTTTCATCCGCCGACAAAGTATCCCACTTCTTCAACATGTCCGGCCATGCTGTGAGCTGGGCGTCCTGCGGGACCACGCCAAGCCTTTTCTGATTGGCGAAGATCTGATCGCGAACGTCGTTCCAGCCTTTGTCGAACAAATGAAGATCGCTGGCCTTCTCGATCCACTCCGGCGTCGGGTGGTGTGGCGCGTGTGTGCCTCCCGGCGCGTAGTAGAGCAGGAACGGCATCGCCGGATCGATCGAATTCAACTGGTTCAGCCAGCCGACGGCGTCGTCCGCCATGGCGGTGATCAGGTTCCATTGCGGATTGCCGACAAAGGGAGCGATCTGCGTGGTGTTGCGAAACAGCATGGGCGACCACTGGCTGCTGTCCCCACCCATGAAGCCATAGAAATATTCAAACCCCATGCCGGTCGGCCATTGATTGAACGGGCCTGCCTGGCTGGTCTGATAGGTCGGCGTGTTGTGATCCTTGCCAAACCAGGAGGTGCGGAAGCCGTTTTCCAAAAGGATGCGGCCGATCGTGGCGGTGTCCCTTGGAAGAATACTATCATAGCCTGGGAAGCCGGTGGCCTGCTCGGAGATCACGCCGAAGCCTTCCGAGTGGTGATTGCGACCTGTGATGAGACACGCACGCGTCGGCGAGCAGAGTGATGTCGTGTGGAAGTTCGTGAAACGCAGGCCGTCGGCGGCGATGCGGTCCAAAGTGGGTGTCGGAATGACGCCTCCGAACGTCGAAGGAGCGCCAAAGCCGACATCATCGGTGATAATCAAGAGAACATTCGGCGCGCCCCTTGGCGGCACGACACGCGCCGGCCATGCCTGTTTGGACTGCAAGGCGTTGAGGTTGATCGTGCCTTCAAACGGCGGCGGCGGCGGCGGGAGATAACGCCCGTCGATCGTTGTCGTGGCGTTGGGCGAGCCCAACTCTCCGGTCACGATTTGCGCGGTCGCCGGGTCGACAAATCCCGAAAAGGCGACGAGAGAAACGGCGGCCAGAAGACCATCTCGAAGTTTTAATTTGCAATGAAATCGCATGCGAATTCCTCCCCTTTGTCTCGAAAGCAGGCTGAATAACAAGCAGTGAGTTCATGAGCGCGGTGATGTCGGCACGCGGCCTGCGCTGATCGTCAGGCCGGCTCGTATGCAGCCGGCAGGGTGAAGGTTTACGAATGTGTGGTCAAGCAAATTCTAATATAAGAACCAAGCAAAAAAAGCCTGGGAGCCCAAGGATGGAACCAATCACCAGGCAGCTGAGAGGCACTGAGGGAGACCGGTCGAGCCGACAGCCGCCGTGGAGCAATAGCGTACTTTAGAGACATCGGATGGACCCTTTTCGCTGCCGCTCTATGGGAGTATTTTGCTCTCACTCAACTGAGCGCTGGAGAGTGCAGTGTTTGTGGACGGCCGTCGCACGTTTCTGCTCTTTTTGGCCGTCGCATCCTGGCAGATGGCGTTCGCGCCACGATCAGCTGCGGCAGACGACACCGTTACCATCGATAGCGGAATGCTGAAGGGTGAGAGGTCGGGCACGGTCTTCAGCTTCAAAGGCATACCCTATGCGGCGCCACCGGTTGGTGATCTGCGATGGCGCAATCCGCGCCCAGCGGAGACATGGAGCGGTATTAGGGATGCCCGCGCTTTCGGTCCGTCCTGCATGCAGACCGATGACCTGCCGAAGTCGGAGGATTGTCTGACCCTCAATGTCTGGACACCCGTCAAACGTCCCCGCACGCCGCTGCCGGTGATGGTCTGGATTTACGGCGGCGCTCTTGCCCATGGAAACACCCCTCAATATCCCGGCGGCCAGCTGGCCGCCCGGAAAGTTGTGTTCGTCAGCATGAACTACCGCATGGGCCGACTGGGTTATTTTGCCCATCCGGCGCTGACGAAGGAATCCCCTGACGAGCCCGTCGGCAACTATGGTTACATGGATCAGCTGGCCGCCCTGAAATGGGTCCAGCAGAATATCGAAGTCTTCGGCGGCGATCCGAAGAAAGTGACGATCTTCGGCGAGTCGGCCGGTGGCGGCTCGGTAATGGCGCACATGATATCGCCGATGTCACGCGGGCTGTTCCGGGGCGCCATTCTACAGTCGCCGGGTCTGCCGACCGCGCGGGCGCAGAGCACGCCTTTGTCATCGTTGAAGGAAGCAGAGAAAACCGCGTTGGACTATGCGGCTTCTCTGGGAATTAATGGCAGCGATGCCGCCGCTCTCGCGGCCCTTCGGGCGCTGCCTGCGGAAAAGCTGACCGAAGGCGCATCGGCACAAGAGGTGCTTGTGGGAATGTCGACAGGCAAGCCTGTCATCGGCATCTCAGGCGCGATCATTGACGGACGGTTTTTGCTCGAAACGCCGGAAGCGGCTTTTGCGGCGGGCCGTCAGGCGCCGGTTCCGGTCATCGTCGGGGCAAATGATCGTGATCTCGGCATCGGTGAGGCCGCGACGAAAGACGATCTCTTCGCGCTCTTCGGCAATCATGCCGCCGAAGCCCGCAGCCTCTACGATCCCAGCGGTCAACAGACCCTCGATGAGCTGAAGCAGCAGGTTCTGGCCGACAAGACGCTTGTTGAACCATCCCGCCACCTCGCTGACGAGATGATCCGCGCTGGTCAGCCGACGTGGTGGTATCGTTTCTCCTATGTCGCCGAGGCTCTCCGCAACGATCCGGCATGGAAAGGCACTCTGCACGGCTTCGAAATTCCGTATACGCTGGGCATTCCAAACGCACTGGTGAAAGACAAGGTGACACCTGCCGACTGGGCCATGGCCACATTGGCAAGCGAATACTGGCTCGAATTTGCAAGGAGGGGTGACCCCAATAGCGGCTCACGGCCAAAATGGCCTCACCACGACCCATTCGCCGACAGGGTCATCGACTTCGGCAATGACGGCGCAACGGTCGGAGCCGATCCGCTGAAACCCAGGCTCGACCTCTGGCAAAGCCATTGGGAGGAGACGAAATGACGGGGGCGGTGCCTGTCGTCTGGTCTGTTGCCTTACCCATTGCGGGAACTGCCGAATAACACAAGCCCGCTTTGTCATTGCCATCTTCCTGGGAAGACCTTTCCGGATGTCGCGATTGACGGAAACCCGATCTCCGCTGAATTGCGCTTGGCAGCTTTGGGGGCGACAGGCGGCAGCCGGGTCGGTCGGATTACGTCCTATTCCCGCTGGGCTGTCTCGCATAGGCTGAGAAACTCGCCTAGTCGCTGAGCTAAAGTTGTGCGATATTCAGAGCGGGATCGAACTCTGTCTACCGCAGCTCTTTGCGAGACAATCTGCCGATGCCGGCAAACACAGCCGTCCTTGACGCCGATCCCACCTGCACTAGCAGGCACTGATCGCCCCTTCGGCGCATAATACATAGCCACAGCAACTTTCAGCCTACCGCATTGCACGCACCGTAGCACCGTTCAAACCGGTGCCGTAACGGGCGCGCAAAACTCAGGAGGAGGAGTAATTATGAGCTATACAAAAAACCTCTGTTTCGGACTACTGGCTTCAGCATTTGCTGTCACGTTAAGTGCACCGGCAATCGCTCAGAACCAAACGCCGAAACCAAACATCGTCGTCATCATGGGCGACGACGTTGGCATCTGGAATATCGGGGCCTACAATCGCGGTATGATGGCGGGCCGCACGCCAAATCTCGACAAGCTTGCGGCCGATGGCATGCTCTTTACCGACTACTACGCCGAGGCGAGTTGCACGGCAGGCCGTGCGAACTTCATCACCGGCGAGTTGCCGGTCCGCACGGGCATGACCACGGTGGGCCAGGCGGGTTCTCCGATCGGTCTGCCGGCTGCTGCCCCCACGCTCGCGACCGTGCTCAAGTCGATGGGCTATGCCACTGGGCAATTCGGCAAGAACCATCTCGGTGACCTGAACGAGTTCCTGCCGACCGTTCACGGTTTCGATGAGTTCTTCGGTTATCTCTACCACCTCGATGCGATGGAAGACCCTGCGCACCCTGGTTATCCGCAGGACCAACTGAACGTCGTCGGGCCACGCAACATGGTCCATTCCTGGGCGACAGAGGTGGATGATCCGACAGAAATGCCGCGCTGGGGCAAGGTGGGGAAACAACGGATCGAGGATGCCGGCACGCTCTATCCTGAGCGCATGAAGACCGTTGACGACGAAATCCAGTCCCTCTCTTTCAAGTTCATCGAAAAGGCCAAGGCGGAGGGAAAGCCGTTCTTCCTGTGGCTCAACCCGACCCGCATGCACATCGTAACGCATCTCTCGGAGAAGTATGAAAATATGCGCAACTCGGAGAATGGATGGACCATTCACGAGGCTGGCATGGCGCAACTTGATGACATCGTGGGCGCTACGATGCAAAAGCTCAAGGATATGGGCGTAGACGACAACACCATCGTCATGTTCACCACCGACAACGGAACCGAGAACTTTACCTGGCCTGATGGCGGGCAGACGCCGTTCTATGGCGGGAAGGGCACGACCTTTGAGGGCGGCTTTCGCGCACCGGCAATGATCCGCTGGCCTGGACATGTCCCGGCCGGCTCAATCGGCAACGGCTTGATTTCGGGCCTCGACTGGTTCCCGACTTTCACCGCGGCCGCAGGCAATGCCAATATTGCCGTGGAACTTAAGGCCGGAAAGGAAATGAACGGGCAGAAGTACAAAGTGTACCTCGACGGTTATGACCAAACGAGCATGATCACCGGGTCGGGTCCGTCGAACCGCCACGAAATCTGGTATTTCGCCGAAAGTGCTCTCGGCGCCGCCCGCGTCGAAGACTACAAATATACCTTCAAGGAACAGCCCGGCGGCTGGCTCGGTGACACAGTGACATTGGGTGCGCCAACCATCGTCAATCTACGTCTGGACCCGTTCGAGCGGACAGCGTTTTACAAGGGCGGGAACACCGGCTCCCTCGAATATTTCGAATGGTATAAATTCGAGTTCTGGCGCTTCGTGCTTGTACAGCAGCGGGTAGAACAATTGGCGAAATCCGCCGTCGAATTCCCACCCATGCAGACGGGCGCGAGCTTCGGGTTGAGTGCCGTCAAGGCGCAGATTGCCGAAGCCATGAGGAAGCAAGCGCAATAGGCAGTCCTGCATTTCGAAGGGCAGCTCGCAGGGGCTGCCCACTTTCGTGGCTAAGCCGCAAGACTGCGGTCCCGGCCGTAATAGCAAGGCTCTCCTCATCCACGTGCTCATGCTTTCACAGCCGAGAAGAACAGGAACCGCGGCTTGGTCGTCAGGCTCTGATAGGCCTGCGGAAAAAGCGTTCGGGCTTGCGGGTCGGGCTGCGGCTCGCTGACGATGTCGATCTGAAATCCGGCTGACTTCAGCGCCTCGAACATGGCGTGCAGCGGCCGATGCCAGAAGCGCATGGCGATATCCTTTCCGCCGCGCTGCCAGGTCTCATCGAAACTGTAGGTCTCGAAATAATTGTCGCGGCCGGTCGAAGCGTGATCCATGAAGGGATGGTGGGTGGAGAAAACCAGGCGGCCGCCTTCAGGCAACAGCCGGTTGAACTCCGAAAGGGGCATCGACCAGTCGGGCAGATAATGCATGACCAGCGAGGCAAGGATCAGATCGAAAGCTTTGTCCGTAAACGGCAATGCTTCGTTGAGATCCGCCGACAGCAGCCGCGCGCGCCCTTGCAGGCGACGTTGCGCGATCTCAAGCATGCCGGCACTTGCGTCGATCCCGGTCACGACAGCCCCGCGCTCAAGCAGCGCTGCCGCATGCGCCCCGCCGCCGCATCCCGCATCGAGCACGGAAAGCCCGGCGACATTTCCAACCAGGGCAAGTATAGCCGGCCGCTCGTAATAGGCATTCCAGGCATTGACCTCGTTATCGGCATCATAAGCCGCCGCGAACGCATCATAATCATTCTCGGCCAAGATTTTTCCCTTTCCGAAGACTGTTCGAAGACGCCTCTGTGTCAGAAGCTTGCTCGATCGACCTGCAAATAGGCCGAGATCGCTTCGGCCGTCAGCAGGGAAGCGTGATGAACGGCCTCGCTTGGAGGTCCGAGTGCCATCGAACCGGAAATGATGTCATCGAGATAGGCAGCAACCGTTTCGCATGTCGCGCCCTGCAGGATCATGTTGGCGGCCTGAAGGAGATAGGTGTCGTATTCATCGGCTGCGTTGTTTCGCCAAGCTGAGTCATCGAGCTGGCGTATTCCGATAGGATCCCAATGATCCCACCCAATTTTGCGGAGGGCGTCAATGTCGATCTTGATGTGTTCACTCATGTCGCAACCTTTCTTGAAAAACGATGCCGACACAACTGGGCGGAACACGATCGATGATGATAGTTATCAGGCAGGATCGGTGATGCCGACTTTGAAGCGCGCTCCAGACGATCCGGCTGTCCATCAATTTAACGATCGCGTCGACAGAGAAGTTCTCAACCGTCGATCATGTCCGGATGCGTCGCTGTCCTTGCTCCAAAGCTCACCCCCGCTCCGTCCTCCTCGGGCTTGACCCGAGGATCCACTTCTCGCCTCAGTCAGCCGTGGGCATGGATTCCAGGCTCAAGGCCTGGAATGACGGAGGTTGGGGCCGTCTTAGCCGGATCCCCAGGACTCCGTTGCCATTCGCATTGAACCGCAAGACCCAGTCACGCACGATCTCAATGGTGACATTGCCAAGACGCGCTGCATCCGAGCGCGGGCCTCCGCCATAGATCAAGGCAAGCGCCAAAAGACGACGCGCCTGCGCCGCGTGCTTGCTCTTGCGGGCCAGACGCCGAAGACCTTCCGCGTCAAAATCCGCCCGTAATGAAATCGCGGCTCCCATCGCAAACCTCTCGTTTGGCGTATTAATCCCTGTCAGCTTGCCGGATTGCGCGCGGTGACGATCCACGCCGCGCCGTTGATCATCACCGACCGCTCACCGGGGCAGCCCGCGAAGGCGGCACGAACCGCAGCCGAGGCGCGGGCGCGGATATCGTCGGGTTGATCAGCGAGAGAGCGCGCCAGCGGGCCGACTTCGAGTGTCATCTTCACCGCGTCGTCGAGCGCCGCATCCCGCGTCTCCCCCTTGCCGAATGGGATAGAGGCATCGAAGGGCGCGATAGCGACATCGGTGAAGCCAGCCGCCGTTAGAATGCGCGTCACCCGCCCCTGGTCGCCAAACGAGAACGGGCCGGGCGCTTCGGGATCGGGCGGCGCCGTCGGCGGGAGGATGCCCTTCATGGCGCCTACCGGCAAGCGAACCCAATCGTTCTCGGCCATGGAGCGCCAGCAGACGAAAGCGACCCGCGCGCCCGGCTTGAGCGCACGGCGCATATGAGCGAACGCCACGGTCGGATCGTCAAAGAACATCACTCCGAAGCGCGAGAACAGGATGTCGAACGCGCCCTCGGGCAGATCGGCGCTGCTGGCGTCGGCCACCTGGAACAGGGCCGGCGTATCCTGCGGCGCGCGCACGCGCGCTCTGCCGATCAGCGGTTCGGATATGTCCACGCCTAGCACATGGCCCCCAGCGCCGACGCGGGCGGCAAGATCCAGACTAGACGCTCCCGCGCCGCAGCCGACGTCCA
>Ga0102593_1002204_pt1 | contig 13741 bp, 13 predicted proteins | sample AraplaCol_mMS_r2_2_FD_76862 | JGI IMG/M metagenome (GOLD analysis project Ga0102593, IMG submission 76862) | Arabidopsis root microbial communities from North Carolina, USA - plate scrape MF_Col_mMS_r2 (SPADES assembly) (version 2) | ecosystem: Host-associated > Plants > Roots > Endosphere...
TCGCGGCAGGTTCGCTCGTTTCCCTCTTCGACCGGGCTATCGATATGGACAAGGCTTACTGGCTCATCGAGGCAAAGGGCCTCTCGCGCGAGGCAAAAACGCTTCGTGATTGGCTGCTTGCTGCAAATCAGGAGAACTGACGGGCCGATCAGGCCTATGCCCGCTTCGGAACAGGCAGATCGAGAGGTGTCATGCGCCAGGTGTTGCGGCCATCGGCCTTGGCACGATAGAGCGCCCGGTCCGCCTCCTGCATGAGCGCTTCTCCATCCACTCCGTCAACCGCGGCAATGCCGATGCTGACACCGAGACGGATAGCAAGACCATTGATGGCAAAAGGCTGTTCGAAGGCGTCGATACAGCGCTCGGCGAGACCAATCGCCTCACCTCTTTGCCCCCTCATCAGGATGGCGAATTCATCACCGCCGAGGCGGGCGACCAGATGGCCCTGCGCATGCATCTGCAGCCGGTTGGCGACATTTTTTAGGACTTCATCGCCGGCAGCATGGCCAAACGTATCATTGACGGGCTTGAACCCATCGAGATCCAGGCAGCAGATGATGACCCTCTCCCTGTCCTCCGATGCAAGGGCTTTTTCGAGCGCTTTGTAGAATTGCATCCTGTTCGGCAGGCCTGTGAGAATATCGTGATGTGCCAAACGGTTGGCCTCGGCCTCGGCAAGAATTCTGTCGCTGACGTCGGCCACGGTGAGCAGCAGCCGGCGCTCGGCCCCTTCGTGGAGCTGGCGAACATAGATCAGCACATGGCGCTCCGATCCGTCCAGCGTCGCCTGCCGCCAGATCGTCCGTGCATCACGGTCACCATCGAGATGAAGGAGGATCTTCTCAAATGCCTGGAGTTCGCCGTCGACATGCATGTCGCAGGCCCGCTTTGACAATAGCGTTGCTGGTTGGAAGCCATAGAAATCGACGGCCGCCTGGTTGGCCTGGAGGATGGCGAGGCTCTCGCCATCGCACAAAAGCATGGGCATGGGATTGGCATCGAACAATTGGCGAAGCCAGTCTTCTCGCTGCTTGAGGCCGGTAATGTCGATGCGCATGCCAATGGCGCCACCGTCGGGCGTGCGCCGGTCGTCGTGGCGCAGCCAGCGGCCGTCCTGCAACCGCTGTTCCTCCTGCGAAACCGGCTGACGGAATTTCTGCATGCGGGCGCTGAACCAGGCCTCCTTGTCGTCGACGAGCTCGCGCATCCTGTCCCCTGCGAGACTGGTCCTCAAAATATCCTCGAACGCAGCGCCAGGCCTGAGGTGCTCGGCTATATCAGCATAGAGCTCGGCATATTTCTGGTTCCAGAGAACATAGCGATCGTTGGCGTCGAACACACAGACCGCCTCCGGCAGCATCTCTATGACATAGCGCAGGCGCAGATTTGCCTCGCGCGCCGCATTACCTGCGGGACGCTCGTCATCGACAGGCTCAAGGAAAGCGGCTGTGACCGTCTCTGCACCCGTGGACCAGTTTATGACCTGTACCCGGCATGATCGACGATGACCGGCACGATCGCCAACGAAGGCGGTAGATACGCCTGAGAGCAAGGGCCACTCGGGCATGAGCTCGGCAATATCGACTCCGGCAGGCTGATTTTCGAGATGGAGGAGATGTCCGGCTTCGTCATTGACAAAGATGACGCGGCCAGCGGTGTCGAACACGAGCACCGCCATTGGACACGCCTTCAGGAATGCAAGGATCTCGGCACCAAGCATCGTCAGCCCAACTGTTAAGTCGCTTCAGCAGATATTTCGGCTGTGACTTTAACAGCGGAACGTAAAGGAATGTAACCAACTCTCACGGTGCGAGAATTTCAAAGCCGTCCCGAAGCAAGACAAGGTTTCTGGAAAGCTAACAGGCGATCCGGTTGCAATGATCCGCGAGGAGGCGGCCTCGGCATTGCATGGGCTTCACTGTTCTGACCTCGATCTCATCACAACGGCGGGCCGCGTCTTCTCGCCCACGCAGAAATCGTCATGTCTTCAGCAAACAATGCGTGCGTCCGCGCCACCGGCACAATTGGTACGATTTTTCACGAACAGGCGAACGAAAGAAATAAATAGTCTATAGATTTAATAGAGAATTCGACACTCTTCCCGTTATCGCCTCCTGACATTGCAACCTTAGACGGGAAACATCAACGATGACATTGGCAAAAACTCTGGGAGCAGTTGCGCTCGGCCTCATCTCCCTTGGCACGTTCAGCAACGTTGCAGCGGCAGAGGCAAGCGGACCGCTGCTTGACAAAGTGCCGCCCGGGACTGTTCTGACGATCGGCGATCCCGTGACACAGAAAGCTCTCGAGGTTTCCGGCCTCGTCAAGGAACTCACCTTCGAGGTCAAATGGGCAAATCTCAGCGGTGGCCCCCAGACATCCGAAGCCTTCCGCGCGCATGCACTTGATGTCGGCTCAGTAGCCGAAATACCGTCGATCTTTGCAACCTGGAACAACCTGCCCGTCCGCAACATCGCCTATCGCGAACGGAAAGACCCGACTGCCAATCCAATCTACCGTTTCGGCATCGCGCCTGGCGTCGATGTCAAGTCGCTCGCAGATTTCCGCGGCAAGCGCATCGCCTTCAGTCCCGGCCAGGCCCAGGGTACACTTGTGCTTCGTGCGCTTCATTCCGCAGGCCTGACGAAGAAAGACGCCACACTGGTCGAACTGCCGAGCACCGGCGACGTCTATCCGAAGGCGCTCGCCAGCAAGCAGGTCGATATTGCGCCGCTCGGCGGCGTCAATATCCGTCGCTACGTCAGCCAGTATGGCTCCGATGGCGCGAGCCTGATCGAGCACGGCCTGCGTGACGACCCCTCCCACCTCTATGCACCGCAATGGGTGCTGGATGATCCCGCAAAGGCGGCCGCCCTGGCCGAATATGTCCGCCTCTGGGCACGGGCAACCGAATGGGTCGATCAGAACCCCGAAATCTGGATCAAGGAATATTATATTGGCCAGCAGGGTCTCAGCCGCGAGGATGCCGAATTTCTCGTCAAGCTCTCAGGCACCCAGGTCATTCCGGATAGCTGGGCAGACGTGAAGAAGCGCCATCAGGAAACCATCAACCTCCTGGCTGACGAGCTTGGCTACAAGCCCTTCGACGTCGAACAGATCTTCGACAACCGCTTCGAAAAAATCGCTGCTGGCGCCCTGCCAAGAAGCCAGTGATCACGCGCGCCGTTCCATAGCGAAGAGAGGAGATCGCAAGCATGGCAACCACCTGGGATGCAGATAACGTCAAGACCTCACGGCGAGCGCCGCGCGAGAGCGCCGGCATAACAACCACTGCAAAACACGCAGCCTCCCGCGCTCGCCGTAGGCTCGGTCCCGGACGCGAGATACCGTTCGGACTTCAGATCGGCCCGGCATTGCTGGTGCTTGTCTGGATCGCCGGATCGACATTCGGATGGATTGATCCGCGCATTCTCTCTGCCCCCTGGACGGTCATCGAGGCCTTTGGTCGGTTGATCGCCGAGGGTCGCCTGCAGGATAATTTCGTGACGTCTGCGACCCGTGCACTGCTGGGCCTCAGCATCGGCCTCGTCATCGGCACGGCTCTCGCGGTTATCGCCGGCCTATCACGCATCGGCGAGGCACTGATTGACGGGCCAATCCAGATCAAGCGCGCGATCCCGACGCTGGCGCTGATCCCGCTCTTCATTCTGTGGTTCGGGATTGGCGAAAGCATGAAGGTCACGACCATCGTGCTTGCCGTCATCATCCCCATCTACATCCACACCCACAACGCACTGCGCAGCATTGACAGCCGCTACGTCGAGCTCGCCGAGACGCTGCGCATGAGTCAGAAGGACTTTATCTTCCAGGTCGTGCTGCCCGGCGCCCTGCCCGGCTTCCTCCTCGGCCTGCGCTTTGCCGTCACGCTCTGCTGGGTGTCGCTTGTGGTGGTCGAGCAGATCAATTCCACCAGCGGCCTCGGCTACATGATCGATCTTGCCCGCACCTATGGCCAGACCGACGTCATTCTCGTCGGCCTCGTGGTCTATGTGCTGCTCGGCCTCGTCTCGGACGGTCTCGTCCGCCTGCTTGAACGGAGGGTCCTGTCATGGCGCCGCACTCTGGCCAACTGAAACCCGCGGTCCGCGTCGAAAATCTCGTGCGACGTTTTGCGACGAAGACGATCCTCGACAGTGTGGATCTCGATATCGGTGAGGGCGAATTCGTGGCCCTGCTCGGGAAAAGCGGATCAGGCAAGAGCACTTTTCTCAGAGCCCTTGCCGGCCTTGATCATGAGGTCAAGGGAACGGGTACGCTCGAGACGCCGGAAAAACTCTCTGTGGTCTTTCAGGACGCCCGCTTGCTGCCTTGGCGCACAGCCGTTCAGAACGTCACGCTCGGCCTGCCGGGTGAAACCGGACAGGAAGCCGGACGCAAGGCCCTCGCCGAAGTTGGTCTCGAAGGACGCGAAACTGCCTGGCCGAACCAACTGTCCGGCGGCGAACAGCAGAGAGTGGCACTTGCCCGCTCGCTGGTGCGCGAGCCGGCCCTGCTGCTGGCTGACGAACCCTTCGGCGCGCTCGATGCGCTGACCCGGCTGAAAATGCATGATCTCTTGCGGGAGCTTTGTGCAAAACACCGCCCCGCCGTCCTGCTCGTCACCCATGATGTCGATGAGGCGATCTCACTCGCCGACCGGATCCTGGTGCTCGATGAGGGCCGCTTGGTGGAGGATCTGCGCATCGACCTGGCCGTGCCTCGTGACCACGGCGACCCGCGCTTCGCACAGATCCGAACCCGGCTTCTGAGCCGGCTCGGGGTTGATGCCCCCGGCCGCCGCGCCGCCTGAAACCAACGGAGATTGTCATCATGGCAAGTCAGAAAAGACAGATACGGCTTGGCGCGTTCATCATGGCAACGGGCCATCATATCGCCGCCTGGCGCCACCCGGATGCGCAGGCCGATGCCGGCTTGAATATCGATCACTATCGCGACTTGGTTCAGACGGCGGAACGCGGCAAGTTCGATCTCGTTTTCGTTGCCGACAGCCCTGCCGGCTGGGAACGCGCAAAGGATCCGGAAGCCCTGCGCCGCACAGCGCAGGGCGCCCATTTCGAGCCGGTCACCCTGTGGGCGGCGCTTTCGCAGGCCACAAGCCATATCGGCTTCGTCGCGACCGCCTCCACCACCTACGAAGACCCCTATCTGCTCGCCCGCAAATTCGCCTCGCTGGATTATATCTCCAAGGGACGTGCGGCCTGGAATGTCGTCACCACGGGCGCTGACGTCTCCAAGAATTTCTCTATCCCCGGCCATCCGGCTCATGCCGACAGATATGCAAGGGCCGAAGAATTCGTCGATCTGGTGAAGGGCTTATGGGATTCATATGAGGACGATGCCTTCATCCGCGACAAGGAAAGCGGCGTCTACCTCGATCCTGACAAGGTGCATCAGCTGAACCACAAGGGTCAGTTCTTCAGTGTCAGCGGACCGTTGAATGTCGGCCGCCCGGTTCAGGGCTATCCAGTCATCGTCCAGGCCGGTGCATCGGAGCCCGGGCGCGAGCTCGCCGCACGCACCGCCGAGATGATCTTTACCGCCAATCAGACACTGGAAGACGCTCAGGAATTCTACTCGGACGTCAAAGGACGTCTTGCCCGCTACGGGCGCAGCCCGGACGAGCTGCTGATCAGCCCTGGCATTTTCCCGGTCCTCGGCGGTACGGAGGCCGAGGCCAAGGCGAATTACGACTATATCCAGTCGCTCGTCCACCCCTCGGTCGCCTGGAATATCCTGTCACGCCACTATAAGGGCGTCGATCTCTCGGGTTATTCGCTGGACGATCCGGCCCCGCCGCTTCCAGACAGCACCGAACTCAACAAGAGCCGCCTCAAGCTGGTCACCGATCTGGTTTCCCGCAACAACATGACCCTACGCGAGTTCTATCTGGCGGTCGCCACTGCACGCGGCCACCGTACGGTGGTCGGCACGCCGGAACAGGTGGCGGACGCGATGCAGGAATGGTTCGACAATGGCGCGGCCGACGCCTTCAACATCATGCCGCCGATCCTGCCGACCGGACTGTCTGACTTTGTCGATCAGGTCGTGCCGATCCTGCGCAAGCGGGGCCTGTTCCGTGAAGAATATGAGGGCGCGACACTGCGCGAAAATCTCGGTCTTCACCGTCCGCCGAACGGCTTGGCTCTGAGGGTGAAAGAAAGCGAAGAAAGCAGGGCGGCGGGGTAATCCATCGCCAAGGAGATACGGAGTGGCTCGCGGAAAACGCCAGCCGCCCCGTTCCAGATAATTCGATAATAGAGAACCGCGGGTATATTGCATGACCAGCAATCCGGAATTCCTTTGGTATATCCCCAATGCCATCAAACCCGGCCACCGCGGCGATTCCGCCGTTGAAAGCCACAACAGCCTGGAAACGCTGACGAGCCATGCCAGGGCTCTCGAAGAGCACGGCTGGAAGGGTGCACTCATCGGCACAGGCTGGGGCCGTCCGGACACCTTCACCGTTGCAACCGCACTTGCGGCGCGGACGACGACCTTCGAGCCGCTGATTGCGATCCGTCCCGGCTATTGGAGGCCTGCGAATTTCGCTTCGGCAGCAGCCTCGCTCGATCACCTCACCGGTGGGCGCGTGCGCGTCAACATCGTCTCCGGCAAGGACAATCTGGCGGCCTATGGCGACAGCGAAGGCGATCAGGCGCATCGCTATGCGCGCACAAAGGAATTCATGCGGCTGGTGCGAAAACTATGGACGGAGGAAAACGTCACCTATGCAGGCGAGCACTTCGGGGTCACCGAATCCACCGTGGTGCCTCGCATCGAGGCCCGCGGTGAGCGTCGCCATCCGAAGCTCTACTTCGGCGGCGCATCGGAGGCGGCCGAGCGCGTATCGGCCACCGAAGCCGACGTCCAGCTTTTCTGGGGCGAACCGCTCGATGGCGTGCGCGAACGGATCGACCGTTTGAAGCGGCTGAGCCGCGATCTCGACCGCGACCTGCCGCCGCTCCAATTCGGGCTGAGGATTACAACCTTGGTCCGCGACACCACCGAAGAGGCCTGGGCCGATGCCGAAGCGAAGGTCGCGGAGATGGCTGACAATAGCGGGGTCGGCTGGCACGATCACCAACGGGCTGTCGCCGTAGGGCAGCAGCGGCTGCTCGATCTTCATCAGCGCGGTGAAGTGCTCGACGACAATCTATACACCGCGCCCGGAAAATTCGGCGGCGGCGGCGCAGGCACGACCTGGCTCGTGGGGTCCGCCGAGGATGTCGCACGCTCGCTGCGGAAGTACCAGGCGCTCGGCATCACTCATTTCGTGCTGTCAGACACGCCTTATCTCTCGGAGATCAAGCGGCAGGGGAACCAATTGCTGCCGTTGCTGAAAGGCTCCGTGCCATCTGCTGATGCCCTGCCGGAAAGGCGCAAAACTGATGCCGAGGTACTTAGCTGAGTGCACCCGGTCGTCTCCGACCGGGTGCAAACTGCAGCAGATGATTGGGCTGGCAGGATTGAGATCGTCATCTCAATGGGCGCCGGCGCCTCCGCCGGCCTGCGGTTTTTTCGTGAAGAGCAGAGCAACTGCTGCCAGCGCGAGCACCACACCGATGACGGCGAACGTATCGCTGAAACCCATGATCAGTGCCTGGCGTTTGACGATCTGGCCAAGGGCGACGATCGCCTTCTGCGATGCGACGGCCGGATCGGTGACACCGTGCTGGGTGAAGTAGCCTGAGAGCTGGGTCAGGCGGTCGCGCACCTCGTCACGGGTCAAAGTGATCGACTGGCCGATGATATTCGAGTGGAACTGCTCGCGCTTCGTCAGAATGGTGCCGAGCGAAGCCGTGCCGACCGCACCGCCGAGATTGCGCAGCATGTTGGTGAGGCCAGAGGCGGCGGCAGCGTCTGCCGGTGCGATGCCGGCCGTGGTGATGGCGGTGATCGGCGTCAGAACGAGCGCCTGGCCTATGGCACGCACTATATTCGGGATCCAGAACTGGTCGCCGGCATTGTTGGCCGAAAGTGTGATGTTCATGAAGCAGCTGATCGCGAAGATCGAGATGCCGAGGAAGCCTATGTAGCGCGCGTCGAACCGCTTCATCAACACAGGCACCAGCGGGATGAGCAGGAGCTGCGGCAGACCGGTCCAGGCGAGTACGTTGCCAATCTGCTCGGCATTATACCGCTGAACCTGACCAAGATATTGCGGCAGGATGTAGACGGTGCCGAAGAGTGCGACGCCAACCAGCACATTGACCAGCACGCCGATACCGAAATTGCGCTGGGTAAGCAGGCGCAGCTTTACCAGCGGCTTCTTGACCGTGAGCTCGATCCAGATGAAGGCGGCCAGGAAGACGAAGGCCACGATGGCGAGTTTGACAATGAAGGGCGAGGAGAACCAGTCGTCCTTGTTGCCCTCTTCCAGCACGGTCTGCAGAGCCGAAAGGCCGATTGCCATGGTGACGATGCCGGCCCAATCGCCCTCCTTCAGGAGGTGAAGCTGCATCGGCTGCTTTTCAAGCGTCAGAGCGAGAGCCGCCGCCATGAGGAGGCTCGGGATGGTGTTGATGAAGAAGATCGTCTGCCAGCCGTAATTCTCCGTCAGGTAGCCCCCGATCGTCGGGCCGATGGCCGGGGCGAAGGTGACCGACAAGGCAAAGACGGCAAGGCCAAGCGGCTGCTGGTTCTTCGGCAGCTTGGTCAGCACCATGGTGAAGGCCATGGGGATAAGCACGCCGCCGGCAAAGCCCTGCAGGCCGCGCAGCAGGATCATCGTGCCGAGATCATGGGCGAAGGCACAGGCCATCGAAAAGAGCGGAAAGAGGATGGAATTGACGAGGATATAGCGGCGGAACGAGAAAACGTTGCTGAAATAAGCCGTCAGCGGAATGACGACGATCTCGCCGATCAGGTAGGAGGTGGAGATCCAGGCACCGTTATCGACACCTGTGCCGATGCCGCCCTCGATATCGAGAAGCGAGGCATTGGTGATCTGGATATTGAGGATCGCCATGAAGGCGCCGATCATGCCGGCGAGAACGGCGATCCAATCCCTTGTGCTGGCCTTGGTGCTGGCACCCGGCTGCGGGATGGCACCTGATGTTGTTGCGATACTGGACATGACACGATCTCCTGCCCCTTCGCTTAGTTGCTGGTAGCATCGACCTTGGTGTCGATGCTCGGCTGGACGGACATGCCGGGGCGCAGATCGCCCTTTTCGGCAGCATCGCCATCAAGCACGATCTTTACCGGGATACGCTGAACGACCTTGGTGAAGTTGCCGGTGGCGTTGTCGGGCGGCAGCAGCGCAAATTCCTGTCCGCTTGCCGGCGACAGGCTGTCGACATGGCCGTGATAGGTGCGGCCCGGGAACATGTCGACCTCGATAGCGACGGGCTGGCCGGCATGGACATCGGTCAGCTGTGTCTCCTTGTAATTGGCGACGATGTAAGCAGCCGTCGTCGGCACCACAGCCATCAGCTGCGTGCCGGCCTGGACATATTGACCGACGCGCAGCGTACGGTTGCCGACCGTGCCGTCGATCGGAGCGACGATCGTCGCATAGGAGAGGTTGAGCTCGGCCTGCTGTGCGACAGCCTGGTCATGGGCAAGCGTTGCCTTGGCCTGGGCAAGTTCGGCATTCAGAAGCTCGACCTGCTTGGTTGCGGCGTCGAGAGCCGCCGTATCCCGAACGATCGTTGCCTCGGCAGCCGCGATCGCGGACGCTGCCTGCTGGGCCGTCTGGACCGGGGCATAACCGTTGGTCGCAAGGTTGGTGTAGCGCTTGTTGTTCTGCTCGGCGAAGGTCTCGTTGGCCTTGTCGACATCCAGCGTGGCGCGAGCGGCGGCAATGGTCGACTGCTGGATGTCGAGCGAAGCCTGCTTGGCATTGACGGTGGCTTCGGCAGCAGCGACATCGGCTTTCGCCTGGTCGAGCGCAGTACGAAAATCCCGGTCATCGATGCGGGCAAGCGGCTGGCCGGCCTTCACTGTTTCATTGTCGCTGACGAGGACCTTTGAAAGATACCCTGAGACCTTAGGAGCGACCGTCGTGCTGTCTGCCTTGACATAGGCATCATCGGTGGAGACTTCGAAGCGGCCGACCGTCCAATAATCGTGACCATAATAGGCGGCCGCGGCGATGATGGCGATGGCGGCCACACCGAGCAGCAGGGAACGGCCAACACGTTTACGACCCGGCGCTTCCGCAGCCGGAGCGACGGGCTCAGCGACACGCGGCGTCTTGCCGGCATCGAGGCTCGCGGGCATGGCTTCCGCTGTCGTTTCGGTGACCGGCCCATCGGCCGCTGCGGCGTTGTTGTTCAGGGCATACAGCTTCTTGGCGGACATCGTCACTCTCCTTGTGGAAGGTCGCCGTCGTCTCGGCTGCGGCCTTGAAATTCGGCTCAAGTCCAATTTAGGAAACTTGATATTTTCCAAAATATGAGTTAAAAAGGAGAAGTCAACAAGAATTTGGAAAATCACGATGGTCCAAAATCACGATATCGAGAAGAAGCCACGTGGCAGGCCGCAGGTGCGTTGTGACGAGGATACGCGCGGCGTGCTCATCGAAGCCGCCAACAAGCAGTTTCACGAGAATGGCTATGCCGCGGTCAGCATCGCCGCAATCGCCCAGGAAGCCGGCGTTTCGACGAAGACGCTCTATCGCCTGTTCCCCACCAAGGCAGATCTGTTTTCCGAAATGGTCTCGAATCGCACGGAACGCTTTCTCATGGCGCTCGATCCCGGCACGTTAGCAACGGCCGAACTCCGCCAGGGGCTGGAACGCATGCTGATGGCCTATGGCATGCTGACGCTTTCGCAGGATACGATCACGATTACACGCCTCGTCATCGGCGAATCCGACCGCTTTCCCGAGCTCGCCAGCTCTTTCTACGACAAGGCGATCATGCGCACCAACGCGTCGATGGAAAACTGGCTGCGCCGTCAGGTGGAACACGGGCTGATCAAACTCGAGGACCCGCACGCCGCTTGCGGCATGCTGCGCGGAATGATGATCATGGAGCCCCAACGCGCCACCATGCTGCGCCAGCTGCCGCCGCCGAATATCGAGGAGATCGCTTCGAGGGCGAGAATGTGCGCCGATATTTTCCTCAGGGGATGCGCGGCTTATGATAGCGGGGAGCATATCCACGCGAAGGACGCCGACGGCTGAAATACCGAGCACTCGCCGAATTGCTCGGTGCAATATCATGAAATCTATCTCGCGCCGGAGCACCGCCGCGAGGATCGCGACGGCATCCGGCGAATCTGCGCCACATCAGGCCGCGAGAACACCCGCTTTTTTCGCTGTCCAGGTGGCGATCAGGTCCATCAGGCCGGGCGAAAGGCAATCGTAAGGCTCAAGCCCAACCCCCTTGAGGCGCGAACGTACGTCGCCCATTTTGCCGGGATCGTATCCGCTTTCGATAATCGACGATACGAAGGCGGCAAAGCCGGGTGCCGCCCAGCCTTTCTCCTGGAACCGTTCTGGATGAACGAAGGAAAGGCCCTGAAAAGCATGGTCGCGCTCGACAGGCCCGTACATGTGGACCCCGCAATCCTTGCAGGCATGGCGCTGGATGAGCGCAGACGGATCGACGACCGCCAGCTTGTTTCCGTTCTCCAGAACCTCGACGTTGGCAGTCGGCGCCACGGCAACCACTGAAAAGACCGCACCCTTCGGCTTCCAGCACTTCGTGCAGCCACAGGCATGGTTATGGGCAATATCGCCCTTGACGCGGACTTTCACCGGATTGCTCGCGCAATTGCATACGAGCGTGCCGCCGACAAATGACGCATCGGTCGCCCGGTATCCTGAATCCACGATTGGGTGGATCGCTACATTGTTCATGCGTTGTCTCCTTCCCTTCCAGGGCCGCGGCGGAATGCCGTGGCCAAGCCCTGTGTCACCGCGCAAACCCCTCGATGGCCAGCACGAGACCTCCTCCGCAAGCGAGTATATCACCACGCCGGCGATATCGTCCGCCCCTCTTCTGCGTGTGAGAGAGGATCGGTCGCGGTTATCCGAGCGGACGCTCGTAAGCTTAACCGACGATCGGCTCGAGGAGCACAGCGAGATGGGATGCGGGCTCATCGGTTGTGCTCACGCACTCCCGCAAACCTGTCTTTGCGTCAGGGTTTCGCGCGGTCAGGATGGGCTGCCTGGAAGGCTGGCAATTTGGCGCATTTGCCATCGATCTCGACGATCCGCTTGAAGTCGGACATATCCACTCCCCAGCGGCGGGCATTGTAGACCTGTGGAACCAGACAGAGGTCCGCCATCGTCGGTGTATCTCCAAAGCTGAACCCGTCGCCGGCCGGATCGATCATCGCCTCCAGCTTGCGAAGTCCGTCCGAGATGAAATGCTTCATCCATTCCTCGCGGGCGTCGCTCTTGTCCGTTACGGTCATCAGATGCGCCACGACATGCGTGTTGCATATCGGATGGATGTCCATGGCGACCGCGTATGCAAAGGCGCGCACTTTCTGGCGATCGGAACTATCTGCTGGCAGCAACCCACATTCCGGCCGAAGCTCGGAAAGATATTCGATGATTGCCAGTGATTGAGTCAGAATTTTCCCATCGATCACCAATGTCGGGACGAGCCCCTGCGGGTTGAGCGCCAGATATTCCGGCTTCCTGTGCGCTCCCTCCAGCAGGTTGATCGGCACTGTTTCGTAATCGATCTCCAGGAGATTGAGCGCAATGCGGACGCGATAGCTCGCCGATGACCTCCAGTAGTCATAAAGAACGACGTTGTTCACTGCAGCTTGCTCCTCAAAGGACGATTCCGGCTGAAGGAATTATCGATATTTCTCGACGGTCTGCTCGATCGCCCCGAAGATCGAATGGCCGGCATGATCCTTCATCTCGATGCGGACCTGATCCCCGAACTTCATGAACGGGGTCTTAGGCGCCCCGGTTTCTATCGTCTCTATCATCCGTATCTCGGCAATGCAGGAGTAGCCGTCCCCTCCGTCGCCGACCGCCCTGCCCGCTCCGCCATCCAGCTTGTTGGAGACCGTTCCCGAGCCGATGATCGTTCCGGCCACCAGATTGCGGGTTTTGGCGGCATGCGCGACGAGCTGGCCAAAATCAAACGCCATGTCGATGCCGGCATTCGCCTTGCCGAATGCCTTGCCGTTCAGGCTCACAAGCAGCGGCAGACACAACTTGCCGCCATCCCAGGCCTCCCCGAGCTCATCCGGTGTCACCGCGACCGGAGAAAATGCCGATGCCGGTTTGGACTGGAAGAAGCCAAATCCCTTGGCGAGTTCGTCCGGTATGAGGCCGCGCAGCGACACATCGTTGACGAGCACTACCAGGCGGATGGCATTGCGCGCAGCTTGCGGGCCGGACTCCATGGCGACGTCGCCGGTAATGACGGCAACCTCGCCCTCCATGTCGATCCCGTAGCTCTCGTCAGCCACTACGATCGGATCTCGCGGCGCAAGGAAGCCGTCCGACCCACCTTGATACATCAGCGGATCGGTCCAGAAGCTCGCCGGCATGTCGGCGCCACGCGCCTTGCGCACCAGTTCGACATGGTTGAGATAGGCAGAACCGTCGGCCCACTGGTAGGCCCGCGGCAAAGGCGATGCGGCATCGTGCTCGTGAAACCGGATCGTGGGCTGTGCTCCTGCCTCGATGCCCTCAGCAATTTGTTCGAGCCTCGGAGCCACCTGCTCCCAATTATCAAGAGCTGCCTGCAGGGTGCGGGCAATGTGACTGACTTCGGAGCAGCGGGTAAGGTCGCGGGAG
>Ga0102593_1002543_pt1 | contig 13726 bp, 8 predicted proteins | sample AraplaCol_mMS_r2_2_FD_76862 | JGI IMG/M metagenome (GOLD analysis project Ga0102593, IMG submission 76862) | Arabidopsis root microbial communities from North Carolina, USA - plate scrape MF_Col_mMS_r2 (SPADES assembly) (version 2) | ecosystem: Host-associated > Plants > Roots > Endosphere...
GTGCCGCTGGGCAGCAACACCTCGCGCAGTGCGTCGCCGCCGACGCTCAGCATGCAGGGATCGCACGACTCGACGGGCAATGGCCTTACCGCCAGCGTCTCTGGTGCGGCGGGCCAGCAGGGCCAGTTCGCCTACGGCGTCAACGGCAACTTCGGCGACCAGAACAACGACAGCATCGGCGCGAACGGCCAGTGGCGCGCGCCGTACGCCAACATCGGTGCGTCCTTCACGCAGGGCACGCACAGCCGCCAGGGGTCGGTCTCGGCCTCCGGCGGGCTGGTCGTGCACTCCGGCGGTATCACGCTGTCCAACCAGTTGGGCGACACGATCGGCCTGGTCGAAGCCAAGGGTGCCAAGGGCGCCCGCATCAGCAGCGGCAACGCGCGTGTGGACGGCCGCGGCTACGCGGTGGCGCCCAACCTCAACCCGTACCGCATGAACGAGGTGATGCTGGACCCGAAGGACGCCTCGCTGAACGTCGAACTCGACAACACCCGCCTGCTGGTCGCGCCGCGTTCGGGCGCGGTCGTGCCGCTGAAGTTCGAGACGACCAGCGGCCAGGCCTACCTGCTCCGCCTGACGCAGGGCACCGACGGCGGGCCGGTGCCCTTCGGCGCCGAAGTGGTCAACGCGGCGGGCGGCGTGGTGGGTTACGTCGGCCAGAGCGGCCAGGCCGTCGTGCGCATTTCCGACGAGGCCGGCGGCATGTTGTCCGCGCACTGGGGTACCGAAGGCGCGAACTGCGCGATCGACTGGAGCCCCTCCACCGCGAAGTCGAAGACCGGCGAAATGACGCAGGTCGACAGCGTGTGCCGTGCCGGCGCGAAGGCGCAGTAAACGCGTCGTCCAGTCGCCCCACCGGCGTCATCGCAAATGCAAAAAGCCCGCCGGTAACGGCGGGCTTTTCTCTTTTACCGATGCCGCCCGCTGTCGCTGGAACGCCTCTGCGGTTCCATCTACGCGGAACGGCTCAGCGCAACGCGCCATCCGGCACATGCAGGTCGATCGACAGCGCCAGATGATCCGACGCCGCCGCAGGTCGCGCACGCGCATTCGACGTCTTGAGCCCATCGCCCACCAGGATGTGGTCGATCGCGCGCTGCGGGCGCCAGCTCGGGAAGGTGTGCACTTCGCCGTCGGGCGGTTGCAGGCGCGTGTTGCGGAACAACGCGCGCATTTCAGGACGGTCGATGGAGCAGTTGAAATCGCCCATCAGCACGGCATTGGGATGATCGTGCAGCAGTTCGGCGATGAAGCCCAGCTGCGCGGCGCGCGAATTCGCACCGAGCGAAAGATGCGCCACCGCGATCAGCAACCCCTTGTCGCCTTCGCCATAGCGCGCGAGCAGCACGCCGCGCCCGCCGATGCGGCCGGGCAGGGCGTGGTCGATGACTTCGCGCGGCTCCAGCCGGCTCAGCAGGCCGTTCGCACTGGAGGCGACGCCGCCGACGCGCCGGTTCGGCTGGTGGCTCCAGTAATCGAAGCCGGCGCGCTGGGCTAGGTAATGCGTCTGGTTGGTGAAACCCGACCGCAGGCTGCCCGGATCGCTTTCGTTGAGGCCGACGATGTCGTGCTCGCCGGCCAGCTGCGCGATCGCGTCCAGGCTGTTGCGCTTGTTGCCCGCCGGCAGCACATGGGACCAGCTGCGCGCGACGTAGTCGTGATAGCCGCGCGTGCTGGACCCCGCCTGGATGTTCGCGCTGAGCAGGCGGAGCCGGCGGGTGTCCATTCGATCGTGCGTTCGCTTACTGGCTGGCGCCGCCGGCCTTGGCGGCACGCTCCTGCGCGATCAGATGATCGGCGATCCGCAGCGTGTCCTCGAAGCCCTTGCCGGTGACCTTGTACTTGCCGTTGATCACCATCGTCGGCGTCGAATCCACGCCGCTGCGCGCGATGAACTGGCCGGCGCGCTTCATCTTGCCTTCGATGGCGAAGCTCGACATCGTGCTGGCGAACTGCTTTCCGTCGACGCCGTACTTGGCGTAGAACGTGCCGATCTGCTCGTTGGTCGGCAGCGGCTGCACCGGCAGCGTCTTGTCGACGTGGATCGCGTTGAAGACCGCCTGGTGCGTCTTGTCGAGCACGCCCATCGTCTGCGCGGTGTAGAACGCGCGCGCATAGGGTTCCCAGTAACCGCCGAACGGCGCGGCGAGCGCGACGAACTTCACGTCGGCCGGCTGCTTGGCCTTCCAGGCTTCGACCAGCGGCTCGAAGTGCGCGCAGTGCGGGCAGGTGTAGCCGAACACTTCAACCACCTCGATCTTGCCGCCGGTGGGCTCGTACGGCTGGCCGCCGGCGACCTCGACGAAATCGGTGCCGGCGACCGGCGCCGGGCCTTCCGGCGGGGTGGCGGCAGCGGCGGGAGCGGCGGGTGCCGGGGCCGGAGCGGCGGCGGTATCGGCCGGAGCGGCCGGCGCGGCCGGAGCCGGAGCGGTTTCAGCCGGGGCGGCAGGCGCCGTCGGAGCGGCCGGAGCGGCGTTCTCGGCCGGGGCCGGAGCCTGCTTCGAACAGGCGGACAGGGCCAGCAGTCCGGTCAGGACCACAGCCAGATGGGGCAGACGCGAATTCATGCAGACAATCTCCGCAAAGGTCGGGAAAGCGGGGGCCGGGCGGCGTCGGGCCGAACGGCGGGGCACAGGCAAGAATACCGGCCACGCGGGGCCGGTGGCACTCGGGTCAGCGCGTTTTGCCGTCGCGTTCACGCGCGACGAGCTGATCGGCGATGCGCAGCACGTCATCGAGGTCGTGCCCAATGACGCGGTACTTGCCGTTGATCACCAGCGTCGGCGTGCCTTCCACGCCGCTGCGGCGGATGAACTGGCTGGCGCTCTCGATGCGCTTTGCGACTTCCGGACCGTCGTAGGCGGCCTGGAACTTCGCCGGATCCACGCCGTAACGCTGGTAGAAGGGTGCGATCTCGCCCGGCGAGGCATTGCGCAGCGGCAGCGTGCCGTCGACGTGCAGCGCCTGGAACATCGCGTCGTGGCTCTGGTTCGCCACGCCCAGCACCTGCGCGGCGTAATAGGCCTGCGCATAGGGCTGCCAGGAACCGCCGAACGGCGCGGCCATCGGGATGAAGTTCACTGTTTTCGCGTTCTTGCGCGACCAGGCCGACACCATCGGCTGGAAATGCGCGCAGTGCGGGCAGGTGTAGCCGAACACCTCGACCACCTCGACCTTTCCCTTCACCGGCGCGAACGGCTTGCCGCCTTCGATCACCTCGTAGTCCGTCCCTTCCGTCAGAGCCGGCGGGGGCGTGGCCGCAAGCGCGGCGAGGGGAAGCAGGGCAAGCAGGACAAGCGAGCGGAGCAGCGGACGGCGGTTCATCGGCGTTCTCGAAGGGTGGGCCGGAAACTAAAGCGCCGGCCGTGGGAGCACGGCCGGCGCAGCAGACAACTTCATGACTCCGCCTCGGACCACGGTCCCCGGCGGAAGTTCACCGGATCAGGAACCGGTGGTCGGCTCGGCCGGCTTTTCCGCCGGCGCGGCCGGTGCGGCGGCGGGCGCCGGAGCCGGGGCCGCCGGAGCAGCAGCCGGCGCGGCAGCCGCCGGGGCGGTGGCCACGGCCACGTCGTCGCGGCTCGGGTGCAGGCCCTGCAGGTAGCTCGACAGCGAACCGATTTCCTCGTCGGTCAGCTGCTTGGCCACGGTGGCCATGATGTTGAACAGGTGCGGATCGCGCTGCACGGTCGTGCCGGCGCGGTACTCCTCCAGGCGGCGCTGGACGTAGGCGGCCTGCTGGCCGGCAACGTGCGGGTAGGCCGGGCCGGGGTTGCCGGCGCCGTCCGGGCCGTGGCACGCCATGCACGCCGGGATGCCGCGCGCCTTGTCGCCGTTGCGGAACAGCTGCTGGCCGATCTCGAAGTACTTCTTGCCGGCGTTCGGGCCGGTGGCGATGGCGGTGTCGTCGGCGACGCCCGCGCCCGCCTTCTGCGTGGCGAAGTAGGCGCCGATGTCGCGCGCGTCCTGCGCGGTGAGCGCGTCGGCGAAGGGCTTCATCACCGCGGCCATGCCGGTATTGCGCTCGCCGCTCTTGAACAGCGCGATCTGGTGCGCGATGAAGCGCTCGCTCTGGCCGGCCAGGCGCGGGTACTGCGGATCGGTCGGATTGCCGTCCAGTCCGTGGCACGCGGCGCAGGTGCCCGCCTTGGTCGCACCGGCCTTCGCATCGCCCCACACGGTCTTTTCCGGCGCGGTATTGAGCGGCGCCTGCTGGACGGGCGCGTTGTTCGGGACCGGGGTAACGGTGGTCTGGGCATAGGCAACGGCGGCGGCCGCGAAAGCGACGACGCCGACAATGCCGAGGATGCGGGCTTGGCTCATGTAGCTGGGCTCCGAAACACAGATGAGGCGTACCGCCGGGACGGACGCCGGAACCGCGGAATTATCGTCGGCGGTCCGGAAGCGGTCAACGCGCGCGGCGTGGCGGAAGTGGTCGTAGTCCACGGTCTGGCGGGATCGCGGGGGATTTTCGTGTCGATGCGCCACCTCGCGCCGGGTTTTCCGCGCGCCCGTGCGATCCTTATGCGATGGCCAATCCCTTCGTCCGCGCCCGCTACCTGCTGTCGGCGCACAACCACAAGCAGCTTCCGCCCGATGGCGCCTTCGAGGTCGCCTTCGCCGGCCGCTCCAACGCGGGCAAGTCCAGTGCGCTCAACGCGCTGTGCCAGCAGAACGCGCTGGCCCGCGTGTCCAAGACGCCCGGCCGCACGCAGCAGCTGGTGTTCTTCGACATGACGCCGCCGGAAGTCTCGCCGCAGCGGTTCCTCGTGGACCTCCCCGGCTACGGCTACGCGAAGGTGCCGCAGGACCTGCAGGCGCACTGGCAGGCCTTCATCGATCAGTACTTCCGCACCCGCGAGGCGCTCAAGGGCCTGGTGGTGGTGATGGACATCCGCCATCCGCTGAAGGATTACGACCGGCAGATGCTCGGGTACGCGGTCGAACGCGGGCTGCCGGCGCATGCGCTGCTGACGAAGGCCGACAAGCTGGGACGCGGGCAGCAGTCGCAGGCATTGCATATGGTGAAGCGCGAACTTTTCAGCGCCTTCGGCGATACGGTGAGCGTGCAGACGTTCTCCGGCGAGTCGAAGCAGGGCGTGGATGAGGCGCGGGCTGTCGTGGCGGGTTGGCTGGGGCTGTAACGCCCGGTTGCGACCAACGCACACGCACCGCGAACGCGTGCATTCGTAGCCCGGGTAAGCGAAGCGCACCGGGGTAGAGCGAAGGTTCGTAGGATGGGTTTCGCAACGCGAAACCCATCATCCAGGCGCATGGGCGATGGGTTTCGCGTCGCGAAGCCCATCCTGCGTTGCACCGCTTCCGCCCCCCCAAAAGCAAAAACCCCCGCCGTCGCCGGCGGGGGTTTCGCGGAGCACCGCGGGAGGGCGGTCAGAACTTGTAGTTCAAGCCGACCAGGTAGGTGCGGCCCCACTCGATGTACTCCAGCGGACGATCCTTCGTGCCCGCATAGGTCTGGTACGGCGAGTTGGTGAGGTTGCTGGCCTCGAACAGCAGCGTCAGGCCGGCCAACGAGCTGGCTTCGCCGAAGCTGTAGCTGACCTGCGCATCGACCTGGTCCTCGCCCACCACGTAACGCAGCGTGCGGTTGCCGTCGAAGTTGCCGATCTCGCCGATGAAGTCCGAACGCTTGCGCTGGCTCAGGCGCGCTTCGAAACCGGAACGCTCGTAGTACGCCGTCAGGTTGTACACCTCGTCCGACAGGCCCGGCAGGCTGATCGGATCGCTACCCACGCTGCTGGCGCTTTCCGGATCCAGGATCTTGATGTCGCTGTCGTTGAAGCTCGCGCTGGCGACGATGCCGAAGCCTTCCAGCGGCGCCCACAGCATGTCCAGCGGAAGCGACGCGCTCAGCTCGATGCCCTGCAGCATGCCGCCCTTGCCGTTGTACGGGGCGGTGAAGTTGCCGGTCGTCTGCGCGGGCGGCGAGCCGGCCGGCGGCACGTAGTCGGCGACGAAGGCCGAGAAGTCGAAGTTGTCGTTCGTCTGCGTGTAGATGTAGCTGCGCAGGTCCTTGTAGAAGTACGCCGCGGCCACGTAGGCCTTGGTGCCGAAGTACTTCTCGTAGGAGATGTCGAACGCGTTGGCACGCCACGGATCCAGTTCCGGGTTGCCGCCGCTCGCGCCGGGCTTGCCCGTTGCGGTATCGACGCCGAACTCCAGCGAAGCACGCAGCTGGTCCACACGCGGGCGCGCGACCTGGCGCGCAAGGGCGAGACGCAACGTCTGGTCGTGCGCGAACAGGAACGCCAGGTTCATGCTCGGCAGGTAGTCGGTGTACGTCTTGCCGTTCTCGTAGGGCTGCACTTCCTGGCCCGCGGGCTGCGTCGAATCGAAGAAGTTCGCGCGCGAGGACTGGTCCGCGTGCTGGATCTGCACGCCGATGTTGCCGCGAACGCCGACCGAACCCCATTCGGTGTCGATGTTGCCCTTCACGTAACCGGTGGTGAGCTTCTCGTCGACCGTCCACGCCTTCGGGATCAGGTAGGACAGGTTGTCCACCGGCTCGAAGCTCATGTAACGGGAAACCGCCGCCGGCACGTTCCACGCCGGGATGTAGCCCATGCCCGCGAAGCCCAGGTTCACCAGGCCGTACTGCAGGTCCTGCGCGATGGCGGTGTCGCCCTGCGCGCCGAGGTTGATGTTGCCTTCCGGCTGGGTCTTCTGCTTCTCGCGGTCGGCGTAGTTCAGGCCGACGTCGATGTCGGACAGGAAGCTGCTGGCGAACTGCGGCGACGGCAGCGAAGCGGCCAGCGTGTAGGTCTTCAGCTCGTCCTCGACGCGCGGCACCTTGCCGTAGCCGGAGCCGTAGATCGTGTTGGTGAGGAACAGCGTTTCCGGGTTCGAATAGTCACGGCCCGGCACCAGCCACGAGAAGCCATCGCTGTTGTACGCAAGACCGAGGTTGTCCAGCTGCGGACGCGGGATCTGCTGCGTGTTGTTTTCCAGCAGCAGTTCCTCGCGCTCGGCGCGCGACCAGCCGATGTCGGCCTTCATGCGCACCTGGCCGACGTTGAAGTCGTTGGCCCAGCCGAACGCGTCGATCTTGTCCTCGCGCTTGCGGTACATGCCGCGCACCAGCGGATAGACGTTGAGGATCGTGCCGCCGGTGAACGTGCCGTCGCTGTTGACCTGCGGGTTGACCATCACCGGCACCGGATCGAAGCCGCCGTTGTAGCCGCCCAGGTTCACTTCGAACTGGTTGGCGGTGTCTTCCTGGTCGGCCTTGGTGTGGAACAGGTCGAGCGTGCTGGTCCAGTCGTTGGACGGGCGGTACTGCAGCGTCGCCATCACGGCGTCGCGTTCGACCTCACCCGTGCGGCGCAGCGCCTTGATGCCGTCGGAGAAGTACACGCCGGCCGGCACGCCGTTGCGGAAGTGATCGCCGGTGGAATCGGTGGTCTGGCTCCACGGCTCGTACAGGCCGACCTGGTTTTCCTGGATCGGCAGTTCGGTGTGCGAATAGCCGATCGAGAAGCCGACCGTGCGATCCATGAACTGACCGATGTAGGCGGCGTTGATGCGGTTGCCGTCGCCGTCGGCGTTGCCGGCGTCGCCCAGCGAGTTGCGCTGGTAGCGGCCGCTCACGGCGATGACCGTGTCGTCGTAGTCCAGCGGACGCACGGTCTTCATGTCGATCGTGCCCGACAGGCCCTGGCCGACGAGGCCGGCATCGGGCGTCTTGTACACGGTCACGCCGCTCATGAGTTCGGCGGGGTACTGGTCGAACTCGACGCTGCGGTTGTCGCCCGTGGACACCATCTCGCGGCCGTTGAGCAGCGTGGTGGCGAAGTCCGGAGACAGGCCGCGCACGCTGATCACCTGCGCGCGACCGCCCACGCGCTGCGCGGACAAGCCGGGCAGGCGGGCGATGGATTCGGCGATACTCACGTCCGGCAGCTTGCCGATGTCTTCGGCCGAGATGGCTTCGACGATCGAGGTCGATTCCTTCTTGGTGTCGATCGAGGTCTCGATGCCGGCGCGGATGCCGGTGACGACGACCGAATCGAGCGTCTTGGTTTCGTCGGTACGCGACGGTTCGCCTTCCGGCGCCTGCGTGGCGACCTGAGCCTGTGCGCCGAAAGCGATCAGCATCGTTGCCGATGCGAGCGCCACGCTCAGCAGATTGCGCTTGAGTTGCATCTCCCCTCCCACGGATCGATTTTCAAGAATCGGGTTTCTAAGAATCGGTTCTAGTCGTTTTGTGTCGGCCCGCGTACGTCGCGACAGCTGTCGCGCTCGCCGGGAGCCCGCGCCCGAGTCGGCAAAGAAAAACCCCTCAGTACGTAGCGGCGATGGTAGTTCGGCCCATCCCCGCACAAAGTCCTTTGCATACGTATTCATCGCCACGATCAGCGCGGGAATCCGCATGCAAGCGTTTTCCCGGACGCATGGGCCCGTGCCCGCGCGCATGCGCGGGAGCGTGTTGCCGGCGCTGGTCCTTCAGCGTCCGAGCAGGAACTGCAGCGGCACGTCGAGCCGGTCGCGCCAGGCGCGTTCGTTGTGCTCGGCGCCCGGGAATTCGCGGCTCATGAATGCGCGCCCCTCGCGCCATCCGGCCTCGCGCAGGACCCCGTCCATGCGCTGCTGGTAAGGCGCGTAACCGGCGTCGAGCGTCGCGGTGCCGTGGTCGAAATAGAAGCGGTGCGTGCGGCGCGCGGGCAGGTGCGCGGCCAGGTAGTCGATGACGGCGCCGTCGTTCGCGGGCCAGTGCGTGGACATTCCGCCGGCCGCGCCGAACACGTCCGGGTACTCGCTCATGGCGTAGGCCGAAATCAGGCCGCCCATGCTCGCGCCCATCACCATCGTGTCCTCGCGCGCGGGCCTGGTGCGGTAGGTCGCGTCGATCGCGGGCTTGAGTTCGTCGACGATGAAACGCAGGTAGCCGTCGGACAGCACATACTTGCGCTGTTCAGGCGATGCCGCCTTGGCGGGCATGTACTCGTTTCCACGCAACGGCGTGTTCGAGATCGCGACCACGATCGCCTCGCGCACGCGATGCGCATCGATCAGCCTCGTCATCGTCCCGTCGACATCCCAGTCGATGCCGGTGAACGACATCGACGGATCGAACAGGTTCTGGCCGTCGTGCATGTACAGCACGGGATAGCGGCGCTCCGGATGCGTCGCGTACGAAGGCGGCAGCCACACGTCCACGTTGCGCGCGGGAACGTAGGCGGACGGAACGTCCTGGTAGCTGTCGACGCGCCCCGTTGCCTGCAACGCGGGCGCGTTCACCGCATACGCCCAGCGCAGGAACACCGGCAGCATCCGCGCCCATGCCGCCTGTTCATGCTTGCCGCCCGGCAGGAGGTACAGCGACGCATCGGCACGCGTGGCCTTCGCCGCGTAATCGTCGTTAGTGCTGTAGCCGAGCTGCTTCAGGCCCTTCATGCCGCCGGCGTCGGCGTTCCAGCCTTCGAGCATGTCGCGCGTGTCGTCCACCGCGTCGTTGACGCCGTCGCCGTCGCGGTCCGCAGCCTCTTCGGCCGTGCCGACCGCGAAGAACCATCGCGCACCGTTGCGCGGTTCGCTCGCATCGACGATCCGCTGCGCCATGCGCGTGCGCTGCATGCTCGCATCGTCGGTGGTGTCGGATGCCGGCCAGAACGAAGGCGAGAACGCACCCACGCGCCCGAACAGCTCCGGATACTGCCAGCCGAGGTTGAACGCGTTGAGCCCGCCGAGCGACCAGCCCACGATCGCGCGCGCATCCGGCGTCGTGCGCGTGCGGTAGCGTGCGTCGATGGCCGGGATCAGCGTGTGCGCAAGCCATTCCGAGTACGCATGCGCGTTCGCGCCGATGCCGCCATAGCGCGTCTTCGCGACCAGGTTCGTGCCGGCCTTGCGATCGGACAAGCCATATGCGCCCATGCGGTCGGGCGGCATGTCGATGGCGACGACGATCGGCGCGCGGATCTCGCCTGCAGCGATGAGCTGCTGGAGCGTCTCGCGAAGCTTCACCGCTTCGCGATCCTGCCCGTCGTTGACGTACAGCACCGGATAACGCCGCGTGCCGCCGGCGTAATCCGGCGGCAGATAGACGGTGGTCTTCATGCCCGCAGGCGCGAAGGACGTGGCGTCGAGCGCGAACGGCTCGACGACGACATCGCCCTTTGCAGACGCGGGTGTCAGCGGCTCGATGGCCGTGGCCGTCTGCGCGATCAACAACGCGCACACGGCGGAAACCAGGCCGACGCAGCGACGGATGCGCATGGCGTCGGTCAATCCAGTCGCGCGTAGAACACGCCGCGCGCCGGCAACGCCAGCATGCCGTCGCGCAGTTCGCCTGTGCGCAGGCCGTGGTCGGCCAGCGGCGTCGGCGTGCCAAGCGCCGCCGGCAACGTCCAGCTCTGCGGCTTTGCCGAAAGATTGAACACCACCAGCATCGCTTCGTCCGCGCAGCGGCGAGTGAACGCGAGTACCGGTTCGTCCGCATCGAGGAAGGCGATATCGCCCGTCACCAGCGCCGGTTGCGACTTGCGCCACTGCATCAGATGGCGCACGCCGTTGAGCACCGAATCGGCGCGCGAATCCTGCGCCGCGACGCTCAGTTCGCCATGTTCGGCCGGCACCGGAAGCCACGGGCGTGCGGCGCTGAAGCCGCCGTTGTCCTCATCGTTCCACGGCATCGGCGTGCGGCATCCATCGCGACCCTTGAACGTCGGCCAGAACGTGATGCCATAAGGATCCTGCAGCGATTCGAACGGAACCTCGGCTTCGGTCAGCCCCAGTTCCTCGCCCTGGTACAGGCACACCGAACCGCGCAGCGAGCACACCAGCGCGACGAGTTGGCGCGCGAGGTCCGCATCGTACGCGCCGCCCGCGTTCCAGCGCGTCACCGCGCGCTGCACGTCGTGGTTGGAAATCGCCCAGCACGGCCAGCCGTCCTGCATCTTCGCTTCGAGGTTCTCGACCGTGCCGCGGATGTACGCCGCGCTGGAATCGTCGGTCAGCAGTTCGAAGCTGTAGCCCATGTGCAGGCGGCGTTCGTTGACGTACTCGGCCATCGTGGCGAGCGAGTCTTCCGAGGAGATCTCACCCAGCGTCGTCGCGCCGGGATAGCGATCCAGCAACGCCCGCAGTTCCTCCAGGAACGCGATGTTCTCCGGCTGCGTGTTGTTGTACCAGTGGTACTGGAACGCGTACGGATTGTCCGGGCTGAAGCCGCGACCGGTGCGCAATTCCAGCGGTTTTGCCGGGTTGTCGCGCAGTTGCGTGTCGTGGAAGCAGAAGTTGATCGCATCCAGGCGCAGCCCGTCGACGCCGCGATCGAGCCAGAACTTCACGTTGTCGAGCGTCGCGGCCTGCACGGCCGGGTTGTGGAAGTTCAGGTCCGGCTGCGAGGCCAGGAAGTTGTGCAGGAAATACTGCTGGCGGCGCGGTTCCCACTGCCAGGCGACGCCGCCGAACAGCGACATCCAGTTGTTGGGCGGCGTGCCGTCGGGCTTCGCATCGGCCCACACGTACCAGTCGGCCTTCGCGTTGTCGCGGCTCTCGCGGCTTTCCTTGAACCAGGCGTGCTCGATCGAGGTGTGGCTGAGCACCTGGTCGATCATCACGCGGATGCCGAGCGAATGCGCCTTCGCGAGCAGGCGGTCGAAATCCTCCAGCGTGCCGAACAGCGGATCGACGTCGCGGTAATCGGCGATGTCGTAGCCGAAGTCGGCCATGGGCGACTTGAAGAACGGCGAGATCCAGATGGCGTCCACGCCGAGGCTGGCGACGTAGTCCAGCCGCGCCTCGATGCCCGGCAGGTCGCCCACGCCGTCGCCGTTGGTGTCCAGGAAGCTGCGCGGGTAGATCTGGTAGATCACCGCGCCCCGCCACCAGTTCGTGTCTTTCGCGTTGCCGACTGCCGCCATCTGCCTTGAGTCCCCGACGCTGCCCTGCGTGTGTCTGCCGTGTCGTCCATGCCGAACCGGACGCGCGCCCCGGGCGCGCGATGGCGTGCACTATTCCACGGTGCGTCCCCGTCGGGCATCGCCTGGATCGGCCAACGGCCATGAATACGTATGCAAGCGCAGCCCCCGCCGGCCCCGCCGACTACCATGGGCCATCGAGTTGGGGATGCTGCATGAAACAAGCCTGCCCGGCGCCGCCGATGCGCCGCTCGCCACGCATTGCGCTCGCCATCGCGCTGGGCTTGTCGGCCGGTTGCGCCATGGCGGGCGACGCGGCGTGGGTCGATTCGATCCAGTGGCAAGGCGCGACGGCACGCATTCAGGCCGACGGCGAAGGCTGGCGATTGCAGCCCGGCACCGGCGCCGAAGTGCGCGTTCCCGCGCAGCCGATGCGCAGCGCAACCGCGAGCCCGATGTTCGACGGCCTGTTCGCGCTCGCGCAGGCCGAACTCGCCAAGGCGCAGGTCGAATCGATTTCCGACAACGCCTATGACAACGGCCGGCCGATTCCCTGTTCCTGTTTCGAAACGGGCGAGAAGTGGCGTTACGTGTGGACGCGCGACCTCTCCTTCGCCGCCGACCTGTCGCTGGCGAAGCTGCGTCCGGAACGCACGCGCAACGCGCTGCGCTTCAAGCTGTCCGACCTGCGCGCCGGCGAACCGCAGGGCGAATACGTGGTGCAGGACACCGGCTCGGGCGGCAGCTGGCCGATCAGCAGCGATCGCGTGGTGTGGTTCCTCGCCGCGCGCGGCCTGGTGGATGCGAAGCCCGGCGACGCCGATGCGAAGCGATTCGACGAGGAGGTCTGGCACGCGCTGACCGATACGCTCGCGCAGGACCGGCGGTTCGTGTTCGACGATGCGACGGGGCTGTATCGCGGCGAGACGTCGTTCCTGGACTGGCGCGAACAGACATATCCGCGCTGGACGTCGGACGACGTCGCGTTCCTCGCGCAATCGTTCGCACTGTCGACCAACGTGCTGCATTACGACGCCTTGCGCCTGGCCGAAGGCATGGCGCGCCAGCGCGGCGACGCGCGCGCGGACGAGTACGCGGCGCAGGCAACATCGCTTGCGACGGCGATCGAGCGCGCCTTCTGGCGCGAGGATCGCGGCCTGTACATGAGCTACATCGGCACCGCCGCGCATCCGGTGCCGTTCGAGGCCTACGACTTGCTCGGCCTCTCGCTGCTGATCGACAGCGGCATCGCGCCGGAAGCGCACGCCCGTCGTGCGCTGTCGAACTATCCGAGGCTCGAATCCGGCAGCCCGGTGATCTGGCCGCAGCAGCCGGACATCGCCATCTATCACAACCGTGCGATCTGGCCGTTCGTGTCGGCGTATTCGCTGCGTGCGGCGCGCAAGCTCGACGATGCGGATCGCATCGCGGCCGAGATCCGCTCGCTGATGCGCGGCGCGGCGTTGGCGGGCTCAAACATGGAGAACTACGAACTGACCACGCAGGCCGTGCACGTCGACGACGGCGCGCTGAGCGGGCCGGTCGTGAATTCGCCGCGGCAGCTGTGGTCGGTCGCGGGCTATCTGCAGATGGTGATGGAAGGCGTGTTCGGGATCGGGCCGGATGGCGCGGTTTCGCCGAAGATTCCGGCGTCGGTCGTGCCGATGCTGTTCGGCGATCGCGACCGCATCGCGCTGCGAATGCCGGAGCGTGAGGTCGTGCTGGTCCGCCCGGCCGCGATCGAAGGCGACCTGCTGGTGGCGGGGAAGATCGAACGCGTCGGCTCCCGCGAGACGGTGCATCTGGTGCCGCAGCGTGTCGTCGCGCGAATGAAGGCTTCATCG
>Ga0102593_1002545_pt1 | contig 13709 bp, 11 predicted proteins | sample AraplaCol_mMS_r2_2_FD_76862 | JGI IMG/M metagenome (GOLD analysis project Ga0102593, IMG submission 76862) | Arabidopsis root microbial communities from North Carolina, USA - plate scrape MF_Col_mMS_r2 (SPADES assembly) (version 2) | ecosystem: Host-associated > Plants > Roots > Endosphere...
CATCCCCGTCATGGCACTTTCTTGTCAAAACGAGAAAGCATTGTCGAGCCGGGATACGACAGCCAATCTTCCAATTCGCACAATGATGACGTCTCGTGAGGCACGAATTACATAACGTTTACGTCAACGTCAATTATCAAACGCTGCCGAACCGGTCACATTCCCTTTCCTTTTCCGCTGCTTGCGCCTTATACATCGCTCTGACATATCGGAGGACAATCATGGATCTCGGCATCAAGGGCAAACGGGCGCTCGTCCTCGCCTCTTCGCGCGGCCTCGGCCTCGGCATCGCCGTGGCGCTGGCGCGGGAAGGCGCAAACGTGCTGCTCTGCGGGCGCAGCGGCGAACAGCTGGACGCCAATTGCAAGGCGATCAATAGCGAAGGCAAAGGCCGGGCCGACTGGATCTGGGCCGATCTCGGGGACGAACGCTTCGTCGAAATGACGACGACGGCGGTGAAGGAGAAGTTCGGCGGGCTCGATATCCTCGTCAACAATACCGGCGGACCGACGCCCGGCACGACGGAGGACATGACGGGCGAAAAGCTCGAAAGCTATTTCCTCTCCATGGTCGCTCGGGTGATCACGCTCACCAATGCGCTGCTGCCCGGCATGAAGGCGCAGGGCTGGGGCCGCATCCTCACGGTTGCCTCATCCGGCGTGATCGAACCGATTGCCAATCTGGCGCTGTCGAATACGCTGCGCCCGGCCCTTGCCGGGTGGAGCAAGACGCTTGCCTCCGAAGTGGCGAGCTTCGGCGTCACCACCAACCTGCTCCTGCCGGGCAGTATCCTGACGGCGCGGCTCGACGATCTCGATGGGGCTGCGGCAAAGCGGACTGGCAAGAGCCTCGAGGAGATCCGTACCGACAAGGAAGCGCGCATTCCGCTCGGCCGCTACGGCAGGGTCGAGGAATTTGCCGCAACCGCTGCCTTCCTATGCAGCCAGCCGGCAAGCTACATCACCGGCTCGCTCATCCGCTGCGACGGCGGCGCGGCGCGGTCCGTCTGAGCATTCCCGCTCAGCCGACGCGGGCCGCCGCCGCCCATGCCGCGGCACTTCGGATCATCTGTTCGACGTAAGCTGGATCTTCCGCAAATTCGGCGAGCTCGGAAAGACGATGGAAACCCGTCAGGATCGCAATACGCCGCCGGTCGAGCCTGCGTCCAGTCAGCATTTCATAGGCCGATACGATGCGGGCGGTCAGATCGGGCGAGATGAAGTTCGAATAGATGAATTCCTGGTGCAACGGGCCAAAGCCTGAATCGCCAAAATCATAAATGCCATTCAGCCGCTTTTGCGCATGGTCGAAGGCCATGTTCCAGCCATGACCATCGAAGAAGCCGTAGATGCTGCCGTAAGGATCGGGCGGCAAGGCTTCGAAATCGGAAATGATGGCCTGGGCAAAGCTCTCGATGTCAGGCGGCAGCAGCGGCAAAGCCCTCGTTCGCACCGTCTCCGGCGATTGCCATGGCTGGATCGCGCCGGCACCGGCCGAGCGCAGGCGATCGGCATCGAGCACGTGCAACTCGGCGTAAAAGCGGGCGAGATCTTCGGCGAGATGCTGACGATCGCCTTCGCCAAGCGCATCGTAATCTTCGGCGATGAGATGTTCGCCGTCGAGCTTGGCATGGCTGGAGAAGATCGGCGGCCCGTCATGAATGCGCATGTCTGGAACCGCCATCGACAACGACGGCCGAACGATGTCGAGCAAGGCGGCTTCCTTCTGCAGCGCTCTTTCCGCGCCGAGATTGCGAGGAAACTTGAAGATCAGCGTGTCGTCAACGTCGACCGCCATCGAATCCCAGCCCTTCGCCGCCAGCTTGAAGACGGAGGCCGTGAGTTCAGGAAACACACTTATGATGAGAGAACGAAATTCGCTGGCGTCCAACTCGGTCATGACAACCTGCCTTCTCTAGTTTTTTCCGTGTTCTTCGCGGGGGGCAAATGACGGCGCACGGATCGACATCGTCTTGTCGCGAGCCGCCTGCCCTCCGCCATCAAACGGCGTCGGGTTACACTGGGACTATATTAGTATAGTTTGAATATTACGGAATATTCATTACAAAAATTTAAGCCGTTATAACCACTTAGTGATCGCGACCCGGGAATTATGTCTTTTTTGCGCCGCAATATAAGTGGCTCAATCGGGGCATAAATTCGCAACCTTGCCCCCCGCAACCTTGCCCAAAGACCGGTATCGCCCATGAAGAAATTTTGGATCACCATCAGCGTTATCGCCGTTGCCGCCGTCGGCGTCTGGCAATTCGGGAATCGGGTCCCTTATGCCTCTCGCATTCCCTACCTCTCGCAGTTCATCATGCAGCCGGAAACCGGCAATGGCGGCGGGCAGCAGGCACAGGCAGATCAGGGGCAAGATGGCGGGCAACATCAGGGCGGCGGGCGCAGACGCGGTGGTGGCGGCCCGACCGTCGTCAAAACAGTAGCAGCCGTGAAGACGACGCTGCCGATGGATGTGACGGCGTCCGGCTGGGCCGATGCCGATGACAATACGACCATTGCCGCACAGGAACAGGGCCTGATCGTCAGCATCAATGCGCAGGATGGGGCGACCGTCAAAGCCGGTGACCTGATCGCCAAGCTGGACGACCGGACGGCCAAGGCGACCGTCGACAAGGACAATGCGATGATCGTGCGCGACACGGCAACCCTTTCGGAAGCCGAGACCGCATTAACGCGTGCACAGGATCTCTTCGATCAGAAGGCCGGCACCCAGCAAAGCCTCGACCAGGCGGTCGCCGCCCGTGATACCGCTGCGGCCACGGTCGACGCCGACAAGGCGTCGCTGGCCTCCGATCAGATCTTGCTCGAGCACACCGATATCCGCGCTCCCTTCGACGGCCGGCTCGGCGATATCGCTGTCAGCAAGGGCGCTTTCCTCAGTGCCGGCGCGGCAATCGTCACTATTGCGAAATACGATCCGATCTACGTGAAATTCCACCTGCAGGAACGCTATCTCAGGGAGCTGAAGAGCGCCTTGGCAGCCGGTCCGGTCGAGGTCAGCACCTCCCCCAATTCCACAAAGGGGCAAGTGCGAAATGGCGAAATCAGCTTCTACGACAACACGGTCGATACGGCCTCGGGCACGATCCTCGCCAAGGCGAAATTCGAGAATGCCTCCGGCGCTCTCTGGCCCGGCCAGTCGGTCAACATCGTCGTGCATTTCAACAATGACGAACAACAGGTCGTGGTGCCGACGGTTGCCGTCAGCCCTGGTCCGGAGGGTTTCTTCGCCTTCGTCGCCAAGGACGGCAAATCGCATCTGACGGCCGTCACCGTTGCCCGCGCGAACGGCGGCTTCACCGCCATAGAATCGGGCCTTCAGGCAGGCGATCACGTCGTCGTCGAGGGCCAGGGCCAGCTCAGCGACCAGCAGGCGATCAACGAGCAGTTCGATGAAAAGACGCTTGATGTCGCCTCCGCCGAAGAGCCTCGGCAACAGCAGCCATCCGAGACGATCGCGGTGGGAGCTCAGCAATGATCCCGAATTTCTGTATCCAGCGCCCCGTCGCGACGACGCTGCTTGCGATCGGCGTCATTCTGGCCGGTCTTGCCGGTTATCAGCTCGTACCCGTCGCAGCGCTACCGCAGGTCGACTTTCCCACCATCAACGTTTCGGCGCAGTTGAGCGGTGCCTCGCCGCAGACGATGGCGACCTCGGTTTCGACGCCGCTGATCAAGCAGTTCGAGACCATTCCCGGGATCACCGAAATCAGCGCCTCCAGTTCGCTCGGCAGCACCAGCATCGTGCTGCAGTTCGACCTCAGTCGTAATATCGATGCGGCCGCAGCCGACGTGCAGGCCGCGATTTCGCATGCCACCCGGCAACTACCCGACAATCTGACCACGCCGCCGAGTTATCGCAAGACGAACCCGGCCGATGCGCCTGTCATGCTGCTCTCGGTGCAGAGCAACACCATGCCGCGCAGCAAGCTTGACGACATCGCCGAGAACATCATCTCGCCGTCGCTTTCGACGCTTCCCGGCGTTGCCCAGGTCAGCGTCTACGGTGCGCAGACCTATGCCGTGCGCGTCGAGGTCGATCCCAATAAGCTTTTGACCCGCGGCATCGGCATCGACACCGTGAACAAGGCGCTTGCTGCCGCCAACAGCCAGCAGCCTGTGGGAACGCTGCAGAACAATTCGCAGAGCATGACCATCACGGCGAACACGCAGCGCACCAGCGCCGAACAATTCCGTTCGCTCGTCATTGCCAATCCGAACGGCGCGCCGATCCACCTCGGCGATATTGCCGATGTGCAAGACAGTGTTGAGAACCAATATACCGGCAGCTGGTATGACGGCCAACGCGGCATCATCCTCGCCATCCAGCGCCAGCCGGATGCCAACACGGTCGATGTCGTCGATGCGATCAACGCCAAGCTGCCGCAGCTTCACGCCGAAATCCCGCCTTCCGTCAACACGGTCGTCATGAATGACGCCGCAAAGCCGATTCGCGATGCCATCTCCGACGTGAAGTTCACGCTGCTCCTAACGATCGGCCTCGTCGTTCTCGTCATCTACCTCTTTACCGGCCATGCGACAGCAACGATCATTCCCGGGCTTGCCGTTCCGCTGTCGCTGATCTCGACCTTCGGCATGATGTATGTGCTCGGCTACAGTATCGACAACATCTCGCTGCTCGGACTAACGCTCGCGGTGGGGCTCGTGGTGGATGACGCCATCGTCATGCTCGAGAACATTCTGCGCCATGTCGAGGATGGCATGCCCGTGCGGGAAGCGGCGATCAAGGGTGCGGGCGAAGTCAGCTACACCATCATTTCCATGTCGGTTTCGTTGATCGCGGTCTTCATCCCGATCCTGCTGATGGGCGGCGTTGTCGGCCGCGTGTTCAACGAATTCGGCATGGTGGTTGCGATTGCGATCATCTCTTCGGCAATCGTCTCGCTGACCGTGACGCCGATGCTCGCCTCGCGTCTGTCCAACCACCAGAGCCGCCCGCCGCTCATGATCCGCATCTTCGATGCCGGCTTCGAACGGACGCTGCGCGGCTATGACAGGGCTGTCGGCTGGTGCCTTCGCCACCGCCCCACGATCCTCGGCGTTTTCCTCGCCTCGGTGGCACTGACGATCTATTTCTTCATGACGCTGCCGACAAGCTTCTTCCCACAGGAGGATATCGGCCGCCTGACGATCAGCACGCAGGCCCGGCAGGACATTTCCTATTCCGCAATGGCGGCGCTGCAGCAGCAGGCGGCAGCCGTCGTCAAGGCGAACCCGGCGGTCAACCATGTGATGTCGACGATCGGCGGCAACCCGAACAAACCACAGAACAACGGCTCGATGTTCGTCGAACTCAAAGACAAGACGGAGCGTCCGCCGCTTGACCAGACGCTGCGCGAGCTGCGCACGGCGATCAACAAGATCCCCGGCCTGCAGGCCTTCGTAACACCGAACCAGAGCCTGCGCTTCGGCGGTCGCCAGACGGCCAGCCAATATCAGCTGGTGGTGCAGGCGCTGAGTGCTGATCAGACCAACCTGTGGGCCGGCAAGATCCAGGCGGCGATGCGTAAGGACCGGCTGTTCACCGACGTGACCTCGGACGCCCAGAACAACGCCCTGCAGGCCAACATCGTCATCGATACCGAGCGGGCAGCCGCCTACGGGATCGATAACGACACGCTGCGCACGACGCTGCAGGAATCCTTCAGCGGATATGCAGCGGCGGAAATCCAGTCTACCGGCGACAGCTACGACGTCATCGTCGAATACGACACGAGCAAGCCCTGGGACGACCAGAAGCTCTCGGAAATCCGTGTCGCCTCGGCCAATGGCAGCCTGGTGCCGCTTTCAAACTTCGCGCATGTCGAGCGCACGGTCGGCCCTGTAACAATCAACCAGACGGGCCAGCTCGTCTCGACCACCGTTTCCTTCAACCTGCCGGAAGGCGTCTCGCTCAGCGACGCGACGGCGGCAATCGACCAGATCAAGACGGAAATGAGCATGCCGGCCGACGTTTTCACCTCCTATGGCGGTACAGCTGAGATTTTCGAGCAGTCTCAGGGCAATACGCCATACCTCATCCTGGCGGCGGTGCTGACCATCTATGTCGTGCTCGGCGTACTCTACGAGAGCTTCATCCACCCGCTCACCATTCTGTCCGGTCTGCCGGCCGCGGCATTCGGTGCGCTGCTGGCGCTTGATATCATGGGTTTCGACCTGTCGATCATCGCCCTTATCGGCCTGCTGATGCTGATCGGCATCGTCAAGAAGAACGCGATCATGATGATCGACGTGGCGGTGGAGACCATGCGCACGACCGGCGAAAAGGCGACGGTGGCGATCCACGAGGCCTGCGTGCGACGCTTCCGACCGATCATGATGACGACCTTCTGCGCCCTGCTCGGCGCCCTGCCGATCGCGCTCGGCACCGGCGCCAGTTCCGAACTGCGCCAGCCGCTCGGCATCGCCGTCGTCGGCGGCCTGATCGTCTCGCAGATGCTGACGCTCTTCATCACCCCGGTCATCTTCGTCGAGATGGACCGCTTCGGAAGCTTCCTCGGCCGACTGATCGGCCACAAGAAGGTCGAGGAGCCGGAGGTGCAGGAGGCAAGGGCAATGGCCGCCGAGTGATGACGGCCCTCTGAGTTCGGCATTGCCGATTGACCCTTGCGGCGCACTTCTTCTTCCAACCGGGAGAAGAAGTGCGCCCGCGATCACATCAACTTCCGCTCCTCTTGAATGTGTCGCGCCCCTGTGGCATCACCCGCCCTCCTGAATCCGGGCGTCCTACGCCTTTTCGCGGAGCGATGCTCCGTCTCCAATAACGATCGGCATGAAGAGGTGCGGGCATGGCTCAGGCGCTGGGTTTCGACTTCGGCACGACGAATACGGTACTCGCCATGGCGGATGGCGGGGCGACGCGCTCGATGGCGTTCACCAGCACGGAGGGTACGGCCGACAGCATGCGCACGGCGCTTTCCTTCATGAAGGATGCGCAGCTCGGCGCTTCGGCGCTGAAGGTGGAGGCGGGCCATGCGGCGATCCGCCAATTCATCGACAATCCCGGCGAATGCCGCTTCCTGCAGTCGATCAAGACCTTTGCGGCGAGCGCGCTGTTCCAGGGCACGCTGATCTTCGCAAAACGGCATAATTTCGAAGATCTGATGGAGATTTTCGTCCGGCGCCTGCGCAACTATGCCGGCGACCACTGGCCTTCCGATGTCAGCCGTATCGTCACCGGCCGGCCGGTGCATTTTGCCGGTGCCAGTCCCGATCCGGCGCTGGCGACCGAACGATACAATGAGGCGCTGTCGCGCTTCGGTTTTCCCGAGATCCACTATGTCTATGAGCCGGTCGCCGCTGCCTTCTACTTCGCGCAGAACCTGAAGCAGGATGCCACCGTACTGGTTGCCGATTTCGGTGGCGGCACGACCGACTATTCGCTGATCCGCTTCGAGACCGTTGCCGGCAAGCTGACGGCAACACCGATCGGCCATTCCGGCGTCGGCGTCGCCGGCGATCACTTCGACTACAGGATGATCGACAACATCGTCGCACCGCTGATCGGCAAAGGCAGCCATTTCAAGAGCTTCGACAAGATTCTCGAAGTGCCGTCCAACTACTATTCCAGTTTCGGCCGCTGGAACCAGCTGTCGATCTTCAAGACGACGCGCGAATTCGAGGATCTGAAGAAGCTGGTACGCACCAGCCTGGAACCGGAAAAGCTCGAAATCTTCATCGACCTCATCGACCATGACGAGGGCTACCCGCTCTATCAGGCCGTGTCAGCGACGAAGATGGCTCTCTCGGCCTCGGAGGAGGCGCCTTTCGATTTCGCGCCGCTTGGTCGCGGTGGACATCGCAGCATCAAGCGTAGCGATTTCGAAGGCTGGATCGCCGATGATCTCGCCCGCATCGAAGGCGCGCTGGACGACGTGCTCGACAAGACCGAGACGAAGCCTGCGGAGATCGATAAGGTGTTCCTCACCGGCGGCACCTCCTTCGTGCCGGCGGTGCGCCGCATCTTCACCGAACGCTTCGAGCGCGACCGGATCGAAAGCGGCGGCGAGCTGTTGTCGATCGCCCACGGCCTGGCGCTGATCGGCGAACGCGAGGACATCGCGCAATGGACTGTGCAATAGAGCAGACAAGGGCGGGCAATCTGCCGCCCACCCTTTCAATGCCCCTGTCACTCCGCTAAGCTTGCCGCATGATCTCCGCCAACGACCTCTCCCCCGCCGAGCTTGCAGCGCTTCTGCATTTCCATGCGGATGCCGGCGTGGAATGGCTGCTGGAGGAAGAGGCTATCGACCGTTTCGCCGAGTTCGAGGCGATGAAGGCCGCCCGCCGCCCGGCGGCGGCACAGGCGCAGCCGCAACGTCCTGCCACTGGGGAACGCCCTGCCCCAGGCCAGGTACCGCCGCGTCCGAATACAGCGGCACGCCCGGCGCCTGCCGAACGTGCATCTTCCAGCCCGCAACCGGCGATCCCGGATGGCGAGGCGGTGCAGCAGGCGCGCTTCGTCGCCGAAACCGCGCGATCGCTCAGTGAGCTCAAGACCGCGATCGAATCTTTCAACGGCTGCAACCTCAAGCACAGTGCCCGCTCGACCATCTTTGCCAGCGGCAATGCCGAAAGCGGGATCATGGTGATCGGCTCGGCGCCGAGCGCCGAAGACGATCGCGAGGGTGTGCCCTTCTCGGGAAAATCCGGCCAGCTGTTCGACAAGATGCTGACGGCGATCGGGCTGACGCGCTCAGCCATTCTGTTGACGCAGGTCATCCCCTGGCGACCACCTGGCAATCGTGCGCCCTCGGCGGCGGAAATGGACATCTGCCGCCCCTTCATCGAGCGGCAGATCGCGCTTGCCGAACCCAAGGCGATCCTGCTGCTGGGCAATTTTTCGGCGCGCTTCTTCTTCGGCGAAAGCGATACGATTCACGGCCTGCGCGGCCATTGGAAAGAGATTGGCGTTGCGGACTGTGTCATTCCTGCCATAGCCAGCCTGCATCCGCAGGATCTGTTAACCGCACCTGTAAACAAGCGGCTGGCCTGGAATGACCTGCTCGCCTTTCAAGCGAAGCTTAAGTCCCTCTCTTTGCTTAGAAATTAGCCAAAGTTGAATAATTTGTGAATCAATCTATGCGATTTTCGCATGGCTGCATCCCGCCGTGATGCATTGCGGAATCTATGTTGCATCGCAATATCAGCTGTGTCTTGGGAGGAATCACAGGAACCAAGGCCATGAACAAGCGTTTTCGTCCTATCCATAGCGGGTTTGAAACCCTTCGCCTCGCCGGCGACCAGGTTCGTTCCACTCAAGGCTACAGCCGTTTCGGCTTTGCCACGAACGAACAGATGATTGCCCGCGGCACCGGCATCAACAGCCGCACGGCGCGCCCGAACGCCATTTTTTCGGACTTCCAGCAATATTGAGCAGGAATTCAACGTGTCGCAGCGTCCTTTGCGCGTCTTAAAAGACGCGCAGCGCTGTAGGCGCTTCGCCTGCCCTTCGTCTCAAGAGTACCCCAACATGTCGACGATCCTGATATCGCTTCTGCGCAACATCGAAACATTCGAGCATATCCGCGTTGCCGTCTGCGCCGCGCGGGAATATGAGCGCGAGCTTTCGGTCAAGCCGGCCGATGCCGGAACGCGCAATGGCGCAGGTACAGCGGCGATCGTTCTCTAGAGCAATTCCGTTTTTCCGAGTCACGGAAATGCTCTATCTCCTTGTTTTCGCGCATTCCGGACGCAAAACCACTGCGCACTTACTGGAATTGCTCTAATCAGATGGCCATCTCGTCGATCTGGGCCTTCGCCCATTCGAAGGCTTCGTCGACATAGGCGAACTTGACCGCCTGCCAAGCGCAATATTCCTCGACGAAATCCCGCGATATCCATAGGTGCGTCTTGCGCGGCTCGTCATACCAGCCGACGCAGCCGCGTTGCGCCGCTTTTGCCAGCAGCCGCTGCAGATGGGTGCGCGACATCATGAAATCGGCAGCGAGCGCACGGGTTTCGACACGGCCGACAGACAGCCTCCCCGGCTCGCTGCTTTCCAAATCCATCCGGGCGATGAAGTTGTCGACGACGAGGCCGCCGGCTTCCGTCCAGAGGAACAGCGCCACCTGCTCCGGCGGTTCGCGCCAGGCGGCATCTTCGAGGCAATGGCGGGCAATGCGCGGCTGAATGAGCCGCATCAGTGATGGATTTGCCTGAAAAAACACTGCCCTTTGACCGCCGTCGAGCAGGTCGAGGGCGCCGAGATTGGAGAAAATCCAGGCAAACATCCCCTGATGGCTAACGTCGGCCGGTTCGAAATGACGTGGCCGCCGCCGCTCGTCGCCGGGCGTGTGAGTTATGAAGCGGTAGGTATAGAGTTCCTCGATGAAGGCGAGCACGGTGTTGCGGCTCGCCACCTTGTGCGCGGTGATGCGCCCGGTCAGCCGCACGGCGGTGAAACCCGACGTCGGGTCGCGCGGATCATATTCCAGGTGGAGGGCATAGGCAGTCTGGGTCAGAAGCCAGCGCTGATGCGAGGCGAGCAGTCGCGCCAACCGCGGACCAGCATCAAACATGCCGCGCATCTGCCCAGCCAAAAAGCGAATGCTCATCAGAAAGGAAGAGTTCCCCACCAATTGCTCCGCTGTGAATGCCATTATGCTTTTCTCCACCTCCGCTCGCCGGCCAGCGTTCGGAGCAACGACACCCAGAGCCCCTCCGGCATCAGCGGCCATTCAGACATGCACAGCTTGGAATAAATGATACTCTCTCATGTTCAACAATCATATTCCACAGGCCGGCGGTATCCCAAGAATTCACCATTCTTTTCACCCTGTGAGCGCAAGTTTCAACCCACCGCAATCGCCGCGTTAAAACCTTCTATATCATACGCTTGCCGCGTCAGGCTTGCGGCGTCGTGGCCTTGCGCGCCTCTCTCTGCTCGATGCCCAACTGATGCTCGCGAAAGATGATGAAGATGCCGGCGGCGATGACGATGACGGTGCCAATCAGCATGGTAACGCTCGGCACGTCGCCGAAGACAAAATAGGCGACGATACCGCCGAGCAGGATCGACGTATATTCGAACGGCGCGATGGTGGAGACGTCGGCATGGCGGTAACTTTCCGTCAGCAGGATCTGCGCGACGCCGCCGCAAAAACCGGCGGCGATCAGACAGAGCGCTGTCGGCCATGGCAGGATGAGCCAGCCGAAGGGAACAGAAGCCAGCGAGAAGACCGAGGCGGTGATCGAGAAATACAGCACGATCGTCGCCGTCTTCTCTTCCTCGACGAGGCGGCGCACCTGGATCATCGCCATGCCGCCGAGAACGGCCGAGAGCAGCACGCAGAGTGCGCCGACGGCCTGTTCTGCTTCCATGCCGCCGTCGCGAAACAGCGTGAGTTTCGGCCAGGAAACGATGGCGACGCCGACGATGCCGACCAGGACGGCGCTCCAGCGATAGATGCGCACGGTCTCGCCGAGAAAAACGGCAGCGAAGATGACGGCGACGAGCGGCAACGCGTAGCCGAGCGCGATCGCCTCCGGCAGCGGCAGATGCAGCAGGCCATAGAAACCGAAAGCCATCGACAAGATGCCGATCGTGCCGCGCTTCAGGTGACCGATTGGGTTGGCCGTGTAGAAGGCGGCGCGCAGCTGCCTGTTATAGGCGAGATAGGCCATGATCGGGAAGAGCGCGAAGAACGACCTGCAGAAGGTGACCTGACCGGGCGGGATGTCTGAGCCGGCCAGCTTGATGAAGGTCTGCATGGCCAGGAAGACCACGACCGACGAGACTTTCAGCGCAATGCCTCTCATCGGGTTTCTGAGAACCGAGTGCATGATCCTGGCTCTTAATACTGCTCAAGCGGAACGGGGGGACGCGTTCGACTCGGGAACGCAGCGGGTGACGTCTCCCATCGTAGCGAAAGAAAAAACCGATTGGCGAAAAAACCGCAAGCAACATCAGAGAATCACAGAAACGCCGTCAGCGGCAGGCTCAACCGTGCTGCTTATGCGCCACCGCTCTGAAATTTCTCGTTTTCAGCGATTCACCCCGAAAATGTTCATCTCGCGGGGCCAGCCGTTAACCAATTGAAAACCATAGGCAAGCATCGTTTTTTATCGCTGATCTCGAAATTTTCTTCACCACACAAACAATTGCCCGCTCCTTCCAGGATCCTTTTGATGAAGCCGCTTAGCGCCGAAACCATTGCCCAGTCGCAGAATGCGACACCGCGGTCCATGCGCGTCGTCACGGACGGCATCAGCACCGATCTCGAGCGCTTCAGCGCCGACAACACCAATATCGTCAAGCAGATTAAGCTGCTGGCGATCAATGCGCTGATCGAGGCAGCCAGAGCCGGCGAGACCGGAAAGGGCTTCGCTGTCGTTGCCAACGAGGTGCAGCGGCTGGCGCAGATCGCAACCGACATTACCGGCAGGTTCGAGAGCAACGTGCTTGGCCGCATCGGCCTCAGCCGCGCCATGGCGGATTCGCTGGTCGAGGAGATGGAGGGCGTTCGCCTTACCGATCTGGCGCAGACACTGGTGCAGCTCATCGTCCGCAACCTTTTCGAACGCACGGCCGATGTGCGCTGGTGGGCGACGGACCCGGCACTCTGGCAGGCACTGCAGGAACCGGGCCGGGAAACCGTAGCCTTTGCGGCGGAGCGTCTCGGCGCCATCAACCGCTTCTACACCGTCTATCTCGATCTCGTCATGACCGATCTCTCGGGCAAGGTGATCGCATCCGCCAATCCCAAGTTCCAGCGCAAGATCGCAGGCACGAGCCTTGCCGGCGATCCGTGGTTCCGGGCGGCGTCGGCCTGCTCCTCCGGCGACGCGTATATCGTCGACGATGTCAAAGCGAGCCCGCTGCACGACAACAGGCATGCGCTCGTTTATGCCACAGGCATCCGCGAAGAGGGCAAGCTCGATGGGCGGCTGATCGGCACCCTCGGCGTCTATTTCGACTGGCAGAACCAGGGCCAGGCGATCGTCGAGAAGGAGGCCAACCTGCCGCCGCAGTTGGCGGAAAGAACGACTGTCATGCTGCTCGACGGCAAGAGCCGGGTCATCGCCACCACCAATCCCACCTTGCTCTTTTCCCATTTCGCGCTCGCCAACCCGTCCAGTCAGGCGAAAGGCAGCTACTACGACAATAACGGCTCTATCGTCGCCTTCGCGCGCACCCTCGGCTACGAGGATTACGACGGGCTCGGCTGGTACGGCGTCGTCGTGCAACAGACGGAAAACGACGCGACGATCAAGGCGGCACTCAATCTGAAGTAGTGTCCATCTCCTTGTGGCCGTGTTCATCCGTTGCCAATAAGATATTTTGCCCGCGAACTTGGCGTTCGCGGGCAATTTGCTTTAAGTTTAGTTCAGACTTTAATGTAATCATGCCCGGCAAAATTTATGGCAGAGTGCGCCCGCCTCTGTATTCCGCGGTTGTCCAATAACGGTCTTCAGGAAACACCATGCGAACAGATACCGGCCAGGTCATTCATCTGGCAGATTACCGTCCCACCGACTTCGTGCTGGAACGCGTGGACCTCACTTTCGAACTCGACCCGACGGAGACAAAGGTCGAGGCGCGTCTGATCTTTCATCGTCGCCCGGGCGCCGATCCGACAGCGCCCATCGTTCTCGACGGCGACGAACTGACGTTGTCGGGGCTGCTGTTTGACCAGGTGGAGCTGGACCCTTCGCGTTACGACG
>Ga0102593_1002548_pt1 | contig 13685 bp, 10 predicted proteins | sample AraplaCol_mMS_r2_2_FD_76862 | JGI IMG/M metagenome (GOLD analysis project Ga0102593, IMG submission 76862) | Arabidopsis root microbial communities from North Carolina, USA - plate scrape MF_Col_mMS_r2 (SPADES assembly) (version 2) | ecosystem: Host-associated > Plants > Roots > Endosphere...
AAGCGGCGAATCCGTTTCCCGGCCCGCCGCTCTGGAATGGCGCTTTCATAAACCACGCTGATGTGTGGGATCAAATAAATTGCGAGAATCCCGGCAATATCGGCAGGAAAAGTGCCGCAATCTGCAGTACAAAGATTGACCTAGGCAGAGAGCGTGGCTATCTACCGCCACCTGCACCAAAATTCGTGATCAGGCGTCAAACGCGGCCAAAGCCGCGCGCCTGCACCTGCGAGATCAAATGGCCGGCTCGCGTTGCCAGAACGCCAAGCCCGCCGGAAACGGGATGAAGATGACCGCGACAGCACCCTGGACAACCGAAAAGCCGACCGCCCTGCTCGTTCTTGCCGACGGCACCGTCATCGAAGGCAAGGGTATCGGCGCAACCGGCAAGATCCAGGCGGAGGCCGTCTTCAACACGGCGCTCACCGGCTACGAGGAAATCCTCACCGACCCCTCCTATCTCGGCCAGATCGTCACCTTCACCTTCCCGCATATCGGCAATATCGGCACCAATGAAGAAGATATCGAAGACCTGACGCCGGCAGCACGCCATGGCGCGGTCGGCGTCATCTTCAAGGCCGATATCACCGAACCTTCGAATTACCGCGCGGCAAAGCATCTCGATGCCTGGCTGAAAGCCCGCGGCATCATCGGCCTTTGCGGCATCGACACCCGCGCACTGACCGCCTGGATCCGCGAAAACGGCTCGCCCAACGCCGTCATTGCTCACGAGCCCTCCGGCAATTTCGACGTCGAAGCGCTGAAGGCAGAGGCCAAGGCCTGGAGCGGCCTCGAAGGCCTCGACCTCGCCAAGATCGCTTCGTCTGGCCAGTCCTCGCAGTGGTCGCAGACCCCCTGGGTCTGGGACGAGGGCTATGGCGAACTCGGCGCTGCCGACACGAAGTATCATGTCGTCTGCCTGGATTACGGCGTGAAGCGCAATATCCTGCGCCTCTTTGCCGGTCTCGATTGCAAGGTCACCGTCATGCCGGCAACGACGAGCGCCGAGGACGTGCTTGCCCTGCAGCCCGACGGCATCTTCCTGTCGAATGGCCCCGGCGATCCGGCAGCTACAGGCGAATATGCCGTTCCCGTCATCAAGGATCTGATCAAGACCGATATCCCCGTCTTCGGCATCTGCCTCGGCCACCAGATGCTGGGCCTTGCGCTCGGTGCCAAGACCGAGAAGATGCACCAGGGCCACCACGGCGCGAACCATCCGGTCAAGGATCACACGACCGGCAAGGTCGAGATCGTCTCCATGAACCACGGCTTTGCAGTCGACACGAAGTCGCTGCCCGAAGGCGTTGAAGAGACTCACGTATCGCTGTTCGACGGCACAAATTGCGGATTGCGCGTCCTCGGCAAGTCGGTCTTCTCCGTCCAGCACCACCCGGAAGCCTCTCCCGGCCCGCAGGACAGCCACTACCTCTTCCGCCGCTTCGTCAACATGGTGCGCGAGAAGAAGGGCGAACCGGCACTCGCCGAACGCTGACATCAGATCAAGGCCCGCACAATGCGGGCCTTTTTCTTTGCCCGCGTATTGACCTCAACTAAACTTGAGGAATTACAGAACTGCCTGCAACACATCATATGCAGGAGAAGACTGGATGAGCGGAGCTTTCTACAGGATAGACAAATTCATCGTGCCGGCTGCGGCGCGCGAAGAATTTCTCGTCAATGTGATGATGACCCATAAGGTGCTGGAGGCACAGGACGGCTTCATCAATCATACGGTGCTGGAACAGATTGCCGGTCCCGGCGAATTCAATTTCGTGACTGTTGCCGAATGGGAAAGCGCCGATGTCGTCGAACGCGTTCGGGCAGTCATTGCCGCAGCCCACAAGGCGGCCAATTTCGATCCTCAGGAAATGTTCGCGCGGCTCGGAATTCGCGCCGATATCGCCAGCTACAAACCGGTTGCGGCCTGACAGCTGAGATATGACGGCCGGCTTAAGCCCCGGCCGTTGCGCCCTCGCGGCGTACGAGAATATAGAAGCGGGCGCAGAGCATGGCGGCAGCGGCCGCCAGCCCGACGAGAAAGCCATACCAGATTCCAAGCCCGCCGAAGCCGAGCGGGAAGGCAAAGGCCCAGGCGAGGAAAAAGCCGATCGGCCAATAGGCAATCAGCGCCATGACCATCGGCACGCGCGCATCCTTCAGTCCACGCAGCAGTCCGCTGGCGATTGCCTGCAGGCCATCGACGAACTGGAAGAGACCGGCAACGACGATCAGCGGGCCGGCATAGGCCAGCACCTCGGGTGCCTCCGGCAGACTGACATCAAGGAAGAGCCGCGCCAGAACCTGCGGTATGGCCGCAAAGATGATGCTGCCGATGATGGACGCAGCGGCGGCAATGATGAGCACTGTGATAGCCGCCCGCACCAGCCCGGCATGATCGCCCTGCCCGTGCGCAACGCCAACACGAACGGTTGCCGCCTGGCCGAGGCCGAGCGGGATCATGAAGGCCATCGAAGCCCATTGCAGGGCGATACCATGCGCGGCAAGTTCGATCGTACCGATACGGCCCATCAGCAGCGAGGCTGCCGTGAAGAGGCTGACTTCGGCCAGGATGGTGATGCTGATCGGCAGACCGAGGCGAACGACCTCGAAGAAGGCATGCCAGTCCGGCTTCCAGAAGCGCACGAAGATCTCATAGCGGCGCGTCTCTTCCCTGCCCTGCACATAGGAGAGGATGAAGAGGAAGCCCGCCGTCTGCACCACGACGGACACGATTGCGGCCCCCTCCAGCCCCATGACCGGAAAGCCGAAATGGCCGAGCACGAGGATATAGGCGCCGATCGCATTCAGCACCAGCATGGCGATGGTGACGTTGAGGATGACGCCGGCCTTGCCGATGGCGCTGACGAGGGCACGCATGACGTTGTAGAGCAGCCCCGGCAGCACGCCGAGCTGGCCGATGATGATATAACCGTGGGCAAGCTTCGCCACTTCAGGCTCCTGCCCGAAATAGCGCAGGATCCTCTCGGAATTATAGAAGGCAGGCTGCATCAGCAGCCAGTAGCAGATGACGACCCAGATGCCCATGCGCAGCGACCGGCGCACGGTCACGACATCGCCGCGGCCATAGGCCTGGGCCACCATCGGGATAACGGCAATCGCAAAGCCCGAACCGAAAATCAGGATCGTGAACAGGAACTGCGCAGAAAGCACCATGGCGGCAAGATGCTCGGCTCCGAGCTGACCGACGATCATTACGTCGGTCATGCCGATGCCGAACTGCGCGAGCTGGGCGCCGATCAGCGGCACGCCGAGCATCAGCGTGGCGCGAAAATGCGCAGACCAACGGTTGTCCTTTGCAGGCGCGACGGCGCGCACATCGATCGGCGTGTCCATGACACTGTTCCTGAGATTGAATTATTGAGAGCCGCAGTGCGGCAAAATATCACGCTGGCTTAAAGCAAGGCAGCGCAAAGAACTACCCCAAAACAAGCAGATGCTGAAAAATTCATCACAGCTTCATTGTTTTTGATGGATCATTCCGCCGCGTTGAAGGCTTGTGCCGGCGCTTTCGCTATCCTCACACGCGTCAGAAATACAACCGCCGCAACCATGATGAAGAAAGCAGCCAGCAGATAAGGCGCACCGGCAAAGGTGATCGGCGCATCCGGCTTGGTGAAATAGCCGAACATCTGCGTGAAGATCAGCGGGCCGATGATCGTCGTGATGCTGCTGATACTCGTGAGCGCGCCCTGCAACTCGCCTTGTGCCGATGGCGGCACCTTGCCGGCGGCGATGCTGCGCAACGGCGGGTCGGCGACATTCTCCATGACGGTCAATACGATCACGGTGTAGACGACCCAGCCCTCCCAGGCGAAAGCGTAGCCCGAAAGCGCCGCCATCGAGAAGCAGAGGCCGAGAACCGCCGTCTTCCATTCGCCGAGAACGGGCACGACACGCGGCAGGACAAGCCCCATGACGACAGCCGCACCGATGCCGTAGATGCCGAGCGACAGGCCGATCTGCCCTTCGCTCCAGCCATAGCGGAAGGTCGAGACGAAGGGCCAGACCGAGGGATAGACGGCATGGGCGAGGAAGAACAGGAACATCACGAGGCAAACCCAGCCGATCCCGGGATAGTGCCGCATTTGCCGCAAAGCGCCGAGCGGGTTTGCGCGCTTCCATTCGAAGGTACGGCGGTTCTTCGCTTCGAGCGTTTCCGGCAGCAGGAAACAGGCGGCAACGAAATTGACGAAGGAAAGCGCGGCCGCACCATAGAATGGCACGCGCGGCCCGAACTCGCCGAGGAAACCGCCGATGACAGGACCGACAGTGAAACCGACACCGAAGGCGATACCGATCAGGCCGAAATTCTTGGCGCGGTTCTCTTCATTGCTGATGTCGGCAATATAGGCCGAGCAGGTGGCGAAGCTGCCGCCGCTGATGCCGGCGAGCACACGGCCGACGAAGAGCATCCAGTAACTGGTGGCGATGGCGCAGATGAAATTGTCGAACGCGAAGGTCAGCACCGAAAGCAGCAGGATCGGACGTCGCCCGAAACGGTCGCTCAGGTTTCCGAGCAGCGGCGCAAACAGGAACTGCATCAGCGAATAGATCAGCATCAGCCAGCCGCCGTCGACGGCTGCATCGCTGACCGTGCCGCCCGTCAGTTCCTCCAGATAGACAGGCAGGACCGGCATGATGATCGCGATGCCGATAACATCCAGAAAGAGAATGACGAAGACCAGGAAAAGGCCGCGGCGAACGAATTTCGGATCAAGCATAAGACATCTCTACAGCCGATATTTTCTGGAAAGACGATCTCGTCGCCGAATATATGACATAGCCGATTGAATTGACCGAAACAATCCGTGAACATTTCAATGTTTTTGATGGAGAAGCCGCCAAAACAGATCATTCACGCGCTTTTTCGCTGCTCCACCCGCACGAAGTCCACAAAGGCCCGCAATGGCGCGGGCATGTGGCGGCGGCTCGGATAATAGAGAAACGGGCCGGAAAATTCGCTGTCCCACTCACTCAGGATCCGCACCAGCCGGCCTTCCGCAATCCCCGGCGCGAGCAGTTCTTCAAAGGTGCGGATGACACCAAGACCTGCAAGCGCGGCCTCGATTTCCATCTCCACTGCATTGGCGATGACGGGACCGGACGGCGCGATCACGAGCGTTTCGTCACCCCTTTCGAATTCCCAGGCAAGCGAAGCGCCGCTGATGAAGCGATGGCGAATGCAGCTATGTTCCAGCAGATCCCGTGGATGCTGCGGTGTGCCCCGCCTTTCCAGGTAAGCGGGAGCGACCGCCGTCACATAGCGCTGCCGGCGCGGACCGATCGGCACGGCAATCATGTCCCGTTCCAGCCGCTCGTCATAGCGAATGCCGGCATCGAAGCCGGCGGCCAGCACGTCGATGAATGTATCTTCGCCAATGATTTCCAGGGTGATCTGTGGGTAGAGCGTCAGAAACCGGGCGGCGAGTTCCGCCATGAAAAGTTTGACGACAATGCTCGGCACGTTGAGCCTGAGCGTGCCCGCCGGACTGTCGCGAAAACTGTCGAGCTGACCGAGCGCGGCAGCCACTTCCGAAAGCGCCGGAGAGAGCTTCTCAAGCAATCGCTGGCCGGCTGCCGTCGGCGTGACGGAACGCGTCGTGCGATTGAGAAGCCTGACGCCGAGCCGCTCTTCGAGGCGTCGCAGAGAATCGCTCAGCGACGATGCGGAAACCCCGCGCTTGCGGGCTGCGGAGCGAAAGCTGCGCTCTCTTGCAATCGCGGCAAAGGCATCCAGATCACTGAGGGGAAGATCATCCATTGTGCATTTTTCCGTACGGCCCGTTCGATACCATCCGGATTATCGCACAAACATGGCTGCTATAAAACGGCATCCGAAGACGCCATCGGGGCGTCGCTGAAGGAGAAGAAGATGCAGACCTATCGTTTGGGAAAAACCGGTCCTGATGTTTCGGCCATCGGTCTCGGCTGCATGGGCATGTCGGGCATGTACGGCCCGTCCGACCGTGCCGAAAGCATAGCAACCATCCACGCAGCACTCGATGCCGGCGTCAATCTGCTCGACACAGGCGATTTCTATGGCATGGGCCATAATGAGATGCTGATTGGGGAAGCGCTCAAGGGCCGCAAGCGCGACGACGCCGTCATCAGCGTCAAGTTCGGCGCCTTGCGCGATCCCTCCAGCGGCTGGAATGGCTACGACGCCCGCCCGATCGCCGTGAAGAACTTCCTTGCCTATACACTGCAGCGCCTGGGCGTCGACTATATCGATATCTACCGCCCTGCCCGCCTCGATCCGAACGTGCCGATCGAGGACACGGTGGGTGCCATCTCCGATCTCATCAAGGCCGGCTACGTCCGCCATGTCGGCCTCTCCGAAGTCGGCGCCGATACGATCCGCCGCGCCGCCGCCGTTGCCCCCATTGCCGACCTGCAGATCGAATATTCGCTGATCTCGCGCGGCATCGAGGATGAGATCCTGCCTGCTACCCGCGAGCTCGGCATCTCCATCACCGCTTATGGCGTGCTCTCGCGCGGCCTCATCAGCGGACACTGGCAGAAAGGCCAGCAGGGTGCAGGTGACTTCCGCGCCGTCAGCCCGCGCTTCCAGGAAGGCAATATCGATGAAAATCTCGCTCTGGTCGAGGAACTGAGAAAGATCGCCACCCTCAAGGGCGCCTCGGTTGCGCAGGTGGCAATCGCCTGGGTGGCGGCGCAGGGCACGGATATCGTGCCGGTGGTCGGCGCCCGCCGCCGCGACCGGCTGACGGAAGCACTCGGTTCGCGGGCCGTCGAGCTCACCAAGGATGATCTCTCCGCCATCGAACGCGCCGTACCGAAGGGGGCTGCCAAGGGCGCCCGCTACCCGGAGGCCCAGCTCAAGCATATGGACAGCGAAAAGTAAGCTGCCCGGCGTACCGGCACCCCGCCTGCAGGCAGGGTGCCGGATATTCCGCTCAAATCGGGTTGGAGAAAGTATCGCAGGCCGAAAGCTGCCCGCTGTCGAAGCCCCGCTTGAACCAGCGCACGCGCTGCGCCGACGTGCCGTGGTTGAAGCTCTCCGGCACGACATAGCCCTGCGAACGCTTCTGCAGCGTATCGTCGCCGATCTGCTGCGCAGCGTTCAAGGCCTCTTCGAGATCGCCGGCATCGAGAATGCCCTTCTGCTGTGTGAACTTGCCCCAGATGCCGGCAAAGCAATCCGCCTGCAGCTCGACGCGGACCGACATCTTGTTCGCATCCGCCTCGCTCATGCTCTGTCGTGCCTGATTGAATTTCGGCAGGATGCCGAGCAGGTTCTGCACGTGATGACCGACCTCGTGGGCAATCACATAGGCCTCCGCAAAATCGCCTGAAGCGCCGAACTGATCGGAAAGCTGCTGGAAGAAGGCAGTGTCCAGATAGACCTTATGATCGCCGGGGCAATAGAACGGACCGGTCGCAGCCGATGCGAAACCGCAGGCCGATTGCGTCTGGCCGGAGAAGAGAACAAGCCGCGGCTCTTCGTAATCCTTGCCCTGCGACTGGAAGATGCCATGCCATGTATCTTCGGTTTCGGCGAGAACCGTGCGCACGAAGGCGGTCATCTCGTCATTGGCAGGCGCCTGCGGAGACGATTGGCTTTGCTCGTAACCGGGACCTCCGACCGAACCGCCGCCATCCATCACCTGCATCAGGTCGATACCCATCGCCTTGAAGATCAGGTAGATGACGACGAGAAAGATGATCGTGCCGATGCTGAGCCCGCCACCGCGACGGCCAACCCCGCCGCCCGACGGAAAACTGAAACCGCCACCGCGGCCAAAGGGATTGCCGCCACCGGACGGATCGCTGCGGCGATCCTCGATATTGTCGGATTGACGCCGGCCTTTCCATTCCATCTTCGATCTCCCCGGCTATGCATTGAAGCATGCTCTTAGGAGTCAGTTATATATCCGGTGCGAGAACGAATTCCAGCCGCCTCCTTACGCCGCCCGGCTGCGGCGCGGCCCGAACCGGATGGCACCGACGACCGCAACGGCGACCAGCACGAGCACCGCTACCGCTATCCAGCTGTCGCCGGAAAAGGCGACGGCATTCATCAACCGGCCCGGCAGCAGAGTGGCAAGGCCGGCAACGACGATGCCGCCGAAATACATGCCCGATACGACCCGGCGATGCGTACGGATATCGTGCCGCCGTGCAGCCAGAATAGCCCGCCAGCTTCCAGCAAGCACCGCGATGGAAAGAAGGTGGATCGGGCTGAAGCCATGGAACAGATTGATCCTGTGGATGAAGAAGCTCGAGAGCGCCGTGATGACCATCAGCGCCATCCAGACCTTGCCGAGCAGCCGGTGCCTTGGCGTGCCCTTCGGCCGGGCCAGCAGATAGGCGCCAAGGATTGCTGCCGGCACGACGGCAAGGACGTGGATCTGAATGGCAAGGGGCGCATTGAACAGTGGCTCGAGGGTCATGGTCGGCTCCGGTTGAAATCGCCCCCTGTTTCCGGCATGACTGCGTTCCTCTCAACAAAGATGGCGTAAACGACGAGGAAACTTCGTGGATCACCCGTCCTTGCAATCCACGCTTCGCGAATTGCAGGTTTTCTGGCGCTCTCCGCGCTTCTGGGGAACCTTCCTCGCCGTCGTTTTGATCTTCGCGGTGACCGGCCCCTACGGCACGATGGAAAGCATGCCGGCCGGCAAGCGCTTCGCCTATTGGCTGATCCTGCACGCTGCCGCATGGTCGATCGCGATCCTGTTTTCGGTGCTTGCCGATACTCTGCTGCGCAAGGTGCTGGATCGCATGTTCTGGCGCATGATGATCGGCTCGCTGGTCGCAGCCTTGCCGATCGGCTTTGCGATCGGTCTCGTCGACTACATTTTCAGCGGCGATCCGGTCCTGCTGGAAAGCAGCCTCTACAGGGCCTTCTTCGCGCTGCCGCTCTGCGCCCTCTTCTGCTTCCTGACCTATCTCACCATGCATCGCCAGATCGAACAGGCAAAGGCGGAAATATCCTCATCAACCTCGATCCTCGATCGGTTGAAGCCACAGAATCGCGGCGCCCTGCTGCGTCTATCCGTGCAGGATCACTACACCGAGGTCGTTACCAGCCGCGGTCGCGAGCTGGTGCTGCTGCGTTTTTCCGACGCGCTGCGCGAGATCGGCGGGACACCAGGCCTCCAGGTGCACAGATCGCATTGGGTGGCCGACGCTCATGTTGAAGCCCTGAAACGCGATAACGGCAAGATCCTGATCCTCACGCGCGACGGCACGCAGATTCCCGTCAGCCGGAGTTTTGCCGAGGAAGCCCGCCGGCGCTTCGGCTGAAGAAATGCCGGCAACTGCTTGACGCGACTCCTGCTTTCCCGCTTCCTGATGATGAGGAGACCTGGAGGAGAATGCCGATGAAAGCCGTGCGCCTGGAAGCGACCGGAAAGCTGTTCCTGCGCGAGGTCGAAAAGCCCGTTCCCGGACCGGATGACCTGCTGGTGCGCGTCGAAGCCTGCGGCATCTGCGGCACCGATCGCCATCTTTTCCTCGGCGAGTTCCCCTCGCATCCACCGGTGACCCTTGGCCACGAATTCGCCGGCATCATCGAAGCAGTCGGCTCCGAGGTCAGCGGTTTCCGCCCCGGTATGCGCGTAACGTGTGATCCCAATATCGCCTGCGGTCGCTGCGAAGAATGCCACAACGGCCGGGTCAATCTCTGCCGGAACCTGCAGGCGATCGGCATCCACAAAGACGGCGGGTTTGCCGACTATGTCATCCTGCCGCAGAAACAGGCCTTCGCCCTGCCGCCTGGCCTCGATCCGCTGCACGGCGCCTTTTGCGAGCCGCTCGCCTGCTGCCTCCACGGCCTCGATCTCGCAAATATAAGGACCGGCGCTTCCGTCATCGTGCTCGGCGGCGGTGTAATCGGCCTTCTCACCGTCCAGCTTGCCCGGCTTGCCGGCGCGACGCATGTTCTCCTCGTCACCCGAAATTCAGATAAACGGACGCTCGCTGAAACACTTGGCGCAACGGCCACCTTCGATCCATCGTGGAAGGATCCGATCAGCGGCATTACCGGCGAAGGCGGATTGCTGCCAGGCGGCGCCGACGTCGTCTTCGAATGCGCTGGCGTGCCGGAAACCATGATGCAGGCGCCGAAGCTCGCAAGGCGTGGCGGCACGGCCCTCATCCTCGGCGTCATGCCACAAGGCGCAAAGATCGAGGTCGAGCCCTTCGATCTGCTGTTCCGCGAGGTGAGCCTCGTCACTTCCTTCCTCAACCCTTTCACACACGGGCGTGCGGCCGATCTTATCGCGTCGGGCGCAATCAGGGTCGAGCAGCTGATTTCGCGTCGGATCACGCTGGAACAGGCGCCCGAAGCGATCGCCAATCCGGCGCTCGGCGGCGAGATTCGCGCGCTCGTCGTGCCCGGTCAGCAATAGGCTTCCAAAGGGCGGTCCGGATTCCTGTCGATTCCTTGATTTATGGGGTTCCGTTTGCAAAAACATTTGCCTATAAGCCGCTTCTAGCCTGAAAAGACCCTCAATGCGCGACCCGACCCGGTGACCTCCCACCCTGGCCGGCTTTTTGCGCAGCTAGAAATGGATATCGCCCATGCCGAAGCGCCAAGACATCAAATCGATCCTCATCATCGGCGCAGGACCGATCGTGATTGGCCAGGCTTGCGAATTCGACTATTCCGGCACCCAGGCCTGCAAGGCGCTGAAGGAGGAAGGCTACCGCGTCATCCTCGTCAACTCCAACCCGGCCACGATCATGACCGACCCGGGTCTCGCCGACGCCACCTATGTCGAGCCGATCACGCCTGAAGTCGTCGCCAAGATCATCGCCAAGGAACGCCCCGACGCGCTGCTGCCGACCATGGGCGGCCAGACGGCGCTGAACACCGCGCTCTCGCTGAAGCGCATGGGCGTGCTCGACCGCTATAATGTCGAGATGATCGGCGCCAAGCCCGCCGCCATCGACATGGCCGAGGACCGCGCGCTGTTCCGCGAGGCGATGGCGCGCATCGGCCTTGAAACGCCGCGCTCGATGCTGGCAAACGCCACCGACATCAAGGACGCCGACCGCAAGACCCATGAAGCCGAGCGCACCAAGCTGCGCGAAAGCCTCTCCGGCGCCGATCTCGACAAGGCGCTCGACGAGTTGGAAAACCAGTGGAACCTCGGCGAGAGCGACCGCAAGCAGCGCTACATGAGCCATGCGATGGCGATTGCCGCCCAGGCGATCGACCATGTCGGCCTGCCCGCCATCATCCGTCCGTCCTTCACGCTCGGCGGTACCGGCGGCGGCATTGCCTATAACCGCTCTGAATTCTTCGAAATCGTCGGCAGCGGCCTCGATGCTTCGCCGACCACCGAAGTGCTGGTCGAAGAATCCGTCCTCGGCTGGAAGGAGTATGAGATGGAGGTCGTCCGCGACAAGGCGGACAACTGCATCATCATCTGCTCGATCGAGAACATCGACCCGATGGGCGTCCACACCGGCGATTCGATCACTGTCGCCCCGGCGCTGACGCTGACGGACAAGGAATACCAGATCATGCGCAACGCTTCGATTGCGGTGCTGCGCGAGATCGGCGTCGAGACCGGCGGCTCGAACGTGCAGTTCGCCGTCAATCCGAAGGACGGCCGCCTCGTCGTCATCGAAATGAACCCGCGCGTCTCGCGCTCCTCGGCGCTCGCCTCCAAGGCCACCGGCTTCCCGATCGCCAAGATCGCTGCCAAGCTCGCCATCGGCTATACGCTCGACGAACTCGAAAACGACATTACCGGCGGCGCGACCCCTGCCTCGTTCGAACCGTCGATCGACTATGTCGTCACCAAGATCCCACGCTTCGCCTTCGAGAAATTCCCCGGCGCTTCCCCGGTTCTGACCACAGCCATGAAGTCGGTCGGCGAAGTCATGGCGATCGGCCGTACCTTTGCAGAATCGCTGCAGAAGGCTCTGCGCGGCCTGGAAACCGGCCTGACCGGCCTCGACGAAATCGAGATCCCCGATGCCGAAGAAGGCGAATCCAGCCTGAACGCCATCCGCGCCGCGATCGGCACGCCGACGCCGGATCGCCTGCGCATGGTCGCCCAGGCGCTGCGCATGGGCCTGACCATCGAGGAGGTGCACGAAGGCTGCAAGATCGACCCCTGGTTCATCGCCCAACTGAAGAACATCGTCGACATGGAAGCCCGCATCCGCGAGCATGGCCTGCCGACGGATGAGACCAACCTGCGCATGCTGAAGGCCATGGGCTTCTCCGATTCCCGCCTCGCGACGCTGACCGGCAAGCGCCCGAAGGAAGTGGCCGAGCTGCGCAATTCGCTGAACGTCCGCCCGGTCTTCAAGCGCATCGACACCTGCGCTGCCGAATTCGCCTCGCCGACCGCCTACATGTACTCGACCTATGAGACGCCCTTCGTCGGCGCTGCGCGCTCCGAGGCGCTGGTCTCCGACCGCAAGAAGGTCGTCATCCTCGGCGGCGGTCCGAACCGTATCGGCCAGGGCATCGAGTTCGACTATTGCTGCTGCCATGCCGCCTTCGCGCTGAAGGATGCCGGCTATGAAGCGATCATGATCAACTGCAACCCGGAAACGGTCTCGACCGACTACGATACCTCCGATCGCCTCTATTTCGAGCCGCTGACGGCCGAAGACGTGATCGAAATCCTGCGCGCAGAACAGGAAAAGGGCGAAGTCGTCGGCGTCATCGTCCAGTTCGGCGGCCAGACCCCGCTCAAGCTCGCCGAAGCACTCGAAAAGAACGGCATCCCGATCCTCGGCACCGCGCCTGACATGATCGACCTTGCCGAAGACCGCGACCGCTTCCAGAAGCTTCTGATGAAGCTCGACCTCAACCAGCCGAACAACGGCATCGCCTATTCCGTCGAGCAGGCCCGCCTGGTCGCTGCCGAAATTGGCTTCCCGCTGGTCGTTCGCCCCTCTTACGTGCTCGGCGGCCGCGCCATGCAGATCATCCATGCCGAGAGCCAGCTGCAGAGCTACCTGCTCGATACGGTTCCGGAACTGGTGCCCGAGGATATCAAGGCGCGCTACCCGAACGACAAGACCGGCCAGATCAACACGCTGCTCGGCAAGAACCCGCTCCTCTTCGACAGCTACTTGACGAACGCCATCGAAGTCGACGTCGATTGCCTCTCCGACGGCACCGAGGTCTATGTCGCCGGCATCATGGAACATATCGAGGAAGCCGGGATCCACTCCGGCGATAGCGCCTGCTCGCTGCCGCCACGCACATTGTCTCGCGAGATGCTCGATGAGCTCGAGCGCCAGGCCAAGGCCATGGCGAAGGCGCTCAACGTCGGCGGCCTGATGAACGTGCAGTTCGCCATCAAGGACGACACCGTCTACGTACTCGAAGTCAACCCGCGCGCCTCCCGTACCGTGCCCTTCGTCGCCAAGACCATCGGCGCGCCGATCGCCAAGATCGCCGCCCGCGTCATGGCCGGCGAGAAGCTCGATGCGACCTTCGCCGCCTATGGCGAAAAGCCGGATCCCCGCGCGCTGAAGCACATTGCCGTCAAGGAAGCCGTCTTCCCCTTCGCCCGCTTCCCGGGCGTCGATACGCTGCTCGGTCCGGAAATGCGCTCGACCGGCGAAGTCATCGGCCTCGACAGCGATTTCGCGCTGGCCTTTGCCAAGTCGCAGCTCGGCGCCGGCGTCGAACTGCCGCGTGAAGGCACGGTCTTCGTATC
>Ga0102593_1002554_pt1 | contig 13640 bp, 12 predicted proteins | sample AraplaCol_mMS_r2_2_FD_76862 | JGI IMG/M metagenome (GOLD analysis project Ga0102593, IMG submission 76862) | Arabidopsis root microbial communities from North Carolina, USA - plate scrape MF_Col_mMS_r2 (SPADES assembly) (version 2) | ecosystem: Host-associated > Plants > Roots > Endosphere...
AAAATAATAATTTTTTTTTTTAAAAAAAAAAAAAAAAATTGACAACGGTGGCATATTTCTGACAAGTGAAAATAACCGGAACAAGCTCACGTCGGACCCAAATTGGGTCTTGCATTTTAGCCACTATCCTTATAGAAGGAGTTGATGGCAGTGGAGCAGAAAGAAGACTGCCATTCAGATTGCCGATTTATTTCTTGATAAGGGTAAGACGGAACATCTCAACTACTTCTGCGACCTGGCCACGTATACTCTTCATCACACCGACTCTGGCTGTCGCCCAGTGCGGGCTCACTGGGGCCCATCGGTTTCCAGACCCGCCCGGGATCGCCTTCCATGCCAGTAACATAAAGACGCTAGTTCACGTTCACGAAATTGTAAAATTACAGGTTTTGTAACTACATGTAATGATACATTCTTAGCCAAAATACAAGAGCACCAAAACCAGAAGGCTCATCCCCCTGATATAAGTTAGGGGTCGAGTTATCCGAGTCGGCCAAGGTGGTAAGTATCCTTTTGATGTTCCGAATCCTAGGAGGAATGGATGCATCGAGCCATGATATCACATGCTTGGTTGTAAAAAAAAGCAAGTTCATGGCATGCGTTCAACAACAATCCGCGGTACGAAAACGCCTCTTTGTCGTAGAGCACCGCATTCCATCAACCAATCTCCCTTTCATTATCGCTAGTATCTGAGCTGGAGCGAAATATAAAACCAAATCACCATCTCAGGCGTAACTGATTTTCCTACTTTGTAATAATCGTCCTCCCCTCCCTCACTAGCTACTGATTATCATCACTTTATGCCGGTTTCCCGTTTCAGACCCATTCGGCCTCAGTTAACAACTAATCAAGAAGGGCCGTTTGCTGACGAGTTTGAAAGTTCAACTATTGATAGACACACCCGGCTTGGACGGAGATTATCAACTGCCTGCAAGGAATGTCAGCGTCGGCGAACAAAGGTAGGGAATTTGAGAACAGCCCGCTCAATCTGGCCGTTTATTATTAACTAATCCGTATCATAGTGTACCGGTGGGAATCAATGCTCGGAATGTAAAAAACGCGATTCTACTTGCATATTCGATGAGAGTTCTGATAAACGGCGCAAAGGCTATTTGAAAAAAACAGAACAGGAACTTCTTTACTATCAGGAATTTGTGGAAAGCTTCTTTGAGGCAATCAAGACTTCTCATGATGATGGTGTCCAACATATTATCAATGTTGTGCGGTCGGGATCATCAATCGCTGATGTGAAAACCGAGGTGACACTCATTCTTGCAGAAAACTCTTTCTTTCGAGCGGCATAATATAGTGCGCCTCAAAATTACCGTTCTTTTGAGCTAAGAACAAGTTGTTTAGTAATCAACCGTGACCTCTCAAATGATAGAACCCCCTATAAATTATCGTCCAAAATAGGCAGGAAATCGCCATATCACTTCAAATACTCCGAAGTGCGTAGGTTGCTCATACGTCATAATTGGTGAAGATCTACAAGTCGAAGTAAGAAGCTGGAGGGTTCAATTAAGGGTGAGGGCACGTTACAAATTCATGAACCTAGGCCGGCCCGCTGAGACCGGTGGGTCTCTTTTTCGAAGATACGCCCGAGGTTGGTGGCCTGGTATCAGCTATGGCCTTCCAAGTCTAGACTGGCGAGTCCGCTCGTGGTGCCCACCTTTCACCAGCTATTTGTATATAAACAACATTGAGTCCCGGTGAGCAAAGCGATCAACTTAGAGCAGGTTCCTGCGAACCGCGGATTGGAGCAAACTTAATGCCCATTGGCAACTGAAATGAGTGTCCGTCAACGTTTATCCTGTCGAAGACCCGTTGATTCTGTTGTCAAACGGGTTCTTCGTCCGCTTCTTTCACTTTTATCCCCAGTGTGAAACCAGATATGTCTCGTGTTGGCTCAAGGCGACGGCGGTTTTCCACCATGAACAATTGCTTGTCAGGTCTATTTGCAGACATGCAAAGTCTCTTCCCTCCATTCGTTATTTAATAGATCCCTCACCTCCTATTTCCCAAGCACGGCATATATACTACGCATATATACTATGCAGTGTCTTTGCGTGATTAGAAAAACGACAAATGGAGCCATTCGAAAAACCTCACACACTTGGCAGATGCCGGACTTCCGATGTCGATTGCAGCGCACACTGTCCTTATCATCCTCGAAGTCCGAATACAGCCGAAGCCCATCTAGGTCTCTCTCCGGCGACACCACCAAGGAAGAGTTGTCGACTCACTCGCGCAGCAATAATCAACCTGCACCGCAGCAAGCCGCCTCACCTAGCGACATGGACAATGGAGCTCTATCGACCCGGCTGTTGAGAGGTTATGGAACATTGTCTGGCCTGTCGAGGAACAGTAACACATTTGTTCTCTAGTGTGTCGGAGAGTTAGTACTAGTGGCCCCTACGGAAGACCTTTGCTAATAATAGTGATTCTTCTAGGTTAGAAATCCGGGTGAAGTTAGTTGAAAATTTCCAAAATAGAGAACAACAAGCCAATAAGAGCCCAGGTCCCAAGGAAGCTCATTGGCGGATCAGAGCAATTGTATGGAAGATGTCCGCAGTAATCTTGCAGACCTTTTCCGCCGATTGGAGGTTATTGAAACGGAAGCAGATAAAAGAATTAAACATGTCCCAACTCATACGCTACATGAGCCAGAGCAGAAGACGTTGCGGACTCGACGTTCGTAGCGGTGAGGAAAATTCAACGGGTTGGATAGGGATTCAGAAAATGTGCCGGATAGGGTTTATATTGATTACACTCTTGCTTTTCTTACTGTATTATTTACAATTGATAGAATTCCGTATAAGCAACTTTCTTGTGTTTGCTCTCAATGGCTGTGAAATTTGCTCGCGGATACAATGTATGCCTTGGCGTTTTGCCCTAGCATAGCTGCTCACCGAGACACTCAATTTTGCAGATGACCTGGAGGTACATTTCAGCTTAGAAATTACTTGAGGATACAAATGCATTGACAAAGGGTTGTTCACAAAAATTCCTTGAAACATTTTCTTCGCCAGCACCATAATCTCTATCCTCAATTAACCATCCGGTTATCCGGAAATGGAATACGGACTGAGGTATTTCGGGTCCTAGGTCTATTTGTTAAGCCACGGTCGTTCTGCACACCAGTCGAATGCAATGTCTTACAGCAGTAGTAGTAGTAGATTTCATTTACACCGACCCCTCGCAAAAAAGCGATATGCAGTATACGACAACTATATATCTGAGTGTGTACATCTAGAATGATCCACTTTCTGACAGTAACTTAGAGCCTCGTCACGGCCTATCGTGGCCCATTGCCGTTCCCATTGTTAGGCTGCCCTCATGGCGCACGACTGCGAAACCGCTGTGACGCCTCGGCGAAGTCCAGCACAGCGTTGACCGTTTTGGCTCGCGAGACGGTGTCTGGTTTACCTTTCTCACCTTCTTTTGAGCCTCCCAGCAGACTCGACACGCTGTTGAACCCTTCCTCAACTTGTCTTCTTAACTCCTCCCGCAGCTCTCGGAGCCTTGGGCATTGCATCAACACGTGGGCGACTGTTTCCTGCGCGCCGCACTCGCAGCGATCATCATCAATGTAGCCAATCTTCTTGCGGTAGCTGGACAGCCAATTGTGGCCCGTGCGTAGCTGTGTCAGCAGATACGCGCGGTTCCGCGGTAGATTCCCGTATAGTTTCCTGGTGTAACGCGCCGGGAGTGTATCGTCAATCTTCCGTAGGTGCAAGCCTTTGATGCTCGACTTCCATTCTTGCCTCCATTGAGTATGGATTCTGTCGCGGATGAAGGCATTCTCCCTTGACAGCAGCGGTCGGAAGGTGTGGGTTTTGCCCGGTTGCGCGGCAACCTTGGCGAGCTGGTCTGCTGTATCGTTGCCGGCGTTTTCACAATGTCCTGGCATCCACTGGAGACGGAGCGTTATGTGTTTTGCCTGAACCTCGGTGGCTGCTTGGAGAATTGCGTGGATGATTCGTTGGCCCGACTTGTTTTTCACATTTTGAATTGCCTGCAAAGCTGATCTGCTGTCGCAGAGAATTGTTGCGGCTGTGTGCATATTATTTCCGGGACTTGAACGTTGGTGGGCCAACTTGTATACCATGTTGACCGCGTAGAAGATGCCAATGAGTTCCGCTACGTGAACCGACCACCGGTCCATCGGTTCCACCTGAATTTGTTGAGACTCTGTTACCTTGTCATCATTATTGAGTGTGACCACGGCCGCTCCCAGGTGGCCTTCGCGCCCTGAGGCGTCTGAATAGACGACGATATTTGTTGTGTTCCTCGCAGCCTCTGCTCTTTCCCTCGCCGTTTCTCGGTCGTGCCCAATCTCAATCTCCGCAAAGGGATTAACACGCCACGGGGGCAGCGGGCGCGGGTCGATCGTTTCCAATTCGTTGAGTTTGTCGACGTCCATGGTCTTCAGCGCTTCGGCTAGGGGGAAACGGGCGTATGATCCCACATTGTTTCTACGGTTCCGGGCTCTTGATAAGGCATTCCAGATGGGATGATCACGGGGTAGAGTGTGGAGTCTCGCTATGGTGCGCTGTGCTCGGTAGCGAAGGCGTAGGTGCGCGGGGAGTATGTGGGCTTCGACTTCGAGCGTTGCGGTTGCTACCGTTCTGAATGCTGACAGGATCCTGATATCCTGATCAACACAGTTCTCTGAACTGTGTTCAAGTGTCGGAGGTGAACTTTGTCCCTGAGCGGGTCGTGCCAGACTGTCGATGCGTAATCTACTATAGGCGCGACACATGCTTGATAGAGCTGTCGCATCTGCTCTGGGCGTAGGTGCCGTAGCCCGCATAACGCGAGCGTCGTCTTGGTGGCGCGTTTAATGGCCTGCTGAATGTGTTCTTTCCAGCGGAGTCCCTGGTCGAACACCACTCCCAGCAGCTTTGCTGTGGGTGATGGCTTGACATCGGTTCCGTTGAAAGTGATATGTCCTTGAAGGTGTACTCCCCTTTTTCTGGTGATGTGGATGAGCTCAGTCTTCTCTGCTGCGAAGCAAGACCCCGTCCGCCGCGCCCATTCCTCGATACGTGGGATATCCTCTGATTGTATCATGGCTAAGTTTTCCTCAAGTAAATTGCCCACTCGCCATCGGAAGTAGTCGTCAATGAAGGCTGACGCGCCTCCGCGTGAGTTGATGGGTTGGTCGACTAGGTCAGCATTGAAAAACGCGAACAGGACGGGGGAGAGCGGCGAGCCTTGCGCTAGGCCTGCATGTGCTAATAGCTCTGTCTCGGTGCGGAAGTCGTCAAATCCAATGTTGGCGTGCCGGTCGCTCATGAAGCTTGCTATCCATTTCCTGGCTACTATTGGGATCCGTCTCGCTCGTAGTGAGGAATCCAGGCTCGTCTTGTTCACCCCATTGAAAGCGCCCTTGAGGTCAAATGCAATCAGGGTCACCACCTTGTGCTTGTACCAGGCTTGGTCGATCGCACTGGACAGTACCAGCAAAGCTTGCTCGGTGGTCCTGCCCGGGCGTCCGCCGAACTGGCTTTTAGGTAGCAGATTATGTTTCTCCGCAAGGTAGGACAGCCGTCGAGCTATCACTGCCTCAAGGAGTTTGCCGAGCGTATTTAGCAGTGAAATTGGACGGTACGCACCCGGTACCGAGTAGTCGGGCTTGCCCGGTTTCCGTAAAACGATAAGTTTCGCACTCCTCCATTGCCTCGGGTGGTGTCCCAGTTCTACACACGCTGTGAAGATGCTAACAATCACGCTTTTCAAATGGCCCCACGTCTTCTTCCAAATCAGCATTGGCAGGTTGTCCTCTCCTGGTGCGGTCGTCCCTTTCGCTGTTTTCAGTGATCGTTCAATTTCGAGCTCAGTGATTGGGTGCCAAGGAAGTTCCGTCTCTGGCGCTGCTGGTGGGCTAGGATCAGGTGTATTCATTGCGGGGAAGAAAGCTTCCAGGAAAGCCTGTGCTTTGTCTTTGTTCTCCGTGAGCTCTTCTGAGCCAACTCGTAGCGCTGGGGTACATCCCCATGCTTCTCGAGGCTTCATGTACGTTGCCGCTTTCCAGAGCTTCCCTTCGCCGGCCTCGTCCAGGAATTGTCTCCAGTGTGAAGCTTTGGCTTTCTCAATGGTCCGGGTCCACAACCGTCGTTTCTTTTGCATGGCTTGGAAGGCCGCAGTGGTATTAGCGTGGTCTCGCCCCAGTTCCGCACAGCTCGCTTGCCATCTTCTGCGTAGTTGGTTGACTTCAGTTTGTTGCACCTTGAGATCTGGGGTGAACCATCGTTTGGAGTATGGGGTTGGGCGTGTGTTAGGCGTGAAGCGATCTACCGCTTGGGCCGTCGCTGCTGTAAGGCTCTCTACAACCCGGTCAAGTGTTGGCCGGGTTTTAATCTCTTTCCATGGGCTCATTTGACGAGTGACTTCCTCCCCGATTCTGGCCCAGTCTGCCCGGTCGTACAATTTTCTTGCTTTGAGGCTTGGCCTGCTCTGAGCTTGAAGATTCCATTCAGAGTAGGTGGCGCGGTGGTCGGATCCATAGTTCTCATGATACAGTTGGCATTTAATGAGCAGATCTGGTCTGTCTGTCACTGTCTGGTCAATGGTTGAGTTTTGTCCTGGGTTGTTCAAGGCCCAGTACGTCGCTGTGCCCCGAGGGAGGCAGCTGGACAGGTTGTGAGTTTGGAAAAATGTGATCAGATCGCTGGCGTGTTCGATAAATCTGGGTGGGATGTTGTTGCCGCCCCACATTGGGTGATGTCGGTTAAAATCGCCAGCAATGATGATGTTAGTAGTCCGGTGCTCATTTTGTGTCGTGGCTGTGATGGCATTTTCTATTGCTGTGAGCGTTGGCATGGCTGATGTGTCGTCGGTCGTAAAGAGGGGTGCTGGTGGGATGTAGATAGAAAAGAAAAGGGTTTGGGACTCGGCCGTCCATATCTTGATGGCGGCAACATCCGGGTAATCGCAGGGAATCTGACGGTGTGAGGAGGTGGAGATCTTTCTGTTCACATAGATAAGGCTGCGAAACCGAGTTGCGTCAAATTTTGTGGTGGGTCGATACAGTCTCCAGGCGCTGTGGTTGACGTGCGTGCGGTAAGTGGTAATAGATGGCTCCTGGATCAAGAGGATATCTAGATCCTGGTTTTGATGATCATAGATCAGTGCTTCCATTCTCGGTGCTGATTTCATTATATTCAACTGTAGTATGCGTATGTCTGTCTCTAGCATCTGGTAGAGTCGAGGGTCACTGGGCTAGAGCAACGTCGATCACCGGTAGGTGCTCGCCACTGCAATCGAGGCACCGGGCTCTCACTCCCGGTGGGCATCGTTCGCGCTCGTGCTGTCCTGCACAATGCCCGCATCGTGGCTTTTCCTTGCACGACCATGCTAAGTGTCCAAAACGTTGGCACCGGAAACATCTCTTTTTCTTGATCTCGCGTCGGTCAACATAGGGAATGTAGTGCTGGTTGACAAGGAAACCGCTACGAAGCATATGTTCTGCTCCTTCTGCGGAGTGGAAACAGATTCCAACGATGCGAATTTCCCAAGGGTCTTGTCTCTTGCTTTCATCCAGGCTAGTTCTTGAGCAGGAGGTATACACAAAGACAATTCATTAGCGCCCGGCGGCTGAGCCGAAAGGGCAACTGTCACTAATCTACCTGTACATGCATTTTTGGGTATACGCCGTGTCTCCTTGGAGCCCATACAGTATTTTTCCGTATTTGACAGATCCGCTTTCAATCTCATAGTTGGTCCCTGTGGCTTAGTATTATTTAGTAGACTGACTTGAAGGCGCTTTTTCAAGTGTTCAACATCCTATCCTCGGCAGTTGAAGCGCATCTACCGTCGATCACAAGGTATTGAGGTCAGTAGGGGAGGTATTCTATCTGCGTTCGTCGACAAGTCTAGGTCGCCTCAAGGTGGCCCGTAGCGATGGCAAACCGTATTGAGGGTCGCACTGTTCCAAAATTCGGCGTCCACTTCTGATCATGTGAGGGCAACTTCCCACCCAAAAAGAAGAACATGTTACTTGAGTGAGTGAGTATATTGCAGCAATTCTGTCCGGTGTGCGGTCCACGTCGGACATCGAAAGAGGAAGTGGTCCAGCTGGCCAGCTGCGTGCTTGGCGAAGCCTCTTCTATGCGGCGACGACCAGTGGCTAATTATGTAACTTCAGCTGGCAAGCCCTCTCCAGGTGAGATCATTGAGTAGCACACGATCACACGTGAAATACAGTACCCGGTAATTCCCTTGCGACGGTTGCTTTTATTAGTTTATTGCGAGCGGTTTTTGCGGCCGAACTAAATTTCGAAAGCGCGTCCTTTTGCGCGTGCCAAGCGAATACTGTAGTGCTCAAGAAATTGGTATCAATCAATGATGTTCGCCGATTTTGCTCTACCGAACACAACCCAGCCGATTCTTGTCCGATTTTGTCCAAATTTATCATAAGCTATAGCGGCTTGGCTCGATGGCCACAATGTGCGGAGGCCTGCGAAGTGAGGATAGGTAGGCGAGGAGAATGACTAGCGAATAGCAAGAGTGCAGCGAGCAGATAGCGTAATGAGGAGGCCAGCACGGAAATTGTATAATTATTGCAATAACGGAAAGGAGTACACGAGTATAAAGCCTGCAAAGCAGGAAGAGAGACAAGAGACAGATGAAAGAGACGAGAATAGACAACTCTCCATTGGAAGAAAGGAAGTGACCGGGAATCTTACTAACCGGGGACGCACGCAGTCGCACCCTGTAAGACCAGAAACGACGTGAAAAAAAGGTAGCATGGAGACAAAATTGCTTTAAGCAAAGTCAGTATGCATCTTGCAGATGGGCATTCGGAAACTTTGCTGGGTTCTTCGATCGACTCATTTTGATAATTGCACCATCGATATTGAAAGAGACCAGAATATATCTCAATGCGGAATGAGGATGGCTGCATGATCCAAATATTCTTATGTAAATTAACAATATTCCCATCCTTTTATAGTGTATGACAATAACCCATACTTTCCTCTTCCGAACACTGGATGAAAGTCTTCACGAGTAGGATCATGGATTGTCACTTGCCATTTCTTGATTGTTCCCTGAAGATTCAATGTACAAACTGGCGTTAGGCCGTCTTTGCTGGATATGGCGCCTCCGATGCCAAAAATATCACAACTCTTCAAGCTCTGGATTTTTGGGCCTCTCAGGAAGCAAAAGCTTGTTTGATGATTACCGTTGGCAATCAATCGTCGAGCTTTTTTAGCTTCGAGATACAGAAATTCCTCGGCCAGCACAATCGCCCGTACATGCAGAACAATCTTAGGCAGTTTGATTTTCTCTCCGCTTGCATTTCTCCATCCCATGGCGGGAAAAATCACCTCATGGTGCTCCCTGTCATAGCGGTGACCGTTACGTAGACTTTGGCGTAGAAAATCGATTCCTCCCCAAAACAGTTCACCCGTGTTATCATTTGGATACAAGATGATATAGACCGGTTTTTTCTTCCCCGGTTTACTGGCGATAATATCACCTAGGCTAGCCCCAATCAGGACGGGCTCGGCTTCAAGCTCGGTTGCTTTTTCAAACCATCTCTCATCTTTGAACATAGATCGCCAAAGTAGGTTCGTTGGACTATCGTCAATGAAGCACATCGAGTTCGCCATTGCCTTTGCCCGAAAGGGATCAGGCTTCACGAAGTCAATAATCATGTCTAGAATCTCACGTGGAAGTCGCGGCATCTTTGGGGAGCTTTTGGTAGGATATATTCCAGGTTGGCTGAATACCATACGTATACTCCTTGTGTTTATATATGGTTGTATTGCAGTTGGAAAAGCAAGGTGTTAGGACTCTGCAGCCCCTCACACAGTTGAGAGGCCGCAGTTTGTGTACATACCACAAGCTACAGTTCAGCAGAGCTACCTATCGAGCCAGCCACTTCGTGAAATCGTATAGGGGCTCTTTCATAGCCGGCCTAGCTCAGCTTGTATTCAATTCGCTCCCAGGAGAATGAGGTGAATATTTAAGGCGTGGACTCTCCAATTGAAAAGGCTATCTCTGTGACTACTGTATCTGCGGAGGATGAGCACATCTCGCGTTCAAAGAGATAGTAACAGTGAGGAAATTATCCACCGCTCAACAATATGCCTGAGTTAGGCCGATATTTCTGCGGATGGCTATAGATAGATAGTAACACCAAAGAAATGCGAATACTGCGAATTTTGCTCTGTAGCGATATGTGCCAGAAAATAGTAGAAAAGAAAGGGAAAGGAGACGGCGCTGAAATGAACAATACTCAACGTTTGATCAGCAAATAAGTCTTCATGGCCAGTGAATATTTGAACGAGGTGGCCGCTGTTTCCTGTAGTGATGAAGAACAGACGTATTTGATGAACGTAGAAACATGCTGTCAGCGTGATCAGCGCAATCTGAAGTATCTTTGTGCATGTTGAAACGGTGCCAACAGTGAGAAACTGCAGTATCTCCGAATATCGCTGATAATCAATGGTAAATAGCCACCTAAAAACGGAGGGCCATTCCTGTTGACCACTTGAAATGTGCAACGATCCTTGTACCGACTTGAGTAAAAAAGCTGGCAGGAGTGCTATAAATATCTGGCCTTTGGCAACCCCGAACAGTCTTTCATACATCTTTTCTCAACCCTCCTCATGTCGACTCCGTGCAAAATGCCCTCGACTTCGCCAGCTACTCTCCGGTACGGACTGACTCTGCGATTTCATGCACTTGTGGTCGGACTGATTTTGTATCGCCCTAGCCTGCTTACCCTTGATACTGAGATCTGTGACGGTAAGTGTAGTTGCCCCGTACTTCGAAGCCATGCTGACGTGAAATATTTTCAGAGCAGTCGCGTCTCCGCGGTTATTGACCAACATTGTCGTCTTGAGAATATCCCGGCAGTGAGTTACGACGCCCCCATGTAATCCACATACTAATGATCTCTTATAGATCGAATTCTGCAGCCGATTTGGTTCTGTGAGAAAGTAGCATGCCGCAGTAACTGGCAAGGTAAGTTCGATTGTTGCGTAGTCGAAAAGACTAAGCCTTGCTGATGATTCACTGGGTAAGAAGCCAACGCTTTTGGATGTACCACGAGCCAGCCCATGTCTGGTCAGTTCCCCATGCGTGGTCCTGCTTATCCTCAACGCCTGGGACTTCATGTTGAGTCTCAGTGTGGATATATCTTATTCGGGCTCTGTTTCTCAGAAAGTATCGCTAATGTCTCTATCTTGCCGCAGAGCGACTAGCAATCTTGCACTTACAAGACCGGCCGAGCCACTACCTCCGAAAAACCTCGCGCCTTGTTGCTCGGAAATATACGTTGAAATGGCACTCCGCTCAATGTATTCTGGACCCAATCCAAAGGCTTCGCTTTCCCGATCAGCCACGCGGTAACGTTGCAATTTGCTCTCATCTCCCCGCTTCACCCTGTCAGATCCAGAGCTAACTGTGAAGTAACAAGACATTGCCATATTCCGACAGCTCTGTTCTCTTGTCCACATCTACCCCGAACCTTGTCGGCCTGATCCGTCCATGACACCGAATGAGTATCGCAGCATTCGACAAGAAAGAGAAATCTCGCATCAATGACCATTACGAAAACCACAGCTTCTTCCGAAACTGCCTCAGATCGCGCCATAAAGCAAACGTTATCAGGCGATATCTTTGCCCTAGTCGAATTACCAGCCCTGCTCTGGTGCCCCTTGAATTGGTGCAACTGCATGTCCGCTGGCCACTGGCTGTGTCCGTTCCAACAGCAAAGGCATACCACTGCGCATTGGAGAATGTCCGTCCGCTCCCACAGCCATCTTCTCTAGTAAGAGCTGCTCCTGTTCCTGCGTATAGATGAGCTGACACTTGCCTCATCTCTAGATCACCCATGGTCGATGTAAAGCTACTATCATGGTAAGTATGTCCCACCTTCTGACACTGGGCATGTTGCTGATGTAGGCAATGTTTCGGTCTTCATTAGACATTTCTCACATCCAATCGAGATATATCATGGCCGCCATTACGAAACCCAACAGGCCCAAAGTACACCGAGCTGTCCGAATTGAGCTGGACGTTGATAATTGATCGAGAAATGTGGCGGAGGAATCTTTTGACCGTCCTGAAATCAAGACGACGAACTAAAGCTGGCGAGTAACATTTCATGCCTGAAAGTTCGGAACCCAGCTGACCGCGTTGCCAGATCGCCGATTCGATGGTCGATTCTCCCCACCTATGGCATGCTAAATGCACCGAACGCTCCTCAGTGTCACCAGGGGGGTGGACCGCTCGCAGTAGCATGCCTCACGATGGTCGTTGTTTCCCTATGATAATCCGAAAGATACAAGTCGGTTTTCAATCAGGCGGAGAAAAAGGAAAAGCCGTGCTTGTTGTCTACGAACGTAGCGGCTGACACCAACGCGACTTGGGAAAGGCGTGTTGCGCCACGTGTATGCGGCGCGATGCGACACGTCTCCTAAGGAGCCGCAAGTGATCACTCGATCTCAGCCTGTTGACTTTGGCGACATGCCCATAAATTTGGAAGCTCCAGATATCCACCCGAGGTGAAAATGTAGGCAATTTTCGTACGATACGTCCGTCATAAAACCTACCGAGTAAATGGCTCGGAAAGCCACGCTAGTTGTGCCAAGGCAGCTCGATATGGGCAAGATCTGTCGTTCCACCCAAAAAACAATTGAATGCCCGAATTCGGAATCGAACCCGTGCGTCGTTTCAGGTATGCCATTTCGACTGGGCCAAAAAGGATTTCAGCCGACAGGAGGAAATTTTGGCTTAGTTATTCCCACATCATCTTGCGGAGAACAGCAGCAGCCATATCCGAAGTCGACATTTTCAGCTCCAGCAGCGTCGCTCATTCAGCCATAGAAGGAGGAAATAATACTTGGGATAATACTTGGAGACCGATGAGTAGATAAAATTTTAGCCTTTCGAGAGGTAATTGGTGGTTTTTCTCGTAGTTCGTCTCCAGTCATGAATGGCCACTGTGATCTAAACATATATATCGTGTGACGGGAAGCGAGTGGCAATGTAGCCATACATCCTAGCCCGTAAACAATCTACCATCAATTGAATTCACGAATAAATTCGACCCGAGAAGATCGTTCCGCAATGAGGTTCAGACGGATTGAGTACAGACAATATATTCTACAAATACATCCATCCTCATCCATGCGTGCCTTCAGTCCACGCCCTTTAACTTATGCAACTTGATTTGACTAAATGGTGTGCCACGTTGTCGTCAAATCAAATTGTGCCAAAGACATTCGGTCGCCGTCCTATCTGTACCATCAAATTCATGTCGAAGACTCAGTATTTTCTTGCCGCGTATCGTTCCTCGCGGATCCTGGGACGGCCGTGTTGAGGCGGGTGTTGATTACCGGTGGATACTTCACCGCTCAGCCCGGCCCGCCGCGCGCCAATAACCGTCGCCGACCGTCAACGACCATCAGCTTCATCAACGACCGCCAGCTTCATCAACGACCAAGCAACGACCAGCAACGACCAGCAACGACCAGCAACGACCAGCAACGACCAGCAACGACCAGCAACGATTATTATGGCCCCACCAAACCCAACGCCTCCCGTCAACTCACCATGACCACGAGTCACGGTCCTTGTCATCAATAATCACCAAGCCCACACACTCATCGTCACTCCAGCCA
>Ga0102593_1002556_pt1 | contig 13631 bp, 8 predicted proteins | sample AraplaCol_mMS_r2_2_FD_76862 | JGI IMG/M metagenome (GOLD analysis project Ga0102593, IMG submission 76862) | Arabidopsis root microbial communities from North Carolina, USA - plate scrape MF_Col_mMS_r2 (SPADES assembly) (version 2) | ecosystem: Host-associated > Plants > Roots > Endosphere...
TATTCCGGCACCCAGGCCTGCAAGGCGCTGAAGGAGGAAGGCTACCGCGTCATCCTCGTCAACTCCAACCCGGCGACGATCATGACCGATCCGGGCCTTGCCGACGCCACCTATGTCGAGCCGATTACCCCCGAAGTCGTCGCCAAGATCATCGCCAAGGAGCGCCCGGATGCGCTGCTGCCGACCATGGGCGGCCAGACGGCGCTGAACACCGCGCTTTCGCTGAAGCGCATGGGCGTGCTCGACCGTTACAATGTCGAGATGATCGGCGCCAAGCCCGCCGCCATCGACATGGCCGAGGACCGCGCGCTGTTTCGCGAGGCGATGGCCCGTATCGGGCTGGAAACCCCGCGCTCGATGCTGGCGAACGCCACCGACATCAAGGACCTCGACCGCAAGACGCACGAGGCCGAGCGCAACAAGCTGCGCGAAAGCCTCTCCGGATCCGATCTCGACAAGGCGCTGGACGAGCTGGAAAACCAGTGGAACCTCGGCGAGAGCGACCGCAAGCAGCGTTATATGAGCCATGCCATGGCGATTGCCGCCCAGGCGATCGACCATGTCGGCCTGCCTGCCATCATCCGCCCCTCCTTCACGCTCGGCGGCACCGGCGGCGGCATCGCCTACAATCGCTCGGAATTCTTCGAGATCGTCGGCGGCGGCCTCGACGCCTCGCCGACCACCGAAGTGCTGGTCGAGGAATCGGTGCTCGGCTGGAAGGAATATGAAATGGAGGTCGTCCGCGACAAGGCGGACAACTGCATCATCATCTGCTCGATCGAGAACATTGATCCGATGGGCGTCCACACCGGCGATTCGATCACCGTCGCGCCGGCGCTGACGCTGACGGACAAGGAATACCAGATCATGCGCAACGCCTCGATCGCGGTGCTGCGCGAAATCGGGGTCGAGACCGGCGGCTCGAACGTCCAGTTCGCCGTCAATCCGAAGGACGGCCGTCTCGTCGTCATCGAAATGAACCCGCGCGTCTCGCGCTCGTCGGCGCTCGCCTCGAAGGCCACCGGTTTCCCGATCGCCAAGATCGCCGCCAAGCTCGCGATCGGCTATACGCTGGACGAACTGGATAACGACATCACTGGCGGCGCAACGCCTGCCTCCTTCGAACCGTCGATCGACTACGTCGTCACCAAGATCCCGCGTTTCGCCTTCGAGAAATTCCCCGGCGCCTCGCCGGTGCTGACGACCGCGATGAAATCGGTCGGCGAAGTCATGGCGATCGGCCGCACCTTCGCCGAATCGCTGCAAAAGGCGCTGCGTGGCTTGGAAACCGGCCTGACGGGCCTCGACGAGATCGAGATCCCCGGCTTTGAAGAGGGCGAATCCAGCCAGAACGCCATCCGCGCCGCAATCGGCACACCGACGCCCGATCGCCTGCGCATGGTCGCCCAGGCGCTGCGCCAGGGCATGAGCGAAGCCGAAGTCCACGAGGGCTGCAAAATCGATCCCTGGTTCATCGCCGAACTGAAGGCGATCGTCGAGATGGAGGCCCGGATTCGCGAGCACGGCCTGCCTGATGATGCCGCTAACCTGCGCATGTTGAAGGCCATGGGCTTTTCCGACGCGCGCCTGGCGACGCTAACCGGCAAGCGCCCGAAGGAAGTCGCCGAATTCCGCAACAGCCTGAACGTCCGGCCTGTCTTCAAGCGCATCGATACCTGTGCGGCCGAATTCGCCTCGCCGACCGCCTATATGTATTCGACCTATGAGACGCCTTTCGTCGGCGCCGCTCGCTCCGAAGCTGAAGTGTCGGACCGCAAGAAGGTTGTTATCCTTGGCGGCGGCCCGAACCGTATCGGCCAGGGCATCGAGTTCGACTATTGCTGCTGCCACGCCGCCTTCGCGCTCAAGGATGCGGGTTATGAGGCGATCATGATCAACTGCAACCCGGAAACCGTCTCGACCGACTACGATACGTCGGACCGCCTCTATTTCGAGCCGCTAACGGCCGAAGACGTGATCGAGATCCTGCGGGCAGAACAGGAAAAGGGCGAAGTCGTCGGCGTCATCGTCCAGTTCGGCGGCCAGACGCCGCTGAAGCTCGCCGAGGCCCTCGAAAAGAACGGCATCCCGATCCTCGGCACCGCGCCCGACATGATCGACCTTGCCGAGGACCGCGACCGCTTCCAGAAGCTGTTGATGAAGCTCGACCTCAACCAGCCGAACAACGGCATCGCTTATTCGGTCGAGCAGGCCCGCATGGTTGCCACCGAAATCGGCTTCCCGCTGGTCGTGCGTCCCTCTTACGTGCTCGGCGGCCGCGCCATGCAGATCCTGCATTCGGAAGGCCAGTTGCAGACCTACCTGCTCGATACCGTGCCTGAACTCGTGCCTGAGGATATCAAGCAGCGCTATCCCAACGACAAGACCGGCCAGATCAACACCCTGCTCGGCAAGAACCCGCTGCTCTTCGACAGCTATCTCAGCAACGCCATCGAAGTCGATGTCGACTGCCTCTCCGACGGCACCGATGTCTATGTTGCCGGCATCATGGAGCATATTGAGGAAGCCGGCATCCATTCCGGCGACAGCGCCTGCTCGCTGCCGCCGCGGTCGCTGTCGGTCGAACTGCTCGACGAGCTGGAGCGCCAGGCCAAGGCCATGGCCAAGGCGCTCAATGTCGGCGGCCTGATGAACGTTCAGTTCGCCATCAAGGATGGCACCGTCTACGTTCTCGAAGTCAATCCGCGCGCCTCGCGCACCGTGCCCTTTGTCGCAAAGACCATCGGCGCGCCGATCGCCAAGATCGCCGCCCGCGTCATGGCCGGCGAGAAACTCGATGCGACCTTCGCCGCCTATGGGCAAAAGCCCGATCCGCGCAAGCTGAAGCACATCGCTGTCAAGGAAGCCGTCTTCCCCTTCGCCCGCTTCCCCGGCGTCGACACGCTGCTCGGCCCGGAAATGCGCTCGACGGGTGAAGTCATCGGCCTCGATACCGATTTTGCGCTGGCTTTCGCCAAGTCGCAGCTTGGCGCCGGCGTCGAGCTGCCGCGTGACGGGACGGTCTTCGTCTCCGTCCGCGACGCGGATAAGCCGCGCGTGCTGCCGGCGATCCGCATCCTCGTCGAGCAGGGCTTCAAAGTGCTGGCGACCGGCGGCACTGCCCGCTTCCTTGGCGAAAACGGCATCACCGCTACCAAGATCAACAAGGTGCTCGAAGGCCGTCCGCACATCGAGGACGCGATCCGCAACCGCCAGGTCCAGCTCGTCATCAACACCACCGATGGCAACAAGGCGATCTCGGACTCCAAGTCGCTGCGCCGTGCGACGCTGATGCAGAAGGTGCCCTACTACACGACGATGGCAGGCGCAGAGGCCGCCGCCCAGGCGATCAAGGCGCTGAAAGCCGGCAATCTGGAAGTGCGGCCGCTGCAGAGCTATTTCGCCTGAGATACGGAACGCCATCGCTCGATGAGCGATGGCGCCAGCCTTGCCGCTGAGGCATCGCCGGAGGCTTCGGTATCAGTTTATGCAGCCGCCAGCATAAGGCGCTGAATTGTCAGCATATCTTCGCGAAATCGTGCCAGTTCATCCGCTTTCAGCCGCTCGTCGGGAATACGCAGCAGATAGGATGGATGCACCGTCACGAAGAGCGTTCGCCTCTCGTCGATCGCGACCGCTTTCCCCCTGACATCCTGCAGCCGCTGTTTCGTATCGGTCAGCGCCGCGAGCGCAGTCGCCCCCATCGCAACGACCAGCTTCGGCTTGATCAGCGCCATCTCCAGATCGAGCCACCAGCGGCAATGCTTCACCTCGCCCATATTAGGCTTCTGATGGCTGCGACGCTTGCCGCGCGGCTCATATTTGAAATGCTTGACGGCATTGGTGACGTAAAGCGATGAGCGGTCGATGCCCGCTTCTTTGATCACTTGATCGAGGAGCCTGCCGGCAGGACCGACGAAGGGGCGCCCTGATATATCCTCCTGGTCGCCCGGCTGCTCGCCGACGAACATCACCTCGGCATCGCGCGGCCCCTCCCCGAATACGGTTTGCGTCGCCTTCGCATGAAGCGGACAACGGGTGCAGGCGGCAGCTTCCGCGCGCAGCGCTTCCAGCGTGCCCGCCGGTGCTTCAGGTTCGGCGGGAAGGCTGCGTGCCGCCTGCTGAAGCCGGTCATGAAAGGGCAGCGATTGGGTCGCCTCCCGCGCGGCCATGGCCCGCACCTTGCTCTCCGCCGATGCGATCAGCCCGGGGATGAGATCGGCTTCCGGCAGGTTCTTCCAGTATTTTTTCGGCATCTCCGCCTGCATCGCCTTCAGCTTCAACCGCGCCGGATTGAAAATGCTGGCGTAGTAGGTGCGCCAAAGTTCATCGGCAGCATCGGTCAGATTGGGTTTCTCGCACGGCTCGTCGCTCATCGTCAGCCGCTCGCCGTCCCAGGCGGCCGATCCCTTGGGCGTGACGATCAGCCAGTCCATGTCGGTGAAGCGCCGTTGGAAGAAGGGCGCTGTGCGCCTGACGATATGATGATCCGGCTCGAACCAGGCGAGGAATTTTCGACGGTCCGCCGATACCGCACCGACCTCCTTGAAGCGGAGAAAGGCCGTCATCTTGTGCGCGTCGCGTCGAACGTTTTTCGCCATCAGCCTGGCACGGGCAACGTCCTCGTCGGAAGCCACTTCCAGCAGTTGCCGGTCCAGTTGCAGCCGCCAGAGCAGACGGTAAAGCAGGGAAAAGCGCGCCGGGTCGGAATGGCAGAGAACTGTCTGTGCGAGCTCGATGAAGGCGGGCGGCACCGTCATCGGCTTGCGTGCCATGATAGGCGCCGGCGGCATGGCGTCGCGTTGAAACGCAAGGTCCGCCTCCGCGCCTTTTTCGCGCCAATCGATCTCTTCCGGCAGGATGCCCGCAGCCGCGAAAGCGCGCGCGGCGTCACGCCATTCGGCAAGCTGCCCTCGTCCTGCAAGCACGACCCGGCGCATCACAGCAACGACAATTGTTCAGGTTGCGGTTCGAACATGGCGCGAAGGTCGGGGCGCTCGATCAATCGGCGCGGCGACCAGCCTTCCGCTGAGATGAAGGATTGGACCTTCTTGATCGAAATGCCGAGCCGCTGGAGATCGTCCAACCGCAACCGGCGAAAACGCCGGGCCGAAACGATCGCTTTGACTGTCTTGGTGCCGAGACCGGGCACGCGCAGCAACCGTTCACGCTCGGCCCTGTTGATATCGACGGGAAACTCGGCCCGGTTGGCGAGCGCCCAGGCAAGTTTGGGGTCGAGCGTGAGATCGAGCATGCCACCCGCCTGGTTCGCGGTGATCTCGTCGATGCCGAAACCGTAGAATCGGTAGAGCCAATCGGCCTGATAGAGCCGGTGCTCGCGCATCAGCGGCGGCTTGATCAGAGGCAGATTTTTCGACGAGTCCGGGATGGGGCTGAAGGCGGAATAATAGACGCGCTTCAGGCCGTAGCTGCTGTAAAGCCGGCCGCTGGTTGCAAGAATCGTCGCATCGTTCGCCCCGTCGGCGCCGACGATCATCTGCGTGCTCTGGCCGGCCGGCACGAAACGTTGACGCTTCTTCGTCCGCAGCGTCGGTTCGCTGGCGGCCTCGATCTTCAGCCTCAGATCTCCCATCGATCGCCGGATATTGGCAGGCTTCTTTTCCGGCGCCAAGCGGGTGATGCCGTTATCCGTCGGCAACTCGATGTTAAGCGACAGCCTGTCGGCATGAAGCCCCGCCTCCTCGATCAGACGCGGTGACGCCTCGGGGATCGATTTCAGATGGATATAGCCACGGAAATTATGGGTCACACGCAGTTCGCGGACGATGCGGACCATCTCTTCCATCGTGTAATCGGACGAACGAATGATGCCGGAGGAAAGGAACAGGCCTTCGATATAGTTGCGGCGGTAGAATTCCAGCGTCAGCCAGATGACCTCCTCGGGCGTAAAGCGCGCCCGTTCGACATTGCTCGACGAGCGATTGACGCAATAGGCGCAGTCGTAGATGCAGAAATTGGTCAGCAGTATTTTTAGAAGCGAAATGCACCGCCCGTCCGGTGCATAGGCATGACAGATGCCGGACCCCTCGGTCGAACCGAGCCCGCCACTTGCCCGGGAATCACGTTTCACCGTGCCGCTGGAAGCGCAGGAAGCGTCATATTTCGCGGCATCGGAAAGGATGGCCAAGCGTTCTGTGAGCGACTTCTTCATTAGTATGTTCACTATATGTTCTCTTGAGCGGAGTCAATTGGGACGATCGGATTTCTGCCCATTTTCAAGGCGCACCACCTGATATCGGGGCGGGCGGCGTTTCTCTTATGCGAATTTTCTGGAAATCGGCCTTGGCGATCTGCTATAAGCGTCCGACTAAGATTGTGGCACGGTTCCGAAGCTCCCCTTCGGGACCTGTTTTCTTTTGTGTTCGCCGCTGATTGTGCGGATACGAGGATTGAAGGACAGAAAAATGGTTGAAAAGGTACCGATGACACCGGGCGGTTTCGTCAAGCTGCAGGAAGAGCTGCGCTGGCGCCAGCAGGAGGAGCGCCCCCGAATCATCGAGGCGATCGCCGAAGCCCGTGCTCATGGCGACCTTTCCGAAAACGCCGAATACCACGCCGCCAAGGAAGCCCAGAGCCACAATGAAGGCCGCATCAGCGAGCTGGAAGACCTGACGGCGCGCGCCGAGGTCATCGACCTCACCAAGATGTCGGGCGACAAGATCAAGTTCGGCGCCAAGGTGAAGCTCATCGACGAGGACACCGAGGAAGAAAAGACCTACCAGATCGTCGGCGACCAGGAAGCCGACGTCAAGGCCGGCCGCATCTCCATCTCCTCGCCAATCGCCCGTGCGCTGATCGGCAAGGAAGTCGGCGATTCCATCGAGGTCAACGCGCCGGGCGGCTCCAAGGCCTACGAAATCCTCCAGGTTTCCTGGGGCTGATCGCCCGCGAGCCGCGAGACCCCTCCCTTGCCTGATATCCGTGACGTCGAGATCATTGCGCCCAATTTCAAGCGCCGGCTCTCCGGCGTCACATCGACGATCGTCCAGCTCATCCCGTGCCAGATCCGGCTCGGCATCAAGATCGCGACACTCGGCCCCGGCCTGCCGGAGGACCTGCCGAAACTGAAGTGGCGGCAGCTCCTCGGCCTCTGGCGCCCGCCGGCGCGCCGGCGCCGGCGTGTCTGGCACGCGCGCCGCAACAATGAGATGGCCGTCGGCATCCTGCTTCGCCATCTCACGCGCATGCCGCTGAAACTTCTCTTCACCTCCGCCGCGCAACGCCGCCACACCGCCTATACGAAATGGCTGATCCGTCGCATGGACGCCGTCATCGCGACCAGCGACCGTTCCGGCTCGTTCCTCGAGGTGCCGCACACGGTCATCCAGCACGGCGTCGACCTTGCTCTGTTCCATCCGCCGGAAACCGCAGAGGACGGCATCGCCGCCACCGGCCTGCCCGGCCGCCATCTGGTCGGCTGCTTCGGCCGTGTGCGCCATCAGAAAGGCACTGATCTTTTCGTCAGGGCGATGATCGAACTGCTGCCGCAGCATACTGAGTGGACGGCAGTCGTCTCCGGCCGCGTGACGGCGGAGCACGTGGCATTCGCAGACAAACTCAAGGCGGACGTCGCCGCCGCCGGGCTGAGCGACCGTATCCTCTTCCTCGGCGAAGTGCCTGACATCAAGATCTGGTATCGCCGCCTGACGCTTTACGTCGCCCCCTCCCGCAACGAGGGCTTCGGCCTGACGCCGCTCGAAGCCATGGCCTCGCGAACCGCGGTGGTGGCATCGGATGCGGGCGCCTATGCCGAGCTCATCGTCACGGGCGAGACAGGTTCGGTCGTCGCCGCCGGCGATGGCGAGGCGCTGACGCGGGCAATCGCGCCCTATATCGCAGATCCCGCTCGGGCGGTCGCGCATGGCGAGAATGCGCTGCGGCATGTCAGGGCGAATTTCGCGCTGGAGAAGGAAGCAAGTGCGATCGGCGCCGTTTATAACAGTCTTCTCGGCGACAATCGCAGCTGAAGCAGAAAAGAGAAACGGCCCGTTGGATGACGGGCCGCTGCAGGGTTTCTACGGATAAGGGGATAGCGGCTGACTATTCGGCCGGCTGCAGCCCGGCAGCCGAAGTATCCTCTCCGGTCTGGCCGCCCAGTGCTGCGGCGAGTTGCACCGTATCCAGCTCGTTTTCCCAACGTGCCACGACGATCGTCGCCACCGCATTGCCGACGAGGTTGGTCAGCGCCCGGCATTCCGACATGAAGCGGTCGATGCCGAGGATGAGCGCCATGCCAGCGACCGGCACGGATGGGACGACGGAGAGCGTTGCGGCAAGCGTGATGAAGCCGGCGCCGGTGATGCCTGCGGCACCCTTCGAGCTCAGCATCGCCACCAGCAGCAGCAGGATCTGGTCACCCCAGGAGAGATGGATGCCGGTTGCCTGAGCAATGAACAGCGCTGCCAGCGTCATGTAGATGTTGGTGCCGTCAAGATTGAAGGAATAGCCGGTCGGGATGACGAGACCGACGACCGAGCGCTTGCAACCGGCCTTTTCCATCTTGTTCATCAGCCCCGGAAGTGCGGCTTCCGAAGACGAGGTGCCGAGGACCAGCAGCAGTTCTTCCTTGATGTAGCGCAGCAGCGCCACGATCGAGAAGCCGTTGTAGCGGGCAACAGCACCGAGAACGATGAAGACGAAGAGCAGAGACGTGATGTAGAAAGTGCCGATCAGCATGGCAAGGTTGGCGATCGATCCGACGCCGTACTTGCCGATGGTGAATGCCATGGCGCCGAAGGCGCCGATCGGGGCAGCCTTCATGAGGATGGCGACGAGCTTGAACACGGGAGCCGTCAGGGAATTGAGGAAGTTGACGACCTGCTCGCCCTTTTCGCCGACCATGGCGAGCGCGATGCCGAAGAGCACCGAGAAGAACAGAACCTGCAGAATATCGCCATCGGCAAAGGCGCCGACAATCGTCGTCGGGATGATGTTGGTGAGGAAGCCGACGATGCTCTGCTCATGCGCCTTGGCGGCAAAGGTGGCGACGGCGGCCGGATCCAGCGAGGCCGGATCGATGTTCATGCCGGCGCCTGGCTGGACGACATTGGCGACGATCAGGCCGATGATGAGCGCCAATGTCGAGAAGGTCAGGAAGTACAGCATCGCCTTGCCGGCAACGCGGCCGACCTTCTGCAGGTCGCTCATGCCGGCAATGCCGGTCGCAACCGTCAGAAAGATCACCGGCGCAATGATCATCTTGACGAGCTTGATGAAGGCATCGCCGAGCGGCTTCAGCTGGGTTCCGAGTTCGGGATAGAAATGACCGAGAAGGATACCCGCAGCGATGGCCACGAGAACCTGAACGTAAAGATGGCTATAAAAGGGCTTCTTGCCCTTGCTGCCTGCGACTGCATCGAGTGGTGCTGCGATCATGATGTCCTCCTAATGGCTCGTCCGGAACGAACTCCGGCCTCCCGAGCCGTTCGCTTCAAGTCCAACAGCTCAGCCGTTGTTGCCACCTCCTTCGCAATCGCCGTGCCAGTTTTACGTCGCCAACCAACCGATTGAATTTATTAATGAAAAATTTACGAGACTGCTGACAACTCATTAATCAATGCGGAAATCCGCACAAATCCATTTGCGTTTCGTGCAGAAAAATGCACAAATCCGCCATGTCCGTGTCGCAGAAATTGTGGCCTTCCCTGCCCCTGCAACACCGCATCCGCCGGATGTGGTGGACCTATGCCGCGCTCGCCTTCCTCGCCGTCGTCGCAAGCCTTTGGACCAGCGGCGAGATCGGCCAGCACCGGGCGGAGGCTGCCCTCGAGGATCAGGCCCGCATGGATGTGACGCTGAATGCGGCGTTGCTGCGCACGGTCCTCGAAAAATACCGGGCGCTTCCCTTCGTGCTGTCGCAGGACACCGCGCTCGCCGCGGCCCTGGTGGGAAACGATGCCGGCACGTTCGAGCGGCTCAGTCAGAAGCTGGAAATGCTGGCGGCGGGCACGAAGGCCGCCGTCATCTATGTCATCGACAAGGACGGCATGGCGGTTTCGGCCAGCAACTGGCGCGAGCCGACGAGCTTCGTCGGCAATGACTACCGCTTCCGGGAGTATTTTCAGGGGGCGGTCGAACGAGGACAGGCCGAGCACTTCGCGCTCGGCACGGTCAGCAAGAAACCGGGTCTTTATATCTCGCAGCGGATTTCGGGCAGCAATGGCTTGCTGGGTGTCGTTGTGGTCAAGGTCGAATTCGACGACGTCGAGGCGGATTGGAACGCCTCCGGCACCCCGTCCTACGTCGTTGACGAGCGTGGCATTGTCCTCATCACCAGTCTTCCATCATGGCGGTTCATGACGATCGGCCGGATCGCCGAAGACCGGCTGACAGCGATCCGCGAAAGCCTCCAATTCGGCGCTGCGCCACTTCAACCCCTGCCCCTCGACATGGTCCGAAACCTCGGCGAAGGGCTCGATGTCGTCGAGATCGTCATGCCCGGCGATGCCGGGAAAACCAGGTTTCTCGATGTCGCAACGTCGGTGCCGGCGACCGGATGGCATTTGCAGCATCTGGTGGCGCTAGGGCCGTCCGTCGATGCGGGGATTCGCGAAGCCCGCATGCTGGCATTGCTCATACTCCTGCCACTGCTGGCTGGAGCAGCCTTCCTCTTGCGCCGCCGCCATACGATCGCCCTGCGGATCTCGAGCGAACAGCAAGCACGAGAGGAACTGGAACGGCGGGTAGTCGAGCGGACGCTGGATCTCAGCCAGGCGCGGGACCGGCTGCAGGCTGAAATCATCGGCCACAAGAGCACCGAGCAAAAGCTGCAGGCGGTGCAGCAGGATCTGGTGCAGGCCAATCGGCTGGCCATCCTGGGCCAGGTGGCCGCCGGCGTCGCTCATGAGATCAACCAGCCGGTCGCGACCATCCGTGCCTATGCGGATAACGCCCGCACCTTCCTCGATCGCGGCCAGACTGCGCCTGCCGGCGAAAATCTCGAAAGCATTGCGGCGCTGACGGAGCGCATAGGTTCGATCACCGAGGAGCTGAAGACCTTTGCCCGCAAGGGCCGCGGCAGCGCCGAACCAACAGGATTGAAGGACGTCATCGAGGGCGCGGTGATGCTGTTGCGCAGCCGGTTTGCCGGCCGCATGGACACGCTCGACATCGACCTGCCGCCCGACGAACTGCAGGTGATGGGAAACCGGATTCGTCTCGAGCAGGTCCTCATCAACCTGCTTCAGAACGCCCTGGAGGCGGTGGCGCCGAAGGCCGGAGAGGGTCGTGTCGAGATCAGAACATCAACTGACGCGGGGATGGTAACGGTGACAGTCGCCGACAACGGCCCCGGCATTCCCGCGGATATCCGTAAAGGCTTGTTCACGCCGTTCAATACCTCGAAGGAAAGCGGTCTCGGCCTTGGCCTAGTCATCTCCAAGGATATCGTCGGCGACTACGGCGGCCGGATGGACGTTGCAAGCGACAGCGGTGGTACCCGGTTCATCGTTCAGCTGAGGAAGGCTTGAGGTCATGGACACACTGATGCCCGTTGCGCTGATCGACGACGACAAGGATCTGCGCCGTGCCACCGCGCAGACGCTCGAACTCGCCGGATTTTCCGTTTCCGCCTATGACGGTGCGAAAGCCGCGCTGGCGGACCTGCCGGCGGACTTTGCCGGCCCCGTCGTCACCGATATCCGCATGCCCGAGATCGACGGACTGCAACTCTTCGCCACGCTGCAAGGGATGGATGTCGACCTGCCGGTGATCCTGATGACCGGCCACGGCGATATTCCCATGGCCGTTCAGGCGATCCAGGACGGCGCCTATGATTTCATCGCCAAGCCCTTCGCAGCCGATCGGCTCGTGCAGAGCGTGCGTCGCGCAAGCGAGAAACGGCGGCTTGTTCTGGAGAACCGCATGCTGCGGAAAGCAGCCGAAGATGCGCAGGAGAATTTGCCGCTGATCGGCCAGACACCTGTGATGGAAAACCTCAGAAACATTCTTCGCCACATCGCCGATACCGATGTGGACGTACTCGTCGCCGGCGAAACGGGCAGCGGCAAGGAAGTGGTTGCCCAGATCCTGCATCAGTGGAGCCACCGCCGGAAAGGCAATTTCGTGGCGCTGAACTGTGGCGCCCTGCCCGAAACCGTCATCGAAAGCGAACTGTTCGGCCACGAGGCCGGCGCCTTTACCGGCGCCCAGAAGCGCCGCACGGGCCGCATCGAACATGCAAGCGGCGGCACGCTGTTCCTCGACGAGATCGAAAGCATGCCGGCCGCCACGCAGGTCAAGATGCTGAGGGTGCTGGAGATGCGCGAGATCACGCCGCTCGGCACCAATGAGGTGCGCCCCGTCAATCTTCGCGTCGTCGCGGCTGCCAAGATCGACCTCGGGGATCCCGCGGTTCGCGGCGATTTTCGCGAGGATCTCTATTACAGGCTGAATGTCGTAACGATCTCCATTCCGCCGCTGAGAGAACGGCGGGACGATGTTCCGCTGCTGTTTTCCCACTTCGCCGCTCGCGCCGCGGAGCGCTTCCGTCGCGATGTCCCGCCGCTTTCACCTGATGTACGGCGACATCTGGCCTCGCACACATGGCCAGGCAATGTCCGCGAGCTCTCGCATTATGCCGAACGCGTGGTGCTTGGCGTGGAAGGCGGCGGAGCGGCAGCGGTCCCTCCTCAGCCGACGGGCGCGACGCTCCCCGAACGGCTGGAACGCTACGAAGCGGAGATCATCCGCGACACGCTGTCGGCCAATGACGGCGACGTGCGCCGCACCATCGAGGCGCTCGGCATTCCGAGAAAGACGTTTTACGACAAACTTCAGCGCCACGGCATCAACCGGGGCGGCTATATCTCGCGCAAGTAATCCGTGACGAGGATTAACCTGCCAAGGTCGTTTTAGACTTCGACCAGTCCCAGCTTCTTCACCTGCCGGATCGTCAGCATGGTGCGCACGGTATCGACATGTTCGTTCGCCGTCAGCACCTCGATGACGAAATCCTGAAAGGAGGTGAGGTTCTCCGCCACGCAATGCAGCAGGAAATCGCTGTCGCCCGAGACCATCCAGGCCTGGCGCACCAGCGGCCATTCGGCGGTGGCAGCGGCGAAGGCCTTGAGATTACCTTCCGACTGGTGCTTGAGGCCGACCATGCAGAAAGCGACGAGGTCGAAACCGAGCTTCGGGCTGTTCAGCATCGCGTGGTAGCCCTCGATGATGCCGGCTTCCTCGAGCTTGCGCACACGGCGCAGGCAAGGCGGCGCCGAGATGCCGACGCGATCGGCGAGCTCCACATTGGTCATGCGGCCATCGGCCTGCAGTTCCCGGAGGATCTTTATATCGATGACGTCGAGTTCCGCACGCCCCACATCATTGCCTTTCTTTAATTCTCCGCGGGGAGCTTCTATATAAAGCCGCGGAATACGCAAGAAAGTTTCACGCCGATGACGGATTCTTGCACATCTGGGCGATTTGCCTTGTTGGTAACGCAAGGCTGCCCTTGAATAAAAGCATTGGACGTTCATAAATGGCGCATGGACCGCGAAACGGCCGCAATCGCCACTTAGCCGCCGCCCTCCTGCCAGTCGAAAGGAAATGACATGCCCGCCCGCCACACCAAGGTGCTCATCATCGGTTCCGGACCCGCAGGCTATACTGCC
>Ga0102593_1002557_pt1 | contig 13613 bp, 15 predicted proteins | sample AraplaCol_mMS_r2_2_FD_76862 | JGI IMG/M metagenome (GOLD analysis project Ga0102593, IMG submission 76862) | Arabidopsis root microbial communities from North Carolina, USA - plate scrape MF_Col_mMS_r2 (SPADES assembly) (version 2) | ecosystem: Host-associated > Plants > Roots > Endosphere...
CTCACCGGGCCGACCTCACCGTGGACGAACCGCACGCCCGCGTCGTCGGCCGCGTCCCGCAGGGCGGCATGCAGCACGGTCCTGCGCACGCCGCGGCCGTAGCCGGCCCGGAAGGTGGCGTCGGCGCGCCGGTGGCCACCCAGGTAGCTGATGCCGCGCAGTTCCCGACCCTTGGGGTCGACCCCGAGCTGGTCCAGGTGTGCCAGCGTGTGAGGCATGAGGCCCTCGCCGCACGCCTTGTCGAGGCTGCCCTCGCGGCGCTCGACCACGACGACCTCCAGCCCCGCTCGTGCGGCGTGCAGGGCGGTGGCCAGACCGGCGGGTCCGCCCCCGGCCACCAGCAGGTCGATCACGACAGGCTCGCCAGCGCCGAATTCTCCACCTTGATGCGCGTCCGCAGCAGGACCGCGTTGAGGACGGTGAACACGACCGCGGTGGTCCACGCGGTGTGCACCAGCGGCAGTGCGACGCCCTCCACTACGACCGCGACGTAGTTGGGGTGCGGGATCAGCCGGTAGGGGCCGCCGGTGACGCGGTCGGCGCCGGGGACGACGACCACCCTGGTGTTCCACTGCGACCCCAGCGTGGTGATGCACCACCACCTCAAGACCTGAGCCGCGACGACGACGGCCAGCATCGGCCATCCCAGCGCGGGGAGGAACGGGCGGTGCGCGACGAGCGGCTCGACCAGGCAGCCCACCAGCAGCCCGACGTGAAGGACCACCATGACCGGGTAGTGCTCGGCGCCGAACTCCACGCCTCCCCTGGACTGGCTCCACGCCCAGTTGCGTTTGGACACCACGAGTTCGACGACACGCTCGACGGCGACGGCGAGAATCAGTACGACGTACCACGTCATCGCGTCACCGCCACCGCAACAGGACGAGCTCCGAGCAGAAGCCCGGGCCCATGGCCATCAAAAGTCCCGAGGTGCCGGGCTCGGGGCGTTTGGCGATGGTGTCGCGCAACACGTGGAGCACCGACGCCGAGGACAGATTGCCCACCTCGGCCAGTGAACGCCAGGTCAGCTCCAGTGCGTCATCGGAGAGGCCGAGCGTGGCGGTGATGGCCTCGATGACCTTGGGGCCGCCGGGATGGCTGACCCACGTCCCGACGTCGGAGATCGTCGAGCCATGTGCGGCAAGGAAGTTGGTGACGTCGTCATGGAGATACCGCTCGACGACCACGGGCACGTCGGGTGAGAGCACCAGGCGGAATCCGCTGGAGTCGACGTCCCATCCCATGGTGCGCTGCGAGTCGGGGTACAGGTGGCTCCGCGAATCCAACACCTCGGGACCCGACGGCGTCATGGTCTGCGCGCGGCGGTCGCCCACGGCGACCACCGCTGCCGCGCCGTCACCGAAGAGGCTGCTGCCCACGACCGTCGCCATCGACGGGTCGCGCTTGGGCACCAGCGAGCAGAGCTCCACGGCGAGGAGCACGGCGACGTCGTCTGGCGCACCGCGAAGGTAGTCGTGCAGGCGCGCCACGCCGGCCGCCCCCGCGACGCATCCCAATCCGAACATCGGCACCCGCCGCACGTCGGGCCGGAGCCCGATCCGGGTGGCGATGCGAGCCTCCAGCGTCGGTACCGCGAGACCGGTGACGGTCGTCGAGTAGACGACGTCCACGTCCGACGGCCGGAGTCCGGCGTCGTCGAGTGCGCCGAGCATCGCCGCGCAGCCCAGTTCCACGGCGTGCTCGATGAAGACGTCGTTGGCCCGGCCGAAGTCGTCGAGTTCGGCGTACTGCTCCAGCGGCAGCACCATGTGCCTACCGTCCACCTTCGCGCTGCGGTGCAGTTTGCGGATGGGTTCGGCGTACTCGGCGTATCCGGGGATGGCCAGCAGCGCCTCGGTCACCTCGGCTTGGGTGTAGCGGTGGGGCGGAAGCTCTCCTCGTACGGCGGCGATCACGGTCATGACACCCTCCTTCCCCTTGGACACGACAGTCGGGACCAAATGGTTCACCCGTCCCGCACGAAGAGACCCCCGAGGCGATCACGAGATCGCGCTCGGGGGTCTGTACGAGGAATGACGGCGTGGGAACTACCCGGCGTTGGCGCAGAAGTTGGGCACGCAGAAACTCGCACCCCCACGATCTGCGCTGGCGCTTCCGCCCGGCACGTAGACGCTGGCTCCGCCGGCGCTGGTCGACGCGCCCGCACCGGGCACGGTGGCTTCGGTGCCGCCGGGGTTGGCCTGCACTCCGGCACCGGGAACCACGGCGCCGGCTCCGTCCGGTCCGGCTTGGGCACCGGCACCCGGCACGGTCACGCCCGCGCCGTTGCCGTCGGCGGTGGCTCCTGCGCCGGGGGCGCCGGCGCTGGCACCGTCCGGACCCGCGACGGCGCATGCGGGCGTGCCCTCGACACCGCACGGCGGCGGCGGGGCGGCTCCGGCCACGGGGGCGAGGGCGATCGCGGTGACTCCGGCGCCGGCGACGAGAATCTGTGTGAGGAAGTGCTTGCTCATGGCACGCGGGTACCACTTCGCCATACGTGTAAAACATGACGGCCGTGTGAGCTACGTTTCCCCCGTGGCCGTCAACGAATCGCGCGAAATCACCATCGAGGCAACACCTGAGGAGATCCTCGACGTCCTGTTCGACATCGAATCCCTGCCGGAGTGGTCACCGGCACACCAGGAGGTCGAGGTGCTCGAGCGCGATGCCGACGGGCACCCCAAGCGCACCCGCCAGGTGGTGAAGATCGTGGGGGTCACCGACGAACAGGAACTCGCCCACGCGGTGCACCCCGACGGTGTGGGGTGGACGTTGGTCAGTTCCCAGCAGCAGCGTTCGCAGGAAGCGCGCTACACCCTGACCCCGGTCGGCGAGGATTCCACCCACGTCCGGTTCGACATCACCGTCGACCCGACCGTGCCGTTGCCCTCGTTCCTGATCAAGCGGGGCGCCAAGGGCCTGCTCGACACCGCCACCCAGGGCCTTCGCGACCGGGTGCGAAAGGTCAAGCGGGGCTAACGCGTCGAGGTCGACGGGTGGTGCCCGCGGCGCCGGTGCACGACGACCCCCGCCCCGACGATGAACACCGCCGAGATCATCGACAGGAAGATCGCCGACTGTTGGTCGGGGTCGAACGCCATCAACACCAGGACCGCGACGATGGCGACCATCACCACGACCGTGAGGTACGGGAACAACCACATCCGCACCGGCGCCTGCTCACCCTTCGCCCGCATGCTGCGCCCGAGGACGAACTGGCTGGCCGCGATGGCCAGGTAGACGAACAGGGCGATCGCACCGCTGGTCGCGAGCAGGTACGCGAAGATCTTCTCCGGCAACAGGTAGTTGCCGACGACGGCGAGGAAGCCGACCACCATCGAGGCCAGCACCGCGACCCAGGGCACGCCGTTGCCGGTGAGCTTGCGCACCGCGCGCGGCGCGTCCCGGCGGTCCCCCAGCGAGAACAACATCCGGGATGCGGTGTACAGCGCGGAGTTCAGGCATGACGCCACCGCCGTCAAGATGACCAGGTCCATGATGATCTTCGACCCGGGGATGCCGATGGCCTCCAAAGTGCTCTGATACGAGCCGTTCTCGAGCTTGTCGTACGGCATCAGCGCGACGATGACGAAGATGGAGCCGATGTAGAACAGCGAGATTCGCCAGATGACGGAGTTGACGGCCTTGCTGATCCCGGTGGTCGGGTCCGGCGACTCGGCCGCGGCGATGGTGACGATCTCGGTGCCCATGAAGGAGAACATCGTCACCAACATGCCGGCGATGACGGCCCCGAATCCGTTGGGCATGAAACCGTCTGGCTGCCACAGGGAGTCGATGCCGCTGACCTGGGAGTCGGGGATGAGGCCGAGGATCGCCGCGATGCCGATGCCGATGAAGGCGATGATGGCGACGACCTTGATGAGGGCGAACCAGAACTCGAACTCGCCGTAGTTGCCGACGCTGACGAGGTTGGTCACCGTCAGCAAGAGGGTGACGGCCAAGGCCCACACCCATTGGGGCGCTCCGACGAGGTCCGACAGAATGGCCGCTGCGGCGGTGGCCTCGACCGGGATGACCAGTACCCAGAACCACCAGTACAGCCACCCGACCGAGAAGCCGGCCCAGCCGCCGAGCGCCCGGTCGGAGTACACCGAGAAGGACCCGGTGTCGGGATTGGCCGTCGCCATCTCGCCGAGCATGCGCATCACCAAGACGACGAGTGCGCCGGCCAGGAAGTAGGAGATCAGCACCGCGGGGCCGGCCTCCTTGATGGCGTTGGCCGAGCCCACGAACAGGCCGGCGCCGATGACGCCGGCAATCGAGATCATGGTGATGTGACGTGGCTTGAGGCTGGTGCCGAGGCCTCCATCCGGTGAATCCGGCCGGGCGTTCTGGTCCTGCGCGGAAGCACGATCGGTCATGGTGCGCCACCCCCTTCGTCGGTGCCGAGCGCGCCAGGCTCGCTCGGCGACGACGTCGGTTTCCCAACAGACGTCGAATCGAAACCGGGACACCCCATCGCGCCTCGCCGGGAACGTTCCGGCGACGATATCCTGTTGTCAGAGTGACGGGAGTGAAATCTGGGTACGAGCTGACGGCGACACCCACTCAACTCATCTAGGTCAAGGAGCGGCCGTGCACGTGCAAGGGACGACCTCGCGATGGAGGCGCGTGGCGGCCATGACCGCCACCGCACTCGTCCTCGTCACCACCGCGGCCGCCGCGCTGACCACCGCACCGGCCGCCGCAGCCGCCGACGACTGCCCCGACGTCGAAGTGGTGTTCGCCCGCGGCACCGACGAGCCGCCGGGCATCGGCGTGGTCGGCCAGGCGCTCGTCGACGCGCTCAAACCGCTGGTCAAGGGGAAGTCGGTCCGGTCCTACGCGGTGAAGTACCCGGCCTCCTACGACTTCCTCGGCGTGGCCACCGGCGCCACCGACGCCAGCCTGCACGCGCAAGCGACGGCGAAGAGCTGCCCCAAGACCAAGATCGTCCTCGGCGGATACTCCCAGGGCGCAGCGGTCATGGACGTGGTCACCACCTCCCCCATCACCGGGCTCGGCTTCCAGGCGCCGTTGCCGGCCGCGATGACCGACCACATCAGCGCGGTCGCGGTGTTCGGGAACCCCTCGGCGCGTCTCGGTCAGCCGTTGACCACGCTGAGTGCGCTCTACGGACCCAAGACGGCCGACATGTGCAACACCAACGACCCCATCTGCTCCCTGGGCAAGGACTTCACCTCCCACGTCCGCTATCCCCAGTCCGGGTTGGTCAAGAAGGCCGCCCAGTGGATCGCCGACAACCATCTCAACACCAAGTCCCAGTCGGCCTGATCAGGCGGTCACCCGGGCCGCCCGCAGTCGGCGGCGCCAGGACTCGGCGCGGCCGGCATCGGTGATCGCGTATCGCCGCAGCAGGTCCTCAGACGGTGCTGCCGGCGTCGGCGCCACCGGCAGATGACCGTCCATCGGGCGCAGCGACCGGCCAGGTGCCACGAGATCGCCGGACAACTCCGACACCGTGCCGAGCGTGCATGCGTACGCCAGCTCCGGCAGGGCGCCGGCCAACGCCAGACCGGCGGCCAGCCCGATGCTCGTCTCCCCCGATGACGCCACCACGCACGGGAGGTCGAGCCGCTCCGCGACGCGCAACGCCCGTCGCACCCCGCCCAGCGGCCCACTCCGCAGGATCACCACGTCGACCACCCCGGCGCGCGACGGCCCCGAGGCGATCGGCACGTCGACTCGGCCGCGGATCGCGCCCAGTTCGTCGGCGCTGCCACAGGGGTCGGCGACGAAGTCGACCCCGCCGGCCGCGTCGGCCAGCACGGCGATCGCCGACACTGCGGCGTCGCCGTCCCAGGTGCCGTTGCCGGACAACCGGATTCGCCCCCGCGGACCCAGCGCGTCCCGGACCGCGGCGACCCGCTCGGCGTCGACGGCCACGCTTCCCGTCCCCACGGCGACGTCGGCGGCCAGGCAGCCCGAGGCCTCGACGACGCGGCGCGCCGAGGCGGGGTCGACGGCGCCCACCACCACCGCGATCGGCACCCGGCCGCGCCGCGGATCCGGCCAACCCACGGTGCCTCCCTCGACGGCGGCGGTGAGCCATCGGGCGGCCTCGTCGGCGTCGCACCCCGGGGGCGGGCTGAACTCGCCCCACCCCTGTGGACCCTCGATCAGCATGCCCTCGTGCACGCCGGTGCCGTCGGCGACGGGGATGGCGAAGATCGGCGAGGCGTCGAAGTCGATCATCGCCTTCATCGAGGGCAAGCCTTCATCGGGACACGCTAATCCACGCCTCGAGGTGGCATGCGGTAGGCCTGCACGATCGGCGCGACGGGCGCGAAACCGGCCCTGCGGTAGACCCGTCCTGCCGGATTCGTCGCCTCGGTGCAGATCACCCATCGGGTGCAGCCACGGGCAGCCGCCCAGGCTCCGGCGACGCCGAGCAGGTGTGAGGCAAGCCCCTTGCCGCGGTGTTCGGGGGCGGTGCCCACGGTCTGATAGCGCGCGGTGCCACCGCAGTCGACGATTCCCAGCTCGGCGACCAGGTGGTCGTCGAGGAACGCGCCGACGAAGTGGGCCGCACCGGCGGCGACCATGGTTCGCTGCGACGCGATCCGCGCCCGGGCGAACCGCTCGTGCATCGCGTCGTCGTACTGCTGACCCTCGGCGTTCACGGCCAACTCCCGTGCGACGAGCTGCTCCCAGTCCGGCCCGGCCAGCCCGCGGACGACGTACCCGACTGGCGGGGCGGTCTGCCGCGGCGGGTCCGTCGCGGCCAAGACGTCGTCGACCTCGAGCTGGATTCCGTGCCGGTCCCAGCCGCTGCGTTCGACGGGCATCCGCGCCAGCCCGACCGCGACCCAGTCCGCGTCCGGAAAGGCACACTCGAACTCCGCGACCCAGCGGTCGGCGTCGTCGACGGCTGCGGCGTCGGTGACGAGAAGGCAGTTACCCCAATGGAAGTCGGGGTTGGCCGGGGTCCTGACGAGCAGGTGATCGGTTCGTTCCTCGACGACCGAGCCCGTCATCTCGAGCACGGCGAGATCGGTGGCCCAGCCCAGCGACCGGGTGCGCATCGCGGTTCTCGGGGTCAGCCGAAGAATCCGTGCGCACCCGACTGACCCGGGGTGGCGCGACCGCGATCGGTCTGCCGCGGCGGTGGCGGAGGCGTGGCACTCAGCGGCGCCCGCGTCACGTTCTGCTGCGGCTTCTTCGGTTCGTCCGGAGTCTGGTAGCTCGGCGAGTAATCCCTCGTCACCACCGGAGGGGCGGTCTCCGGTGGCGGTGGCGGGGGTGGCGGCAGGACGGGCGGCGGCGGCACCGGAGCGACGGTGGCGACTGCCGGTGCCGACGTCGAGGGCGCCGGCGCCGCAGAGGACGGGGTCACCGGCACGGGTGCGCTCTGCTCGCCGGGGCTGCGGACCAGCAGCACGACTCCGACGACGACCGCCACGCCGGCGAGGGCGGCGGCGGCGATCGGCAATGCCCGCGGTGGACGCCTCCGCGCCGGCCGCGACGACTTGAACTCCCAGGCGGACGGCTCGGCCACCCGGGCCGGTCGCGGATCCGCGGTGCGAACGGGCTCCGCGGGGGCCATGTCTCGGACGAACCAGCGGTCGGTGTCCGCCTCGGACTCGTCGCGGATCACCGGGCGTACGGGCGGCGGCGGTGGCGGCGGCGGTGGCGGTCCGGGCCGCGGCGGTGGTGCGGCAGACCGCGGCGGGGTGTCCTCGGCGGGTCCTGCCGCGCCGAACCACCCGTCGTCGGGGTCGTCGAGTCCGTATTCGGCCCCCAGATCGCGAACCGTCATCCGGCCATGTTACCCCGCTTGACGTGCTCAAAGAACGCTCGTCGACGTCCGTGCACGATGATGGCCCGGTGAGTACCCGCTGGCAGGACACCGACGCGCCCCGTGGCGACGACTACGACCAGCGGTGGGCCCGCCTCGCCGAGACGGGCGCCAGCATCCACGGTGAGGCCGACCTCGTCGACGGCCTCCTGCCGCAGACCGGCGGAGACCGAGTGCTCGACGCCGGCTGCGGGACGGGCCGGGTCAGCGTCGAGTTGGCGCGGCGCGGCCGAACCGTGGTCGGGGTCGACGCAGACCCCGACATGCTGGCCACCGCCCGTGCGAAGGCCCCCGACCTCACCTGGATCCAGGCCGACCTGGCCGAGTTGGGCGAGCATCTGCGGGAGCCGTTCGACGTGGTCATGCTCGCCGGCAACGTGATGATCTTCCTGGCCCCGGGATCCGAGGAACGGGTCGTGCGCCAGATGGTGGACCGGCTGGCGCCCGGCGGGCTGTTGGTCGCCGGGTTCTCCCTTCGCCCCGGCCGACTCACCCTCGAGGAGTACGACCGGCTGGTCGACGGCGCCGGGCTGACGGTGGCGCACCGGTGGGCGACGTGGGATCGCGAACCGTACGACGGCGGGGACTACGCGGTGTCGGTGCACCGTCGGCCCGAGGTGGCAGGCTGGTCGTCGTGACGACACCCCCCGACTCCCCCGCGCTTCACATCGGCGCGGTGTCGGTCGACTGCCCCGACCCGGTCGCGCTCGCGGACTTCTACGCCGAGCTGTTCGGGATGACGCGGGTCGCCGAGACGCCCGACGGCCGAGTCGTCGCCGTCTCCGACGGCACCCACACCCTGGCCATGATGAAGGTCGACGACTACGTGCCACCGAGCTGGCCGCTGCCCGGGCAGGGACAGCAGATGCACTTCGACGTCACGGTCGCCGACCTCGACGCGGCCCAGGCGCGTGCGCTGGCCGTCGGAGCCCGGCTCGCCGAGCATCAACCCGCGCCGGACCTGTGGCGGGTGTTCCTCGACCCGGCCGGGCATCCCTTCTGCCTGACCACCTTCGGCCCCCAGCCCTAGACACCCGGCGTCGCACCAGGCGAGTCGCTATGCTGGCGCATTCCGACGGCCCGACGGCCGGACGTTCGACCTCCGAGGAGCGAGCATGGTCGCGCACATCCGACTGACCTCGCACAGCGGCGGGGGCGGCGCGCTGCCCATCACCTGGGACGCCCCGACGGCCAGCGAGCGCGGACCGATCATCGGCACCACCACCAAGCGGGCCCACCGCAACGTCATCGGCACCCACAGCGGCTCCTACGGCGTGTACCGCGCGCTGGCCGTCGCGGCCGGTGCGCTGTCCAAGGAGCACAAGGCCGATCTCACCAACACCGCGCCCACCGACGTTCTCGGGCCCTACCCGCAGTGGAGTGAGCCGGGCAAGATCGTCAGCCTCGACCCGTGGGGCGCCATGGTCGCCGAGGTGTTCGCCGACGAGCTGGCCGCCGGTCACGACATGCGCCCGACCATCGCCATCACCAAGGCGCACGTCATCCTGCCCGAAGTGGTCGACGCCGTCCGGACGGGCCGGCTGATCCCCGACGGTCGCGTGCTGCTGCCCAGCGGGGCAGCGCTGGTCACCAAGGCCGCGATCGAACCGGTCTGGTACTTGCCCGGGGTCGCGAAGCGGTTCAACTGCTCCGAAACCGACTTGCGCAGAGTGTTGTTCGAGGAGACCGGCGGCATGTACCCGGAGCTCGTCACCCGTTCGGACCTCGAGGTGTTCCTGCCACCGATCGGCGGGCAGACCGTCTACGTCTTCGGCGCCCCCACCGACCTTGCCGACCCGTCTGTCGAACTGACCGCACGGGTGCACGACGAGTGCAACGGCTCCGACGTCTTCGGCTCCGACATCTGCACGTGCCGGCCGTATCTCACGCACGCCATCGAGGAGTGCATCCTCGGCGCGCAGCGCGGCGGCGTTGGGCTGGTCGCCTACTCACGCAAGGAGGGCCGGGCCCTCGGCGAGGTCACCAAGTTCCTGGTCTACAACGCCCGCAAGCGGCAGGTCGGAGGTGACACCGCCGACCAGTACTTCGCGCGCACCGAATGCGTTGCGGGCGTGCAGGACATGCGCTTCCAGGAGCTGATGCCCGACGTCCTGCACTGGCTCGGCGTGCGCAAGATCCACCGCCTGGTCTCGATGAGCAACATGAAGTACGACGCCATCACCGGGTCGGGCATCGAGGTCGGCGAGCGCGTCAACATCCCCGAGGAACTCGTGCCCGCCGACGCCAGGGTCGAGATCGACGCCAAGATGGCCGCCGGGTACTTCACCCCCGGCCCGGTTCCGGACGCCGACGACCTCAGGAACACGAAGGGCCGCGGGTTGAACGGATGAGCACCGGCGAGGCCGACGGCGCGGCGGCGTTGCTGCGGACCACCGCCGCCGTGCGCGACCGCGCCACCGGGCTGCTGCACCGCGCGCGGGCCGGGGACTCGGCATGGTTCGTCGTCGACGACGACTCGACGTCGACGGCGGTCGCCGAGGTCGCGACGGTGACGCGAGAACGCTACCCGCAGTTGGAGATTCCGTTCCACAGCCGATGGCGGCACTTCGAGGCGGGCGGCGTCGACCGCACGGCCGAGCTCGACGCGCTGCTGTCGGCCCAGGATTCGAGCGGCCGGGCCCGCGCCATGGTCGACCTCGTGGTGGTCAGCGTCCTGCTCGACGCGGGAGCCGGGCCGGACTGGCACTACGAGGAGGCCGCCAGCGGCCAACGGTTCGACCGCTCCGAGGGTCTCGGGGTCGCGTCATGGCATGCGTTCGCCGACGGCGTCTTCTCCTCCGATCCCGACGACCCGCTGCGGGTCGACGCCGAAGGTCTGCTGGCCCTGACCCCCGCCCGGTTGGCCGAGGCCTTCCAAATCGCCCCGGACAACCCCCTGGTCGGCGTCGACGGACGGGTGGCGCTGCTGCACCGGCTCGGCCGTGCGCTGAGCGCGCAGCCCGAGACCTTCGGGGTGCTCGGGCGCCCCGGCGGACTGGTGGACCGGCTGCTGCCCCGGCCGGGCTCCGCGACGGTCGCCGCGCACGACATCCTCTCCGAGCTGTTGGGCACCCTCTCGAGAATCTGGTTGGCGGACAACGCCATCGGCGGTCGACCCCTTGGTGACTGCTGGCACCACGGCGCCGTCACCGGACCCGGCCTCACCGACGGTTGGATGCCGTTTCACAAGCTCTCGCAGTGGTTGACCTACTCGCTGCTCGAGCCGTTCGGCTGGGCGGGCGCGCAGGTGAGCGGTCTCGACGCCCTGACCGCCCTGCCCGAGTACCGCAACGGCGGACTGCTGCTGGACACCGGCGTGCTGCGGCTGCGCGACCCCGACTGGCTCGCGGCGTCCTGGGCCGTCGGTGACGAACTCGTCGTCGAATGGCGGGCGTTGACGGTGGCCTTGCTCGACGAGCTGGCCCCGAGGGTGCGCGCCGAGCTCGGGGTGGACGCGACCCGGATGCCGCTGGCGTGCGTGCTGGAGGGTGGCACGTGGGCCGCGGGACGCGCGCTGGCACACCGCCTCCGCGGCGGGCTGCCACCGCTGGTCGTCCTCAGCGACGGCACCGTCTTCTAGACCGCCTCTCGAAAGGGGACGACACGTGGCCGACAGTCCGGACACGCTGCACCTGGTGGACCACCCGCTGGTGCAACACAAGCTGACCCTGCTGCGCCGAAAGGAGGCTTCCACGAAGACCTTTCGTCAACTCGTCAACGAAATCGCGGCATTGGTGGCCTACGAGGTGCTGCGCGACATACCGCTGCACGACGTCGAGATCGAGACACCGCTGGAGACCATGACCGGCAGGGTCATCGACGGCAAGAAGCTGGTGTTCGTGTCGATCCTGCGGGCCGGCACCGGCATCCTCGACGGCATGCTGAGCGTCGTGCCGGGAGCGCGCGTCGGGCACATCGGCTTGTACCGCGACCCCAAGACCCTGGTGGCGGTCGAGTACTACTTCAAGATGCCGAGCGACCTCGAGGAACGCGACGTGGTGATCGTCGACCCCATGCTCGCCACCGGCAACTCGGCGATCGCCGCGGTCGACCGGCTCAAGGAGTGCGGCCCGAAGTCGATCAAGTTCGTGTGCCTGCTGACCTGTCCGGAGGGGCTGGCGGCCATGGGGCAGGCCCACCCGGACGTACCCGTCTACACCGCGGCGGTCGACCGTCAGCTCGACGAGCACGGCTACATCCTGCCGGGCCTCGGAGACGCGGGCGACCGCATCTTCGGCACCAAGTAGTCAGACCCGGCGGGGCAGCTGGTCACCGATCAGCGGTGCGATCTTGTCGGCCATGTAGGCGTGGCCGGCGTTGGTCGGATGCACGCCGTCGGCGCCGATGAGATCCGGGCGGTCCACGAACCAGCGCTCGGCGATCGGGTCGACGAACGTCGCGCCGGCCAGCATCGACTGAAACGACAGGATGTCGCGGATCTGCAGCACCGCGGGCGGTACGTCCGCCGTCGGCCACGGTGGGCCGATCACCAGCAACCGTGCGGCGGGGGCGATGTTGCGCGCCATGGACAACGCAGAGAAGACCTGCCCGTTGAGATAGTTCGGGTCGACGCCTTGGTCGTTGCGGGAACCGTAGAAGACGACGACCGCGTCGTCGGGCCGCACCGCCCTCGGGGTCAGATCGGTGAACAGGTTGCCCTGGTCGCCGCGTACGCCGTAGCCCGCGCGGCCCTCGGCGGCGACGTCGGCGCTGACCTGCGTTCCTCGTCGCGCCAACGTCTTCCAGGCGAGCACGGGCCAGGCGTTGGGGCCTTGACCGCCGATGGCGGTGCCGTTGGTGTACGAGTCGCCGACGACGGCGACCCGCGTCACCGGTGTGCCCGCCGTGGTCGCGTCGAACGGTGTCGTGCGGACCGACGGCGCGTTGAGCAGCACCCCGACCACGAGGGCCAGGGACAGGACGAACGTGGCGAACCGGCTACCGAAGTCGTACATCAACCCGCCTGAATTCGAAGTGTCTTGGGCCGATCCTCGACGTTGCCCCTGACGAGGTGCGGCTCGGGCGGAGCGGGCACCTCGGACTGCGGAGTGTGCTCCAGGTCGACCGGCGGCCTGCGCTCACCGACCATGCGGCGCATCCACATTCGCGCGGGCTCCTCCACGAAGTGGAACAACAGGATCCCCAGACCCAGCGACACCAGCAGCAGCGCGGCATAGACGAACTTGGCGCCGATGCTCGGCTCCATGGTGATCTGGTACTGCGCCATGATCCACAGCCAGGCGGTGTGAACCAGCTCGTGCACCATGTACAGCCCGAACGACACCTGCCCGCCGTAGACCATCACCCGGGTGGACAACAGCGCCGGCAGGGTGCCTGATCCCAGCGCCAACGCCACGACCAACGGCATGAACAGCACGTCGACGAGGCCGAAGTCGTCCCGGATGGTCGGCAGCGGATGCGCCTCGAACCAGTACAGGGCACCGACGATCGTCACCAGCAAGGCCACCGACACCACACCGGCGACGGTCCGAGACCGGTCCGAGGGCCGCATCTTGCGCACCGCCGCACAGGCCAGCGCCCCCGCGGTGAACTGCAACACGATGCGCGGCAGCCAGCTCCACGGCGTGTAGAACTGGCCACCGGAACCCACCAGCAGGATCAGCGGGGGCAGGGTGGCGGCGAAGGCCAGCAGCAGCAGTCCCCGCGCCCGCGTCGCGCGGTCGACCCGGTGGACCACCAGGATCAACACGCCAAACAGCAGGTAGGCCAACCATTCCGCGCTGATCGACCAGGCGGGACCGTTCCAGCTGGAGAAGTCGAAGAACGGCTG
>Ga0102593_1002566_pt1 | contig 13569 bp, 10 predicted proteins | sample AraplaCol_mMS_r2_2_FD_76862 | JGI IMG/M metagenome (GOLD analysis project Ga0102593, IMG submission 76862) | Arabidopsis root microbial communities from North Carolina, USA - plate scrape MF_Col_mMS_r2 (SPADES assembly) (version 2) | ecosystem: Host-associated > Plants > Roots > Endosphere...
TGAATCCAAGATCCAGACGCCGGATCCGCCAAGGAAGAAAAACCAAGCGTAAACAGCCCCCCAGAAATGCACGGTTGATCCAACAAACACAAACGTTGCCATACAAATCAAATAGGCGATCCGGCAAGCGTCGACCGTGGGGTCGAGACTCTTGTGCTTCGCGACCGAAAACCAGATATGAAGCCACGATAACGTCATCAGCAAAAAAGCTGGTAGGCCATGGCGCATCGCCATTAACAGCCAAAAATTATCGACGCTGCTCTCCGGCATCCAGACGGGTCGCTCCCAATCACCCAGCCCAATTCCGAACAGCGGATGATTTGCTACCGATGCAGAGCCGTAGTCAAAAATCCAGATTCGGTACCAGCCTGTCTGCTGCTCAAAGGTGAAGTGGGAAATATAGAACTGGACGGGTGTCTGGTTTGAGCCAAACTCAATGAGGAGATATCCTGCAAACACGATCGCCCACAGTAGCTTCCATCGGCCAGCAAATCCGCCCAGGGCCTTGTTCCACATCAGCAATATCAGTTGAAACAAGAGGCCGCCGATGGGCGCCGAAGACATTGACAACAGAGCGGTAAACCCAACCAGGCCAGCGAGTATAACGCGCGCCTTGGGCGAGAGCCTGCCGATAGTTGACATGCCTGCAAGTGCAAGCATGCTTCCACAGAAGGTTCCAAACAGAATCGTATGGCTAAATGGGCCCTGCACGCGCCAGAGGCCCATTCTTGGCGGCATGACAACGATTGTCTCGGTCTTGTACACCGTCCCAAACATGAGAAGGATCAGGTTTGTCCCGGTCAACCATTCATAAATCGCGAATGGCATCATGCAAACTATCGCCTTGGCGACAAACAGCACCATACGACTAAAATCCTGCGGTGTACGAATACACACGCGCGCCAACATGTATGCTCCCATTGTTTCAATGAAGAGGATGCCGGCTGGCTCGATCGACTCTTCAACGCCTTGAACGACAAAGAAGGCAATTGCCACCCATGCGCAAAACAGGAGGAAGCCAAAGTCGGCGAGTCTTTTGGGGCCGGCCCGGCCCCGTAGCCAGGCCAAAAGGCATGGAATAACGGCTATGAGCAGGACTATTCTATAAACAGAGAGTGCGAGCGGCCCAATCGGAATTGCCCACGGAACCATAAGTCCAAGCAGAAAGAGTTTTAGCGGCCAGACCAGCCGTTCCTGCTTCGCCTCTGGAGGAAGTAGTGCCTTGTCACGCTTTGTGCCGCGTATGCCTGAACGACGTGCATCATCCGCCTCCTTAAGGGTGCGAGGTACCAGCCGTGCCTCACCTGGTTGCGAACGTGTAACCGCGCTCATGTTTTAGGGCTCCGCCAAAAAACGCTGTGGCATTTACAGGACCATTGACGTGCAAGGTGAGTACGACGTTCGAGCGTTTGGATCGTCGCCCCGGTTCGCGCTCGGATGGGAACCAACCTAATGCCAATGCGACGATAGACGTGATGCCACATCATCTGAATTTCCGATCTCTGTTGATCAGTTCAGCAAAGATCTCGTTCATCCGCTCGAGTTTGGCGGACCATAGCGCAGTCTCCATGGCATGAGCATGAGCGGCTGCTCCCATCTGTCCGCGCAACTCGGGACTAGTGACAAGTCGCCGCGCGGCAACGGAGATATCATTGGCCAGCACGTCGGGTGTCGAGACTGCGAGCTTTATTGCGCAATTTTCGGTTGTAGCGCTTGCCGGCCCGCCGCGATCAACAATAATCAGCGGCAGCGAATACGCCATAGCTTCCAGAACAACCCTCCCGCCGGGCTCCCGATAGCTAGGAAAGACAAACACATCAGCCTGTCGGTAAAATTTCGAAACGGTTTCCTTCGCCACCCAACCATAAAGGTGAACGCGATGTTCTAGTCCGAATTCTGCTATCAGTCTCTCGCATTCAGTACGATCTGGTCCATCACCCACGATGTCCAGTTCAACTGGCAAATCGAGAAGAGATGTCATTGCCCGAATGAGGTCTCTAGCGCCCTTTGTTCGAACGAGACGACCGACGTAGAGCAGCTTAACCGAACCCGACCGCGGTTGTCGTCGAATGAGAGCGGGAATGGCGTCAAGGGCATTGTCACCCATTACTTCAAACCGCTTCAATGGGATATTGGAGAGCTGATCCCTTACGTAGTCGGCAATTCCGAGGACACAATCTGCACTCTGAAACGACCCGCGCAGGATGGGATCGAATTTTTGACGATATGTGTCCAGACGACGCAGACTCATGAACCATGGGGCTGATCGTTCATCCGCTTCAAATCCTGGCGGGGACGATAGCCCCCCTCCTACAGGACCTATCACCAGTGGCAGACCAAGGTTTGCCGCTGGAGACGGGTAGCGCATCGCGACGGGAACAGGTTGATGCGCCAAATCGAAGTGTTTGCCTTCGGACAGCGCTTTTCTAATCCAACGTCGTGCCCGAAAATAGAATGGGATATACCCGGGTTTAACGATGCTATTCAACCGCTCCGCCCGTCCGAGCAGCGGCGGCTCACGCCACTCGATGACGTTGACATTCCTAAGTTGTTGTGAGGCGGGTCTGGCTCCAATCTTGTGATACGTGAGCAATGTGACCTCGTGGCGCTCGCCAAGCCGCTGCGCCCATTGGTATGCGATGGAGGCCTCCCCCACATCTTCCCCATTACACGTAGGCGCGACCAGTAACAGCTTTGCCATTCTAAGATCTCCACCTATATTCGGAAGCGCGCCCGAACCTCGCTACGAACGCTTCGCCAGATCGGCATCTGACCTGTGAGAATGCGAGCGAGGGTGGCATCGGTCGTGTCAAATCGAATGGAAGTCCGTGGTTTCAGAAAACTGCCGGGGGCTGCATTGCCTCCACTGCTTGAATAAGCCGCGATGTATCCGGCTCGTCTTATTTCCAGGAGAACGGCGCTATTATACCAGCCAAAGGGCAAGGAGGCGGACTGAACATCAACCCCGCAAATCTCCTGTAGCCGCGTGCGTGATGCTTCAAGCTCGTGTCTAAGCGCGGGAGTTGGAATCTTGGTCCAGTCTTTGTGATCAACGCCGTGGCTTCCTATGCGCATCCCCATGGCCGTAAGTGCCCCGATGTCGTCAGAGGCAAGGGATCCCGGGTGCCCGATGCGACCGGTCAATATGAAAAACTCTGCGCGAAGACCACGCCGTCGCAATTCAGGTGCGGCGATCAGAAGATCAGAGGCGTTACCGTCGTCGAAGGTGATTGATACTCTTTCCCGTTGGGGATGGGATGAAATGCGATCAATGATCGTCAGAAAGCGATCTCGACTGAGCCAATAATCGGCTTCGCCGGGCTCAAGTTCACGTCGCGGTTCTCCAATCCCATGGAAGTTGATGATGCGGTATTCCCCTTCCCTCGCCATGCTAACCCCGTGTACTTTCAACAAACGCGGCAGCTGATCGACCTGGCGTCAGCGCGCTCACCAGCGCTGCACGATGTGACGCGCCACGCCACAATCTGACGGCATGTTCGATAATCACGCCCAATTTGAATATTGAGGTTTGCAGCGCCCCATGGTGGCGACGGTAATAGCGAATTCTGTTGGCTGTCAGCAGTGCAAAGAGCCGAGGGCCGGCACCGCTTCCCCCACTCGCATGCATCACCTTCGAGCGCGGTTCAAAGACGATCTCAAATCCTGCTTCGCGGATCCTGCGTTGATAGTCCACTTCTTCGCTGTAGAGAAAAAACGACTCGTCCCATGCACCGACAGCGTTCCGAGCCTCGGTCGTTACGAGCAGCGCCGATCCTGTTGCCCATTGGACGGGCCTGCGTTGATCGTAATGGCGGCGCTCACCTATGATTTCACCGACCCCAAGGCGCGCAGCCAGCCTCCCGCCTAAAATAGCATCCGCCCACGCGGTGACAATCGAGGGCTCGCGTCTTAAGGTCGGGTCGACCGACCCGTCTTCTTTATAATTGAGTGGAACGACGACCCCAACCTTTGAGGTTGTTCCCCGCTCAATGAGCGGTTTGACTGCACCCGGATAGAGCCGAAGGTCGGGATTTAAGATCAGAAGATGGGATGCGGTTGCCGCGTTGTTTGAGGCAATATTGATCGCTGCCGCGTAGCCAGCATTTCGGCCCGTGCGGATAACTGTGGGGCGGACCGGATGTGCTTCAGCGATTTCTGCCGAGCCATCTCGAGAATTATTGTCGACGACAATGACTTCAAAGTAATCCACACCTTCCAGACCGCCGACAAGGGAATCCAATAGCGCCGGCAAGGCGCTGGCACTGTTGAAAGTTACGATGACAACGACCACGCTTGGCCGAGTTTCGCCAGGGTCCAGTTGATCGAGAACATTTCCCGCGAGCATCGTCATGTTCGGCTCCTCCGCTTTTCACTTTCAAACTTGCCGACAGTCATTGCGCCAGTTACCGTCTTGGAGGCTTTGTTTTCCTGAATTTTCTAGCCGAGAGGGACATCGGCTCTAGACCGGTGCAGGTCCACGAATGATGCCAGCGATCCCACGGTTTCGAATAGTTCGGCGCTGAAGTTGTCGTCATCGATTTGAATTCCAAATCGAGATTCAATGGCCGCCATCAGGCTCAGCACGGCAAATGAATCAAGTTCGGGGAGACTCCCGAACAGTGGGGTTGAGGGGTCGGCGATGCGACCCTTGTCCTCGATTTCGAGGGTTTCGGCGATGACATCCTTGACGGATTCAAATGTTGAAGAATTCATGGTGCCTCACAACGATAGCAGTATTGATGACGGGGTTTCAAACGAGCACCTCCAGCGGCATTGGATGCCCCAAAAATGCTGTTGGACTGGCAGTCAGGCCGTATGCGCCGGCCTGGAAGACAACGACGAGATCGCCCGCCTCTGCACGTGGCAAACAAACATTGTCACCAAGCAGATCCAGGGGGGTGCAAAGGCATCCGACCACAGATACGGTCTCCAGCTCGGGCGCATTCATCTTGTTGCCGATGGCGATTGGATAGTTGCGCCGGATCACCTGACCAAAATTGCCTGATGCGGCCAGTTGATGATGAAGACCTCCGTCAACCACCAGATAGACCCGTCCGCGTGATACCTTCCGTTCGACCACTTTCGTTACATAGACGCCAGATTCACCGACGAGGTACCGACCGAGTTCGATGACGACTTTCGCATCGGGCAATACAGGCCGAATCGCGCTCTCAACCAGCTCGCCAAGCCTTTTTCCGACAGGAACGAGATCGAGAGGGCGATCTTTCTCAAAATACGGAATTCCGAAACCACCACCGAGATTGAGGTAGCGAACGACGTGTCCGTACTTCCCGGAAAGATCCAGCAGCAGTTCGACGTTGCGGGAGAAAGCTTCGCAGAGAATATCTGCGTGAAGATTTTGCGATCCCGCGAACACGTGAAACCCGAGAAACTCCAGATCTGCGCCCGCAAGCTTTTCAAGGAGTGACGGCACCTCTTCGGCATCAACGCCAAACTGCTGTGGGCCACCACCCATCTTCATCCCGGATCCCTTGACCTGGAAATTCGGGTTTACCCTCAACGCCACCCTCGGTCGGATACCAAGGCGATTTCCCGCTTCGACAATACGCAAAGCCTCAGTTCCCGATTCCATCTCGATCGTTACACCAGCGGCAACCGCCTGGATCAGTTCAGCCGACGTTTTGCCGGGCCCGGCAAAACTGATGCTGGAGGCAGGCACTGTCGTATCCAGGGCTGTCTTCATTTCGTAGGCGGAAGCAACATCGAGTGAATCGACAAGGCCCGACAGATGCTGGACCACCGCCGGCATTGGATTGGCCTTGATGGCATAGCTCAGCCGAACCTCCTTCGGCAGAACCGAACGAAGATACCCGACCCGTGCAGTGATCAATCGGCGATCATAGGCGAAGAAAGGTGTGCTTCCGACCCGCTCGGCCAGACGATCAAGGCCTATCCCTCCAACTGCCAAACAGTCTTCGGTCACGTCAAACATGTCAATGGAAGGATGTGCACTCACTGTCCCAATTGCTCCCTCAAGAGTACGCGGTCGAACTTGCCGTTTGGATTGGTCGGAATGGACGCCATTTCGATGACTTTCGACGGCACCATGTACTGCGGCAGTCGATGTCTGAACGCCGTTAACAGCGCACCCACGTCGAGTGTCTCGGCAACCGGGCTAGCAACCAGTACAATCCGTTGACCGAGCGCCTGATCATCGATTCCCATAGCCACTGCGTCACGGGCCAGACCCGTGGCATATGCGACTTCTTCGATTTCGGTCGGGCTGACACGGTAACCAGACGTCTTGATCATTTCATCCCGGCGACCGACGAAATACAGGAAGCCTTCCTCATCACGAACCACCGTATCTCCCGAAAACACCGCCATTTCCGGTTGCCGCCAGGTTGAACCCGTCCCGGGCAATGGCCGAAAGCGCTCGCTGGTGCGGGCAGGATCGTTCCAGTATCCAAGCGCCACGAGCGGGCCCCTGTGAACCAGTTCGCCGGGTTCGCCAGGATCGCAAAGCGTCCCGTCTGGCCGCACGACGAGAATTTCCGCATTGGGAATCGACTTGCCGATCGAATCCGGTCGACGGTCGATCTCGGTCGGATCGAGATAGGTTGATCGAAAAGCCTCTGTCAGGCCATACATCAGATATGGAAGCGCATTGGGGAAGGACGCGCGCAGCCGGTCGAGTGTTGCCTTCGGCATCCTCCCACCCGTATTTGCAAAGTAGCGTAGCCTAGCACCGACTTCAGTTGGCCAGTCGAGGGCTCCAACCTGGATCCAGAAAGGCGGAACGCCGGTAATGCCGGTCACTTTGTGCTTCTCGCAAAGCCGTACGACATCGCCAGGCAGAAGATAGTTCATGAGAACGACGTGCGCGCCCGAGTTGAAGGCTGTCGTAAGCTGACTTAGTCCCGCATCGAAACTCAGTGGTAGAACTGACAGAATCGTGTCGTGCGGACTGTTCCCGAGATAGTGACTTACGCTCTCAGCGCCGACGATCATATTGCGATGGCTGAGAACGACCCCCTTCGGCTTGCCGGTACTTCCAGATGTGTAGAGAATGGCGGCAACGTCACAATCAACGCCTCTTTGCAACGGAGGCGATGCCTCCGTCGGAACGATCTCGATCCAAGAGTGGATGCACGGGCAGGTGCCGTCCTTTTGTGCTTCTGTGTTTGTGCCATCGACGAGTATGACATGTTGGAGCGATTGAACTCCGGCAAGGTGTCCCTGGAGTAGGGCCAGGCGATCTGCGGACGTGACCAATATCCTGACATCGCAGTCCGCTAATATATAGGCGACTTGCTGCGGTCTGAGGATGGGGTTGATTGGCACCGTTACGCAGCGAGCTGCAGCAGTACCGAATATCGAGACGGCGGTCTCTGGCCGCTTGTCGAGGAAAATCGCCACCCGGTCACCGGGGGCCGTCTCGATGGCATCCAGGGCTGATGCGAATCCGCAGGCGTTTTGCCAAAGCTGTGCGTAGCCAGTAGTGGCATTCTTGTATGTCAGGGCAGGAGAATTGCCGAACGAAGCTGCCCCGTGGCGAAGCAGATCGGAAATGTTGATCTTGATCGTCGGCTGCATTGATCTCGAAACTCCTCGCTACCAGGGTACGCAGGTTAGTTCGCTGTAGAGGTAATCGACCTCGCTTGGAGACACCCGATCACTCAAGAACATCCGTGGGCGCGGGGATCGCAGCGAGATGGAAAGCCTTGGGTGCACGTCGGCAAAGCGCTCTTCGACAAAGGTCGCGACGATCCCAAAGCGCGTTAGCAAGTAGCTGTAGACGTGGTGAGCGGTCTCCGCGAAAAGGTCGCGGTCCCCGACATGCAAGATCGACGCAAACACCCTCATCCGTTTGCGCGTATCCTTGCGAAAGATGACGTAGCAGCAACGATCGCCCTTTATCACAGCGAGATGATGCGCGGCGGGCGCAAGAGCATGATCCCTGTAGATACCGAGATTGCGAGCGTCGAGATAACGCTCGATGAGATGAGGATCGGTGACGATCGAAACGCCGCTTCCCCAACTCGGCCGAGGAAGATTTATCACCATCGCAACGGCAGTGTTGATTAACTGAAATTTGAGCCGTCGGTTGAGCGGAACGACATTGCCACTCGGCGAAAGGTCCGTGAACGTGTAGCCATCCTGGCCGAGAAGTGCCTTCAGGAGTCGTAGACCATGGGCCCGATAACCATCCAGGACGCACCAGGCACTCAGGTTGCAGAACTTCTCGACGGTTTGCCCAACCCGTCGGTCCGAATAAAAAGCAACATACACACCGACGATTTGCTCGCCTGCAATCAGCATGTACCCGTGATTGGGGGATGTCGACTTCCAAGACGGTCGTATCGCTGAGGCCCACGTCGCTGGCGACAATTTCCCATTTAGTTCCGCATGCAGGAAGTTCGCCACTCGCTGCACGTCGCCAGAAGAAATTGGACAAAGCAATGTACTTCCAACTTTTTCTTTGTAAACACCCTCCGGCACCGCCCATTTCCCTTTTGGAACTCATGTACACTTGGAAATTACTAAAGATTTTTACATACAATACTGAACCGATTCATAGATACCCATATGGGTGAACCACAGATCAACTAAAAGCCGCCTTTTTTAACCGGTTTGCTAACTGGAATGCCGTCCCGGCAGGGCCGTATCTTTGAGCCTTGATGTGTTTTCAACACGCGGGAGGCCGCCATTCCTAGCAACCATCACATTCTGATCCTGGTCGAGAATCTGCCGGTCCCGTTCGATCGCAGGGTATGGCAGGAAGCCCGGGCCCTAAACGACGCCGGTTACGAGGTGTCCGTGATTTGCCCCAAAGGAAAGGGGTACGACAAAAGCTATGAAGTTCTGGACGGCATCCATATTTACCGGCATCCGCTTCGGGAAGCCACCAGCGCGACTGGCTACTTGAGAGAGTATTGCCTCGCGCTGTTTCATCAGACACGTCTTTCATTCCGCGTCCGGCGGCGCCAGTCAATTGACGCCATTCAGGCATGCAATCCCCCGGATCTGATGTTCCTCGTTGCCCTGATCCACAAATTGCTGTTCGGCACCCGCTTTGTATTCGACCATCACGATCTCAGCCCGGAGCTCTACGCTACCAAGTTCGGACGCAAGGACATCTTTCACCGATTGCTCTGCTTCTTTGAACGGCAGACCTTCCGGTTGGCCGATGTCAGTATTGCGACAAACGAGACGTTCCGTGACATTGCAATCTCTCGCGGTGGAATGGCCCCCGATCGTGTAGTTGTCGTCAAAAGCTACCCAGAAGCTTCACGGTTCCGGCGCACTATTCCTGATCAGTCGCTCGTTGTCCCCGGCAAGCACCTGGTCGGCTATCTCGGCATTATGGGCGAACAGGACGGGGTTGAGACCATGGTCCGCGCCCTCGCGGAGATTGTCCATCATCGCAAGAGAGACGATGTCCACGGCCTCATCATTGGTGACGGTCCGGAGCTTAGCCGACTGAAAAAACTCGCGACCGACCTCAACCTCGGCGATGCCGTTCGCTTCAGTGGCTATTTGAGTGGCCAGCCCCTCATGGCTCACCTGTCTGCACTAAACATTGGAATCATTCCTGACCCACCCAATGAATTCAACGACAAGCTCTCAATGAACAAGGTCTTTGAATACATGATGCTGGGCCTTCCCATCGTTCAGTTCAATCTTCGGCAAGCCACGCGTGATGCAACAGAAGCGGCGCTTGTGGTTAAGGAGCATTCGCCAGAAGCACTCGCGACCGGAATTCTCGCGCTTGTGGACGATCCACAGCGCTGCATGGAGATGTCAGCCGTCGGGCGATCTGTCGCCGATCGTGAATTCCAGTGGGCGAACGAAGCTCGTCGCTATCTGACGGCCTATCGCACAGTATTTCGCAGGAGATTGGGCGTCGATGATAAGCGTCATTATCCCGCATCTTGACCAGCCCGAATTGCTTCGACGCTGCTTGATGTCGCTGACACTCAAGAATAACCCTGGGCTTTCGTTCGAGATAATCGTGGTGGACAACGGGTCCAGAGAGATGCCAGCGGAGATTTGCGCTGCCTTTCCAAATGTCAAACTGCTGTCGCAACCAGTTCCTGGTCCGGGCCCCGCCAGAAATCTTGGTGTAGCAAACGCTGCGGGAGACACCTTGGCTTTCATCGATGCTGACTGTGTTGCCGCAGACGGTTGGCTAGATGAAATCACGCATCAGTTCTCCGCTGATAGAAGCAAGTCCATCCTTGGCGGAGACGTACGGATCGGGTGTGACGATCCAAAGCATCCGACGCTTCTCGAAGCCTACGAAAGCGTATTCGCGTATCGCATGAAAGAATATATCGAAAAGCAAGGGTTTACGGGAACGGGCAATCTGGCAGTACGCACGGAGATTTTTGCCTCGATTGGCAATTTTGGTGGCATCGATATTGCTGAGGATCGTGATTGGGGACAACGGGCGTTGGGGAAAGGCTATCGGACACATTATTGCGAGAGAATGATTGCCTACCATCCGGCTCGCAAGAGTTTTTCTGAATTGGGCCTGAAGTGGCAACGACACACTGCCCACGACTTCGCCCGTGCAAAGGGACAGCAGGGCTGGAGGTTGCGCTGGATATTGCGAGCCGTCGCCGTTGCTCTTTCTCCCGTTGCAGAAGTGAGGCGAATCTGCGTTTCAGACCGATTGAACGGTTGGAGGGCGCGCGGCCTTGCCTTCGTCGGTCTCGTTCTTATTCGAAGCTACAGAGCCGCAATCATGCTTTCACTTTCCTGTGGCGCGACCAATGCGACGACGCTGAGCCAACGTTGGAACCCGCGGTCCGTGTCTGGAACTCCTTCGAAGAATACGTAAGCACCGATCAAGTTAATGCCCGTCGAAAGGTAAGGGGCCATGCAGAGGCTACTTAAAGAAAAGATTGCCCTGCTTGGTCTGTCGGTTCTAGTCGTGTTTGTGCCGGTTGCCCGCAGCGCGCTGGCAATCGATCGCAACTCGTTCCCTGGCCCGAACAATACGGGCGTGCCCAAGGGCACCGAGCTTGCGCCCTATACCGGTCCGTGCGGCATAACGGAACCGAATACAGTAATTGATTCCAAACGCGTGACCTGCGACTTGTACATCAAGGCGCCCGGTGTTCGAATAACGCGAAGCACGACAAATCGGATCGACGTCGATACCCCTGGCGCCTCCCTTACGATCGAGGACAGTGTCGTCAATGCCGGAAGCTGGCAGAGCGCTGCCCTTGGTTATTCGAACATGACCGTGAGACGTGTCGAAGTAAAGGGTGGGGGGGCAAGCATCCATTGTTCGCCGAACTGCCTCATTGAGGATTCTTGGTTGCATGGCCAATACATGCAGCCTGGACAGCCGCAACACCTCGGCGGCTATGCGGCCTTTGGTTGGGGTGATGTCACGCTTCGTCACAACACGATAGGATGCGACGTGCCGGATAATGATGTTGGAGGTGGATGCTCCGGGAGCGCTCAGATCTATGGTGATTTTGCGTCACTATCGAGATTCACCTTCGAGCATAATCTCTTTCTGGCAACACCGGGTGGTTTTTGTACATCGTTCGGACTGAACCATGGCAAACCATTTGGCGACAATCCCACCTATATTGTGGTTGTCGACAACGTGTGGGAACGAGGACCAAATGGCAACTGCGCCGTCTATGGACCAACCACCTCTTTTTACGATGGGGGAGAGGGCAACATATGGCGGGGCAATGTCTGGGATGATGGGACCCCGCTGGAGGCTCGATAACCGCCGGCGAATGACAATCAGGCTCCGAAGCCGCCACCCGTTGGCGTCGTGACCGTAATAGCCTCGCCGGCTTCCAAGACCGTTTGATCGCTTGCCTTCAGCGTCTCCACGCTGCCATCCAGTCGCATGACTCTCGTTGCGCCAACACGACCGTCACCGCCCCCATTTATCCCGCGAGGCGGCTGATTGCGATGGGAGGATAAAATAGCGCACTCCATCCGCTCGAGAAAGCGAATGGTTCGTTCCGTTCCGTCGCCCGAGTTCCAGGTGCCTTTGCCGCCTGAATTCGGCCTGATGTGGAAATCTTCCAGAAGAACCGGGAATCGAAGCTCCAGGACCTCCGGATCGGTGAGCCGCGAATTCGTCATGTGCGTGTGAACACCAGCGGTTCCGGCAAAGCCCCGGCCATCATTCATCTGTCCTGCCGGAGAGCCCGAGCATATTGTCTCGTAGTATTGGTATTTCGCATTTCCGAAAGTGAGATTGTTCATCGTTCCCTGTGAATTGGCCATCGCCCCCATGGCGGCGAACAGCGCGTTGGTGACATGCTGCGATGTCTCGACATTTCCGGCGACAACCGCTGCCGGATAAGCCGGTTTTAGCATGCAGCCGTCGGGGATTATAATCTTGATCGGCCTCAGGCAGCCGGCGTTCATCGGAATATTGGCTTCGACCATCACGCGGAAAGCATAGAGAACGGCAGCGCGGGTGACCGGCTCGGGCGCATTGAAATTGTTGGCCTGAACCGCCGATGTTCCAGTGAAATCCACTGTCGCTTCACGCTTCTGGCGATCGACTGTAATCTTGACCCTGATGAGTTGACCCGTATCGGTTGGATAGTCGTACTGGGCGGTGTCCGGCAACCGCTCGATGACGCGGCGCACACTTTCGGCCGCATTGTCCTGAACATGCCCCATATAGGCTTCAACGACCGACAGGCCGAAATGAGCAACCATTTTGCGCAGTTCCGCCACGCCCTTTTCGTTTGAAGCAATTTGAGCCTTTAGATCGGCGATGTTCTGTTGCGGATTGCGCGCCGGATAAGGATGATTTGTCAGGAGCTCGAGCAGTTCGGATTCACGGAAGCGACCGCGTTCGACGAGTTGAAAGTTATCGAAGAGAACACCTTCTTCCTCGACGGTCGTTGCAAGCGGGGTCATTGACCCCGGCGCTGTTCCGCCAACATCGGCGTGATGCCCGCGCGAAGCAACATAAAACAGGATCGTGGATCCTGCGTCATCAAACACAGGCGTGACGACTGTTATGTCGGGGAGATGTGTTCCGCCGTTGTACGGGGCGTTAAGAGCAAACACATCGCCCGGGTGGATGTGCCCTGCGTTCAACTTGATTATTGTCTCTACTGACCGGTCCATGGATCCCAGGTGAACCGGCATATGCGGTGCATTGGCTACGAGCGCGCCGGTTCGGTCGAACACAGCACACGAAAAATCCAATCGTTCCTTGATGTTGACGGAATAGGCGGTGTTTTGAAGTGTGACACCCATCTGTTCGGCGATGGACATGAAGAGATTGTTGAATATCTCCAGCATGATCGGATCGGCATCGGTCCCAAGGGCGGCTACGTTCTTCTTCGCTTCAACACGGCGGAGCAGCACGTGGTTATTCGCGGTGATCTCCGCCCGCCATCCCGGCTCGACGACGATTGTTTGATTGGCTTCAATGACAAGTGCCGGGCCGAGTGCCTGGCAACCCGGAAAGAGATCCTCTCGCCTGAAGACGCCGGTATCACGCCAGGAGCCTTCGAAGAAGACTGGCCGAGTTTCTGAGGCACGGGCAGGACTTGCCGCCGCCTCGTGACTTGCCTCCTGATTGCGGCCCTCGGATCGGTCGGT
>Ga0102593_1002576_pt1 | contig 13508 bp, 9 predicted proteins | sample AraplaCol_mMS_r2_2_FD_76862 | JGI IMG/M metagenome (GOLD analysis project Ga0102593, IMG submission 76862) | Arabidopsis root microbial communities from North Carolina, USA - plate scrape MF_Col_mMS_r2 (SPADES assembly) (version 2) | ecosystem: Host-associated > Plants > Roots > Endosphere...
TAACCCTGGCTGCTCGGCTAATGGGCCCATCAATTTCGATGCCTGGGTAGCTAATCTCATCGCGACACCATCTGCCAACGCCAAAATTTTCATCGGATTACCGGCTGCCCCTTTTGCAGCAACGGGGGCCTCAAGCGGCGCTCAATATTATCTCCATCCCGATGCGCTTGCAGCGTTAGTCTGTGACCATATTAGCGAGGCTGCGTTCGGTGGAATTATGATGTGGTCAGCCGGATTTTCTGATGCTAATGTTGATAACGGGTGTAACTATGCTCAACAAGCCCGAAATATCCTCAATACGGGATCCCCTTGCTAGCGTTCTGAAGCATCTATTTTAGACATGGCAAAATATTCTCTTTCTATTATATCAAGGATGAGAACAAGATTTGAGAGCGAGTACCTTGGAGCAATGCCGCCTGGATTAGTAACGGTAAGCAGAAGGCTCTAGTGCAGGAGGTTGTTGATTGCCACCAAAGGAAGAGAGATGAAGAGATACCATGTGTCTGCTAATTTCATGTAATACACCACCTACGGTACTAAAAACGTATTGAGGATACATGGATTATTGTAGAATTGTAGAACGTGGTTTAGATCAACGTGTTTAAAATATCATCTAATCAGAACATGCTTATTCAAGGCGGAGGAACGCGCAATGGCAGCCAGTCGAATTGGCCTATCGACAGAAGGGAGACAAGCCAACACCAAACAGAACTAGAAAGCCCGCGGTGATCCTGCGGTGGTAATGGCGGTGATGGGCTGATGGTAGATATCAACGAGGTGTTCAATAACTCTTCATACCGTCAAGATGAATCTCATGATTGCACTCGGGCAGGATGCCACAATAGTCAGGCACAAAGACAGAACTTCCCTCCCCCCCCCCCATTACATCATTTAGGATTTATTTTCCCGTAAACAAGATTAAAGTGTGTGAGGTCAACCGAATTCAAAATTCGAAACTACTGTACTTGTACTAGACTAATGGGCTCGAATGTAGGTCATGTGGGCTGTTACTTCCATGGGCATTAGGCCTCGACAAACCCAGTCTGTTTTTTGAAAACACAAACCGCAACCCATACAGGTACCCGAATTACCCAGGGTTCCAAAAAGGAAAGGGATTGTCAACGAGCACAAAATTATAGTATTTTCAAATACTAGTTTAGATCAATATATTGTTCTGGTATGAATAGACTAAATGCAAGCTCCACCTTTTGAGCGGTTTCCCGCTCCCTGAGCTGCCCATAGAACCCGCTCATGAGCGGGTGCCCTGGTCTACCCGCGAGTTTTGTTCAAAAACCCGCGATGGGTTACCCATGGGCGGGTTAGAAAAATGAGAACCCGGCTCGAACCCGCGTTTGGCGATTACTGATGGCAATGTCCTGAACGGACTCTTCCTGTGACGTGTAGCGTTAATATTTTTGAAGCTCATTATCCCGTTCTCTGGCTAACGAGTGTTCATTCCACTCTTTATCCCCACTGCTGAAAATTAGAAAAGTACTGAAAACGCCGGGGCTCCTTTCGCAACTCCATCCTGGCCTTAAGGACCAATCGAGGTGGAATATTTCCTTGTCGATGGTCGATTGAAATTTATCAGAAAGAGGATACCGTTTCGACTTTCGCATCCGACCCCTTTTGTTGGCTTCACGTCTCCATGCTAGCATATTCATTTAGATTCTTGCAATGCAGAAATACTAGCAAATTAACGGACTGCTCACGGAATTTAATATGTAGGTTTCTACCCATGACTTAATCAGCTTCAAAGCTTGGGGGGAACCTTGAGCAGATATAGGAGATTGAAATATTGTAAGATACTAGCAGCGATATTATAGCTTATTTAGGAATCCCTGGTAAGAGCCACGCCTCTTCATAAATATATATGAGCTCACGCTGGATCAAATAGTAGGGTATTCGGGTATAAGAAAAGGGGAGGCCATTCAGATGCCCCGATACAATGATCCCAAGCAAGATCATTAGGTCCTGAACTACCTCATTAAGTAAACAGAAATGGATACTTTAAACGACCTTGAAGAGTTTGCCCCTGCTTGTCTGATGATTCAACCAAGCCCAAGAAAAGCCGCTCCATAAATTTCGCTACTGCTCCATCTGAAGACCCCGTGTAATCAAGTAATCTAAAATCCATGGATACCAAATATCATGGACTCAAAGAAAACGACAGTGGCATAGTCAAATATGTGTCCATAATCTTAAGAAGCATTGAAGAGCACCTTGGTGCTCAATCGGCTCTTCTTTGAAAGGCTCCGGTTTTCTGTCATTATTTCCAAGGTCTGGACGTGGTTCTGGTAGTAAGTTTATTCCTAAGAAGGAAGTAAATACTGTACATACTGTACAGTGTGTCCCGAAACTGGTGTCACCATTTTCACTCTTTAATTGTTTCTTGAATCTGGATTACTAATATCCGCTAATCCCTATCGGGAATTAAACCGTGTATTCTTGGCACCGGGGCCTGTATTGTTTCTTACACACTGTAACTACCGCTAGGGCGGGGTTGTATTCGCTTGTACTTTATTACATCCGACATCTTTCTACCCCACCTTAAAAGATGATCACCCGGACCAAAGGGCTCAACCAACATTTTGAGTGGCCATATCGGGATGGCGCCAAACTTAGCCCCCTCAAAGCATGAGCTTATTTCTGACATGATCCACAGTAGAGAGTTGTCTGTATCGCAGATGGCGCGGGTTGCTGGTTGCAACAAGAGAACCATTCTGAGAATCTCCTCTAATATTCGAATATTTGGCAGCGTTAAAGCTCCGCCTAATAAAGGCGGTCGACCACGAAGCGTCACTCCAGTCATGATAGAAGCTCTATGCGATCATCTGATCGAGAAACCTAACCTTTATCTTCATGAGATGGCGATTTTTCTCTGGGACGAATTCGCTATTCAAGCAACCACATCCAGTATCAGTCGCGCTCTTGCCTTTAAAGGCTGGTCAAAAAAAACTATCCGAGTTAAGGCCCGAGAACGCAATCAAGACCTACGAGACGAATACTTCCATTTTATCTCCGATTTCCAGTCATACCACCTTGTCTACGTGGATGAGTCAGGTTGTGATAAACGCATAGGCTTTAGGCGAACGGGCTGGTCTCCACTAGGCACCGCGCCAGTCCAGGTGGCCAAATTTCATCGTGATCAGCGATATCAGATTTTGCCTGCATATGCCCAGGATGGGATTGTCCTTTCTCGGGTTTTCCGGGGCTCGACTGATGCATCCGTCTTCGAGGATTTTATTGAGCAGCTTCTTCAGCACTGCGGAAGGTGGCCCGAGCCGAAATCTGTGCTAGTCATGGATAACGCATCTTTCCATCATTCCGACCAAATAGAAAATATGTGCTCTAAGGCCGGAGTGAAACTAGTGTACCTGCCTCCATACTCGCCAGACTTGAATCCTATTGAGGAGTTCTTTGCCGAGCTAAAGGCCTTCATCCGGCGTAATTGGAAGTCCTACGAAGAGAATCCCGAACAAGGATTCGATAACTTCCTCGAATGGTGTATTAATGTGGTTGGTGCAAGGGAGCACAGCGCAGAGGGTCATTTTCGGCACGCAGGTCTGACTATAGAAGAAATTTATACCATCTAGTACAGCAGCACTATTTACAGTATCTTCAGGCAGTTTTACATAGATTGATAGATTGATTTAATTTTTTTTGGCGCTCTAACCATCGTCTAGCCATCGGAAAGAATGATAATTAGTATGTTTTATAAAGAAGGGGTAGCCCAATAACGGCTTCGGCACCTCAGCCTCACCCTGAAGTACTTTGGCAGAGGCATGTAGAAAAGAATAATATAGTTGCTGCTCCAACCCTTCAACCAACTAAAAATGGGTGGTTGAGAAGCTCGGCAGTGGATTTTCGATCTTCCGCACGTTCCTGTAACATTGACCAAAGGAAATCTGCAAGCTTCTCAGTATCTCCTGGGCCAAAATCAGTCGGTACTCTCTCGCGAATATACATGCCAAATTCATAAATGCCATTCTTGAATAAATTGTCCATCAGTGTCCGTAAATTCCCATGGACTTCGTCCGTGGTGCAGCCGAAAGATTCCACCGGGAAGAGTGGTTCGTTTGTAGTAAGTTGAAATATCTGATATCGAAAATTAGATCATGATATGCAGCAAGTATAGAGGACGTACCAGACACCCCAAAGCCCATATATCAATCTTCTGGTTCCAGGAATGTTGCTGGAGTAACTCGGGTGCCCTTAGAGCCACTGGTGTCACAGGAAGGAAATTATCCTGTGTGTTCCATATAGCTATTATAACAGTCAATAATATTTATCTTTAAATCGCTAACAGGAGTTCAAACCTCCGCCCATATCACCAATCTTGATTACAAGCACTGAGCACGCTGCATCGTCTAGCATTCCGCGGGGGCGTTGCGAGCTCACCAGATACCGCGGTGCACTGTTATCAGGTTCAACTCCAGAGCACCAATGAACATAGCTAAATTCAGGTTTCTGTAACACTTCGATTGACGGATCGGAGTTTACAGTGAATAGTATATTGGCTGGTTGGAGGTCTATTCAAAAATCAGTGTTGATTTTAGGCTCCTTGTCGCCCAGGCTACATACCTCCATGAATAAATCCCTGATCATGAATGAAGTTCAACCCTTGTAATATTTGCTTCGAAATCTCGCGAACATAATGTGAGTGGCGTGGCCTTTCGCGAACAGTCATTGCATCACCATCAGACATCATGACTGGGAACACGAGACAAAGGTGCAGACCATTAGGGCCCCTCTGCTCAAAATGATCCAATAATTGCAGAACGTTGTTTCTTCCTAGACAATTTGTATGTTTTTTCGATAGGTGAAGGAGGATAGAAAGTTCTCGACTGTCTTTCGAGACATCAGCTTTGAGGATTTTTAATGTTACGTATCTTTGAAGCCTAGAGGGAAAGGCGTAAGTTTGATGGAAATGGAGGTTGTATAGGAGGGGAGTAAATCAATACAACCTTTTGTCTTTGGCAAGCCACACTGTAGAAAACTGGCCAAATGCTAGTTTTCCGACGATCTGATACCGCTGGTGAAAAATGTCTTCGAGGTGGACCGGGTGATAGCCTCCAGGACGGTACTCCTCAACGGGTTCAACGACATCGTAAATTCTTTCAAAGCGACGCATTTTTCTCAATGTTGATCACAACGCGCTTCTATGTCGAGAGACGGAATGGAAGGCAATGTATCGATAGCTGAGATGACACATACTGAAAGAAAAGTATGGCCCTCTACGGAGACACAGGATATACTAGGACATGTATGGGCGATAGTTGCCCTTTGGGTTAGCCACCGGGCATTAATAAACCTGTGTGTGTGTGTGTGTGTGTGTGTGTGTGCGTGTAACAGGGTTCGGTTTATGCCCGACTATTCAGTAATCGGTCATCATAAGATGACTTTCTAGAGCTAAGTGTGAGATAGCTGACTGCGGCAACTATAATAATCCGTGTCAATTCTCCTCAGTATTCATTGCAGATGCATCTTTTCGACACTGGTGCTACCGCCTAGACGATCAATACTGTTTACACCACAGAGGTCCATCTCGGTTATGACCAGTTTCTTGGTTTCTGATCCGAGATGATCTCTAGTGAGGACTGGGCTGAGAGGCTGGATCAAATCCATAAGCCGTTCGACAAAATGCAATATTGTACTGTAAGATAATTCAGCTCGAGAATAGCCATGGCAAATTCCGTCTGCCGTGAATGAATGATCGGATCCTATAACGGCAGCACTAGTCAACAAGCAACTTGAGATGTCCCAATTTGTTGATATCCATGGTACCAGCTGCAATGGACCCATGCATGTGTAGATCTTCGTTCCGTATCTCGTCCAGCTAATTGTTGATAGCCATCTAACCTAACTGTCTAGACCTCTAACCATTCCCCATTTATGCCGATTTAATCAATTCCATATAATATTTCTTCTCATCGCCGAGAACTTCATAGCCGGTCCATTCTTTAGCCCATTTGACCATGTCGGCCCTAGTACACGGGCCGGTAAAGTTTGGCTGAGGGACGAATACCATAAATTGATGGTCCGAATCGCGCGACTTGACGGAGATGCCTGCTGAGTGAAATCTAGCTCCCCCTGGGGCGGTGTAATTTTCAATGGATCCCGCGTGGTAGCCTTTGGTTCGCAAGAAAACGAGGTCATCAGATTCGTTTCGCGCCAAACACCATCCTGTAAGAAGGGGGCCGCTTTTGCCGTTTGCCTCAGCTAATTGGACTTGAGGAAGAATCAATTTCATATAATATTCCTTCTCCTCGCCGAGTACTTGATAGCCGGTCCATTCTTTAGCCCATTTAAACATGTCGAATATGGATGGACCGGTGAGGTGTGGCAGAGGGACAAATACCATAAATTGGTCGTCCGAATCGCGCGACTTGACGGAGAAGCCTGCTGAGTGAAATCTAGCTCCCCCTGGGGCGGCGAAATTTTCAATGGATCCCGCGTGGTAGCCTTTGGTTCGCAAGAAAACGAGGTCATCAGATCCGTTTCGCGCCAAACACCATCCTGTAAGAAGTGGACCGCTTTTGTCAGCAAATCGGGCTTCCTGTAGCGCTCTTCTTTGCTCTTCTTCCTCTTTCTCCTCTTTCCATCTGTTTGATGGTGTCCGACTCTCCTGCCCACCACCATATGGACCTAATAGCCAAACAAGGTCAGCGCGGTAATATACGAAGTGGTAAGCCGAAATACCTACCACCAATTGTGGCGGCGTACATCGTGTTATTAATAACTCTCGTTGAACAACAAAAACGATATGGTACGGTAAGATCGAAATGAGTGTTCAGTTGTTGAGTTTAGGTTGATAAGATAGTCACTAGCAATATTGAAAAAACAACGTCCGAAATGACTTGTGAAGGCAGGATGGTCAATATTAAGGGGGAAAGAATAGAGACTCAAGATGAGATAGACAAGAGGAAAAAGGTCATTGTGCAAGACAGCCTTACTTATATATGTGGTTGAGACGCTGATAAAGCACAATCTGTAAGCAGGCGAACCTAGTGTGAAAGTGATCAACAAATGTGGCTAGCTGAAGGTAGATTCTAGTGGGCGAGTACGAAGTAGACCTTGAAAAAGCCCGGGGATTTTAGAAATAAGCTCGTGAGCGGGCTTTACAGTAATTACAGACCTGTGGTATTTTACACTGCCTTGCAATGAGTTTTAACACCCACCTCGATTATTAATCAAGTTTTCTGCCAGCAGAATGTAAAGGTACATGCTAGACTATGTGATTCACCTAGTTCTCTATGTACCGGTCCTTCAAACTAAATTTTCAATAGCAGGCGGTAGCCAAGGTGCTGGTAGGAGGTGTCCAAACTTATTGAAAGGCACTGTAAAAAGATCGGCGCAAGATGTCCCTTGGAGAACCCGAGCAATCCCGTTGGTCACGACGACAGTCCGAGCTAAAGTAGCGGTCTGATGCCATTAAGTGGCATACAATCCATATGTGGTGACCGGAAGGTCATCATAGACATCTCAGTTGCCTCCCTCCAAATTTCCTGGACTTGCTTTTACTCCCTGATTGGCATACCAGACAGTATTCCGTTCACCGATCTTCGAATCGTACAGCAATGGTGGTATGAGTCCCCTTATGAGGACGCAGAGACCCAATGAATACTGTAATATCCAGAAAGCGACGACCTTGTTCCAGCTTATTTAGTGAGCTGAAAGATCGATGCAAGTTTTTCAGCTTGCAGATTTTTCAGTCTGCAAGAACCAGTGGGCCCGTGAGTATCGGCCACTCTGGAGTAGCTGGGTCCGGTCGGATCGCTTCACAAGCAATTCTACGGGATTCGATGTATCGTTACAAATTTAATACAGTAACTACGTTGAAAATTTGGTATTAGTCATTACCATATCTTTTCTGCCCAACTAAGAGAGCGGTGATACTAAACAGGATTAGTGTAACTCGGAGTTATTTTCCGGGAATCAAGTCTCAAGAGTTTGGGGTCAAACTGATTTCGAAAACTACTGTAACTTGCTTGGAAAAGATGGGAAGATATATGACAAGGCCGTTGTGACGTAAGACATCTTTTTTTCGTGACGTGACAGCGTTTCATTTTACTGAAAGTGTCCAAGGTGCAATTTCAATACTAGCAGTCATAGTGGTGACCCCCAAGAGCATGTCACTGTGGAATTTCATGCTGGAGACTCCGTGAAAACACAACATGTTTATCGCTAAGCCAGAATTACGGAACAGCGATTCCGATCAAGTTGGACTCGATATGTAACAAAGACGCATCAAGGAACTGGAGAACTGGAAACGGTGGACAAGATCTCATCATATCACGAGATAAGGGGATTTTAAGGGCGATATGTTTCTTCCCCTACTAGTGACTGTAGAGTCTAGGTAATAGACTTCAGGTGTGAGTCCTCGTACGAGAGGACTCTCATCATGTGACTTATCATGTGATTTGAAGACTTATCTGAACTTCTGATTTCTGTTTATACGTAGCTCTTCAAGCTACGTCTTGGTCAACCTTCTGTCCTGTAGACAGCCCGCAATACAACCAGTCTTCTGCTTACCCTGATTATCTCGTACGAATCAGCCTACTAGCTCCTGATACATTACTGCTAGCCCTGCACCCTGACACCTGTCCTCCTTTAAAAAACTTTCCTGATTAAGAAAGAAAATGCCGCAGTCGCAAGTTGACCGCTATATCGTGGGTTGCACGTTTCCATATACTATACATGTTTCCTATAATTACTAATCTATGCTCGACTAGATTACGTTGAAGGAAGATTCGAGTCCTGATGATTTTGAAGTGTATGTCTCAGGAATTTATTACCCAAGAGTAATAGTTAATTGACGTGGACCTTAGTGTTGCTGAAGAAGTGAGATCTAAAGGAGGGAAGATCACGCAATTGATTGACCGTGAGGAGATGAAGATTCTAACGTATGTGTTCCGGTAATCCTATTATTGTCTGATTATGGCATTTTTGTTAAAGCATCTCTCCAAACAGGGTGGAATTTCCAGCGAATCTTAATATGAAGAAGCTGACCTCAGGCCATGCGAGTGTTGAAATTATTGAGCGTGAATTAGATTAGATTAGATGACGATATAATGGCGCACGCCCTCGTTACGGGCTGATGCCCGTTTATGCTCATATGATCGCGGGCTTCCCCTCATGGTAGAATTTTATCCCGCGGGAACGGCCCATTTCCCTTTCCTCTCCCTAAGATCGTCGTAGATGTGATGATCGGCTGCCTTAACCCCTGAATAAAGATACCGAGGTTGTGGATAGCGAATATTGTATCCATTGTACTGTGTGTAAGATATAAAAAATCTCGTGTTCGGTTGTCTCGCTCGCCTTCGCTCTCCTGCCCTACTGCCTGCTTGCATGCTCTGCACGGTTCATCCCTGTATATTATGTCGTGCAACCCTCCTTAAAATTTTGGACGTTCCACGTTCGCTACTGCCTTTTCTGAATTTCCATATTCAACATCCATTTGCATTATCGACTGTCAGTTAAGCAAAACAATGTCCATTTTTCCTTCGCCTTCCTCGTCCTTACCCTACGTTATCATCGTTTCAGGGCCACAGCGTGCGCGGCGCGCGTCATCACCAGTTCAATACAATTCCATACTTGAAACAAGGCTAAGCGGGATACAGATTAGCGTGTTTGGAAGGAGGGTTCGAGAAAGAATCTGTGTGTGTGCAAGTGGTGAAACTGCTTTCGATCCAAACTGTATATCTAATTCAGTGCTAAGGGTTATGGTTCTTGTTGTCCTTGAGAAACATGAGGTGAGGAACGCAGATCGAGCCTGTCAGAGGACAAGTGATGTATACTCCAAAGCAGACATGAAGCCATTGTGTCAGCGTGAGCTACTCTCTATTCACTGTCTCTGTCGTAACAAATTGAATCATAGGAACCGGCCTCTTCACGTTGCTTTACCCAAAGACAAATATCACGTACAAATCGCCGGGCAGCACCCAATTTTACGTCATGCTGGACGAAAAATTCAGGGTTCTGGTCTTCATGAACTTGCGACAGATCAAGGCAATATTCGAGAGTCACCTCCCGTGCTCTTCTGATATTATCCCTAAAAGTCTTATTTTGCACTCGTGACAACTGCCATTCGGTATATTCATCCACAGCTATATCAAGAAGTCCATGAATAACGACGGGTTCAGCATTGCTTGACCTAACCGGTGCAGCTTCATTTGCACACGAGTGAGGCGTCGGCAATTGAGACGATCCAGTGGAAAGGTAATTATTAATGATTGTCGGTGGACTCGATGATCCGGTTTTGGTATTGTCTTGGTCCTTTTTCTGTTTTTCGCGCCGCTGCTCCTCTTCAGCGTACAACTGCTCGCGAAAACTATCGGGAACATCATCATGGTCCTCAAGAACTCCGCCTTGCTCCACGTATTTAATCAGAGCCTTGAGGTGGTGAGTGTTCAATCTGTGATGTCGTTTCCCTTCCGGATCTTGCCAGCAGTACTGCCCTTCATGGCGACATGGGGGTCCAGGGCATCGCATGATTCGATATATATCCCGCCAAACTGGATCATGCCCGGCAGTCTGCTCGGCATCCATCTGAATATCGCGATTATTAAGCATCCTTCTGGTAGTTGACGATTTCCCTCTCTTGTCTGTACTAGAAGGAAGAGGTCCTCTCTCGTCTATATAATTAATGGATACCTGAAGCCGAATCTTCTTGCCAAGACGAAACAGATAAGCCCATGCAAGTAACTGTTTCTCTACTACCTGCCAATCAACAGCCGTACCCTCAAATCGTTTGTCAATATCCCGTTGGGATTTTACCGACAACACCATATTAGTATCATCCAGTCTCACCCGTCGGCTGCGGGCTATTTTCCGTCGTAAAATATCACTGGCCTCTCTTTTTATATCTTCCCAGTAGTAACTAGGCCGAAGAGTCAAGTCTTGTTTTGTATCCTTCACCACAACTCGATTATTCAGTTTAGCTTTCCACTCAATCTGGTAATGAATACAACCAGGGGACTGTTCATCCCATGCATTATCATAATCATATCTAACCAATGGGTTAACTACTGCTTGCCCGGATCGATGTTGACACGAGGATGAACGCTGGTCAACTAAGTCCTCCTGATCCTGTGAGGGGCAGATTACTGATGGCGTGTATTCGCGGTCCAGGTATCCGGGGGTAGGGGCATAGGAGGGCGTCCGTTCAAGGCGGTGGGTTTCATAATCATCGTTTAAATGAGTGTAAGTCATTCCCCCAAGGCAGAAGATGCCAAAGAGGAGTCTGGAAACATCATTTTGTTGTCAGCTATCATCAAACACGTCATGTACATCAATCGAAGAGGGCTGGGGCTGACACGCTGAATGTTGTGGTCAACGGATGCATGAGTAGTCTGCAGGTAAGCACTCTAACGTCAAGCGCTAGTTACACAACTAGGTACTGTACTATGTGAGTCTCCGAGACTGTCAGTGAGACAGGAGTGGCAGAGGAGGAGGAAGCGAGTCAGCTCTCACTCAAGCGTTTAGTTTATTTGTATTAGGTGGAAGCTTCTAGTTGCTGTCGGATCGTCAATACATTAACAAAACCAAAACGCCGTATTCTAATCCGAGTATAATACGTATGTTGTAGTATTCGTAAAATACATGGGAGATTAATAATCCGAGACTATTCCTAATATAGACTGGATCGCTTAGCTAATCGAGATCTAAAAAACAGTTTAAGAGTGAAAGTGGTGGCACCAGTTTCGGGACGCACTGTACTGTACAGTACAAAATTCCTCGAAGTTTGGTTCCGACACTCTTAGGAGGAATGACTGGCCGTGCATGTCAGGATGGGGAATGGCCTGTAACTGTGACCGTTGTTTGTTTGCTGCTCTGATGGCGCGCGAATTTGAAACAGTTAGCATACCTCCGCAGGCTGGACCCGCTATTGAACACATCGCGTACCTTTTCCCGGAGCCGTCAGCGTAGGTTTTGGAGCCTAGGGCAGTCCAGCAAAATATGCGTTGCCCTCTCTTGCTCCCGGCAAATACACCGGCCGTCGTCCCGGAAAGAGATATTGCATTGCCGTGAATCTTAAAGCGGCTTGGCCAATACAAACTGATTACCTTTTTATTGTTCAACGCCAAGCCCTTCATGCCGATTTTTTATCGAAAGGTTAACATTAATTTGAGGCCCGCCAAAATTGGGGATTTTGAGATGAATTGTCATTTTCTGTCAAGTTATATGATAACGTTATTACGTTTGAACGAGAATTTTGATAGGAGTGATTAATTCTGATAAAAATATCAACTTGACGAATGGCTGAGCCATCACATCTATGTTGCCGCTCTCATTTAGGAAGGCTACTGTACAGTAGCAAACGAGCCATCTGTGTTAAATACAATTCGAGCTTGAATATAGTAATCAGAGCTTCCCTTGAACTTTTCACAAGGATGGGTGGCATGGCGCATTGCCTTTGTTTGGTACCGTCGTATCCGCAGTGCTAATCAAGCGCAGTCAGAAGTTTAGTTCATCTTATTTTCCAAACATAATAGATTTAGGATAAAGTGAGGAAATCACTATTGAAGACGTGATCTACCTATGTACTGTGTATCAAGAGCTAGAATGCAATCGGAATAACATTGCACCAGATACGATTGTCAGTCGTGCTCGATACTACCAAACGGCGGGTCTTTCCAGTACGAAGATTTGGCTGCTGTAACAGAAGCATATTCTCTGTCGTCACAGCATAAGGCTAAGGTGATTGGTCAGTACTGATGGCGCTGCAAACAAGCACTTAACTTGGCAGAACCCCCAGAGAGAGATTCGAGGTCATTTATCAGATAATAGTAAACATTGGCTGGCTTAGGAGAAGGATTGTTCTTTTGCCTACGACAGCTTTCAGTTTCTCCCATTTACTTGTCACCGTTTGTGGACAAACCCAGGCCTGTCGGAAGATTTAGTGCACAAAGAGTAGTGAAAAGGGAGGGAGGTGAAAGAGGTTGGTTGTCTGCATGAAGACAAAAATAACAAATTTTCAATCGAACCAGAAAAAGTCGAATCTTACACACAACCTTCGCTTTTTTTTGGCCAAAAGGGTTCGTACAAAATTGTGTTTGTCAGACCAAAACTCAGTTGACATACTCGCAATTTGACTCCGCTGATGTGTGAGCGTGGAAGGAAGTAGCCCAATGTGTTCAAACAAGCAGGAATGCTCTTCATCAGCTGCTAGGTGATTGCCTGTCAATTAATATTGGACTGGTCACTCAAGACTCCGACTGTTTGCCCCCACTATTCAATCCTTTCCGTAGCAATGAATATTATTTTACAGCTTTTACAATCGAGGGCTAGACCACTGTATTACACTTTACTTCTTTACAGTATTTCCGGAAATCGGTGTCACCACTTCTGCTCTTCTATTGTTCGCCGAACCCTAAATGCCAAGAAACGCTAAACTACTTCTGGCTGCCTCTGTCAGCGCCCTTGGTTTTGAATGTGTCTTATAAAATACCGGATTATCATAAAAGCGGGGTGGCGCGTGAGTTACAGTGCGTCCCGAAACTGGT
>Ga0102593_1002581_pt1 | contig 13489 bp, 11 predicted proteins | sample AraplaCol_mMS_r2_2_FD_76862 | JGI IMG/M metagenome (GOLD analysis project Ga0102593, IMG submission 76862) | Arabidopsis root microbial communities from North Carolina, USA - plate scrape MF_Col_mMS_r2 (SPADES assembly) (version 2) | ecosystem: Host-associated > Plants > Roots > Endosphere...
TTGCGTTTGTGGCCGGAAGCCCTGATTTCGGGCATAAAAAAAGGCCCCGGAGGAGCCTGTCATCTAGCGCATGGGTGGCTATCGCCGGATGGTTACACCATCCTGCCCATGCGCTTTCCCACCACGATAAGAGCCGTTGCGATTTTCATGGTCGGAAGTGATAGACAGAAAATTTCGCAGCGTCAACGCATGCCGCAATAAAAAACTCCCGGCTCCCCGCATCCCTAAAATCCATGGCCGGAAGGATTTGTTAAAGGAAGGGCTTTATTCTCGCTTCCCATTGCAGGAGTAGGCCCTTTGCTTAACAACGACTTGCACGCGCCTGATAAGGCGGGTGAACAGGATCGCCGCGATGGCCATACACCGGGGAACCGCTTTCTCGGCCGCGTCGTTGCATGCAGCGGTTCGCGGGCGACCATCGCCGCCGTCGCCGAACAGGGCGGCACCGATCTGACGGAACTGTGGTCCGTGGGCCGGTTGATTTCGATCAGCGTCGGCCGCAACCGCGTCGTCGCCCTCGTCTATCAGATGAACACCGGCAGCCATGCCTGGGGCGAAGGCGAAGACAATACATTCAGGATCGAGACGGAACTGCTCGGCGAAGTCCGTGTCGACGAGGACGGGCGCGAGGAATTCTCGACCGGCATCTCGCGTTATCCCTATCTCGGCGCCATCGCCCACCGCATCCGATCCGCCGACCTGATGCGCATCTACGATGCCGGCGAGGGTACGACCGCCGTTATCGGCAAGCTGACGCAGGACGAAAGCATCGATGCGGCGATCCACATCCCCTCAATGCTCTCCAAGCATTTCGCCGTCGTCGGTTCCACCGGCGTCGGCAAGTCGACGGCTGTCTCGCTGCTCCTGCACAAGGCAATCGCCGCGGATCCGAAGCTGCGCGTGCTGATCCTCGATCCGCATAATGAATTCGCTGCCGCCTTTCCCGAGCACGCCGTCACCATCGATACCGATACGCTCGACCTGCCCTTCTGGTTGATGCGGCTGGAGGAATTTGCCGAGGTGGTGTTTCGCGGCCGCCCGCCGGTGCCCGAAGAGCTCGACATGTTGCGCGATATCCTGCCGGAGGCCAAACGCGCCTTCCGCGGCAGCGACAACTCGCTGGTGCGCCGCACGACCGAAAAGAGTTCGATCACCGCCGATACGCCGGTCCCCTACCGTATGGCCGATTTGCTGGCGTTGATCGACGAGCGCATCGGCCGCCTGGAAGGCCGCTCGGAAAAGCCCTTTCTGCGGTCGCTGAAGATGCGCCTCATCGCTGCGATCAACGATCCGCGCTATCACTTCATGTTCTCCAACAACACGATCAGCGACACGATCACCGAAACCATCGCGCAGATCTTCCGCATCCCCGGCGAGAACCGGCCGATCTGCACCTTCCAGCTTGCCGGCATCCCCTCAGAAGTCGTCAATTCGGTCGCCTCCGTGCTCTGCCGCATGGCCTTCGAGGTGGCGCTGTGGAGCGAGGGCGCCATCCACATGCTCGTCGTCTGCGAGGAAGCGCACCGCTACATCCCCTCCGATCCGAGCCTCGGCTTCGTGCCGACGCGCCAGGCGATCGCCCGCATCGCCAAGGAAGGCCGCAAATACGGCGTCTCGCTCGGCATCATCACCCAGCGGCCGGGCGAACTCGACCAGACGATCCTGTCGCAGTGTTCGACGCTCTTTGCCATGCGCCTCGCCAACGACCGAGACCAGGAAATCATCCGCTCGGCCATTCCGAATTCGTCGATCTCGACGACGAGCTTCATCTCCTCGATCGGCAACGGCGAGGCGATCGCTTTCGGCGAGGCGATCAGCGTGCCGATGCGCATGCGCTTTTCCCGCGTCGACGAAAACCTCCTGCCGAAGGCCAGCAGCGCCAACAGCAAGCAGAGCGAGGAAGATCCGGATACGGTCGATCTGCGCAAGATCGTCACCCGCATGCGGGCGGTGACGGTCGGACCCGACATTTCGAATTTTCAGCAGAGCTATGCCGCGTCCGTGGCAAGCTTGGACGAGGCTGATCCGGCCGACGAGGATCTCGACGCCAAGCCGTACGCGCCGCCCGCCTCCACCGCTGCGCCGCTCGAAACCTATCGGCGGGAACTGCTGCCGCAAACGCCGCGGCTGGACCCGGCTGCGGTGCCGGCGATCGATCCCCGGTTGGACGCGCTGCGTCGCGAAATGCGCCGCGAGGAGCCGGTCTTTCCCCGGCCGGCACCGGCGACGGATCAGCCTTCGATCTCCCGCCGCGAGCCCGGCACGTCGCTGCGCGAAAGCATTTTGAAAAAACCGCTGAGCAGCCTTTACAACAAGGAATAAGCCTTCCACTCGCTCTCCAATGCGATCAGAGGCTCGACCGCCTCGAGCACCCGCTGCCGATCCGTCGGTCCGAGCGGCAAGAGAGGGCGTGGGAGCTCTGCCTTGGCGAGTGAGAGAAGGTCGATCAGCGTATAGGTCACCCGAAGGCTTCCGAACGCCTTGAACGTTTGCCAGAGCGGCTGGAGAAGACCATCGAGCCGACGCACTTCGCCCTCCTCGCCTGCAATCGCGGCCTTGGTCAGGGCAAAAGCGACGCGCGGAAGCAAGCCGCCGATGACGCTGTACCAGGCGTCGGCACCTGAAAGCAGCGCTTCGCCAGCGCCCCAGTCGCCGCTATAGCCGATCGCAAGCTTGCTCTTCTCACGCAATGCCACCAGTTCGCCTGCGAAATCGCCGTCAACTGGCAGAGGCATCTTCACCGCCCTGATCGTCTCGATGTCCGACAGGCGCTGCAGAAGATCCCGGCTGAAGGTGAAGTGGGTCGTGCCGGGATTGTTGTAAATGCAAAGCGGCAGCTTCGCCGCCTCCGTGACGGCAAGGAAATGCTGATAGGCCTCCTCCTGAGTAAGCGGCGTGTAGGACACCGGCGCAAGCAGAAGCGCATCTGCACCAGCGGCCTCCGCATCCCTCGCCAGGGCCTGGGCGTGGTCTGTCCTCAGAGCACCGACACCGACGACGATCGGAACACGACCGCGCACGCACTCGACGGCGGCCTCGACGGCTCGCCGTCGCTCCTCGCGTGTGAGAAAGGCGTAGATCCCGGTGCTGCCAAGAAGGCCTATCGAAGCGACGCCGGCATCACACAAGTGTGCCAGCAGGCGGCAGAGGGCATCCGTGTCGACCCGGCCATCCCTATCGGCGGGCGTTGGCGGAAAGGCCGAAAGACCATGAAACGGAGAAGCGACAGACATGATGCGATCCTGAAAATCCGGTCAATGTGAGAACAGCAGGCGCGATCCGGCGCCCGCGAAGAAGACGGCGAGACTTCCCTCGATCCACCGCCGCGCACGGGCGTAGCCGCGCACCATCGGTGCCGTCGAGAAGAGCACGGCATAGCCGGTAAATATCGAGATCCCGAGCAGCACGCAGCCGCCGAAAGCTGTGACGGCCATCTCCGGTGAAGCGCCGGGCTTGAGGCCGAGAGACATGATCGCGACCCAGGCCAGAACCGCCTTCGGATTGCCGAGATGCATCAGAATACCACGACGATAGAGCGCGCCGAGTTGCGCGGCAGGTTGGACGGCCTCGCTTGCCGGCCTATCCGGGGTGGCTGCCGAGCGGGCCGCCCTCCAGGCGAGCCAGAGGAGGTAAAGCCCGCCTGCGACTTTGAGGAACAGCAGCGCATGGGCATAGCGGACCAGGAGTGTGGAAATGCCGGTGACAGCGACCAGCCCCCAGCATGTCGACATCGTTATAACCCCGGCAGCAAGGGCGAGCGCCGGTCGACGCCCTTGCCGCATCGCCACGTTCATGATGGCCATGTTGCTTGGTCCGGGACTGCCTGCAGCGATTGCGTAGGCGATGTAGACGACGAGAAGATCCTGCATTTGCGTTTTTCCAGAAGTTTGCGCCCGCGCACGGCACGACCCCGAAGGCGAAGAATGCGCCATCGGGAAGCCGACGATCTGCTTCCTTTTCTTCGAAAATTGGTTCACCATGAAGCGCCATTTTTGAAGAATCTCTATGGACCATTTTGCGATGTCCAAACGGCGCAGCACTATCGAAATCCCATCGCTCAACGCAATCGACCGAACGGACAATGTCGGTCGCCAGCTTGCGCAGGCCCTGCGGAACGCAATCGCCTGCAGTGATCTGAGGCCAGGCGAACGCCTTCCTTCGACGCGTAGCCTTGCAGCTTCGCTGAAGATCGCGCGCGGCACTGTCGTCGAGGTGTTCGATCAGTTGACCGCCGAAGGCTATCTCGAAGCGCGGGTCGGAGCCGGAACCCGTGTTGCCGCTGATCTGATTGACACCACGCCGGCGCCCCCGCCTGCACCGGCGGTGCCGTCTGCCGTGGATGCCGTCGATCTGCCTTCCCAGGCTGCTCGGCTGATCGCCATCGCCCGTGCGCTCACCCCGCACCCGCCCGTTCCCTTTGCCATCGCCGTCCCGGCTTCCGGCATTGCGCCCGACGACAACTGGCGCCGTCTCGGCAACCGCGTGCGCGCGTCGAGACAGGCCGCACCCTCGGGTTACCACGACCCGATGGGTCTGCTCGAACTCAGGCTTGCCATTGCCGACCACGTCCGCCGTGCGCGGGCCGTTCATTGCGAGCCGGAACAGGTCATCGTCACATCAGGCACTCAGCAAGGTCTCTATATGGCGGGGCGGGTCCTTCTCTCGCGTGACGATCCGGTATGGGCCGAGGACCCGGCCTATCCCGGCCTGACGGCAGTGCTCGACGATCTCGGCGTCCGGACGCACCGCCTGCCGGTCGATGCACAGGGAATGAACGTGGAACGCGGCCTCGAGCTATGTCCCCAGGCGCGCGCCGCATTCGTGACCCCTTCGCACCAATATCCGATCGGCATGCCGCTCAGCATGGCCCGACGCAATGCCCTGATCGCCTGGGCCGACCAAAATCGTGCCTGGATCGTCGAGGACGACTACGACAGCGAGCTGCGTTATGCCGGACACCCATTTCCCTCAATGCAGGGATTGCGTCCGTCACGCGTCATCTATCTCGGCACGTTCAGCAAGGTGCTCTTTCCCTCCCTGCGCCTCGGCTACGTCATCGCCCCTCCTCCACTCGCAGAAGCCTTTGCCGGCGCCCGTGCCATTCTCGACCGGCATTCGCCGATCGCCGAACAGCACGTTCTGGCGGCCTACATGCGGGAAGGCTATTTCGAAGCGCATATCCGGCGCATCCGTGGCCTCTATGCCGAACGCCGCGCTGTTCTGCTCTCGGCGCTCGAGCGGGCCTTGCCGGAGGGGTGCTGCGTCCAGCAGAGCGACCAGGGCATGCATATTCTTCTATGGCTGCCCGAGGAGGTCGATGACGTGCAACTCGCAGCCCGTGCCCTGTCGGCCGGCCTTGCCGTGCGCGCGATCTCCCCGATGTATTCCGCGCGGCCGGCACGCCCCGGCCTGATGCTGGGCTTCGGCGGATTTCTGGCGGACCAGCTACAGGCGGCGGTTGGCGAACTCGTCGAACTGTTGAGCCAGCAGATGTCTCAAGCGGGAGGCCCGCAACAAACTGAAACCTAAACTGTCAGCCGTTCCCAGCTATCGTCCATCTGGTTGCGGAACCATGTCATTTGCCGCTTGGCATATTGCCGCGTCGCCGCAGCCCCCTTCTCCAGCACCTCGTCGCGCGTCATCTCACCCCTGACCATCGCCGTAATCTGCGACACGCCGATTGCCTTCATCACAGGCGCCTCGGCCGGCAGGTCGAGCGCAAGCAGCGCCCTTACTTCGTCTTCCGCGCCTTGCTGCAGCATCTTTTCGAAACGCCCGTTGATGCGCTGATGCAGCACCGCCCTATCCGGCAGCACGACGATCTTGCGGGCCTGGGCGGCGTCGATGATCACCGGTCCCGACTGGCCCTGGAAATCGGCGATCGACCGCCCCGTCGCCTTCATCACCTCCAGCGCCCGCACGATCCGCTGCCCATCCTGGCGGTTGAGGCTTGCCGCCATGGCGGGATCGGCCACCGCGAGTTCGGCATAGAGCCCGTCCGTGCCCTCCTCCAGCAGCCGCGACCTGAGTGCCTTCCGCAGGGCCTCCGGTATCTCGGGCATATCTGAGAGACCACCGGTCAACGCCTTGAAATAAAGCCCCGTGCCGCCGACGAAGACCGGCAGCCGCCCTGCGGCCCTGAGCGTCGGCAGCAATGCCGAGACATCCCGTAGCCAGCCGCCTGTGGAATAGGCCGCACCGGCCGGCACGTGGCCGTAGAGATGATGCGGCACGCCCTGCATCTCCTCTTCCGACGGGCGCGCAGTCAGCACCCGCAGCGTGTCGTAGACCTGCATGCTGTCGGCGTTGACGACCACGCCATCATGGCGCTTGGCCAATTCGACGGCGAGCGCGGACTTGCCGCTGGCGGTCGGCCCGGTTATCAGGATCGCGTTCACTGTGCTCAGAAGGTTTTCCATCATGGCCCTCGTTGCCACGCTTGTTGCCAATCCGTCAAATCCCGTGCTGACACCCGAAATCGCCGAGCAGGCGGCCGAGGCCGTGAAAGCTTCCGGTCTCTACTGGCTGGCCGATGGCGTTGCCTGCGACATCGCGCTGCGCGACGGCACCGATGCGCAAGCGGCAGAGGCCAATATCCTTGCCGTCATATCAAACGCACCGATCGATCTCGTCATCCAGGAGCAGGAAACCCGCCGCAAGAAGCTGCTGATCGCCGACATGGATTCGACGATGATCGGCCAGGAATGCATCGATGAACTCGCCGCCGAAGTCGGCCTGAAAGACAAGGTCGCGACCATTACCGCCCGCGCCATGAACGGCGAGATCGCCTTCGAGCCTGCCCTGCGTGAGCGTGTCGCGCTGCTGAAGGGCCTGCCGATATCGGTCGTCGACGAGGTGATCGCCAAGCGCATCACGCTCACCCCGGGCGGCCCGGAACTGCTTGCCACCATGAAGTCGAAAGGCCATTACACCGCGCTTGTCTCCGGCGGCTTCACCGTCTTCACCAGCCGCATCGCCGCCACTCTCGGCTTCGACGAGAACCGCGCCAACACACTGCTCGAAGACGGCGGCATTCTCTCCGGCTTCGTCGCCGAACCAATCCTCGGCAAGCAGGCGAAGGTCGATGCGCTGAACGAGATTTCGGCTCGCCTCGGCATTTCGCCGGAAGAAGCGATCGCCGTTGGTGACGGCGCCAACGATCTCGGCATGTTGCACCTTGCAGGCTCCGGCGTCGCCCTCCACGCCAAGCCGGCAGTCGCTGCCGAAGCGCAGATGCGCATCAACCACGGCGACCTGACCGCACTGCTCTACATCCAGGGCTACCGGAAGACGGATTTCGTGACGGTATGACGGCGATACCAGCGACATTCCCAATCGGGGCTGATCGCTGGTGGCTCGTACGGAAGGCAACCTCCGTAAACCCGCCAAATAGCCTGTCACCTCCGGACCGTTAGGCCACCGATTCCGTTTCGAAAGGCCCCCCGGCACACCCTCTCCGCCCTCATTCCTGTGCTCGTCACAGGAAACCAGCCACCGCGCGTCTGCGCGGTGAGTGACTTACGTCAGGAGAGAAGAGTTTTCTGCGCCCAAGGACTTAGGCGCACTGGATTCCTATGACAAACAGAGGAATGAGGGAGAGTTGGAGAGTACGGCGGCTAATTCACTACCGCCGTAGCTCCCTTATTCCATCGGCACCGCCACGAACCGCAGATCGCCATTCGCCGATGCGATCATCAGCTGGGCGTTGCGGCGGCCCTCCTGTTTCAGCGCCTGCACCTTGGCGGCGACCGCATCCGGCGACTTCATGAACTCCTGCGCCACCTCGACGATCACGTCGCCGGGCTTCAACCCCTTTTCGGCGGAGGCGGAGCCGGGCGTCACCTCTGTGACGACGACGCCGTCGACGCTCTCGGCGATGCCGAAGGCCTTGCGCGTCTCGGCGCTCAACAGCGACAGCGACAGCCCGAGCACGTTCTTCGGCGTTGCAGCATCCGGCGACACCTGGCCCTTATGCTGGTCGGGTGTATCAGGTGCGGGTTGGGCCTGATCGCCGGTATCCGGCTGGTCCATGTCGTTGTTCTCGCCGGGGTCCGGGGTGATCACGCCGTCATCCTGCGAACCATCAGGCGCCGCATCATCGGATGCAGCCGCCTGATCGCTGTCCTCAAGCCGGCCAAGCTTCACCTTGACGGTCTGCTCCTTGCCGTCGCGCAGCACCACCACATCGACTTCCTTGCCGACTGTGCTTTCCGCCACGACACGCGGCAGGTCGCGCATTTCGCTGACGGTCTTGCCGTCGAATTTCAAAATGACGTCACCCGCCTTGATCGAGCCGTCGTCGACTGGGCCACCCTTGATGACGCCGGCGACCAGCGCGCCCTTTGCAGTGTCGAGCCCGAGGCTGTCGGCGATATCGTCAGTCACCGGCTGGATGCGCACGCCGAGCCAGCCGCGCCGCGTCTCGCCATATTCGCGCAACTGGTCGACAACGCCGGAGGCAAGCTCCGACGGCACCGAGAAACCGATGCCGATCGAGCCACCGCTCGGCGAAATGATCGCCGTGTTGATGCCGATCACTTCACCCTTCATGTTGAAGAGCGGGCCGCCGGAATTGCCCTTGTTGATCGCCGCATCCGTCTGGATGAAGTTGTCGTAGGGGCCGGCATTGATGTTGCGGCCGCGCCCGGAAATGATGCCGACCGTCACCGAACCGCCGAAGCCGAACGGATTGCCGATCGCCATCACCCAGTCGCCGATGCGCATCTTGCTGGAATCGCCGAATTTCACGGACTTCAGCGGTGCCTTCGGCTCGACCTTCAGCACCGAAAGATCGGTCTTCGTATCGGTGCCGATCAGCTTCGCCTTGAGCTTCGAACCGTTGGCGAAATTGATCTCGATGTCGTCGGCGCCCTCGATCACGTGGTTATTGGTGACGATATAGCCGGCCGGATCGATAACGAAGCCGGAGCCGAGCGAGCTGACATTGTGGTTGCCGCCCTTGTTGCCCTGCTGCTTGTTGAAGAAATCGTTGAAGAATTCCTGGAAAGGCGAGCCGTCGGGGGCGCGCGGCGCCGGGCCTGCACCCTCGTCGTCCTTCACATTCTGCGAGGTCGAGATGTTGACCACCGCGTCGAGCAGCCCCTCGGCAAGATCGGCGACCGAAGCCGGGCCGTTATTCGGCACGACGGCCTGGCTCGCGGCGGCCTGCTGCGGTGCGGCGGGTACGGGAGGCGTAGGAGCGGGAGCAGCGGTTCCCGGTGCAGCCGCGGCCGGCGGTGTGGGTGCGGGAGCAGCCGGCTCGGGAGTAACCGGAGCGGGCGTCGCAACCCGGGGTGCTGTCGTCTCAGGCGCGGTTTGGGCATAGGCGACCCCGTTCATGCCGGCATGCGCAAGAATTGCAGCGCTGGCCATAAGCGCGAGCGTTCGTCTGAAGGGCGAGCGAATCGTGGGGGCCATCAAGCTTCCTCATAAGGGGTCATGCGCACATTGAGCACCAGCATAAGGCGGAATGATGGAGGGCGAAATCACCTTTTCGCGAAATCCCCGTGCAATGTGACGTGGCCTCGCAAAAGCCCAATTATCGCGACCATTCCACGAAAAAAGGGCCGGCACTCGGGCCGGCCCTTCCAGGATTATCGGGGTACCCCCTGCTTCAATTCGTCGGCTGGGCAGGTGCCCCAGGCGCTGCCGGAGCCGGCACTGCCGGGCTTGCTGGCGACGGCTGCAGGGTGCCGGCGGCATTGTCGAAATAGCGGAAGAATTCCGAATTCGGCGACAGCACCAGCGTCGTGTCCTGCGACGAGAGAGCGGAGGAATAGGCCGCCATCGAGCGATAGAACTCGAAGAAGGCTGGATCCTTGCTGAAGACTTCGGCGAAGACGCGGTTGCGTTCCGCATCGCCCTGGCCTCGAAGGATTTCCGCATCACGCTGGGCGCCCGCGGTGAGCTCGACAACCTGACGGTCGGCGATGGCGCGCCGCCTTTGGCCTTCCTCATTGCCCTCAGCACGGATGCGCTCCGCCTCGGCAAGGCGTTCCGAACGCATGGCATTATAGGTATTCGGCGCAACCTCCGGCGAAAGGTCGGTGCGGCGGATGCGAACGTCGTCTATATGCAGGCCGAGATTTTCGGCATCCGTGCGCAGATCGTCGCGAATCTCCAGCATCATTGCGACACGCTCTTCCGAGAGCGCGGCATTGTAGTCACGCAGACCGTAGACGCGGCGAAGCGATGAATCGAGCTGCGCCCTCAACCGCGCTTCTGCGGCTTCGCGATCGCCCGATACTGTTTCGCGGAAGCGACGAACATCCGAGATGTTATAGATCACGAAGGCATCGACGTCGAAGGTCTGGCCGTCCTGGACCTGAACGCGGATATTGTCGAGATCGAGCCTCAGCGCCTGCTTTTCGACCAGCTGAACGCGGTCGGCATCCATGAAGCCGAAAGGCAGCTTGAAATAAATCCCAGGCTCGGTCTTGACCGACTGGATCTGGCCGAAGCGGACGACGATGGCCTGCTCACGTGCATTCACCACGAAGATGGACGAATAAAGCCCGACCAGCACAATGGCGAGGATGAGGAGAATGATGGGAAGTCTGTTCGATGTCATGACTCAACCTCCCTGTTGCGCCGGTTTGCCGAGCTCATTGAGCGGCAGATAGGGCAGGACGCCCTGCTTTTCGTCGATGATGACCTTCCGGGAGTTCTTCAGCACCTGCTCCATCGTTTCGAGGTACAACCGCTTGCGGGTCACATCGGGCGCCTTGGAATATTCGTCGTTGATCGCCGTGAACCGCTGCGCTTCACCTTCCGCCTCCTTCACGACACGGTCCTTGTAGGCGGCTGAATCTTCGCGGATTCTGGCCGCATCGCCTCGCGCCTGGCCGAGCTTTTGGTTCGTGTAGCGATTGGCCTCTTCGATCGTGCTATCGCGGTCACGGCCGGCACGCTGCACTTCTTCGAAAGCATCGGCGACTTCCCGCGGCGGCGCCACGTTCTGGATCGTCACGCCGGTCACGGTCACGCCCGCGCCATAGCGGTTCATCGTGTCCTGCAGGATATTGAGCACATCCACTTCGATCGGCTGGCGATTACTGCGGAAGGCGTCCTGCGCCGGACGCCGGCCAACGATTTCACGCATAGCACTGTCGGAAACCTGCTGCAGCGTCTCTGCCGGATTTTCGACGTTGAAGAGATAGGCCTTGGGATCGCTGACGGTGTAGAAGACAGCGAACTGCACGTTGATGACGCTCTTGTCGCTGGACAGCATCAGGCCGTTCGAAGACGATGCCGAAGTCGCCCCGATGTTCAATTGCTGCACGGTCACCTTGACCGTCTCCACGGTCTCCATCGGCCACAGGTGGAAATGCAGGCCCGGCATGGAAATCTCGGCCTTCGGCTTGCCGAACCGCAGTTCGACGCCGCGTTCGTCCGGCTGCACGACATAGATGCACTGGATCAGCCAGAAGACGGCGACGATCGCCACGACGATCGCCGCCACGCCGCCGTTGAAGCCGCCGGGAATGATGTTGCGCAGTTGGTCCTGGCCGCGCCGGATGATATCTTCCAGATCAGGCGGTCCGCCCTTGCCGCCGCCACCGCGCGGCCGGTTCGGCCCCTGTCCCCATGGTCCCTGATTATTACCGCCGCCGCCGCCCCAAGGGCCGCCGCCGCCATTCTGATTGCTCCAGGGCATCAAAACCTCGTTGTTCGTTAAGTCTCCACGCATCCGAAACCGTGGGGGCTGACCGGCGGACGCGTTGGTGACCGTTATAGGTATCGCCGCATCGGCTTTCAACGCAGCGTGAGAAACTTGGTCAATTTAATTGGAAAATAGTTCATTTTCAGGCGTGACGGCGTTCGTAAACGATGAAACGCGTGGGATAACTGTCCTTTTCGCCGGCCGGAACCGCGATCGCCTCCCCCGCCTGCCAGGTGTCGGGATCGATCACGGGAAACGACGCATCTCCGTCGAGATCGGCCTCGACATGCGTGATGCACATCCGGTCGGCAAGGCCGATCGCCTGGGCATAGACCTGCCCGCCGCCCAGAATGCAGATTTCGTCGACGCCGGTTTCGAGCGCCAGCCTTTCGGCCGCCGTCATCGCCTCCGGCAGCGAATGGGCCATGGAGACATCAGGATGGTCTATCGCCGCCTGTCGCGAGATGACGACGTTCGGCCGTCCCGGCAGCGGCTTGCCGATCGAATCGTAGGTCTTGCGGCCCATCACCACAGGCTTGCCCAATGTCAGCGCCTTGAAGCGCTTGAGGTCGCTCGAAAGCCGCCACGGCATGTCGCCGTCGCGGCCGATAATGCCGTTGCGGGCAACGGCGGCGATAATGGTCCTGCGGATGTCGGCCATGGAATATCCTGGATCAGACGGCGATCGGCGCCTTGATGCTGGCATCGGCCTCGTAGCCGATCAGCTCGAAATCGTCGAAGGTGAAGCCGAAAATGTCCTTCACCTCAGGATTGATGCGCATGAACGGCAGCGGCTTCGGCCGGCGTGCAAGCTGCAGTTTCGCCTGGTCGAAATGGTTGTGATAGAGATGGGTGTCGCCGAGCGTGTGGACGAAATCGCCAGGCTTCAGTCCGGTCACCTGAGCCACCATCATCGTCAGCAGCGCATAAGAAGCGATATTGAACGGCACGCCGAGGAAGATATCGGCCGAGCGCTGGTAGAGCTGGCAGGAAAGCTTGCCATCAGCCACATAGAACTGGAACAGGCAATGGCAGGGCGGCAGCGCCATTTCGTCCACTTCGGCCGGATTCCAGGCCGAGACGATGTGGCGGCGCGAATTCGGATTGTTGACGATGCCTTTGACGAGATTGGCGATCTGGTCGATATGGCCGCCGTCGGGCGCTGGCCAGGAGCGCCACTGGGCGCCGTAAACAGGCCCGAGATCGCCGTTTTCATCGGCCCATTCGTCCCAGATCGAAACGCCGTTCTCCTTGAGATAGCGGATATTCGTTTCGCCCTTCAGGAACCAGAGAAGCTCGTGGATGATCGAGCGCAGATGCAGCTTCTTCGTGGTGAGGACGGGGAAGCCCTCTTCCAGGTCGAAGCGCATCTGGTAGCCGAAGACTGAGCGCGTGCCGGTGCCGGTGCGGTCGCCCCGGTCGGAGCCCTTTTCCATCACATGATTCAAGAGATCGAGATATTGCTTCATGTCGCGCTGATTCCGTTTCGGCTAATTTAAGCCTTCAGAACCGGGAAACCAATCACCGCCGGGCATTTTCCCAATGTTTCTGATAGGTCGCATAACGCTTTTATGACGTTTGCCCTTTCCTTGGGCTGAGGAAACCACTATATCACCCATGCCGGCTTTCGGGCCGGCTATGGCGATAAACGAGCGGTGTAATAAACCTATTGGACCCGGGGGCGGTACCCGGCGCCTCCACCAAAAACCGGCGGTCTCGAAGGCCGGCTTTTGATGGGGGCGAAACAGGATCGACAAGGGTGTAAAGATCGTCTTTTTGCTCGGCATTGTACCGCCGTTATCGGGCTAAAATTGTAGTTGCAAACGA